>Ga0070730_10005396_pt1 | contig 11048 bp, 10 predicted proteins | sample Coa_R1_3_FD_66447 | JGI IMG/M metagenome (GOLD analysis project Ga0070730, IMG submission 66447) | Surface soil microbial communities from Centralia Pennsylvania, which are recovering from an underground coalmine fire - Coalmine... | ecosystem: Environmental > Terrestrial > Soil > Unclassified ... | reverse complement strand
GCGAGGCGCCGGTGGCCCGGTCGTGGATCAGCCCGGCGATGACGGCGGCCCCGGTATAGGCCAGTGCGGGGACCGGGATGATCAGGCGTACCGCATCGGGCCGGACAGTGCAGGCGCCGGCGATGGTGGCTGCGATGAGGAAGATGCCGAGCATCGCGCCGGGCGGGCGGTGGGTCAGCACGGTGGCGGCCCCGCCGGCGGCAGTACCGGTCAGCACGAGCAGGACCCCGGATCGCCCGGGCAGCGTGCCCTGCCGCCAGGGTGCCTGGCCCCGCGCTGGCCGGTGTGCATGCCCGCGCGTACGGGGATCGCGCGGGCGCGGGCCGGGGGAGGATCCCGGCGCGGCGCCGGGTGGCGGGCTGGCGCCGGGTGGCGGGCTGGCGCGGGGAGCTGGCTGGCGCGGCCACGTCATGCTCCCAGAGGGTATCGCCTGCAGCCTGGCCGGTGGACTGCGGGTAATCTTCGCCCATGCGTGAGCGGCCCGGAGAGATGGATGTCTGGGCGCGGGGATGAGCGGGACGAGGCCGGCGGCCGGGTTCCTGCAGGCGCACCCCTCCGGCCGCGCGGCCCGCTCGCGCCGCGCGGCCCGGCCGGTCCGCGAGGAGCAGGCCGCCCCGGCTGGATGCGGGGCGCGCGGCGCATCTCAGGTGTGGCCGGATATTCGCTCAGCTGCCTGGCGGCGGCTTTGCTGCTGGTGGCCAGTGGCATCTCCTACTTCGTCGTCCGCGACGTCAGCAGCATCGGCGGTTCGCACGCGATCGCCAGCGGCCCCTCGGTCGGCGCGCAGAACATTTTGCTCATGGGGCTGGAAAGCCGCACCGACTGGAACGGGAACATCCTGCCGGACGGCATCCTCCGGGCGCTGCACGCCGGGAACCGGCAGGCCGTCCTCGCCGGCGGCGGCGGGAACGCGACCAACACGCTCATCTTGATCCACATATTCGCCGGGGGCAGCAAGGCGGTCGGCTTCTCCATTCCGCGCGACGACTGGGTTCATTTCGCCGGCACTGTAGGCCCGCAGCAGCAGGGAAAGATCGACCAGGCCTACGGCGTGAGCATGTACTACGAGCAGCAGAAACTGCGTGCCAGGTACCCGAACATGGGCCAGGACCAACTGGCGTTCCTTGGTAACGAGGCTGGCCGGCGGGCCGCGGTGGCGACGGTGGAAAAGCTCACCGGCGTGCGCATCGACCATTTCGCCGAGGTCAACATGTACGGGTTCTACGAGCTGGCCAAGGTTCTCGGTGGCGTGGAAGTCTGCCTCAACCACGCCGTCCACGACCGCTTCTCCGGCGCCAGCTTCCACAAGGGTTATCAGCACCTCAACGCCAGCCAGGCGATGGCGTTCGTCCGCCAGCGCCACGGCCTGCCCAACGGTGACCTGGACCGCACCCATCGCCAGCAGGCGTTCATCGCCTCAATGCTGTACCAGTTGCGCACCGGGGGGGTGCTCAGCGACCTGACGAAGATCAACGCGCTGCTGTCGGTCGCCAAACGGTACGTGATCACCGACGCCAGCTGGAACCTGCTGGACTTCGCGGCCCAGATGCGGGGCCTGACCGGCGCCAACCTCGTCTTCCACACCCTCCCGATCAAGGGTTACGCCGTGATCGGCGGCCAGGATGCCAACCGGGTGGACCCCGGCTACATCAAGGCCGTGGTCCACGCCGCGTTCTACCCGGCAGCCACCCGGCACCGCCGCCACCATGGCAAGGGGGCCCAGCCCACCCGGGCGATCACGGTAGAGGTGTTCAACGGCGGCAACACGGCCGGGCTCGCCGGGCGTGTCTCGGCAGCCCTGGCCGCTGCCGGGTACACGGCGGGAACGGTCGGCAACACCACCCCCCGCACCAGCACCGTGGTCCAGTACGGCCACGGCGCCGCGGCAAACGCCCGGGCGATCGCGGCGCTGTTCGGCGTCACCGCCACGGCGAGCACATCGGTGCCCTCCCACCACGTCGCGATCCTGCTCGGCACCAGCGCCACCATGCCCCGCATCAGCGCCTCACCCAGGCCGCACCGGACACCGGTGGCCATCCCCACCACCGGCCCGCAAGGCGGGGCGGTGACCGCCAAGAACGGCATTCCCTGCGTCAACTGACGCCGCACCTCACCGCCGCGCCTCGGCATCCGCATGACGCTGCTCAGCGCGCGGGTACCCGGCGGGCTGGGTGGGATGAGCGGTGGTCCGTCAGCCGGTCCGCGACCGCGCAGTGGGCGACCGTGCCGCTTCCACTCACCAGGATCGGCCGGAACCACGTCCAGGTGACCGTGTAGCAGCAGCGCGCCCGCGCCCGGGTCGGCACCCTCGATCCGGGCCACCACGTTGGCCCGGCCCGGAGCCGACTCCAGGACCATCGGGTCCAGGCCTGCGTCGGCGAGCCGTTCTGCGACATACTCGGCAGCCGGGCGTTCCCGGCAGTCCCCGCCGCCGCTCTGTGCGCGCAGGCCAAGAGCCTTTGGGCCGATCTCTTCTGATGGCCGGCGACATCAGGGCCGAACCTTCGGCCATCGCCGCGGCGTCGCCGATACCTGCTTTGCTGCGTTCGCCGGAGGTGCCGACCCGGCCCTGATCGTGGACGCCGCCGTGCTGAAGGCGAACATCGGACAGATGGCCGCCAGGGCGCGATCCGCCGGGGTGGGCCTGTGGCCGCACGTGAAGACCCACAAGTCGAAGGAGGTAGCCCGGCTTCAGCTTGCCGCCGGCGCGGCCGGCCTCACCGCCGCGACCATTACGGAGGCGGAGGCCATGGCGGACATCGGCGCGGCGCAGTTGCTGGTGGCATACCCGCCCGTCGACCGCTGGCGCATAGAGCGGCTGCTTGCCTTGTCGCGGCGGGCAAGGGTCAGCACCGTCGTGGACAACGCCGCCACGGCGGTTGCGATAGATCAGGCGTGCCAGCGCGCCGACTGCGACCTCGGGCTGCTGTGGGAGGTGGACTCCGGCACCGGGCGCCTGGGGACCGAGCCTGGCCCCGTCACGGCGGCGGAAGTGGCGGCGGTCGTGCGGCAGCTGACGCGAGTTCGTTTCTGCGGGGTCATGACCTTTGCCGGGCACGTGTATTCGGCCGCGGCCGGGCAAGGAGTCCGGCGTGCCGCGGAGGAGGAGATCCGCGCCGTCCGGGTCACCGCGGCCGCGCTCGCCGCGCTGACGATTCCCTGCCCGGTGCTCAGCATCGGCTCCTCGCCGACGGCCCATCACCTGGATGAGGCCGCCCGCGGATTGCAGTGCCGCCCCGGGGTGTACGCGTACAACGATCGGACCCAGGTCGCCCTCGGCGTCGCGGATGAGTCGTCGTGCGCCCTCACGGTGCTGCCCACCGTGATCTCGCGGCCGGCCCCGATCGAGTCATCTTCGACACCGGCTCGAAGGCGCTCTCCAGCGACCAGATGCGCCCCAACACGGCCGGGTACGGTGCTGTCCTCGGCGAGCCGGCGATCTCGATCGACAGGCTCTACGAAGAACACGCCATCGCCTATCTGCCCAGGGATCTCGATCTGCCGATCGGGAGCCGCGTCCGGATCATCCCCAATCACGCCTGCACAACGGCGAACATGCATCGGACGCTGCTCGTGCTCGACCGGGGATCCGTCGCCGGGGAGTGGGCCACCGGGCCAGCCGGCTGGAGCTGAGCCTCCCGGCGGCCCCGGCCCTCGTTTATGGCGCTAGTAGCCGGCCCACCAGCAAGATCACGCTCTACGGCTGGACTTCCAGGTCGCGCTGGAACCAGGTGCCGGGCTTACCACCGATGTCCGCCGGGTCAGCCGGGCCAACCGGGACGAACCCGGCCTTGGCCAGCACCTTCTGGGACGCGGCGTTGTCGTGGGAGGTGGCCGCCCGCAGTGTGCGCAGCCCGTGCCGCGCCGCCGCAATCCGGCACAGCTCCCGGACAGACCTGGTCGCCACGCCGCGGCCGGCGGCCTGCTGCGCCACTCGGTAGCCGAGTTTGGCAGTGCCGTCCTCAAGGTCGTACAGGTTGAACCGGCCCAGAACCGAGCCGTCATCAGCGACGAGCACGTAGAAGGCGCAGATGCCGGCCTCCTGCTCAGCCAACAAGGCGCTGTACCCCCCGGGGAACTGGTCGAAGAACTCGTCGCCACGGTCAGAGACCGAAGCGGCGAAGTAGGCGCGGTTCACCAGCTCGAAGGCCAGCACCGCCGGGGCATGGCCAGCACGCAGCTGCTCCAGCTCGGGCACCGCCCAACTCTACCCAGAGGGTGCGCTGAGGCCACCGGCTATTCCGCCGCCGGTAGCCAGCCCCCCAAACCAGGGCATATACGATCTACGGCTGGGGTACTAACTGAGCGGGATGTGCTGGTTCCAGCCAGTCCTCGTGCAGATCTGCGGTGACGTAGTCGCGGGCCGGGCGACCGGTCAGCTCCTGGAGCTCGAAACGCACGGTGCACAGCGGCGGATAGCGGTCCCGGTGGTCCAGCGGGTTGGGAATCTGGCCATGCAGCGCGACGACCGTACCGACCTTCCCGCGCGCGTACCCAGGCGTCCGCGGGCTCCCGCCAGGCTGGTCGTCCCGCACCCGCACCAGTTCGCCCACGGAGAACCGGTGCGCGCTGGGCCGCACGTCACTCGTCACGCCAGGTCCTGCGAACGCTCGGCTCTGCGGCCCCCACGAGGCTTTCCGGGGTCACCAGCTCGGCCAGCTCGTCCTCTGTCATGGCCTCGCTGCCCTCCGGTCTGCGCGGCAGGACCATCCATCGCACGTCCGAGGTGCTGTCGCGCACCGCGATCGACCGGTTGGCTGGAACCTGGAGGCCGAACATCTCTGCCAGCATGGCGCGGGGGTCTTCGATGATGCGGCGCTTGTACTCGTCGGTTCGATACCACCAGGGCGGGTCACCGAGCAGGTCGTGCGGGTAGCAGGAGCACAACGTGCAGACGACGATGTTGTGCTCGTGTTCGGTGTTCTCCGCGACGCCGAGCTTGCCGAGCCTGCCCGGGGGAATGTCGAGCTCGCGTGCGGCCTCCCGGCCGGTCTCCAGCAGGCGCCGCTTGAATTCCGGATCCACCCAGGCACGTGCCACCAGCCGTGCCCCGTTGCGATACCCCTGGTTGCGCACTGCCTGGCGTCGCTGGTCTAGCTGGCGCGCGGTGATCTCACCGGTGTTCAGCAGGGCACGGGTGAATAGATCGAGCAGTTCCTCGGAGTCGGCCAACCCCCGCTCCAGTTGGCTCATGCGCTCCTCGGCCGAACCGCTGTAGGTACGCTTGGCGATTCTCAGGAATGGGTCGTAGTCGCCACGTTCGCGCCGGATGTCCTCGATCACGACGTCGGCGGAACGAATGGCCACCGCGACCGCTGCGATGCCGGCCACGAACGCGTCCAGTCGGTCCTCAAGCGCCCGGAGCCGCTGCTCGACGTCTGCCGCGGCGGTGTGGCTCGTCCGATCACTTGCGGTGTCCCGGGCCGGCCGATCACCCACGGTATCCCGGCCGGCCCGGATCAGGTCGTTCAGGCTGATCACGCCGCGGCGCACCAGGTGGAGTACGCGCGGTTCGAGCCGCTTGGCACGGAAGTATTCAAGGTCCGCGGCCACCGCATCCAACCGCTGGCCCGCGTTCACCGCGTGCGGGCTGTGGGTGCCTGGCACGCTCCTCACCGCTGGACCTTCCTCACGGTCACACCTCCGGGCTGCGCTCTCGTTGCAGGTAGCCAGCGGTCATCCCGCCGTCCACCAGCAGCGTGGTCCCGGTGATGAACTCGGCCTCCCGACTGGCGTAGAACACCGCGGCGGCCGCGACGTCGTCGGCCTGGCCGATTCTGCCGATCGGCGGCACCACCCAGTTGCCGCTTTCCTCGCCCCGATCGTGGCTGCCCGGCGGCCCCATGTGCCGCATTCCTGGCCAGATGTCGCCCGGGCACAGCACGTTCGAGCGCACGCCGTCCGGGCCGCCGTCCAATGCGAGCATCTTTCCCAGCATGACGACGGCGGCCTTGGTCACCGAGTACAAGCCGATCTCCTGCTCGCCCCAGACCCCGGCGTCCGAGGCAATGTGGATCATGCAACCGCGCGTCCGGGCAAGGTGCGGATAGGCGTGCTGGGCGTAGAGCAGGTACCCGCGGACATTGACATCCATGACACGGTCGTAGTCAGCCAGCGGGGTATCGATCAGCCGTGCGGTCACTCCCACCCCGGCGTTGTTCACCAGCACGTCCAGGCCACCCAGATGGCCGGCGGCAGCGCTCACCGACGAGGCGACCGCGTCCGGGTCGGCGGCGTCCGCCGCGATGAACCGGGTCCCCGGCCCCAGTGCCTGCCCGGCGCGCTCGCCAAGGCCGGGATCGCGGCCGGTGATCACCACCCGCGCGCCCTCACGCAGGAACCGCCCGGCTATTGCCAGGCCCAGGCCGGTGGTGCCACCGGTGACCAGTGCGCGCTTCCGCTCCAGCGAACCCATGGCCGCCAAGTGTAAGAGCCGGCCATCGAGAGCCTGACGTGCGCACCGCCTCCGGGGCATGCCGCCGGCCAGGCGGCACCATGCCCCACGCCGGGGCGGCGCGTCATCCCCTGCCGATGAAGGGCATTTCCGTGGCAGTGATGGTCAGGAACTGCACGTTGGTGTCCAACGGCAGGCTCGCCATGTAGAGCACCGCGGCGGCGACGTGCCGGACGTCGAAGGTGGGCTCCGGTGCCACCGAGCCGTCGGCCTGCGGCACCCCGTGGCTCATCCGTTCGGTCATTTCCGTGGCGGCATTGCCGATGTCGATCTGCCCGCACGCTATGCCGGAACCACGGCCGTCGAGGGAGATGGATTTGGTCAGGCCGGTGATCGCGTGCTTGGTAGCCGTGTAGGCGACGCTCTTCGGCCGGGGCGTGTGCGCCGATATCGAGCCGTTGTTGATGATCCGGCCGCCACGGGGAGTCTGGGCTTTCATCATCCGCACGGCGTGGTGGGCGCAAAGGAAAGCGCCGGTCAGGTTGGTGTTGACGGCGTGCTGCCATTCGGCCCAGGAGATCTCGTCGACCGCGCCCGCCGGGCCGAACACACCCGCGTTGTTGACCAGCAGATCAACACGCCCCCAGCGTTCGCGCACGGCCCCGAACAGCCCGGCGACCGATTCGGGCACGGTGACATCGGTGGGCACGGCCAGCCCGGCCCCGTCCGGCGCCGCCGTGGCACCCAGCGTCTCCCGTAGCGTGTCCCCGCGCCGCCCGGCCGCCGCGACCCGCCATCCGGCCGCCAGCAGCGCCTGGGTTATGCACCGGCCGATGCCCGACCCGGCTCCGGTCACCACGGCCACGCCGGTGATTGTCATCTTCGTCCTCTCAGTGTCAGCGCGGGACGGTTCGGCGCCGGGACCCAGGCTCACCGCCGGGACCCAGTTCAGTGCCAGTCCCGCGACTCGGCAAGGTACATGCTGATGATGGAGCCGAAATCAGGGTCCGGGGCAAGGCCAAGCCGTTCCGCCCGGTCGGCGCGGATCCGGGCGGGCCAGTTTGTCACGAGCCTGGCGACCTCCGGATCGGGAATCCAGTCGATCAGGGCGGTCACCTCGGGCCCACCGGCCCGTTCCAGTGCGGCGACCATGTCCGCGACGGTAAGGGTCAGGGCCGGCAGGGTGACCGCGCTGCGGCCTTCCCAGGACTCCTCGGCTGCGGTGGCGGCGCACAGCAGCCCGTCGATGGCCCGCGCCGGCGAGATAATCGCCACCTCGGTCGCCACGCCGACCGGGCAGGCGGCGCGCTGACCGGCGAGCGGCTCGCGGATGATGCCTGACAGGAAGCCGGACGCGGCGGCGTTGGGCCGGCCGGGCCGCACACAGACTGTCGGCAGGCGGACGGCCCGCCCGCGCAGGAACCCCTTGCGGGTGTAGTCGGCCAGCAACTGTTCTCCGATGACCTTCTGCACGCCGTAGCTGGACTGCGGGTTCGGCAGCGTGTGATCGTCCACGACCGCTGGGAGCGGATGATCGCGGGAGTCCCCGAAGACTGCCAGTGAACTAGAGAACACCACGACCGGGTTCGTTCCGAGCGCATGGCACGACGCCAGCAGCGACTCGGTGACGCGCAGGTTCGCCCGCACGCCGAGGTCGAAGTCGGCTTCGCATTCGCCGCTGACCGCGGCCGCAAGATGGAAGATCACATCCGCCCCGGCCAGCGTGTCCGGCCCGCTGCGCGCGGGGTCCAGCAGTTCGCCGAGGTCACCGCGGATGGCGGCCACCCGATCGTCTGCTGCCAGGCCGGCCGGGGCAGGCGCCCGGTCCAGGAGCGTCACCCGCGACAGCGGCTGGGGCCAGCCGCCGGCCACCTCCAGCGAGCCCGCGGACAGCAACTCCCGGGCAAGGCGCGAGCCCAGGAACCCGGCACCACCGGTGACCACAACATTCGCCACGGCGCCTCCCACCCCGCCCAGTCTGGGACGTCGAACACAGTGATCGTACGTGGGGCGGACGCCACCGAAGCCGGTACGCACAGTAAGTCTGCGGACGCATCCAGCGTCCGAACCAGGTGATAGGTTGTCGGCCGTTACGCTTGATTTAAACCGGAACGGCCGTGAACCCGGCCCAGCATGCCGACAACAATGGGAACATCTGCCTGTGGAAGTAGCAGCGCCGCACATCCGGTCACGATCACCGTTGATGCCGCGCATCCGGGGCCGGTGGTCCCGGCAGGCTTCGCCGGGCTGAGCTTCGAACGCGGGCCGCTCAATCCGGGCCACGCCGGCGTGACGGGCTACCTGTTCAGCCCGGAAAACACCTCGCTCGTCACGCTCGTCCGCAATCTCGGCCTGGGCAGCCTGCGAATCGGTGGGGGGTCGGTGGATCAACGGACCCCGGCGGGCACCGGCAGGGACGGCTTCACCGGAATCGACAACCTGTTTGCCTTCGCCGCCGCGGCCGGGGTGAAGATCATCTACACGTTCCGCATGCTCAGCCCGGCGGCGAGCCCCATCGGCGGCCTGCAGGCGATCAATGCCCGCACGGCGGCATACATCTGGGGCCGCTATCGGGACGCGCTGGCCAGCTTCGCCATCGGCAACGAGCCGGACTGGCACGCGTTTCACAGCTGGCCGGGGCGACAGCTGGACCCGGCGATCTACGAAGAGGTCGCGAACGTGCCGGGCAGCGCGTACCCGTCCTACCTGGCCCACTGGCGCAGCCTGGCCGCCGCGATCGGGGCCACGGCGCCGGGAGCGCCGATGTCGGGGCCGGATGCCGGGGCCTACACCAAGAAGACCTACACCCCCGATCCGGACGGCGGGGTGTCATGGGCCGAGCGGTTCGCCCGCGACGAACGGGACTCCGGCCGGATAGCGGAGATCACCCAGCACTACTACGTGGGAGGAGATCCCGGGGCGACAACCGCCGAGCAGGCGATCGGCAACATGCTGTCGCCAGAGTGGGTCACCGGCACCGCGATCGGGACCCAGCCGGCCGGCACCACCTATATCCCCTATCCCTGGCTGCATGCGAACAACCTCGCCCCGGTGGCCGCGACTGGGCTGCGCTACCGGCTCACCGAATCCAATGACTACCTGACCGGGGTCCCCGGCGCGAGCAACGCATACGCCGCGGCGTTGTGGGCGCTGGAACACCTGCACTGGTGGGCGGCGCACGGTGCCGCGGGCGTGAACTTCCACAACAAGCAGTGGCTCTACACCGACACGATCGTGCCCGACCCGGCTGCGCCCGGCCGCTACGCGACCACCCCGAAGGGGTACGGCATCAAGGCGTTCACGCTCGGGTCGAACGGGCGGGTCAAGCCCGCCAAGGTCCAGAACCCGAACGGCATCCACGTGACCGTGTACTGCGTCGGCGTAGTGGGCGAGGACTATGTCACGGTCATCAACAAGGCTCACGGCACAGGCGCACCGGACGCCGCCGTCACGATAGTCCCCGGCCCCGGGGTTCAGCACGCAGAGGTCATGACGATGGCCGGCGGGCAACCGGGAAACGCCGGGGGTGACAAGGCCACGCTCGGCGGAGCCACGATCACCGGCGGCCAGCCCTGGAACGGCACGTGGCGCACGCTCCCCACCGATCCGCACGCGGGCATCAGGCTGACCGTCAAGGCCACGACCGCCGCCATCGTCAAGCTCCACACTGGCGGCTGAAGCCTCGCAGGTTAGCGCACCGGCCAGGTGAGCGCGGGCCAGTCACGCCGGTGCTGCCGATCTCGCGGTCCTACGCAGCGGCTGGGCTGTACCGGTGCCCATCACCGGGTCCACCGCATCCACCTGCCCGCCACGCTCCTAGCGTGGCAGTCAGCCCGCGAGGATTCAGTGCCCGAGGCTACGCGGGAGCGGGCGCGGTTACCGCCGACGGCAGCGCGCGACCAGGTAAAGCGGCACTTGAGGGATGCCGCGCGGACGGTGTTCCCAGTCGCGGCCGGGGAGTGGTTCGGCGGCCTCTTCCAGGCTCAGTTCGTGCGCGATGAGTGAGTTGAGGTAGGTGGAGAGCGTCCGGTGGCTGGAGCCGACCTTGCCACGGAACCCAGGGTTGCTGGCCAGCCACCAGCCTTCCCAGTGGTAACCCTGATCGGGCGGCCAACTGCTGGGTGCGTCGCGGTCCCAGCCGGGAAAGCAGGGGTGCAGCAGTGAGAAGACGAACCAGCCGCCCGGCCGTACCAGGCGGGCGATGTTGGCGAGCACGCCACCGAGGTCGTCGATATCGGACAGGCCGTAGTTGCACACCGCGCCGTCGAACACCTGACCGCCGAGCACCCCGGAAGCTGTGGCGTCGCCGTACAGGTAGCCGATGCCCAGCGGATGGGCGTGCTCGAGTGCCCGCGCCTTGACCAGCATCGCCGCCGAGATGTCCAGCCCGGTCACCCGGGCGCCGCGGCGCGCCAGTTCGCGGGCGACCCGGCCCTGTCCGCACGCCACGTCGAGCAGCCGCATTCCGCTGACCTCGCCAGCCAGGCGCAACAGCGCCGTGGTGGCCGGGTCGCTGACCGCCTTGCCCGCGGTCGCGTCGTAGAAGTCGGCGATCTGGTCATAGCGGGCTGGTACACCGGTCACACATCGACCGTAACCGCGCATCCTCTGGTCCACCCCCGCGCCCGCGCCACCTCCGCTACCGGCGAACACC
>Ga0070730_10005393_pt1 | contig 11050 bp, 8 predicted proteins | sample Coa_R1_3_FD_66447 | JGI IMG/M metagenome (GOLD analysis project Ga0070730, IMG submission 66447) | Surface soil microbial communities from Centralia Pennsylvania, which are recovering from an underground coalmine fire - Coalmine... | ecosystem: Environmental > Terrestrial > Soil > Unclassified ... | reverse complement strand
TGGAGTCGCAATCAGCAGTCTAGCACTTCGCCGATGGTGGCGAAATGTAGAGCGAGCCATTTTTATCTGATCGAACTGGTATAGGCGTACCAGAAAAGGAGGATTCGATGTCTGACTGGGTAAAACACTACTATGCAGTAGTCGATTCCATGGATGTAGAGAAGTTTGCTCCTCTCCACACGGAGGATGTGCACCTTCGCTTTGGAAATGCTGAGGTAGTCGTTGGCCGTGATGCTGTAGTACGCGGCATTGCCGATTTTTGGGGAGCGATTAAGGGAATGCGTCACAATTTTGTGCAAACGTGGGACGAAGGTGATATCGAGATTGTGGAGGCGCTTATCGATTATACTCGCCACGATGGGAAGGTAGTGACTCTTCCTTGTACCTCGATCTTGCGCAAGAGAGGTGATCTCCTGCAAGACCTGCGGATCTATATGGATGTCTCCCCAGTCTTCGCCTGATGCACACGAGCGGAATGGCTTCGCGAAACCATTCCGCTCATGTGCCTCTATATGATTCTCTGGATGTGCCGATGCTACTTATGCTGGATGATCTGCCACAGTTTCTCAGGCGTACATGGGGTGTCGATATGGGCTATGTCAAGCGCGTCGGCTATCGCATTCACTACGGCCGGAATAGAGCCGATGGTACCGGCCTCACCGACCCCCTTCACTCCCAGCGGGTTCATAGGAGTTAAGGTCACGGTAGAATCGGTTTCGAAGCTGGGAAGACCAGCAGCCATTGGCAAGGCATAATCCATCAATGTCGCTGTCAACAACTGGCCTTCTTCGCTATAAACTACACCCTCCGTCAGTGCCTGACCGATACCCTGGGCGAGCCCTCCATGGACCTGACCCTCAACGAGCAAGGGGTTGAGCTGGCGCCCACAATCATCCACCGCCACAAAGCGCGTAATAGCAGCCTCGCCGGTCTCCCGGTCCACCTCGACGACGCAGACATGCGTGCCGAAAGGAACAGTGCTACCCTCTGGCTCCCAAAAAGCGGTGGTCTCCAGCCCCGGTTCGATGCTGGGGGCCAGCCTGTTGGTGAGATTGGCTGTCTCGGCTACATCGTTAAACGAAACTGCTCGCTGTGGTGAGCCGACCACAAAGAATTTGCCCTCCTCAAGTGTCACGTCGGAAACACTGGCTTCGAGGAGATGAGAGGCGACCAGTTTCATCTTCTCCTTGAGTCGCTGAACAGCTGTATAGAGAGCGGAACCTCCCACCGCCGTTGTACGGCTACCGAAGGTCCCACGCCCTTCAGGAGTGGAGTCGGTATCGCCATGCTCGATCATGATGTTCTCGATGGGGATGCTAAACTCATCAGCGACGATCTGGGAGAACGTGGTCTCTCCACCTTGTCCATGCGGGGATGAGCCGGTATAGACGAGAACGGTACCACTACTTTCGACCCGTACACGCGCACTTTCGAAGAGGCCAAAGGGGGCGCTGCCTCTGGGTCCAACACCGCATGCTTCAACATACGAGGAGAGGCCGATTCCTATGAGCCTGCCCTCGGCCCGTTGGCGCTCCTGCTCCGCGCGCATGTTTTGATACTCTGCAAGATGCAGAGCTTTCTCTAATGCGACCTCATAGTTGCCACTATCGTAGACAGCGCCGGCCGCCGACTTGTAGGGGAATTGATCAGGTTGAATGAAGTTGCGCCTGCGTACCTCAGCCGGGTCTATAGCCAGTTTGCGTGCTACCAGGTCCATCATTCGCTCAATGATGTAGGTGGCCTCGGGTCGACCCGCTCCACGATAGGCGTCGGTTGGGGCCTTATTCGTAAAAACAATATCAGCGCTCATATGGAGATTGCGTATATCATAGGCGCCACAGGAGAGAGGAAAGCCAAAGCCGATCATCACGATGCTGGTGGTGAGTTGGCAATAGGCCCCCAGGTCGGAGATGCCATAAATCTTCAATCCAGTGATCTTGCCCTCGTTGGATGCGGCAATCTCAACATAGTCGATCTGGCCTCGCCCCTGGGTACTGGTTGCCAGATTCTCGCGACGATCCTCAATCCATTTCACGGGATGCCCCGTTTTCATGGCCGCGAAGCCGACCAGAGCCTCCTCCGGGTACATATTGCCTTTAGCGCCAAAACCTCCGCCGACTTCTGGCACAATCACGCGCACCTGGTGTTGTGGCAAGCCCAACTGCTTGCTCAGGTACATGCGTAATAGATGTGGCATTTGTGAGGAACTCCAGATGGTCAGCTTTTTATCTGCTTTGCGCATCTGGGCGACAGCGCCACGGGTTTCTAGAGGGGTTGGAGCCAGGCGCTGATGCTCCAGACGCTGCTTCACAACGACTCCGCCATCTACCAGCGTTTGAGCAAAGATACTGTCAATCTCATCGGATGGGGGATGGAAACCAAAGGCGATGTTGGTAGTGAACGTTTCATATAGTACGGGTGCGCCAGGCTGCATGGCTTGCTCGGGGTCGATTACCGCTGACAGTGGTTCATAATCTACTTCTATCAGGTCGAGTGCATCATAAGCAGTATAGCGATCTCGCGCAACGACGAAGGCGACAGGATCACCGTAAAAACGGACTTTGCCTTCAGCCAACGGGCCGTGAACGCCCATCCCGTTGGCGATTTCTCCTAGAGGGGCTACAATCGGAATATTCCCTACAGCATTTTTGAGATCGGCCGCCGTATATACGGCCTGAACGCCGGGAAGGTTGCGCGCCGCTTCGTGGTCGATGCGGTTGATCCGCGCGTGGCCGTAGGGGCTGCGCAACACGGCCAGGTGGAGCATACCCGGGAGTTTAATATCGTCAACAAAGGTCGCCTGGCCAGTAAGTAGGCGTGGATCCTCTCGTCGCTTGACCGATGTGCCAAGCAATGTTCCCCTACTCATATAGATGAATCATCCTTTCTCATCCCTTGAATATGAGCTCTTCGAAGATAGGGTTTATTTTGCTATCACCTGTTATAGCAGACATTCCTTGCCCACACCAAACAGTCCGAAAAATACCTCTGATACTACTTTTGCATACTGGTATCCAAAAACACTTTCTACATAAAGGTCCTGAAATGCCTACTGTAGTAGGGAGTATACCCCTGGTTAGTGAGAAAGTCAAGCGTTGACCAGTAAGATGGACTCAGCAGGTCAGATCGGCGGCAAATTCTCTTCCTGAGAGGCTACAATCCTAAAGTCGCTGGTCTGATACTTGAAGCCGCCACCCTGCACAAGATTGTTGGTGTAGTAGATGCCCAGCTCGGCTATCGAGGTGAAGTGGGATGTGCCTCCGGGCGCCCCGATAATGCGCACTCCATCGCCCCAGGCGTCGTCGAAGATGAGCGAGTAACTGGTGTTGGTGCCAGCCGTGCTCCTATAGGGGTAGTCCGGCGTGATGCGCAACCCGCTGACGGGAAACCACTTGAAGTTCTGGCGCACCTGTACCGTCAGCCCGCTGGCAAACCAGCCCCCGTCATTAAATATGTTCCCTGCCGTATAGACGACCTTGTTGATGTTGTATGCCCGGTTCCAGGTATAGCCCCACCAGTCTTGCGACTTGACCTCCTGGTCCAAATCGTCTTCGCTCTCTATGAGATTGCCGTTATTGAGCGCATTTGAACAGTTTAAGCCACAGAGTTTGCCAAAGTGCGTACTCTTACTGATAGCCGCTGTCCCGTCGCCCGTTCGCGCGAGGTTGTTGGTAGCATCTTTGCTATTGGTTGGGGTTGTGGCAGTGTAAGGCTGCACAGAGAGTTTGCGTAAGGCGAAGCTATAGGAATCACCGGAACAACAGACATTGCTCTGGACATACATCGTCTTCCCATCCGCACTGATGTACTTGGAAGGGATACTGGTGCCGTACTGCCCACGATTCTGGCTCAATTGCATCGGGCCAAAGTCTTTGGACATGAACAGACTCCAGGGCCCCCAGGGCGTCGGGGACTCGTAGAATTCATGCGTTGCATAGGACCAGGAGGTGAAGATGTAGCGGTTGAGCGGCGCATTGTAGACCACGCCGCCCTGCCCAAGCACGCTCGCATTGTTACAGCAGAAGGTCCCGAAAGTTTTTGGATAGAGCTGGCGGTCATCTTCCAGCACAGGGACTTTGGCACTGATATCGCTCGACCAGCCTGGATTGCCGATGATATCGGTCCCGGTAAAAAATTGCCAGCTTGAACGAGTCTGCACACTATCTCTGGGCACACGGGCCAGATAGAGCTTTTGCTGCTCTCGCCAGTTTGTATCAAAGCCATAGGCGTAGACATATCTATCGATGGCATGCGCGGAATTCTTACCGTAGTCGAGAAAAAAAATAGTGGTGAAGACGCTGTTGGAGAACATAGGTGCATTGATATCCCAGGTCCAGGTTGCCCCATGATCGACCGATTTCGCAATCGACGCCACTGGAGCAGCGTCAAAGGTTTGGGTCTGGAGATTCTGAAACGCCAGATAGAGCGCATTGTTGGCACATAACATGCCAGTTGGCTTGCGATTATACCCCGCGCCAATCCAGTTAGTACCGACATCGGTGGCAATTGTGGCCCCTGTCAGGTTGGGGGGCATCCCGCTGATGCGACTCACTGCCATATCAAAACGATCTATTGAAGACGTGAACGCTGTCCCGTCTCCATTGGCGGCATACAGATTGTTGTCATCGGCCCAACATGAAGGCCATAAATCACCATCACCTGGCATCTGATAGGTCGAGTAAGATTCCTCCTGCACAGTCGCAAAGAAGGTGCTTTGTGGTGGATTGGGTGCTGCATGCACAGCAGTATCTGTCACTAGCATAGGGATAAGCAAAACTCCAATCAGTAGAGTGACAATGGGGCTTCTGGGCATAGGTATCGACCTCCATGTCTTCTCGATATGTAAAGGTTTTCACACGAATATTGTGAAAACCTTTACATATTTCTTCTGTTAGAAATGAGAGTACTCGATGCAGGTGGCTTTTGTCAAGAGGCAGAAAGAGGGTCGATCTCAGTTGCCAGAGCTAATTTTTCGCAGAATGATCGCTGTTTGAACTCTTGACAAACAAATATCTGCTCCGTATACTTTCTTGTATAGCGAGACCAGGATGTCCCGAATGGCAAGAAAATGTTTTCATAGAATCTCTCTGAAGCCAGAGAGATGTGAAAAGGTTTTCAAGTTAGATATGAAAGACGTTTGTTCTAATCGCCTCCTCCTCTGCTCTCTGGTGATCTCTTTTTTGCAGGCTGAAAGGAGTCGGGCTATCGTTTTCACGGCTCTCGGGATATTTTGTACGCTTTCGTTTTTATTTTGTGTACTCAAGGAGGAGATCTCATGACTATGCACGACCCTCTCAGCGAGAAGACAGCATCCACAGACAGCTCCAATACCACTTCCACCCGGCCAGCAGCGAAGCCTGGCTCGACACGCAGGCAATTTTTAGACACCGCCGCGAAATCCGCACTGGCTCTGACAGGAGCCGCCTCCCTGGGCGCGTTGGCCAGCGCTTGTGGAGGAGGCGGTTCCAGTAGCAGCAATAGCCAGGTTTCCTTAGTCTGGTATCGTGAGGGAAATCCCGATGAAGTGACTATGGCGAAAAAGATCGCCGACAAGTTTATGGCGGCAAATCCCGATATCAAGATCGTGATTCAGACGGGCAACGGCGCCAACCATTTGCAAAAGTTCAATACCGAACTGGCAGGCAATTCTGAACCCGACCTCACAATGATGTGGGAACTTGACTACGGCAACTACGCGCAAAAAGGTGCTCTCGCGGACCTGGGCCAGTTCATCCAAAAAGATCAGGAATTCCAGGACAAGGTGATGTCCCAGGAGTACAAGCCAGTAATTGATATGTTTACCTGGAATGGCAAGCTTTACGTGCTCCCTGAACAGGTCACCGATACGGTCCTCTTCTATAACAAGGACCATGTCCAGGCTGCCGGCCTGCAGATGCCTACCTCCTGGGATGACGCGAGCTGGACCTGGGACAAATTCACCGACTACGCCGGGAAGTTGACCCAGACATCGGGAGGTCGCACAACCCGCTACGGCTACGCCGAGATGTGGTGGTGGGGACTGACCGCCTGCAATGTTATCGCTGCTGCCAATGGCGGCGACTGGTTTGCCAATCCCATTAATCCGCCCTCAGGTTCAAGCAATCTGTCCGATCCCCATATTTCCGCTGCGGTCCAGTGGTATGCCGATCTCTCCAATGTGCAAAAAGTGGCCGCCTCTTCCAAAGCACTGACCGCGCAGGTCGGCTTCCAGCTCTTTATGGCCGGCCAGGCCTCGATGGGGATCGTGGGCCACTGGTTCTATGGTGCTTTCGCGGGTGCGAAGGGACTCAACTTTGATATCGCGCCTGTGCCGATAGGTCCAAATGGCGGATCTTCCTCTCATACCAATACCGGTGGCACTGGCATCGCGGTAAGCGCAAAGACCAAATATCCTGATCAGGCCTGGCGTTTCGCGAAGTACTGGGCTGGCCCCGAAGCATGCGCGATGCGCAATCAGTGGCTGCCACCTCTGCAAAACATCGGGTATTCTTCCTCTTATGCTCAATCCAATGCCGCTATGGCGCACGCAAACCTCTTCCTTGATGTTCTCAAATCAGGGAATACCCATTCTCTGCCGATCAGCCGCGCCTGGTCTACATTTAGTATCCCCTGGAATACTATCACCACCGATATCTGGGATGGGAAGAAAACGGTCAGTCAAAGTTTTCCGGCCCTTGACCAGACGATTAACCAGGCCATTCAGCAATACGGCTAAGAGGGGCTGTGGCACTCAGCCAGGGGAGCAGTTTAGCCGGCTCCTGAAGGAATTTTAGCGCTCAAATGTAGGGGCCGGTGAAACGGCTTCTACATGTCCTTTTACGCATCACAGAAAGGGGTGTTTTATGGCGGCGATTACTCCTGGGTCCACGCGTCCCTCTACCTGGAGACGAAGAAGCACAAAGTATACTGTGGCGGCATATCTTTTTATTACGCCGAGCTTCCTCGGTGTACTGATCTTTATAGCCTTTCCAGTATTCTTTGCGCTTTATCTGAGCCTTCAACAATGGGATGGGATCACAGCCCCACAATTTGTCGGCCTGCTGAATTTTGTGAACCTGCTCAAAGATCCTATTTTCTGGATCTCACTGCGCAATACTGTTGTGTACACAGTGGTTACCGTGCCAGTCGGTGTGCTGCTTAGCCTTGGCGTGGCTCAGCTCCTGAATCAACGGGTAATTGGCATGGCTTTTTTTCGCACAGCGATGTTTGTACCTGTTGTCACATCGGGCCTGGCGATTGCGGTCATCTGGAAATGGATCTATGACTACAACAACGGGCTGATTAACGACACTCTGACCAGGCTGCACCTTGCTCAGATACCCTGGCTTAGCGATCCTACCTGGGCCTTAATTGCGCTCTGTATTATCGGCATCTGGCAAGGCTTTGGCTTTACCACTATTCTTGTTCTGGCCGCTATCCAGAATGTCCCTGAATCCTTATTAGAGGCGGCATCTATCGATGGCGCCACCGGCTGGAGACGTTTCTGGCGGATTACTGTGCCACTGATTACGCCAACACTACTCTTTGTCTCCATCATCTCGTTCATCAGCTCCTTTCAGGTGTTCACTCAGATCTATTATCTTACGAATGGAGGACCAGATTATGGGACGTATGTGTTGTACTTCCTGGTTTTCCAGCGCGCTTTCGTGCAAAACCGCTTTGGTGAAGCCGCCGCTCTCTCGTACATCATGTTTGCGATTATTTTCGCGGTGACGCTGCTGCAAATGCGTCTCAGCCGTAATGCCGTCAATGCTGCTGCAGAATTTGAAGTATAGCCCACACATAGAAACTCAGGAGAAAATGTTATGCATGCAAAAATTGCTTCGGAGCAGGCTCAAACTGCCATGCCTTCAGAGCAGGCTCGGGCCAGACGACCAAAATTACGCAATCGTGTTTTTGCGAAACGCGTCGGCTTCAAGGTTATGATATTTATTGCGCTCACCGTAGTGGCGCTGATTGTGATTATTCCTTTCTTATGGATGCTCACCACTTCACTAAAAACGGTGACTGAGTCATCAACATACCCTCCCTCGCTGCTCCCGGCTGTACCTCAATGGCATGACTACTCTGACGTTTTTCAGGCTGTGCCTTTCTTAACTTATCTCTTGAATACGATTTTCTATGCCGCCTGTGTGACCATCGGGCAGTATGTCTGTTGCTCCCTGGCTGCGTTCGCCTTCTCTCGCTTGCAGTTTCCAGGACGCAACGCGCTGTTTGTACTCTACCTGGCGACGATCCTGATCCCGACAACAGTGACGCTTGTCCCCAGCTTTATCATGATGAAGACCTTTGGCTGGCTCGATACTATCTGGTCTATGACGATTCCTGGCATGCTGGGCAGCGCTTTCGGGACATTTATGCTGCGCCAATATATGCTCTCCATTCCGCGTGAACTGGATGACGCAGCAACGGTGGATGGAGCAAGCCTCTTTTACATTTACTGGAAAATCATTCTTCCTCTATGTAAACCTGCTCTGACCGTGCTGGCAGTTATTACGATTATGACGGTCTGGAACGATTTTGTCTGGCCGCTGATCATGCTGCAAAGCGACAGTGTCACCACTCTGACGCTGGGTCTGGCAAACTTCACCAGCGGCGGCAGTCAGGAGTTCAATAGTATTCCCTTTAATATGGCCGCGTCAACGATGACTATCGCGCCGCTCATCCTGGTCTTCTTCTTTGCTCAGCGCTACTTTATTCGCGGCATTGCGCTCAGTGGCCTGGGGGGGCGCTAATCTTATCTTGCTAAAAGTGGATAACATTGATATCATGCAATATAAAACATATCCTATCATAGTCGTATTGCCCCATGCCTTCTGGCGGCAGGCGAGAGAAGAGAAAAGTGGACAATGGCAACTATTCAGGATGTAGCAAAGCATGCCGGGGTCTCTATCGCCACGGTATCGCGTGTGCTCAATGGGTCGGCTTATGTGAATAAGGAGGTGGCTGCCCGCGTGCAGGCGGCGGTCAAGGAGCTACAGTATCAACCCAGCCGGGCGGCACAGGCGCTGCGGGCCAATCGCTCCAGAATCATCGGACTGCTCATCAGCGATATTCAGAATCCTTTCTTTACGGCCCTGATCCGGGGCGTTGAAGATGTGGCTCAACGCAATGGCTATAGCCTGATCCTCTGTAATTCTGATGAAAATCCCCAGAAAGAACATCAGTATATTGAGGTGTTGTGCGCGGAACGGGTCGCTGGAGCTATTGTGGTGCCCACCAGCGAGCAGCCACAGAAACTACGCCTGTTCCGCGAGCATGCTATCCCTCTTGTTTCTGTTGACCGGCGAGTTAAGGATCGCGTTACTGATGCGGTGCTCACTGATAATGTGGGCGGAGCCTACGAGGCAGTTACTCATCTGATTAGCAATGGCTATCGTCGTATTGGAGTGATTACTGGACCTGTGAGCACAACAACTGGACGCGAACGTCTTGAGGGGTATCGCAAAGCGTTACAGCAGGCGGGGATTGTGGGTGACCCCTTGCTTGAGCGTATCGATGATTTCAAGGAGGATGGCGGGCGCGTTTGTACCAATGCTCTCCTGGATCTGGAGGCGCCAATTGATGCGCTTTTTGTGACTAATAACCTGATGACGCTGGGTGCGCTTGAAGCCATCCATGTCCGCAATTTACGCGTCCCTGATGATATCGCTGTGGTTGGTTTCGACGAGATGCCGTGGGCCACGCTGAGCGCCATTTCGCTGACGACGGTGACCCAGCCCGTCTACGAGCTGGGCAGTACGGCAGCTCTGCGGCTCTTCCAGCGCCTGCAAGATCCCACAGCGTTTACCAGGCAAGAGATTGTGCTGGCTCCGACACTGCATATTCGCGATTCGACGCGCCCGCGTTCTCCCACGATATCTTCCTAAAGCGGGAAGCAGAAATCTTGAACCCTGTACAGGTCGATTTATCAATACCTCTCGCTGATTTATCAGCTTGTCGGTCAGGATGAACTCAATTCTTCTGAACACTGCTGTTAGAACGCTCTTAGCCAGAGCACGAGTATTTGAAAGGATAACATGTTGACCAATAACTACAGTTTTGATGGGCTTGGTATGGGTCTGGGCACTCTGTCTCGCCTCTCCAATGCCAGAACCCGCTCAATCAGTGCCGAAAATTTTAGTGGTGAGAAGGGTCGGGGCGGCATGGCGACCGAAGGGACAGGCGCGCAGTGTGCCCGCGACCTGGGGCAAGGCTGGAAAGTCTCTCCCTCGATCGTGATTGCTCCACACAGCACCTTCACCCTGGCCGATATTCAGGGACCTGGCGCGATCCAGCATCTCTGGCTCACCACTGCGCCGGCAAACTGGCGCAAGCTTGTCTTACGTGCCTACTGGGATGGGGAGCCCTACCCCTCGATTGAGACGCCCTATGGCGATTTCTTTGCTCAGGGCTGGTGCGAACGAGCCAATGTGAACTCGCTGCCGATTGCAGTCAATCCAGCAGGCGGGTTCAACTCTTACTGGGAGATGCCATTTCGCAGGCAGGCCCGTTTGACGCTTGAGAATCTGGGTGCACAGGAGGTCGTGCTCTACTATCAGGTCGACTACACGCTGACCGAGGTGCCCGATGATGCCGCCTATTTCCATGCCCAATGGCGACGCAGCAACCCATTAGGCTACAAAGAGGTGCATACCCTGCTGGATGGTGTGCAGGGCAAAGGTCATTACGTGGGCACCTATCTCGCGTGGCAGGCGAACAGCCCGGGCTGGTGGGGTGAGGGCGAGATCAAATTTTATCTGGACGGCGATCAAGATTTCCCTACTATCTGTGGCACGGGTACAGAAGATTACTTCGGCGGAGCCTGGGACTTCGAGCAGCCACGAGGCCAATACTGTTCCTTCTCCACACCCTTCCTGGGTCTGCCCCAAATCATCAAACCCGATGGGCTCTATCGCAGTCAACAGCGCTTTGGCCTGTATCGCTGGCATATCATGGACCCGATTCGTTTTGAGGAGAACCTGAGAGTCACCATCCAGGCGCTCGGCTGGCGCAGCGGTCATCGCTATTTGCCCCTGCAGGATGATATCGCCTCGACCTCGTTCTGGTA
>Ga0070730_10005392_pt1 | contig 11051 bp, 9 predicted proteins | sample Coa_R1_3_FD_66447 | JGI IMG/M metagenome (GOLD analysis project Ga0070730, IMG submission 66447) | Surface soil microbial communities from Centralia Pennsylvania, which are recovering from an underground coalmine fire - Coalmine... | ecosystem: Environmental > Terrestrial > Soil > Unclassified ... | reverse complement strand
TCTTGCCCACCCGTGCCGCTGTAGACCTGGAAGCTGCCATCATCGGGAGAATCCCACGGGAGATAGGCGATTGGCTGCCCCGCCGGGTCATCGAGGCTGAAGCGCCAGGGAGGAGAATCGGCGAAGAGCAGCCCATGCGGGCCACACCTGGCGAATGCGCGCGAGTTGACGACGGTGCGCTGGCCGGTGATCCAGTCATAGGCCACGGTTCCGCTGCCCGGCTCGTTGACAAAGATGGCGTGCGGCCGAGAGGTGTCAAAGCAGAGTGGATGAGGCGTATTGGGATGGGCAACGGGTGGCAGATCGATGCCGGTATCGCGCCACTGCAGGGCAGACGGCTGAGCGTTGGCCAGATGCGTCATGCCGATTTGGCTTGCCGACGTGACCAGGCTGCCGCCCATGATTAGGCCGACCAGCACCATCTTATAAGTCCCGGTCTTCACGCTCATTTTGGGCTTCCGTTTTATTACAGCCGCACTTACGCACGGTGTAAGTTCAGCCGTTTAGCGACGAAGGGCGGCCGTAGTGCTAGCCGGGAGTGGCCAGCGGAGTCGTGAGCCGGTAGCTTCCTTCCTGGTCGGCGGGCGTCCCCTGGGAGAGGACGCTGAAGCGCTGCGGTTCGGCCGGGTGATAGCTCTGTGCCAGGTCGGTGCTTTCCAGCTCCAACCGAGCCTGTTCGATGCCATCCGCCGCGGCCGGGCTATGTGTCTGCCAGGCGCAGGTCCAGCCGCCGGCGGTGCCCTGCACCTGCACGGTGCGGTAGGCCAGGGGGTAGCCGCTGAGGGCCGGCGTGGCGACAAACAACTGCCCGCCCAGCGCCTGCACCCGGCTGATATGCACGTGGCCGCTGACCACCACGCGCACCTGCGGGTAGCGGTCGAGCAGGGCGCGCACGGCCGCCCCATTCTCACAGAAGAAGTTGGTCCAGGGCTGGTTGGCGAAGCTCGGCCGCTCCCAGCCGCCGAAGATCGCGTACAGCGGGTGGTGGACGGCCAGCACCACGAGCGGCTCCCGGGCCGCGGTCAGGGTGGCGTCGAGCCAGGCGAGCTGCGCGTCGTCCACGGCCCCGCCCCAGGTGCCGGGGACGGTGGAGTCCAGGCCGACCAGGCGCACCCCGGGCTTGGGCACCGCCGTCCAACTGCCAACCTCGGCGGCGCCTGCGTAGATGGCGGGACCGCCGGGCGTGGCCCCGGCGACCTGCTCGTAGAAGCGGCGCCGGTCGAGCAGATCGGGGTGGGGCGGGAAGGCCGTGTCGTGGTTGCCGGGGATGGCGTACCAGGGCACGCGCAACTCTTGCAGATAATGGATCACCCGATCGAGCTCGGCCGGCAGGCCGTAGTCGACCAGGTCGCCCGTCACCAGCACAGCGTCGAGGTGCGGGATGGCGTTGACCGCCGCGATGGCCCCGGCCAGCCACTGCTCGCGCTGCGCCCGGTGGGCGGCGTGGCTCGGGATCGTCAGGTGGAGGTCGCTGATCTGGGCAAAACAGAAGTCAAGATTCATGGGCAGATCCTGTTCGCTTTCCGGTATGCCATAGTCTATTCCGTCTGGCGCAATTATAGCATAGCGAGCCGATCCCCATCCTGTAATCAGTGAATAAAGAAAGTGCTGTTGGACTAACTACTGACCGTTGCAGAGACATCTAAACATCATGTGTGAAACCACGCTTGGCTCTTTGAGGTTTAGTGTGCTTGAGTCCCAACCGCTCAAGCCGGGGCCATCTGATAGATCTCTCTGCATACCAGTTCATAGCGGATGCTATCGTCCGGTATCTGCAACAGCTCGTCGGCCGTCGTCCCGCGGATCTGGGTCGTCTTCTGTACCTCTGCGCTTTCCGGCACCTGGTGGTCTGTTACGTTTGGCTCAATTATAGCACAGGAGACCTAGTGCAGATTCGGGCGACTTTGTGGGCTATCCCCAACGAGTACGGGCGCCGCAAGCAGCTCTACTACATCCCCAAAGGTCGATGGACCTTACACTAGACCGAGTCCGTGGAGCCCGCGTAGGCGGGCTTCGTCTGCGTAGCCGCGGCTTCAGCCGCTAGGCTTCCTCCTCCACCGCCGATCCGGGGCCCATTCCTCTTGGAACGGGATGGAACCTTTGCCCCATCCTGTAACCGCCCTGTAACCGCGCTGTGACCCCGGGCGGATACAGTATCCCCAAGCCGATCTACCGTCGCCCGATTCACCAGGGAGCCTGCCATGCAGCCGGAGGCCCATACGGTCTCGTTCGTCCTGCGCTTTGTCTACGAAGAGCCGCCCGGCGCGGACCCGGCCCCCGCGGCTACCTGGTATAGCGTCGTGCGCCATGTCCAGTCCAATACCGAGCGGCGCTTCACCCGCTGGGAAGACGTAGTCGCTTTCCTGGCCCAGTTTATCGATCTGCAGCGGGACGGCGGCCATGCCTGAGCCGCCCATCGGCATCGTCAGCGCGGGCATCTATATCCCGCCGACCACGATCGCGGCCGCTGCGATCGCCGCGCAGACCGGGATTCCGGAGGACGTGATCGTCGCCAAGTTCGGGCTGACCCGCAAGCCGGTGCCCGGCCCGGCCGATCACACCAACGCGATGGCCCTCTGGGCGGCCCAGGACGCGCTGGCGCAGACGGACATCGCGGCCGACGAGATCGACGTCGTGCTCTGCACCACCGAAGAGTGGAAAGAGTACCCGCTCTGGACGGCGGGGATCAAGCTGGCCTACGACCTGGGCGCGCACCGGGCCTGGGCGATCGACGTGCAGATGCGGTGCGCGACCACGATCGGCGCCCTCAAGTTGGCCAGTGCGCTGATGCGGGCCGAGCCCGCGGTTCGGACGGTCTTGATCGCCGGGGGCTACCGCAACGGCGACCTGGTGGACTACGCCAACCCGCGCGGGCGCTTCCTGATCAACCTGAGCGCGGGGGGTGGGGCGCTGCTGCTGCGCAAAGGCTATCCGCGCAATCAGGTGCTCAGCACGGCGCTGATTGTCGACGGCGCGTTCTCACTCGACGTGATCGTGCCCGCCGGCGGGACCGTGGAGCCGCTCACGGCGGCCAACATCGGCACCGGCCGCCGTTATCTCGACGTGCCGGACCCGGAGGGCATGAAAGCGCGCCTGGATGCCGTGTCGATGCCAAACTTTTTGCGCGTGATCGACGCGGCGCTGGCCGCCAGCGGGCACACGCGGGCCGACGTCGACTACCTGAATGTGCTGCACATGAAGCGCTCGGCGCACGAGTGGGTGCTGCGGGAGCTGGGGCTGCGCGAGGAGCAGTCCTATTACCTGGCCGATTTTGGCCACCTGGGCCAGCAGGACCAGGCGGTCTCGATCAAGATGGGGTTGGACACCGGCCGGCTGCGCGATGGTCACCTGATGGTCATGGTCGCCGCCGGAATCGGGTATGCCTGGGGGGCGAGTGTGGTGCAATGGGGATTATGCTAACCGATCGGGTCGCCATCATCACGGGCGGGGCTAACGGCATCGGCCGGCAGACGGCGCTGACCTTCGCCGCGGCGGGCGCCACGGTGGCGGTTTGGGATATGGCCCCGGCCACCGGCCAGGCCGTCGTCGACGAGATCGCGGCGGCGGGCGGCCATGCGATCTTCCAGCAGGTCAACGTCGCCGACCCGGCGCAGGTGGGGGACGCGGTCACGGCGGCCCACGCGCAGCTCGGGCGGATCGACATCTTGATCAACAACGCCGGTATCACCCGCGACGCCCAGCTGGTGAAGATCAAAGACGGGCAGGTGGTCGCCCAGATGAGCGCGGCCGATTTCGACGCGGTGATCGGCGTCAACCTCAACGGGGTGTTCCACTGCACGCAGGCCGTCGTGCCGATCATGATCGCCCAGGGCTACGGGCGGATCATCAGCGCCTCCTCGGTCGTCGGCCTCTACGGCAACTTCGGCCAGACCAACTACGTGGCCAGCAAGGCCGGGGTGATCGGCATGACGCGCGTCTGGGCGCGCGAGCTGGGGCGGCGGGGCATCACGGCCAACGCGGTCGCCCCCGGCTTCATCGCCACCGAGATGACCAGTGCCATGCCCGAGTCCGTGCTGGCCCAGATGATGGACCATACGCCGGCCGGCCGCCTGGGCACGCCGCAGGACGTCGCCGCGGCCTATCTCTTCCTGGCCTCCGAAGCGGCCGGCTTTATCAACGGCGCCGTCCTCACCGTGGACGGCGGCCTGGTCGTGGGGACGTAGACGAGTTTTGAGTTTTGAGTTTTGAGTTTTGAGTTTTGAGTTTTGCTCGCGCAGCGGTGCCGTAGGCACATCGCGCAGCGGTGCCGCAGGCACATTTTTGAGTTTTGAGTTGGGGACCTGGATGGAGCGCAACGGACTGTAGGAGCGGGCTCCGTCCCGCGGTGGTGGGGCACGAACCAAGTGCGGAGTGCGGAATGCGGAATGCGGAGTTTTGAGTTGGGGACCTGGATGGAGCGCAACGGACTGTAGGAGCGGGCTCCGTCCCGCGATGGTGGGGCACGAACCAAGTGCGGAATGCGGAATGCGGAGTGCGGCAGACGCTGTGCTGACCGCTGACCGCTGACGGCTGATTGCTCGCTGGCCGCCCCAGCACCCGGGGCGTTGCCCAGCCGCGGTCTGGGGCGACATCGCGGGACGGAGCCCGCTCCTACAGTCCGGGATGGCGGCTCCCGGGGACGAGTCCTGCCGCGGAATACTGACCGTGGGCTCGCCCGTCGGTAGGAGCGGGCTCCGTCCCGCGATGGTGGGGCGTGAACCAAGTGCGGAGTGCAGAGTGCGGAATGCGGAATGCGGATCGCTGACTGCTGGCCGCGCGTCGAAATGCCGCACCCTCTCCCGTGCACGGGAGAGGGCAGGGTGAGGGCCCCCGGCTGACGGCTGACGGCTGATTGGGAGTGTGTTGGATGGTGATTGGCGACTGGCTGGGGCGGCGGGCGCTGCTCACGCCGGAGAAGGTGGCGTTGATCGATACCCTGCACGGCGATCGGGCGATCACCTACCGGGAGTGGAACCGGGCGGCCAACCGCACAGCCCACTGGCTGCGCGATCTGGGCGTCGGCAAAGGCGACCGCGTGGCCATGCTGGCGACCAACAGTGTCGACTACCTCGACCTCTGGTTCGCCTGCGGCAAGCTGGGCGCCATCCTGCAAACGCTCAACTGGCGGCTGACTCCACCCGAGTTGGTGGCGCTGGTAGCCGATGGCACGCCGGCCGTGCTGGTCTATGGCCCGGAATTCGGCCCCCTGGTGATGGCGATCCGGGCGGACGCGCCGGCCGTGCGGCACTGGGTGGCCCTGGATGCGGCCGCGCCGGCGGCCGCGGCCGATCCCCCCTTCGCCGGCCGGGACGGATATCCGGCCACCCCGCCGCCGCCCGTCGCCCTCGGGCCGGACGACCCCTGGGTGATCTGCTACACCGGTGGCACGACCGGCACGCCCAAGGGCGCGCTGCTGACCCACGGCAACATCACCTGGAACTCGGTGAACACCGTGATGAGCTGGGGCCTGACGCCGGACGACCGGACGATCCTGAACGCGCCGCTGTTCCACACCGGGGGCCTCAACGTCTTCACCGCGCCGTTGGTCCACATCGGCGGCACCTCGATCGTCTGTGGGGGCTTCGACGTCGACCAGGTCTACGACCTGATCCGCGACGCCGGGGTGACGATCCTGTTCGGCGTACCGACGACGTTCATCGCCCTCCAGCAGCACCCGCGCTGGCCGGAGGCCGATTTTTCGCGGCTCAAGCTGATCATCAGCGGGGGCGCGCCCTGCCCCCTGCCGGTGTTCGAGCGCTTCTGGGCGCGGGATATCGACTTCAAGACGGGTTACGGCCTGACCGAGGCCGGCCCGAACACTTTCTGGCTGCCGGCCGCCGATGTGCGCCGCAAGCCCGGCGCCGTGGGGGTGCCGCTGTTCCATATCGACGTCCAGGCCGTGGACGCCGCCGGGCACGAGTGCGCCCCCGGCGAGCCCGGCGAGCTCTTGATCCGCGGCCCGCACGTCTGCGCCGGCTACTGGAACCGCCCGGCCGAGACGGCAGCCGCTATCGTGGACGGCTGGCTGCATACCGGGGACCTGGCGACCCAGGATGCCGAGGGCACTTATACCATCGTCGGCCGGCTCAAAGACATGATCATCTCGGGCGGCGAGAATATCTACCCGGCCGAAGTGGAGAGCGCCCTGGCCGCGCATCCGGCCGTCGCCGCCGTGGCCCTGATCGGCGTGCCTGATCAGCAGTGGGGCGAAGTCGGCCGGGCGATTGTCGTCTGCCGGCCCGGCCAGGACCTGTCCCCCGAGGGGCTCCAGGAGTTCGCCCGCGCGCGCCTGGCGCGCTACAAGGTGCCCAAAAGTGTGGTCTTCGTCGCCGCCCTGCCGCTGACCGGGGCCGGCAAGGTCGATAAGGAGCAGCTCGTCGCCACGTATGGGGACGGGGGGCGGGAGGCCTGATCCGATGCCGACACTCCCAGTCGACGACGTCGAGCTCTATTACGAATGGCACGGCAACCCGGCCGGCCCGGTGGTCGTGTTCGTCAACGGGCTGCTGACCGACCTGGCGAGCTGGGCCGGCCACCTGCCGTTCTTCACCGATCGCTACCACTGCCTGGTCTACGATTGCCGCGGGCAGGGCCAATCGGCCAAGCCGGACCACGTCTACACGATCCGGCGGCATAGTGCGGACCTGGCCGGGCTGCTGGCGGCCCTAGGCATCGCGCGGGCGGCGATCGTGGGGCTGTCGAACGGCGGCGCGACCGCGCTCGACTTCGCGGCCGCCCAGCCCGCGCGGGTGACCGCCCTGGTGGTCGCCGGCGCCTATGCCAGTGTCGACGCGATCCTGCGGGCCAAGCTGCTCTCCTGGATCGGGGCCATGGAATGTGGCGGCAGCCCCCTCCGCTTCGACGTGGCGCTGCCCTGGGTCTGGGGCGGCACCTTCCTGGAGCAAAATTATGCCGGGTTGCAGGGCTATCGCGAGAAAGGCCAGAATCTGCCGATCGCCCCCGCCCGCAACCTGATCGCCGGGGCGCTGGTCCACGACTGCCGGGCCGGGCTGCCGGCCATCACCGCCCCGACGCTGGTCGTGGTCGGCGAAGACGACGTGCTCACGCCACCGGCCCTGGCGCGCGCGATTGCCGCGGCGGTGCCGCGGGCCGAGTTGGAGATCCTGCCCGGCCTGGGCCATGCCGCGGCGCTGGAGCAGGTCGAGGCGTTCAGCCGGCTGGTCGCCGGGTTCCTGGCGCGGGTTGAAAGTGTGGCGTAAGGCTGAGTAGGAGAGAGGGGAAATTTGCATGAGCGCACCGTTATTGCCCGGCGTCGAGTCGCGGGTGATCCCGACTGACCGGCTGAAGATCCGGGTGCTGCTGAGTGGGCCGGCGGCGGGCGTGCCCGTCGTGTTCGTGCATGGCAATGCCGCGGCCGCCCGGTTCTGGGAAGAGACCATGCTCGCCCTCCCCGCCGGCTATCGCGGCCTGGCCCCGGACCTGCGCGGCTACGGGGAGACCGAGCCCCAGCCCATCGATGGTACGCAGGGCTTACGCGAGTGGGCGGATGATCTGGCGGCGCTGTTCGCTAGCTTACGCCTGGATCGGGCGCACCTCGTGGGCTGGTCGATGGGCGGGGGTGTGGCCTTGCAGTACGCGATCGACCACGCGCCGGCGATCCAATCGTTGACCCTGGTCGATCCCGTATCGCCCTTCGGCTTCGGCGGCACCCGGGATGCGGCCGGCACCCCCAACTATCCCGACTTTGCCGGGTCGGGCGGCGGCACGGTCAACCCGGAGTTCGTGCGCCGGCTGGCCGCCGGCGACCGCAGCGCCGACGACCCCAACAGCCCGCGCAATGTGATGAACACCTTCTACTTCAAGCCGCCGTTCCGCGCGGCCCCGGAGCGCGAGGATGTCTTCGTCGAGGATATCCTCGCGCAACGGACCGGGGAAGGCTTCTATCCGGGCGATCTGACTACCTCGCCCAACTGGCCGGGGGTCGCCCCGGGCGCGCACGGCGTCGCCAACGCCTTTGCCCCACGCTACTGCAACCTGAGCGCCTTCGCGACGATCACGCCGCGCCCCCCGGTGCTCTGGGTCCGCGGCGCTGACGACCAGATCGTCGCGGATACTTCCCTGTTCGACTTCGGCTTCCTGGGCCAGCTCGGCGCCGTGCCCGGCTGGCCGGGCGCCGCCATCTACCCGCCCCAGCCGATGGTCGCGCAAACCCGGGCGCTCCTGGACGCATATCGGGCGGCCGGGGGGCAGTACGAGGAGACCGTGATCGCCGACTGCGGCCATTCGCCGCACATCGAACACCCGGCCACGTTCCAGGCCGCTCTGCGGGCGCACCTGGCGGCGGCGGACGGCCGCTCTAGCTAACGAAGGTAAGGAAGAAGACCCATGGCGACGATTGCGGCGGGCGATCTCCAGGTTCATTACCGGGAGCACGGGAGCGGCACCCCCGTGCTGTTGATCCACGGCAACTGGGCCAGCAGTGCCTGGTGGGAGCCGGTGCTGGCCCGGTTGCCATCCGGCTGGCGGGGGCTGGCCCCGGACCTGCGCGGCCGCGGCCAGACAACCGGCCCCGATTCCGGCTACACGCTGCCCGAGTTGGCCGCCGACCTCTGGGCTTTCGCCGATGCGCTGGGGCTGGACCGCGTCCACCTCGTCGGCCACTCGCTCGGCAGTGCGGTGGCCATGCAGGCGCTGCTGGATGCGCCACCCCGGGTGGCGTCGCTGACGGCCATCGCCCCAGCCTGGGTCGACGGCATGCCCGCCGCCTACAACGTGCCGGCCAGCCAGCAGGCGCTCAAGGCCGACCGGGCGCTGTTTGCCGAGGCGCTCAAAGCGCTGGCCCCGACCGCGCCCGCCGATGCCTTCTGGGAGCGGCTGGTGGCCGAAGGTCACGAGCAACGCCTGACGGCGACATTGGCCAACCTGCCCGCGCTCGTCGCCTGGCAACCCGGCGACCGGCTGGGCGAAACCGGCGTGCCGGCCCTGGTGATCGACGGCGAGCTCGACCCGCTGACCGGCGGCGCGAACGCCGAGCGGGCCGCCGCCGCCCTGCGCGCCCGCCATGTCGTCCTGCCGGGCATTGGGCACTCGCCGATTATCGAGGCGCCCGACCAGACGGTGGCGCTGCTGGTCGCCGGCTGGCTAGCGGCCCCCTAAGCGCGATTTCAGGCACCGGGCGGTCCTGTCGGGGGCCAGGGCCGCCCAATGCCGGAGTCTCAAGGTTTTTTGTATCGTCGTATGGCAACAGAAGGAGAGGAGCGCGCATAATGAAGTCGAGCAAAACGTGGTGGCTATCTCTGGTGGCCGCCCTGGCGCTGATCGCCACGGCCCTGCCCACGCCCAGCAGCCTGGCCCAGACCGACTCGCAGACCTTTCCGCAAACCGGCAAGACGGTGAGCGGCAAGTTCCTGGCCTATTGGCAGAGCCATGGCGGGCTGGCCCAGCAGGGTTACCCGATCTCTAACGAGATGCAGGAAAAGAGCGAAACCGACGGTAAAACGTACACTGTGCAATATTTCGAGCGGGCCGTGTTCGAGTCCCACCCCGAGAAGCAGGCGCCGTATGATGTGCTGCTCTCGCTCGTCGGCAACTTCTACTTTGCCCGGCGCCACCCCAACGGGGCTCCGGAGCAACAGGCCAGCACGGCCCCCGATACCGTGCTGTTCGCGCCGACCGGCAAGCACCTCGGCGGCAAATTCCTGGCCTACTGGAAGAGCCACGGCGGCCTGGCCCAGCAGGGCTACCCCATCTCTGAGGAGTTCCAGGAGCGGTCCGACCTCGACGGCAAAACGTATACCGTGCAATATTTCGAGCGGGCCGTGTTCGAGTCCCACCCGGAAAATCAGCCGCCGTTTGACGTCCTGCTGAGCCAGTTGGGCACCTTCGAGAACCAGCGCAGGAACTCGCCTGCCGGCGCGCCTGTCACGGTCGGCTTGCTGACGGATGACTCGGGCGCGCTCTCGATCTATGGGCCGATGTTCGAGCACGGCTTCGCTATCGGCCTCGACTATGCCACGGGCGGCACGGGGGCCGTGCTGGGCCATCCGGTCAATGTCGTGACCAAAGACACGGCCAGCAACGTGGATACAGGCGTGGCCCTGGCTCGCGAGGCGATCGAGAAAGACGGCGCGAAGATCCTGGTGGGTGTGCCCAGCTCCGGGGTGGCCCTGGCCGTGTCGGCGCTGGCCGCACAAAACAAGATCCCCTACCTGGCCGCGCCCGCCGCCTCGCCCGACCTGACCGGTAAGAGCTGGAACCCCTACACCTTCCGCACCAGCCGCACCAGCGGGCAAGATGCCCTGACCATGGGCACTGCGCTCAACGGCATGGGCAAGAAGTTTGTGCAGCTGGCGCCTGACTACGCCTTTGGCCGCGGCTCCGCCGCGGCTTTCTACTCGGTGGTCAAAGCCGGGGGCGGCACGTTCGTCACCAACGATACCCCGACCGGCCTGGGCACCGTCTTCGCCCCACTCGACACGACCGACTTCACACCCTACCTGAACCAGATCCTCGACTCGGGGGCCGACGTCGTGATCGTCACCTGGGCGGGGACCGGCTTTGTGCCGCTGTTCCAGCAGATGCAGCAGCTCGGCATCTACGATAAGATGACCGTGGCCACGGGCTTCGGCGACAACCAGACGCTGGCAAAGGGCTACGCCGATGCAGTCGGCTCGGTCGGCCTGATTATCTACCACTACTCACTGTTCGATACGCCCGTCAACCGGGTCCTGGTCCAGCGGTATAATGATCAGTACAAGACCCCGCCGGACCTGTTCACCGAAGAGGGCTTCACCGCCGCGCAGATGGTCGTGCGCGCGCTCGAAAGCACCAATGGCGCGGCCGACGCCGACGGGGTGATCAAAGCCTGGGAAGGGCTGCGCTTCGAGGGTCCGAAAGGCACCTATACCGTGCGGGCCAGCGACCATGTCCTGCTCCAGTCGATGGCCCTGGCCAAGCTGATCAACGTGACCGACCCGGAATCGAAGTTCTTCCAGATCGTGAAGATTTATTCGCCGGAAGAGACGGCTCCGCCCTGCGCGGTGCCGGCGGCGCTCAATCGCTGTAAATAAGATCGCGGTCCCTGGCGGGCA
>Ga0070730_10005391_pt1 | contig 11051 bp, 13 predicted proteins | sample Coa_R1_3_FD_66447 | JGI IMG/M metagenome (GOLD analysis project Ga0070730, IMG submission 66447) | Surface soil microbial communities from Centralia Pennsylvania, which are recovering from an underground coalmine fire - Coalmine... | ecosystem: Environmental > Terrestrial > Soil > Unclassified ... | reverse complement strand
GGCGTCGCGATGTCGTTTCTCTATGAACTGACCATCATTTTCATTCGCTTCGCGGTCAAGCCAGATAAAGAGGCCATCGCCTGATAACTTTCCAGGCACTGGTAAAAAAGCAGGAGCAGTGAGTGAAAAATTTCCGATTTTTCACTCACTGCTCCTGCTTTTTTACCAGTGCCGGGCCCTCATACCTTCTAAAGCGTGCCCATAGCAAGGCAATCGCCAGGAGATAGAGAGCAGCGGCTCCCAGGAATAAAGGAGCATAACCTATTCGCACAATGATCAGCCCACCCAAAGGAGCGGCGAGGGCCCAGGCCACCTGATAGGCAGCCTGATAGCTACTATTCGCCAATCCCCTGCGTTCCTCCCTGACAGCTTCCATGGAGAAGACCTGCCAGATCCCGTTGGACATGTCCATCATCCCCTGCCGCAATGGGTAGAGAGTCGTGGCCAGGGGCAGATAATTCGTGAGCCCAATCAACAACAAGAGTGGGATACTCAGCAGGCGCGTCACGACTATGCTATTGACCTTCCCTATGCGTAGAGCCAGCAAGGGTGCGGCCAGCGTCAAAAGAGCGTTCAACGCATTGGCACCTCCATCAATGGCCCCAAATAGCGCTGAGGAGGCTCCCAGGTGCCGTACAAAGTAAATGTTGAAGTAGGGGATAAACAAGCCAGCACCCAGGCCTATCAACGCCTGGATCAGCACTAGCAGAAATAAACGACTGCCCAGCATGTGTCGCAATTGAGTTGGCGCCATATTTGCGCGCATGGTTGTCAGGCCTGCTCCCAATTGTCTTTTCCCGCGCAGGATGGCTTGACCGGCCTGCTTCGCCCCGACCAGCAGTGCCGCCTCCTGTTGAACGCGGGTTGGCCTACCAATCCTCTCCTCCCCACCGAGGCCCGCAAGAGGTCCTCCTACATGGGGGCGATTATCGTGCATCAGAAAGAGTGGTACAAAGCTTGGCAGAGCAATCAGGCCAGCTATGAGCAGCGCTAATTGATACCCACGAGCCAGCGGCGAACCCGCGAGGGTCCATGATAGCCAGGCAGGCAAAGGTTCCATAAGCCAGGGAACCATACGCAACCATAGAGGTAGGAAACCGCCAAGCAGTTCTCCCAGCACGGTCGTCGCCAGCGTAAGCACAATATTGAGGCTAAAGAGCAGAGGACGCTCGACAGGAGTGCTATTGGAGGTCATGAATGGGGCATTCACTACCAGGAGAAAGGCCGCACCGATCCCGACGATAAATGTGCTTGCCAGTAGAGGAAATGGTTGACGAAAAAGAAATTGTCCGGCGCCCGCAACACCAACAAGTACACTCGACCAGATCAGGATCTGCTTGCCGCTCAAGCGATCGACGCAGAGGCCAGCCGGAAAGATAGCGATGCCGGCCCCGATTGTGCCGGCAAACAAGACCAGACCAATAAAATCTTCGTGATAGCCCAACGCGAGCAGGTAAAGATTATACAACACAGTAATGATCCCAAGCGTGACACCGCTCAGACCATTACTGATAAGATACAGGCGGGCGTTGCGCTGAAAACGTCCGAACTCCTGTATGTACTCAACGAGCAGCGATATACACTTAACGAGCAGGGGCATCTTCTCTATGCTGACTGGCGGCCACTGTTTTGCGATATCTGTCGCCATCGGCTCCCGCGACAGGGATCTCGGAAGGTCTTTCCTCTATTAACTTGCGATATCCAGGACTTTTGAACTGCAACCCGCGTTCGACACCATCCTTGGAAGGCCGGGGCTTCATCAGACCAGGCAACAAGAAAGCTTTGGCGATCGTTTTTGCCTGCATTGTACGCGCGCGAAACTCAACCACGACATTGGCGACACGGTCAGAAGCTGCTTCCACCTTTTGATCGACCGCCTGCACGCTCAGAGGTACCTGGGCTACTGTACGCACAATCACATTTTCATCCTCTGAAGGTGCAACGCCATGCGCAGCCGCCTCCGTGGTCTTGTTCAGGCTATCAACGTGTGGGCGCAGCAATTTGATGAGTTCACTCTTCTCGCGTATCCACGCAGTTGTATACAAGATCGCCATATTGAATGCCAGCATCAGCAACAGCGAGATGAGGAGAAAGAGGCATAGCACAATTGCGGCGATCTCTCCCCACATTTCAATGATGGGATCGACTGTTAAAACCATCGCTACTCGCCTCCTCCCGTCGCAGCTTCCATAGCAGCTTCCATTTGCTGTTTGCGCCGCTCCTCCGCGCGCGTCCTGACCTGCCCACGCCCCAGGAAGACACGTAACATCTGCTGAGCGGCAACCAGGGCCGCGGTAGCATGGACGCTTGGACTCAGTGCGAACTCGCTCGCAAACTTCGTCGTCGCACTCACAGTGGAGGCAGTGCGCCCGGCTGTCTTCGCCGTATCCCTGACAATGCCCACTGTCTGCTCTACAGAGGCCAGCAGTGGCTTCACCTCATCTTGCACGGTGCCAATAGCACGCACCAGCATGAGGATCGCGTAGCCCTGAAAAATCGTCACACCTACCATGAGCACGGCCAACACCATGAGGAAGATATAGAGTACTTCCGGCAGGTCATGAAAGATCGCGGCCAGGACGATGCCCCCAATGATGACCACCAGCAGGCCCACTACGATAAAAATCGAGTACCTGACTACACGTCGCATAATAATGCCTCCAATACAAGTCTCAAAATGTCCCTTTCATTATAGCGCAGAACTGAGAATAGTTATAGAGCCTGATTTTATGTATTTCAAAGAGCCACTCCATTCTATCTGTGATACGCTCTAATGAGCATGAGGGGGTACAACAAAATTAACGAACGCGATATGTAGAGATAACCGAAAAGATGAATGGATGAGGTAATGGCCTCGTAGGCCATTACCTCATCCATTCATCTGAAAGGGGACAAACACAGGCAAAGCTAGGGCGCTGGCGTATAGCGGCGCCGTCCTACCAGCCCAAAGGTGAGAAGATGCCAGAGCGCCACAAAGACAATCGCGCCGATTAGCGCTCTGATCATGGGGACGCCATAGATGTTAATGTCACCGATCCCACTGATGACAATCACCTGGGTCATCAACCAGATGCCGATCAGGGCGGCAATAACGGCGCCAATGATGCCCAGGGGCACACGCCAGCCAACAATATACTCAGCAATCACACCAACAATAGCCGCAATGAGCAGGTACAGAATCGTGCTCAGGCCAAATGACCATACATTCGGACCGATCGTGATAGTAATACCATCTGCCAGTGCTAACATACGAGCCTCCTTGTGCTCAGTCTTCATGTCCTTCACTGTATGAACAGATTTTTTAGCACGCGATATATAAATCTGCGAAGATGAAGGAAGGGGGGGACTTACCCCCACGCTTACCAGAATTCTACCTACAATAGCTGGGTACGCTTTGCTTTATTACACGATCCAGGCCCATCATATAGTTTCGAAATGGCGCTCAACGAGCTGGCGCTTTTTGCCCCTGCCAGCGGCTTTATTAAATAACCATCAGATGATTTGGCCCCTTGTGCGGAGATATGCGACTCTCAAACTTTCTCAAACGTAGTAAAAGAGAGGCATTAGCAAATTCCCAAAAACCGCTCACTTGAGGTTGTAGTGGACAACATCTATCGTGCAACTGAAACATCAATGCATCGGCAGGACACGCAAAGAAGTTATCAGGCTGCACTTAACAACTATAAGAAGCTCCAAGGATTAGCGCGTATCTCCTGGATAACCTGGCTTATCGTGATTGGAACGGTGCTCCTCTGGTGCTTTACGGCCTATCAGGTCGCGCTGGCAACAGGAGCGCATAGTTGGTGGGGCATTCTCACGAATATTGCCAGTAACGCCATCAACGTGCAGGAGAAAGATAACGATGCGCTTTCCACGGTGCTCACAACCTATGGTGCCAAAGAGAATGGGTTGATTCTGCACGGAGAATTCTGGCGCTTCATCACCCCAATCTTTCTACATGCCAATGCGCTCCACGTGGGACTGAATATGCTTAATCTCCTTGTGCTGGGCGTATTTCTGGAGCGACTGGTTGGACATCTGCGTTTCCTGCTGATCTACCTGGTAACAGGGGTGATTGGCGTCATTGCCAGCTTTTACTTTGCGCCGCAAGAGATCAGTGTAGGAGCATCGGGCGCTATCTTCGGGCTGGTTGGCGCGTATAGCATCTTTGTGCTGGCTCACCGCCGAGCCTTTCCCTATGGAGGTATACCGGCCATAGGCTGGCTCATTGTGGTAGTTGGCATCAATCTCAGCATAGGTTTTTTTATACAGAACGTCGATAACTACGCTCATATTGGTGGTGTACTGAGTGGATGCCTTCTGGGTTGGTGGTTCACACCACGCTACCAGCTTTCATCGACCCAGAAACTCATAGATCAGCACAGCCTCGCGCGGCGCTGGCCCCTGGCACTCTTAACCATCATAGGCACGCTGGCCCTTGCCATCGCAAGCGTTTATCTGCAAAGTGGACGATGACAGTACCAACCTTGCTTCTTCCCAGTCGTACATACATGTATACAAGAGAAATCCTGCAAGGGATCAGGGCGCCCCATCCGTAATTTTTTTATTTATTCAGGAATCGTATAGACTTGCACCCTATGAGAGAATAGAGAGAGGTCATCAAAGGGGAGCAAACAGGATGACCCATATTCAAGGATATCCCTTGGGGATGCCCTTACTGTATTCGGAGGATATTCAGTGGAAGCACAAACGGATATACAGACCTACCTGGAGCAGGGGAAGCAGGCCCTGGCACAGGGGCAGGGACGCGAAGCCGCCATTGCCTATGCCCATGGGGCGCAGATGGAGCCAGATAACCCTATGGTCCACCTGGGATTGGCCGAGGCGAACCTCGCACTACGCAATTACAGCGTCGTACTCATGGCATGCCAGCGGGTGCAGGAACTCCAGCAGGCAGGTGGCATCGAAGCAGAGACGGCTCAGGCTTTGCGCGATCTGCTGGATCGTCGCTACGAACGAGCATTACAGCATGTCGATGCTGCCATCAGCCAGGACCCTGGTATTGCCTATGTGCACGCGTTACGGGCCTACCTGCTGCGCATGCTAGGGCAGGACTACGACGCCAATCTGGCCCGTGCGCGCTCCGCTCGCCTTGCCTATGGAGGTCGCTTTGAGGGATGTTTCCCGCCTGCTGAGCCAGCTCCCAACTACGCCTCCGGCTATAATGGCTCTTCCACTGACTCCGCCTCAGAGCAAGTCAAAAGTCCACGTCCAGAGAAAGAAGCCATCCCCACCTGGTCGCGCCCCCCCAATCAGATGCAACGCCAGCTGATACGAGCGCGCTTTACATTGAGCCGACACGTGGGAATAGTCACCAACGTGCTCATTGGTATCAACGTGATTGTGTATCTAATTACGGCCATCCTGAGCCGCAACCTATCACCTTCGCTAGAGGTACTCGTCGCGGCAGGCGCTCAAAACACTCCGCTTATCGAGATGACGGGACAGTACTGGCGGATCTTCACAGCCATGTTCCTGCATTTTAACCTTATTCACATTGGGCTGAATATGCTCTCATTGTTTTTAATCGGACGTGCCGCAGAATTGTATTATGGATGGTGGCGCTACCTTCTGATCTACCTGGCAGCTGGCATCGGCGGAGGTATCGCAACATTCTTCCTCCAGTCATCGCCAGAAGTCTTGAGCGCTGGAGCTTCTGGAGCCATCTTTGGCATCCTTGGTGCGCTGGGTACCTTCTACTTAGCGAACCGCCGTGCTCTGGCAGGCACGGGAGCTATCACAAACTGGCTTTTCTGGCTGGGACTCAACCTGGTCTGGGGATTTTCCACTCCGGGCATTGGCATTACTGACCATATAGGCGGTCTTATTGTAGGGATGCTTCTCGCCTACCTGCTTCTCCCGCGCCTGGGAAGAAGAAACATCTAGCAATATTCCCGGTGTCATTCGCTCAATCGCGGCGTACTCGCGGCAGAAGAAGGCCAGTTCAGTGTGTACGCCGTATGCTTGTTGTGAGGACGGGTACACTGAAAGTAAGGAGTCGAGCTTGCAATCTCGCTGTGACCCGGCTGAGTCACAAAGATCCTATCCAGAGCTGCTCTTATCCCTGTAGCTCAAAGGTAGGTATGATCCTATCCATGCCCTTTACCCCCCTGCTCGACTCTTTCCCTTTTTTGGTACGACTAGAAGCAAATCATGTCGCTTTAAGAAGGCATATTGTGGCGCGGTGAAGCAAAATTTGTCGCAAAGGCTCGCATAAGCCAGATCAGCTCATCAGATGCAGGGAAACCATATCTTGTCTGAAAGTTGTCAAAAAAAGAATAATTTGCCTGAAATTCCTTGTTCGTGATGGTTTCTCTTCTTCCTCGTCATTCTACATAGGTGTAAACCCATGTGTTGGATACGTGCATCGATGGAGCGCACGTATCCAGAACTTATGTTACTTACACAACCTGATAAAAAGAGCCATCTCCAGAACTTGGCTCGACATATTTAAACACGATCCTATCGGGATTTTGCACACGCATTTCCCAACCTGTTGCCGCATAATGCGGTTCTTCGAGAAAGACGATCCCCTGCTGGCTCAGGAAATCGTACCACTCTTTGACTGAATCAACCAGGACATTCACGTGCGTCCCTTTGATGGCAGCCAGCGCTTGTTCTGGGCCAGCGAAGAGGAGCAACGGTCCTACCTGTACTGCCTCCAGACCAACTTCAGGAAAAGTGACACGCATGCTGCTTTTCACCTGAAACTGTGTTTCATACAACTTCACGCTGGTGGCAAGTTGTTCCTTGCTGATATAAAGCCTGGTAAGGGTCTGTAAAATTTTCATCTGTCTTAGGATCTTTTCTAGTTGAACTCTGAAGTTAACATAGGGGTCTCTTGATTATAGCATCTCAATTCTGGTGAATTCTGGAGAAACGATATGGGTAAGGGCCGATTTATCCAGCACTCCCGTTTGAAAGCGAATTTTGACGCAGGTCTAATGAAGCGAAATATTTCAAAGTATCCGTTGCGATAAAATCGTGGCCTGGGACAAATTGTCCTTGTCTGGACAACAGAAACGAGGTAATATACTCTTCAGGAGAGTTCACTGGAGTTGAATATTTGAAGAGGGATCTTCCGTGCCCAAACGACGGTATGAGCGCCGCGAACCCATTCATGACTGGCAGAAAAACAAACAACTTCTCGTTCCTCTCACAGCTGTTGTGATGGGAACCATCATCGTATTTTCCTTGGCAGTCTACTGGTTCGGCTGGGACTGGACAGGCTTCAATGGTGGATATAGCCAAATAACAACAACGAGTACCAGCAATGGAATTACGACAACAGTACAGAAGCCAACAGGGAAAACCCTTTGGGATTTGCTTCAGCTCCTTGGAGTAATCGCTATCCCAGTTGTGGTCGGCATAGGAGCAGTATGGTTCACAGCACAACAAGCGAGAGCGAGCGATGCTGAGAATACCAATAGTCAGCGTGAAACTGTTCTACAAGGGTACATTAATAACATGTCAGAACTCCTTCTTCGAGGATATTTTGAGGAGCCACATCCAGAGTATGAGAGAGCACGCACGATAGCGCGCGCCAGAACGTTAACCATTCTCCCCCTTTTAGATGGCAAACGGAAGACAAGCCTTGTACGGTTCTTATATGAGTCCCACCTCATGAAGATCATTGATCTTCATGGTGCCGATCTCAGCCATGCTGAGCTGCACGAAAAAGACTTGTCTCATATCAATCTCAGCTATGCCGATCTGAGTCACACCAAGTTGACACGTTCCAAGCTGCATGCTGCCAACTTGAGCTCTACCACGTTGACAAGTGCAATAGTAAATAGTGCCGACCTGAGTCAGTCATCGTTGATCAATAGCAAGCTATGGGGCACTGATCTGAGCCATGCCAATCTGAGTGAGGCCGACTTGCAAGGAGCCAACCTGAACGAAGTTGATTTGAATGCTGCCAACCTGAACGGGGCTACAGTCACTACGCAGCAATTAGAGAAAGTCAAATCGCTTCGAGGAGCAACCATGCCTGACGGGTCAAAACACTCCTAGTGAAAACAAGGTTTTAGTCCAAAGGAACCTTCTCCCGCCCGAAATTCACGCGCAAGTGTCTTTAGATTACCCTCATCCATACGAATGCTCTCCTCAATAGCTCGACTCTGGACCGGGGCCATCTTCCACCAGATCTTTGACAGAGACTTCTAATGCCTCCGCTAGCCGCCCTAATGTGATCGTCGTGATTTCTGCGTAAGGATTATGAACAATACGGTAGACAGTTCTATCATCTAGATCAGCTTTCCGCGCTAGTTTAGGGATGGTCAGCCCCTTTGCTTCTGCGATTTCTTTCACTCTGAGTCGTACCATGTTCGGAAGTATTACTCAATCTTGTTTCTCAGCAAATTCTTCGTCCTCTTCTTTTCCAGGAACAAGCTCAAAGAGATCACAGATGTTAACCCTAAGAGCTTGTGCCAACTTTACAAGACGACGCAATCAATGTTTGACGTTTTCAGAATTATCATCTGGTGCATCTTCAAGTAGGTCACGCACTGATACATTGAGGGCTTCAGCGATGCGATTTAATGTGTATAAATTCACATCTTTATAAGGGTCGGCACAAAGCGAATGGACAGTGTTGTACGCCATATCGGCCATGCGCGCAACCTTAGCCATTGTCAGCCCCTTTTCATCTATTACTTCCTTGAGCCGTAAACGAATCATGTTTCCGCCCTTATACGTAGTCCAATTCACTATAATGCATGTACCTCACTTGCTCAAGATGATCTTGTTGACGTAGCTCTAGCTACTATATTTTGCTTGACTTAATAGGATAAGTAATGCTAATCTTACTCAATAGAATGAGTAACTTCTGATAAGCACAATCGACATGGAAAGAGTTAGTCATAAGTAAGATAATGCCGGGAATATCGTTGTGCCGATTCACCAAGCTACTGAAAGCGATGAATAGGAAGTCGTAGTGCGGTTTTGTAGGGACCGATTTATCGTGTCCGCCATTTCATCACTTTGGGAGAGACACATCATGAAAAAGCACCCACAAGAGGAACTGCTGATGACGGTTCAGGCCACACCTGCTGAGGTCATCGCCATGAATGCCATCTTTGGCTTTTTTCGCCGACATGGCCAACCGCTGACCCCAGAACACCACCTGTTTTGCCTTCTGGGAGATCAATATCTCAAGCGACTCAACGCGCAACTGCCACCGGAGAAATCGCCACTGCTGGAGCAGTACGGAGGGACCCGATGGTAACAGAGCTGATGCGGATCCGTCGAGCATGTGGCTTGACAGTAGGGCAGTTAGCCGAGCTGGCAGAGGTACCGCTACGCGTGGAATACCTCTGTGAAATCGGCGGATGGGTCGAGGAGGAAGATGCCAGAAAAGTGCTCAACGCCTTATCTGCCTTTACAGGAAAATATTATAGCCTGGAAACCGTTTCGCTGAATATCAAGCGCAAGGAGAGTGAGGATGACCAGGAAATCACACAACGTCTACCCGTCCTTCCGAGAATTGCGCGAACAGCATAACATCTCCCTTGAGAGGTTGCTTTCCGAAATGCATAGCACTCTGCACCCTGATTCGGTGAGACAGTTTGACGAAACGGGCTATGGAGAGGTCCTGCTCATTGATGAAGCCCTGGCGGCGCTCTCCTATCTCTCAGGCACCCTCTATACCCGGCAAAACGTTGCAGGGCTCCGCTTTCTCCTTTCCGCCGATGGAAGGCTTCCTGCTCCAGACACAAATCGCCAATTTAAGGTGTTGCCAACCAGACCCACCATCCTCCAGTTGCGCGACTACTATGGATTGAGCCTGTACAAACTGCTGGAAGTGGCTGATGTGGAGTATCGCTCTCTCTATCGCATGATCAACGGGGTGAAGGTCAAACGAGCTGATGCTGAGGCGGTGCTGAAGGTGATCTCGGCGTTTACGAGGGTGGAGTATACGTTGGAGAATGTGGATGTGGCTGTGATGGGGGAGCAGGAGAGCCGATAAGTTTGGTGCGTAAGCAGGCAAAGAGGCTCCAGATTTAATAGAGTACTCATTAGTAACTGCTCTACAGCGGTGTTCAGGGCGATTGAACCCCAGAGGTCCCCGATTTATCGTGGGACCCCGCTGATTCATCAGCTCTGGTGGCTCAAGACTTCTGTACTCTGCTCTAACTGCTTCGATGAGTAACAGGATGTCGAGCACTGACTGGTCACAGATTGAACCAGTCAGTGCAGTTACAATTATACAATTATACAATTACCTAACTATGTAAAAGCGGCATTTCCGGCGACGGGCAACGACCCTGGTATTGCTTTTCCCCTCTCCTCTGTTACTGCTCTGACCAGTTGGGGGTCCTCTGAGCTGAGAGGGGCCTCAGGTGAAGGGACAAAGGAACGAACATAGGTGAAAGCTGCTTGAAAAGCAATGTGTAATGGTCGCGTTGTCCTGCGGGTCTTCGAGAGCAGGAACCCTCCCTGCAAACTGGTCATCACCGCATCCGCGAGGTCAGCGGGATTGGCATCGGCGCGGAGTTCGCCACGCTCTTGCATTCGAGTAAAGCCCTGCACCAGATAGTGTTCCCATTGATCGAAGGATTGGACCAGCATCAAGCGTGCCGCCTCGTCCTGATCGGTCAACGCATTGGCCAGCTCGCCAATTGGACACCCTCTGGCACACTGGCGCTCTTCTTGCCGGGCAATCAGAGATGCCGACCAGCGTTCCAGATTCTCCCAGCTATCCAACTGATCGAGCCAGGGCTGCTGTGCAGACAGCACAGCATTCGTCTGTTGCCCAATAACGGCCAAGAACAGATCCTCTTTATTGGCAAAGTAATGGTACAGTTGACCTTTACTCACCGAGGCAGCAACACAAATCTCCTCCAGACTCGTGTTCTGTATGCCCTTTTCACCAACCAGCCGAGCAGCCTGCGCAAGAATACGCTCTCGGCTGCTACGACCACGCGCAGTCAGAAATTCGTTCGGCACGACGTCTCCTCCTTTGCTTTCCAGTATACCATACACTTGACTATTCGGTCCACTTTTGTTATAATTGTACCATTCAGTCCAAT
>Ga0070730_10005390_pt1 | contig 11053 bp, 5 predicted proteins | sample Coa_R1_3_FD_66447 | JGI IMG/M metagenome (GOLD analysis project Ga0070730, IMG submission 66447) | Surface soil microbial communities from Centralia Pennsylvania, which are recovering from an underground coalmine fire - Coalmine... | ecosystem: Environmental > Terrestrial > Soil > Unclassified ... | reverse complement strand
AGCGGCAACCAGGCCGTCCAGCAAGTGAAGGCCGGCCTCAGGGCCGTCTATCTGAGCGGTTGGCAGGTGGCGGCCGACGCCAACCTGGCCGGCCAGATGTACCCGGACCAGAGCCTCTACCCGGTCAACAGCGTGCCCGAGGTGGTCCGCCGCATCAATGCCGCATTGCGGCGTGCCGACCAGATCCAGCACGCTGAAGGCTCGGGCGATACGGACTGGTTTGCCCCCATCGTTGCCGATGCCGAGGCCGGCTTCGGCGGTCCGCTCAACGCCTTCGAGCTCATGAAAGCGATGATCGAGGCCGGCGCCGCTGGCGTGCATTTCGAGGATCAGCTCTCCGCCGAAAAGAAGTGCGGCCATATGGGCGGCAAGGTGCTGGTGCCCACCCGGACGATGATCGCCACGCTCACCGCGGGCCGGTTGGCAGCCGACGTGCTCGGGGTGCCAACCATTCTGCTCGCACGCACCGACGCGCACAGCGCCGGGCTGCTTACCAGCGACGTCGACCCGTACGACCGGCCGTTCTTGACCGGCGAGCGCACTGCCGAGGGTTTTTTCCGCGTACGGGATGGCCTTGAAGCGGCAATTGCGCGCGGGCTCGCCTACGCGCCCTACGCGGACCTGCTGTGGTGGGAGACTTCGGAGCCGGACCTGGAGGAGGCGCAGCAATTTGCGGACGCGATCCACGCCAGGTTCCCGGGCAAACTGCTCGCCTACAACTGCTCGCCGTCCTTCAACTGGAAGCGCAAGCTCGACGACGCCACCATTGCGGGCTTCCAGGGCTCCCTGGCGAAGATGGGCTATCGGTTCCAGTTCATCACCCTGGCCGGGTTCCACTCGCTGAACCACAGCATGTTCGAACTGGCCCATGCGTACCAGCGCACGGGGATGACAGCCTACGCCAACTTTCAACAGGCGGAGTTCGGCAGCGAGGCGCGCGGCTATACCGCCACTCGCCACCAGCGAGAGGTGGGCGCCGGGTATTTCGACGACGTGGCCATGGCGATCAGTGGCGGCACGGCCTCGACCACCGCGCTGCATGGCTCCACGGAAGCGGAGCAGTTCACTGCACCTGTACCGGTCGCGGTCGGCTAGCCCCCGGCCGCCGTAGCCTGGTTTAGCCGCATCCGGCTGCCTCATCGCCGGCGCCCGACGCTTTTCTGCGATACTCGCTCGGGCTCCACAAGAAGCCGGCCAGGGGCCTTCGTCACGCAAGTGCCGGTCCGTCGCACCCGACCAGCCGCCCGTGGCGCGCCGAGGTACCCTGCACCTGGAACATTGGATTCTGTGCTGCACAGCTGTTTCAGACCAGGTCACCTCGGATCCGGATACGAGTGACGCTCGAACCAGATCCAGCGTTTCTGTCCGCGGCACCACCGCCGCCCGATCGGCGTATCCAGTACGGACCGGCCGCGTCACAGGTTGCCGAATTGCGGCTTCCCGTCCCGATGCGTTCGGACTGTCCAGTCGTAGTGATGCTGCACGGTGGCTTCTGGCGAGCCCGCTACAGCGCGGCGCACCTCGGCCACGCCGCCGCCGCGCTGACTCAGCGAGGGCTGGCTACCTGGAATGTGGAGTACCGCCGCGTCGGAGAAGCCTCGGGCGGCTGGCCGACGACCTTTACCGATGTGGCCTGCGCGATCGCCTTTCTGGAACAGCTGGCGCAGGAGGTGACCCTCGATCTTTCAAAGGTCGTCATCCTTGGCCACTCCGCGGGCGGTCATCTGGCGCTATGGTCCGCGGCGGCTCAGGCGACCACTGGCGTGGCGGCCTGGAGCCCGAGGTGGCGTCCACGTGGCTTGATTGGACTCGCCGCGGTGTCGGACCTCCGGCTTGCCGACGCGCTGAATCTGAGCGATGGCGCGGTGTCAGGGCTGCTCGGCCGAGACTCGCTGGCTGCCCGCCTGGCGCAGACCTCCCCGCTCGAGCTCCTACCGCTCGGGTTGCCGCAGGTGCTCGTCCACGGCGATCTGGACGGCGTCGTACCACCCGCCATGTCGTCGGCCTACGTGGCGCGCGCGCTCGCCGTGGGCGATCCGGCGCGCGAGCTGCGCATCGCCGATTGTGGCCATTTCGAACTGATCGATCCGACTTCCACCGCCTGGCCGAGCGTGTGCGAAGTCGTGTCTCAGATGCTGCGGCGGTAAGGCGCTGAGCGAGCCAGTGATCGCCATGGCGGTCGCCGACACATGGGTGGCACGCACATGGAGACCCGAACCAACTGACCGCGTGTCACGACCTGGCGCTCCGAACCAACCGACTTCCGACTGTGGCTCACTGGTGGCGAAGACGATCGGGTCGACCGTTGGCCTTCGCGAAGTCCGGACGGACCCGTGCTGTACACCCGCGGCGGCATGCAATTCGGCATGGGTAGCAGCCCCCGGTGCGAAAGGTTACGATCACCCCGCCACCCCACAGTCTCGCTGGGACTGCAGCGTCTGCAACAAACTTGCGTGGACAGCGCCGGACCTATCGACTGTTCCCTGAGCAGTACGACTAGCCTGCAACCCCCAGTTGCTGCATGAGCCTCATCCGATCGGCCTCCTGCCACAACTCGACCAACTTGCCATTCGCGAGCCGCCAGATATAGATGGCACCAAATTCGAACGGCTTACCGGTGGCCGCGTGGCCTCTGATGAATCCGCCGGTGTCGGTCCCACGATACGTCAAACGCGTCACCACGGTATCGCCATCCGCCCCAATCAGGTCCTCGACCGTGGCATGCAAATCTGGACAGGGATTCAGCAACCCCAGAACGCTCTGCTTATACGCCTCGCCCCCGCGGACCTCACCCAGCAGTGCGCTGTGAAGGACGAAGTCCGCGCTCACCACTTCGTCGAACACATCGAAGCGGCGTTGGTTGATTGCCTCGTCGAATAATCGTCGAACGACCGCCTTGTCCGCATCGGTAGCCATATGTGTGTATTCCCACCATTCGTTGGACTCGAAATACTGTAGAGGCGAGCTACTTAGCCGTGATGAGCCCGGTAGCGCGGGCTTACTCTCCGTCCGGGGTCTGCTGAGCGAGGTCCACACCGAAGCCGTACCAATCGGTGCCAGCGAGCACGCGGGTGTTGTGGCCCTTACCCGTCGTGTCGTCAAGCAACCACATGCTGCCGGCACCGAAGCAGCGCGTCTCACCATCGCTTGTGGTGATCTCCATGTCGCCGGCCAGCGTCACGACAAACCAACGTTTTGGGGTCGGATGCCAGGAGCCATCCCAGTCAGCACCGATGTGCATGAGCCTCGCGGCGCTCGTCGCGATGGGAGCTCCGGACTCGACGGCGGCTCGCCCAGGCACGACCTGAACCATCTCGGGAGCGACCTCGATCTCCTCGAAATGTGATTCGCCATCGGGCGTCGCGAACGTTCGGGCGTACTTCATGGCGCGCCTCCCCCTTCATGCTAGTGGACGGCGGCGCGCGAGTCGGCCAACAAGATCGCGTCGCGGCCCGATGGGACCTGGCCGCTGGCCCCACTCAAAAGACGGATTTCTTGCACCGCGCGACTCTGGCACCCCCGGGCCAGAGGCCGTGTGCACCCGCCCGCCACATAGTGCCGTGGCTGGCCGCGTCAGCCGCGGGTTCGCACGGCGTGCGGGTGTCACATTTCGGTCGCCCGAATTGACTTCTTGTCTAGAGACGCACCGCCGTGCCCCTCGACCAGACCGGACGCGCGGACGGACGAGCTCGCAGCTTCTATCTGAAAGGGCGAACCACAATGTTCATGACGAGTTCCACCATGCACAAGGTCTTGATGGCTGCCGCGGCGACGGCGCTTGGCGCACTGGTCTGGGCAGGAGGCTGGGCCGCGACTGGCCACGCGGCGACTCCTGACTCGCTGAGTCCCGTCGCCGAGGCCGACGACTCAGTTGCGCGAGTTGAACGCGGAAAGATCGTGGGCTGGTCGGGCGGCGACGCCGTGATCTATCCAACCTTCGGTTTCTTCGGCGCCGCGCAGATTTTCGTGGTGGGTGCGATTGCTGCTGACGGCTCGTTCGCCGTGACGTTGCCGGCGGTCGTCCCCGTCGACTTGCTGACAAAGAGCACCGACCAATGCTCGACGATCCAATCTTCAGATCCAGATGCGCTGTCCAACTTCACGGGCAACTACCTGATTTTCCAGCACGGCCAGCAGATCGGGGCGACGCACTCCGCGTCATCGTTGGCCTTTGCGTCGTTCACCGGCTTTGCCGACGGCGACACGCGGACCGGTCTCTTCTACGCCAACCACGACGTGACGCTGGGCGGCTTCTGCGAGCGCCAGCTAGCCTTTGGCGCGGCCCACATCGATTTCTTGCAAAAGTTCGCTATCCAGGCGCACAGAGGCTGGAACGAGGTGGTTGCCGTGCTCTCAATACCCCAGCCAGGCCACGTGGTCGCCAGCCTCACGGCAGGGTCCAATCGCGCCGGGGAGCAGTGGTTCTTCTTCCTCTCCTCCCCCCAGCCGGGCGTCTGATGGCCAAGATTGTCCCCCAGGATGCCGAAACGTTCGAAAGTGCGGCCGCTCCTGGTCGCCCTCGCCTATCGCATGCTCGGCAGCGTGATGGACGCCGAAGACATCGTCCAGGAGGCATACCTGCAATGGCAGCGGCGTGGCGATGTCCAGATCGCATCGCCGAAAGCGTTTCTCTCGACGATCGTCATCCGTCAGAGCATCAACCAGCTGCACACATTGCGCGCTCGGCGTGAGACGTACCCCGGGCCGTGGCTCCCCGAGCCAGTCATCGCCGAGGCAGCGCCGGACCAAGCCGATCGGCTGCTCTTGCATGAGTCACTGTCGATGGCCTTCGTCGTGCTGCTCGAGCAGTTGACACCAGTGGAGCGCGCGGTGTTCCTGCTCCACGATGTTTTCGTATATGACTTTCACGAGATCGCCCGCATCATGGGCAGGGAAGAGGCGAACTGCCGCCAGATCGCCCGGCGGGCGCGCCAACACATCCAGGCCCATCGGCCCCGCTTTGATCCCAACCCGGTGCAGCATCAGCGCCTGACCCAGCAATTCATCGCCGCGTGCACGACTGGCGACCTGGACGCGCTGCTCGGAACGCTCGCCAATGACGTGACCTTCTGGGGCGACGGAGGCGGCAAGGCGGCTTTTTCGGCGCCGCATCCCATAGTGGGTGCCCAACGCGTCGCGGCATTCATGCTCGGAGTTCTCGCCAAGCTTCCGGGGACGATCCGGCCGCAGCCGACGATGGTGAACGGACAACCGGGCTTCATCTTCTCCACAGACTATGGGCTGGGGGGCGTGCTCGCGCTGGACGTTGTCGACACCCGAATCCAGGGAATTCGCTTCGTCGCCAATCCCGACAAGCTGCGCGCGCTGGCTCCGCCACCCGAACAACCCTGATGCATCGCACCGGACGTCCCCGACTTCGGACGCTCTGGGGGACCCGACGGGTTTTGGCACAGGCTGTCGAAGAACTCCGCACTGGTTGAACAGTTCAAGGAACGGCTCGAGTTGCGTCAGGTGATGTTGCTGGCCCACGATACCGGCGGTCCGATTGGATTGGGCGCCGTCGCCGGCAGCCGGGCGGTCTGCGGCGGCTATACGCGGCCGACCGGCCGGCTCAACCAGACAGATCTGTGGCTTCGTCAGTCTCGTTGGCCTGGCGTCGCCAGCTCGGCCGCGGGTGGAAGGCTCCCGGGGCTCCGACAGTCGTCGTCAACCTTCAGCTCATCCGAGATCAGGAAGTGCCGATGCTCAAGGGGTGGGGTCGCCGGCTGTCTGTCATGCCAATCTTCGGCAGGTGGCGTTGCGACGTCGCATGGTTGGTAGCGTCCTCACAGCTCGGCCTCCCGGTCGGTGGGCCCCGCTCCAGGAGCCGTCCGGAAACGCGCGATGACATGTCAGGAATGACTCAACGTCCCAGCGACGCGACTCCCCGCCGGCATCCACGCACGCTCGGCTGGATCGGCACAACGGCCCTGGCAATGGGCGGTAGCAACCAGAGCCTGTTCTTGCTCGGCGCGCTCGTCGCGAGTCAGGGTAGCGCCGCGGTTCCCTTGCTGATCGTAGGCTTGCTTCTGAGCTACGCGGCCGCGTTTGGCTGGACGGAACTGGTCCTGATGTTCCCGGACCGCGTGGGCGGCATAGCCGCCTCCTGCGCTGAAGCCTTCCGACCATATAGCCCGGTGCTGTCAACGCTGACGGGCGTGTGCTACTGGTGGGGCTGGGTGCCGACCTGTGGCCTGACGGCAATTCTCTCGGCCTCCGCCATCACGCAGTGGTACCTCCCGAATGTGCCAGTGCCGCCTTTGGCAGTGGGGCTGGTCCTGGTCTTCACGCTGGTCAACCTGGCGGGCGTCCGCTGGGTGACGCGACTGGCGATCCCGATTGCGTTTGCCTCCGCGGGCCTGGCGCTCGTGTCTGGGCTGGCGCCGGTCTTCGCCGGAACCGTCGACTGGCAACTCGCGTCGAGTTTCCACCTCGTGTCTCCGTTCTCGGGCCTGTTCGGTGACGTGACCAGCGCGATGGCCGGTTTGTACCTGATCGGCTTCGCGGCGCCAGCCTTCGAGGCCGCCGCCTGTCACGTGGGCGAGACCGTTGACCCCGAGCGCAACGTCCCACGCGCCATGCTGGCCAGTGGCGCGATGGCCGCGGTGTACTTTGTCCTGCTGCCCGTGATCTGGCTGGGCGTCCTCGGTCCAGAAACGCTGCAGCAGGATCTCGCGCAGATCCTCGGACCGACGTTTGCCCCCGTGTTCGGCAGCACTGCTCGCGCCGCCGCCATTGGGTTCATGATGCTGAACATGTTCCACGGGACGCTCCAGCCGCTGGCAGGTGCTTCGCGCACGCTCATGCAACTCGCCGAGGACGGGCTGCTGCCACGCTTGCTGGCCCTGCGCTCCCGGGCGGATGTGCCCTGGGTGGCAACGTTCTTGACCGCTCTGCCGGCGATTGCCTTCCTGCTGGCCGGCGACCCGACGTGGCTCATCGCCGCGGCCAACCTGGCCTACCTGGTCGGCATCGGGCTACCTAGCGTCGCCGTATGGCTGCTGCGTCGCGATGCGCCCCACCTGTTACGTCCCTATCGTGCACCGCGCGGCACGATTGAACTCGGCTTGCTCGCCGCCGCCGCCTGGGGCCTCTCCTGCCTGCTCGGCTTCCAGCAGTTTGGCCTGCCGACGGTCATTCTGGGGCTGATGCTGTGCTATTCGGGCGCCGGCCTGTACGCGTTGCGGCGCCTGTTCGACCGTCGTCGCGCGGGGCTACCCGGCCTGAAGGCGTCGCTGCATCTGAAACTGACCGGGGCCATGCTCCTGGTGATGGCTCTGGACGGCGCCGGCTACCTGCTGGCGGTTGACCACGTGGACCGCGAGCAGGTGGCGCTCGTCGCGGCGCTCGAAGACATCTTCGTGGCCGTGGCCCTGCTCACCGTCAGTGTTGGCCTGGTCCTCCCAGGCATGATTGCCCATGCCGCGGAGGAGGTCGCCCGCGCTGCCGATCACCTGGCCACCGGCACGCTGGCCGATCTGGTCCGCGCCATCCAGGCGCTCGGGGTGGGCGATCTCGACGCCGCTCACGCGCGAGTGGATGTGGTGCCGGTCCGGGTACATACCGGGGATGAGCTCGGGGCGATGGCTGCCAGCTTCAATATCATGCAGGAGAACGTCGCCGCCGCTGCGCTCGCCCTGGCTGGTGCGCGCGAGGGGCTGCGCCACGCCCGCAACGACCTGGAAGTCAGACACACCACGCTCCAGGCGAACGAAGAGAATTATCGGCTGGCCCTGCAAGCAGCCAGCATGGGTACCTGGAACTGGGACGTTCTCAACGACGTCCACACCTGGTCAGTCGAAGCGGAGGCGCTGTCCGGACTGGCGCCGGGTACCTACGATGGCTCATTTGAGGCCTTCCGTCGCTCGACCCACCCGGACGACTGGCTGGACATTGAGCTCGAAGAGCGGGCCGCGCAAGCCGAGCACCGTGATTCGCTCACCATCTTCCGCACGGTCTGGCCGGACGGTACGGTGCGCTGGATCGAATCGAGAGGCCGGACGTTGTACGACGCTGACGGAACCCGGGTGCGCGTAACCGGCACATCCATGGACATCACCGATCGCAAGGAGGCGGAGGAGGCGTTGCTTCATCAGGCGCTGCACGATGGACTGACTGGCCTTCCCAATCGCACCCTGCTGCAGGACCGGGTGTCGCAGGCGATCCTGGCCGCTCAACGCGAGAACGCTCCCCTGAGCCTGCTGCTCGTCGATCTCGACCGCTTCAAAGAGATCAACGACACGTTCGGGCATCACTATGGCGACCTGTTGCTGCAGCAAATCGGGCCGCGTCTCCGCGGCGTACTACGCGCCGCGGACACCATAGCCCGCCTGGGCGGCGACGAGTTTGGAATTCTGTTGCCTACCACCGATGCCCAGAACTCCTTTGGCGTTGCCCAGCACCTGGTCGAAATGTTGAAAGCGCCGTTCGATCTCGACGGCCAGATGGTCGAGATTGATGCGAGCATCGGCATCGCCAGCTATCCCACACATGGCAGCGATACGGCGACTCTGCTTCGCCTGGCGGATGTCGCCATGTACGTGGCCAAGCGTGCCGAGAGCGGCATCGTCGTGTACACCGAGGAACAGGACCACAACAGCGCTGAAAAACTCGCGCTGGGCGGCGAATTGCGGCGCGCGATCGACAATTGCGAGCTGCTCCTGCACTTCCAACCCAAGCTGGACATGCGCGCTGGCACGCTCGTCGGCGTCGAAGCACTGGTGCGCTGGCAGCACCCACTCCGCGGGTTCTTGCCGCCGGACGAGTTCATCCCGCTGGCCGAGCAGACCGGACTGATCTATCCGCTCACCCAATGGGTGCTCGACGCGGCGCTACGCCAGCACCAGACCTGGCGTGAGATGGGTCTGGACATTCCCGTGGCCGTCAACCTGTCAAGGCGCACGCTGCACGACCCACGTGTGCCCGAGTTGGTTGCGCAACTGCTGGCGCAATATGCCGTGCCGCCGAGCGCGCTGATCCTCGAGATCACCGAGAGCAGCTTGATGGCCGATCCGCAGCGCGCCAGTGAGAATCTGACCGAGTTGCGAGCGCTCGGCGTGCGCATGTCGATCGACGACTTCGGCACCGGCTACTCATCGCTGGACTCGCTGAAGGACCTGTCCGTCGATGAGTTGAAGATCGACCGGTCCTTCGTCCGGGCCATGGCAACTGATGCCCGTGCGCGAGCAATCGTGCGGGCCATCATCGACCTCGCCGACGCTCTGGAATTGCGCGTGGTCGCCGAAGGAGTCGAAGATCGAGCCACCTGGGACGTGCTGGCCGGACTGGGCTGTGACACCGCTCAGGGTTACTTCCTTTGCCGGCCGATCGCCGCGGCCGAGTTAGAAGCGTGGATCGCCGATGTCAGTCAGTCATGGCTGGATGTCGCGGAGAAGTCCCGCGCCGAGGACGCGCGCCAACAACGCATGCATGGGCGCGGCTCACGTCTGACGGCCGAGGAGGAATTCCTTGCGCGCAAGCGGGCTGAGGCAGCCCTGCTCGCGAGCGAGGAGCGCAATCGCCTGGCGCTGCAGGCAACTCGCATGGGTACGTGGGACTACGACGTCATCCATGATGTGCAAACCTGGTCGGCCGAGATGCAAGCGCTGCACGGACTGGAGCCTGGGGCATTCGAAGGGACCTACGCGGCCTTCAAACGCGCGGTCCATCCAGAGGACTGGCCGGCGTTTGAAGTCGAGATGCAGGCGGCTCAAGCCGCGCGCCGGGATTCGATCGGCACGTACCGAAGCGTCTGGCCGGACGGTGCGGTGCGTTGGCTCGAGAATCAAGGCCGTGCCATCTTCGCCGCTGACGGCACCCTGCTGCGGGGTACCGGTACCTGCCTGGACATCACCGAGCGCAAGCAGGCTGAAGAAGCGCTGCGGACAAGTGAAGAGCGATTTCGCAGGCAGTACAAAGGGTTTCCACTCCCAACGTACTCCTGGCTGTCCGTTGAAGACGACTTCGTCCTACAGGAGTACAACGACGCGGCTGAAGTCAACGCAGACTTGGATGTACATCATTGGTTTGGCAGAAGCGCATCGGAGATGTTCGTGGACCGGCCGCAGAGCCTTGCGAATCTTCGCGAATGCCTGAATGAGCAGCGGACGGTCCGGTGGGAGAGACGCGACCACGATGCCGCCACGGGCCAGGATCGGCATCTGGTGCTGACCTACGTATTCGTACCGCCGCAGACCGTCATGGTACATCGAGAAGACCTGACCGAACTCAAGCGGGCCGAGCAACAGCGCGAGGCAATGGCGCAAACAGAGAAGCTGCGTGCACTGGGCCAGATGGCAACCGGCATCGCCCACAATCTCGATCAGTCGCTCATGCGCGTGGCCAGCTACAGCGACCTGGCTCGCCAGGCGCTGGTCCAGGCTGCTCCGGACCTGGTGGGACTCCAGGACTTGTTGATGACGACGACGCAGGCTGCGCTCGATGGCGGTGAGATGGTCAAGCGACTGCTGCTGTTCACGCGCGCTCCATCTGAGCACGACGGGAAACAGGTGGACCTGTGCAGCGTGGTGCGCGACGCAGCACAGTTGACCTCGCCCCGATGGCGTGACGCGGCGCAGGCCGAAGGGCGGCATATAAGCCTGCACGTCGAGGCAGAGGGGACTCCACATATTCAAGGCTCTCCGGCGCGGTTGCGCGAGCTCATGACCAATCTGATCTTCAACGCGGTCGACGCGCTGCCCATGGGCGGAACGATCCGCTTGCGGGTTGAGGCACAGGACGGCCAGGGCGTCATTGAGGTGGCCGATTCGGGGCTGGGCATGAGCGCTGAGGTGCAGGCACGTGTCTTCGAGCCCTTCTTCACCACCAAAGCTGAGGGTGGCACCGGCCTGGGTCTGGCGATGGTGTTCGGCATTGTCGAGCAGCACGGCGGGCACATCGAGGTGCGCTCGGCACTCGGCGAGGGGACGACGGTCCATCTCACGTTCCCTCTGGTGGATGCGTGTCCCGATGCCGAGTCGTCCATGGCGGCGACACAGTTTGATCCGCGACCATTGCGGGTCCTGACCGTTGACGACGAGCCCATAAATACCAG
>Ga0070730_10005389_pt1 | contig 11055 bp, 8 predicted proteins | sample Coa_R1_3_FD_66447 | JGI IMG/M metagenome (GOLD analysis project Ga0070730, IMG submission 66447) | Surface soil microbial communities from Centralia Pennsylvania, which are recovering from an underground coalmine fire - Coalmine... | ecosystem: Environmental > Terrestrial > Soil > Unclassified ... | reverse complement strand
ACCATCTTTATCCTGATGTACCTGCAATCACATCATCTCGACCTGGAATACTATGATACCCTGTTCGAGCCTGGGGCCTATCTGCACACCCACGCCGAGCACCTCAAAAAATGGCATACGAATTAGGGTATATGCGCGCGATGGCAGAATTTTTGTGGTAAAAGGCCCGTATCTGTTAGTGGATGACCTGGGCAAGATTATTGATGAAAGGATAGAGATCAATGGTCTTTACAACTAACAACAAAGATGTACCGGACGATCCTCCAAAGCATAGAGTGCCAAAGCCAACAGAAGGGAAAACAGATGGATCTACGCTGTGAGCGCACCTGGCTACGCCATTGTCGCTATCTCGATGGGCACCTGAGAAGCGCCCGCAATGTAGGAGAACTGAGGGAATAACGTCGTGACGCTATTCCCTCAGTTCTCCTACATTACCTTCAGAGCCTGATAATCTCCCCCCGCACACTCCCTCTCTCATCATCGATCTGCAGCCGTCCGATACTACACGTGGGTTGGCGACGGCGATCATTCGCGCTACCCGGGTTGAAGAGCAACTGCCCATCATGCTCGCGATTGTAGGGATTGTGGCTATGTCCAAAAACGACGACACGGGCAGTGGGGAATTCCCGGCGAGCATTGCGCGCATAGTGAGCGGCATCCCCCAGAATATGCACCACACCAATGCGGCACTGTCCTACCACAACTTCACGCTTAATTGGTAGCTTTAACACTACCTCCTCGCGCTCGACATTTCCCTGCACGGCTACCACAGGTGCAATCGTCTCCAACTCGCTCAGCACCTGGAGGATCGAGAGATCGCCAGCATGAATAATCAGTTCAACGTCAGCAAAATGGCCCCAAATTGCTTCCGGTAAACGTTTAAACTGTGGGATATGTGTGTCTGAAAGGACACCGATACGATGTTGCATGCCCCTGGTTCTATCCCTTCTGTATGCGGTATATTACTTATGTTTTGATTCTTACTGATCACCTATCTAAATAGATAGGCCCCACTGTATCCATATAATGGAAGAGCGGTATTGAGTACCTTGTAGTCAGGATATCACACGTATGCGTATTGCGATTATATCAGATATTCACGGAAATCAGTTAGCGTTAGAGACTGTCCTCGACGATTTGAGCAGGCAGCCTGCGGTGGATCAGGTAGTAGTGGCGGGCGATCTCTGCTTAAATGGCCCTCGTCCCGCTGAGGTGCTGGCTATGGTACAGGCGTTGAACTGCCCAGTTATTCAGGGCAATGTCGATGCCGAAGTGGTGACGGAGATACCGATACGCGGCACCAAGAAACGTGCCATCATTGCCTGGACACGCGAGCAGATTGGACAGCCAGGCATTGATTATCTGGCGGGTCTACCCTTCTCGCATCTGGTCACCAATCCCACTGGCAGCGATCTGCTCGTCGTGCATGCCAATCCGCTGAACCAGAAGGATGCCATCTTCCCCACGTCGCCCGATAGCCTGCTGGAGCACTTCTTCGAGGGGCTGGAACCGACGGTTGGCGCGCTCGCCTTTGGTCACTATCACGTGGCCTATGTGCGACGCTGGCGCCACCTTTTACTGGTTGATACAGGAAGTTGTGGGCTTCCGCGCGACGAAGATCTACGCGCATCTTACGCTATTCTGACCTGGCGCGATAACATCTGGCAGGCAGAGCACCGTCGCGTCCCCTATGATGTACAAGAGGTCGTTCAACAGTTGCAGCAGTGTGGTATTCCCCATGTGGACAAACGCATCAAGATCCTTACAAAGGCCAAATATTAAAAAAAGGCGCGGGACATTCTTCTGTCCCGCGCCTTTTCAGGTATCAGCCATGCCTGGAAATCAGCATATCTGGCACACACTACGTTCGGATGATAAAAGATGATGACTGTCGTTGGCAAACTCCATTGGTGCCTCACAAAGGGCCTCTTCCTCCAGATCTTCGCCCTCCTCCCCCAGATAACTGGCGGCGTCGCCAATATCAACCAGCTCCAATTCCTCGATGATGGCGTACAACTCCCCGGTTGTTGTCATTTGTTTATACCCCCAATTCATAAACACAATATAACGGTTATAGGTTCAACTCACTCCCATCCATACATCAGACACCTCATCCTTATCCCCCTGTGCCTGATGATCACGAGTTATAAGATAGCGTATAGAGAACCATAATAGGTGAGCAGAGCAATATCTCTACCTAATATACATACGTTCAAGGCAGCCCCAAATTCCCACAAACTAGCGAAAATAGTCCGAAAAGGTTAGTGTGGCCACAGTGTCACCAGAACACTATTAACATAGCCTCCCATCAACCAAACATGATATACTGACAAAGAAGATAACGATTGGTCAGAGGAGTTTTGGGAGAGCTGTGAAAGCGGTCATTTACCACGCCTACGACGATATTCGCCTTGAGCAACGAGCAATTCCCGTCATTAACGACCATGAATTGCTTGTACGCGTGCATGGCTGCGGACTCTGCGGATCAGATATCATTAAGATCGTACAGCAAATCCCCCCACCAGTTATTCTGGGACATGAATTGACAGGCACTATCACACAATGCGGGCAACAGGTGACAGCCTTCGCGGAAGGAGAACGAGTAGTAGTGGCCCATCACGTGCCCTGCGGCGCCTGCCACTACTGCCTCCACCAGAACTATTCGATGTGCGCCACCTTTAAGGCCTCCAATATTGATCCGGGCGGCCTGGCAGAATATATTCGCGTGCCGGTTGAACATGTCCAACATGTCACGCTGCCCCTTCCAGAAACCCTGAGCGCAGAAGAGGGGTCCTTTACCGAACCACTGGCCTGCTGCGTTCGTGCCGTCAGGCGCACTCCTTTACTGGATGGCGATACCGTTGTCGTCATGGGATTAGGCTCGATAGGGCTGCTCATGCTGCAGGCATTCAAGGCTCTCAACGCACGCGCCGGCCGTGCTATACAGGTCTATGGCATCGATCTGATCCCTGAACGCCTGCAACTCGCGCGCGATCTCGGCGCACACGACGCCTTTCCGGCGCCCGCCAACGAGCAGGCGCTCCGTGATTTGCTCAGGCCCTATACCGCGGGACGTGGCGCCGACTGCATTATGCTGACGGTTGGGGGAGTTCACGCCTTTCAACAGGGTATAGCCGGCGTGCGCAAAGGTGGCCTATTGCACCTTTTCGCTGCACATACAGGTAGCGCTCCTATGAATATAGAAGCCATCTATCAAGAAGAACTGAGCATCATCAGCACCTATTCATCTTCACCTGAAGATCTGCGCGTGGCCCTCGACCTCATCAGCAGTGGTGAGGTTCAGGTCAAAGGCCTGATCAGTCATCGCCTTCCACTGGAGCTCTTTCAGCAGGGGGTAACACTGATGCGAGAACGCGCTGCGTTAAAAGTCTATTTTCAAATTGCAGGAGAAATTCATGGCAAGTAATCACTATAATGTCGCAGTGATTGGCGCGGGCCCCGGCGGCTACGTCGCCGCTATTCGTGCCGCTCAACTTGGGGCCAAGGTCGCCATCGTCGAAAAACAATATATGGGTGGCACCTGCCTCAACGTAGGTTGTATCCCATCCAAGGCTATGCTACATATTGCCGAGATGCTCCATAAGCTGGAGTCGCTGGATGAACTGGGCATTCATCTCCCTCAACCACCTACCTTTGATATGGCAAAAGCCGTCGTCTTTAAAGATAAAGTGGTAAAGCGCATGACCAGCGGCGTGAGTGCCTTGATGAAGGGCAACAATATCGACGTGTTCGATGGGCTGGGCACGGTCGATGCCTCTCGCACGGTCACCGTGACGAAAAACGGTGGCAATCAACAACAGTTTAGCGCGGATAATATCATCCTCGCCACCGGTTCGGTCCCCTTCATCCCTTCTATGCCCGGTGTCGATGGGCGTAATATAATGAACAGCGACACTTGCTGGAATCTGCCTAAAACACCTGAGAGTCTGATCTGCGTTGGCGGTGGCGTCATCGGTATCGAGCTGGCTTGTATGTTTAACGCGCTCGGCACCAAAGTGACTATTCTGGAGATGCTCCCTAATGTGCTGGCGCCCGTTGATGAGGAGGTACGCCGCCTGCTGGTGCGTCTGCTGGGCAAACGTGGCATCACTATCGTCACTAACGCCAGAGTCGAGGGGATCGAGGAGGATGGCGCACTGAAAAAGGTAATTGCTACGACCGAGAGCGGTCAGCAGAGCTTTAACGCTGAGTATGTGCTGATGGCGGTCAGCCGCCGCGCCAACACCAGCGGGCTGGAACATTTAATAGAGCAAGGGCTCGATAATGATCGAGGTCGTATCCGTGTGAACGATAAGATGGAGACCAACCTGCCCGGCATCTACGCGATTGGCGACCTGGTGCATGGCGCGGGCCTGGCACATGTGGCCTCGATGGAGGGTGAGGTCGCATCCGATAACGCCATGGGGCACAAAGCGCGTATGGACTACAATGTCATACCCAATCCGATCTACACCTTCCCCGAAGTCGCTTTCGTCGGGCTGACAGAGGCCGAGGCGAAACAGAAATATCCCGAGGCAAAGATAGAGCGCTTCCCCTGGGCCGCTATCGGCAAAGCGGTGGCGATCGCCGAGACGGATGGCTTCACTAAGGTCATTCGGGGCGAATACGGTGAGATTCTGGGCGCGCACATCATTGGGCCCGATGCCACCAATCTGATCAGCGAGTTCTCGGTGGCTATGCGTGGTGAGCTGACCGTCGATGAGATTATCGAGACGATCCACCCCCATCCAACGCTTAGCGAAGGGCTGCGCGAAGCCGTTCTGGCAGTCGAAGGACGCCCCATCCACATTCCACCCAAACAGACTGCGAGAGCACGTTAGCCATTCTAGTTCTCCCCAGTAAAGACATCTCTCACAGCGCCGCTCCCGCGTTTTAAAAGACGATGGGAGCGGCGCTTGCTCTCTCATCTTCTTCTCATCTTCCCATTCTATTATTCGGAACAGCAAATACTACACCCATCTATTCTAGTGGTCGTGGAGGGGCCGCCCCGCACGAGGGTCTTATAAGTGCCAGTTGTAGGGGCTGGTCCGACGAAATAGGTCCATCGCACTGGCACATCAGTACTTTCTCATGAAAAATACCGAACTTTGGGTTACAATAAAGAGGAATAAGCAAGGGGGCAAGGGATCTTTGCATGGTAACTATCGGCAAACTAAAAGATACTATCGGCAAACTGAGCACCAACGTCATTAGCAAGCGAACACCTATGAACCGCGCTCTTACCCTAAAAATACTGCTCATAGGTGCAGTCATCCTGGTCATCATCTCATTGGGAGTGGCAACTTCTCGTGGAGCAAAAAAAGCGGCTATAACCGTACATCAACCCGCAACAAAGAAGATCACAAGAGTGCTTCCCACCATCACCATCAGCCATGAGGGGGATCAGGTAACTGCAGCTGGTCATACCTACATCAATGCGCTAATACAGGGGCAGTACGACGTGATGTGGTCGATGCTCCATCCTCAGATACAAGCTATGTGGCCAGATAAAGCAACCTTTGCAAATTATTGGAAGATGCGTTTTCATGGCTATAAGCTGCGCAGTGCCTCCTTTGGGACCGTCAGCCACCGCACTTATTGGATCGATCCCGAGACGATGATGCAGTACAATCAGGTAGAGGTAATGCCCATCTCACTGCAACTCGACCCGGATCTCCCAGCCCAGCAACTGGAACAACTGGCGCCACAATTCCAACAGCCCAGCCAGCTGTTCCAGAATCTGCCCTTTATCGTGCAGAATCATCCTGGAGAGAACGGTCAGAGTGATCAATGGCTGGTGCTGGGTGGTGGGCCTGCGGACCCGGAAGCCCCCCTCTTACCACCCACCATGCCCATGGATACGACCGTCAGGGTGCCCATCCTGATGTACCATTATATTTCCGCTGTGCCCGATAACGACCCCAATCCCAGGTTACGCCAGAGCCTCTCGGTCTCCCCTCAATTATTTGGGCAACAGTTAGATTATCTCAAGTCAAAGGGCTATCACTCTATCACCTTTAACCAGTTGATGAATGCCCTTTACTACCAGGTCCCCCTGCCCATCAATCCCATCATTTTGACGTTCGATGATGGGTATATCGATGGCTACCAGAACGCTTACCCCATATTAAAAGCACATGGTTTCAGCGGCATGTTCTACATCATCACCGGCAAGGTAGGCTGGCATGGGCAGGCTTCGTGGCCACAATTGCAAGAGATGCTCCTGAATGGCATGCAAATGGGCTCGCACACCGTCCACCATGTCAATATGGGCACTACCTATCTCCGCTCGCCAGAGCAGGCCTTGCAGGAAGTCCAGGTGTCACAGTTCGATATGCAACAGCATCTGGGCATCATTATTCAGCATTTTTGCTATCCCAATGGCGACCCGTTCAAAGGCACCAATGTCTTCCTTCAGCAAAAAGTGGTGGCGCTACTGGCCGCTAATGGGTATATTGATGCCACCACCGATCCAGGACCAACCGGCGTCATTCAACGTGCCAGCGCCCCCTTTGTACTGCTACGCCTGCGCATCGACGGTCGCTCATCACTACAATATTTTACTGGCCTGCTACAGAGTTACGCCCTCCCCGTGTAGGAGGGAGTACACCTTCCTGAGAAAAGTCTCATCAAAAAAAGCTTTACAACCCGTCAACAATATGCTATTATCTTCCTTGCACGGGGATGTAGCTCAGCTGGGAGAGCGCGACAATCGCACTGTCGAGGTCAGGGGTTCGAGCCCCCTCATCTCCACTACCTGCACCGGATATAATCTACTGGTGAATGGTGGGAAATACCTTGCAAATCGCAAACAAGTGTGATATAGTGTATGCCACATACATTGCGACGAGCAGGAGTAGTAGGTCCCACTTCTTCAGAGAGCAACCGGTTGGTGCGAGGTTGTACTGTTAGGCCGAACTCGCCTGCGAGCAACAAGCGTGAATAAACCGTTGGGTGTTTAGCTCATCCAAAAGTACCTAGCGTTTGTCGGGACGCCCGTTATAGCGTACAATCGAGAGTAGATCAAGTACGGTACCCATATTCATTATCTGGGCCTGTAGCGCAGCTGGGAGAGCGCCTCCATGGCATGGAGGAGGTCAGGGGTTCGAATCCCCTCAGGTCCACCAGCACCGTCCGTGATCGAAAATCAGGGTGGTACCACGGAATAACCTTTCGTCCCTCGCGGATGAAAGGTTTTTTGTTTGCTAGTGTTACATATAAGTTGGTTACATCGTAGGGGTATACTCCTTGTAGGCTGCCTGGGACACTGGCCACCTGCATCACAAATCGTTTCTATTGTTTATTGTCAATGTATACATCCAAGGACAACATGTCGGGGAGGCCGATGATGATTACGCGCACCAAATATAACCCGAAAGAGATTGAGCAGAAATGGCAGGCACAGTGGGAAGCTGCGCAACTGTACCATGCCCCCGATACCTCACCCAAACCCAAATTCTATCATCTGGTGATGTTTCCCTATCCCTCCGGTGATCTACACATGGGACACTGGTATAACTATTCACCCTTTGATACCTATGGTCGCTTTAAACGCATGCAGGGCTATAATGTGATGCAGCCGATTGGCTTCGATGCCTTTGGGCTGCCCGCGGAAAATGCCGCCATCAAGCGCGGTATTCAGGCGCGCACCTGGACGCTGGCCAATATCGAGAATATGCGCCAGCAACTACGAGCCATGGGCGCTCAATGGGATTGGCAGCGCGAGGTCATTACCTGCATGCCTGATTACTATAGGTGGACGCAGTGGCTCTTCCTGCAATTCTATAAGCATGGGCTGGCCTACCGCACCAAGGCACCGGCCAACTGGTGTCCAGGCTGCAATACGACTCTGGCTAATGAGCAGGTGCTGGCCGATGGCACCTGTGAGCGCTGTGGCAGTGTGGTGATTCGCAAAGAGATTGATCAGTGGCTGCTGAAAATCTCCGCCTACACCGAACGGCTGCTGGACTTCCAGCAGGTCATCGATTGGCCCGAAAAGACCATCACGATGCAGCGCAACTGGATCGGGCGCAGTGAGGGCGCGGAGATCCGCTTCTACACCGAGATTGAGAACCAACGCGAAGAGATCCCGGTCTTCACGACCCGCCCGGATACGATCTATGGTGTGACTTTCTTTGTGCTGGCCCCTGAACACCCCTGGGTGGAGAAGATCACAACGCCCTCGCAAAAAGCCGCAGTCACCGCCTACGTGGAGCAGGCTCGTCGCATGACCGAGATTGAGCGCATGAGCACCGAGAAGGATAAGAGTGGCGTTTTCACTGGCAGCTATGTCACCAATCCGGTCAGCGGCGAACAGGTTCCGGTCTGGATCGCCGATTATGTGCTGATGGGCTATGGCGCGGGCGCGGTCATGGGCGTGCCCGCCCACGATCAACGCGACTTCGAGTTCGCGCGCAAATTCAATCTGCCGATCCGCGAGGTGATCCGCGCGGAGGGTGAAGCAGCAAGCGATCCCGCGACGTGGGGTAAGGCCCGCGAGGCGCTGGGGGCAATGGTCAATTCCGGCCCCTTCGATGGCACGCCCGGTGAGGAATCGATTGCGGCGGTGACGCGCTCTATTGAGGAGCAGGGCATTGGCAAGTTTATGGTCACCTATCGCCTGCGCGACTGGCTGATCAGCCGCCAGCGTTACTGGGGCGCGCCCATTCCGATCGTCTATTGTCCCACCGATGGCATGGTACCCGTACCGGAAGATCAACTGCCGGTCTGGCTGCCTGAGAATGTTCAATTCAAGGCCACTGGCGAATCGCCTCTGCGCTACGAACCAGATTTCGTGAATACGACCTGCCCAACCTGCGGCGGACCCGCCACACGCGAAGCTGATACTATGGACACTTTCATCGATTCATCCTGGTACTTCCTGCGCTATACCGATCCGCACAACAGTGAAGAGGCCTGGAGCCAGGAGAAGCTGCATCATTGGGCGCCCACCGATCAGTATGTTGGTGGGGTGGAACATGCCATTCTGCACCTGCTGTACTCGCGCTTCTTCGTCAAGGCGCTACACGATATGGGCCATGTGAACTTTGACGAGCCCTTCCTGCGCCTGTTCCACCAGGGCATGGTGCTGGGCGCGGATGGGCAGAAGATGTCCAAATCGCGCGGCAATGTCGAGGCGCCCGATAAATACGTCGAGAAATACGGCGCGGATACTGTGCGCAGCTATATGATGTTCATCGGACCCTTCGAGGCGGGCGGCTCCTTTAAAGCAGAGAACCTGGAGGGCATCTGGCGCTTCCTGAACCGCTTCTGGAGCCTGGTCAATGAGACCTGGTCCGAGCAGGTGACCAGTGAGGAGACGAGCGAGAGCAGGGCCATCGAACGCCTGCGCCACAAGACGATCAAACGCGTGACGGAAGATCTGAGCAATTTCCGTTTCAATACGGCGCTGGCCGCTCTGATGGAGTGTAACAACGCCCTGATTAAGCAGCAAAACGCCCCGGTCGCCCGCAGCGCGGCGTATCGCCGCACGCTGGAAACGATGATGCAACTGCTGGCGCCGATGGCTCCCCATATCACTGAGGAGCTATGGCACCTGACAGGTCATACCAACAGCATTCATACAACCAACTGGCCCACCTTCGATGAGGCGCAGACGCAGGATGAAACCTTTACGCTGGTCCTGCAGGTCAATGGCAAGGTGCGTGAGCGCGTTGAGGTGCCCGCCGATATCAGTGAGGGCGAGGTGCGCAGGCTGGCCTTGAGCAATCCACGCGTGCTGTCATTCATCGGCGAGACAACCGTCCAGAAGGTGATCTACATCCCTGGTCGCCTGGCCAACATCGTCGTACGCAACAACTAAAACATTCTTTATAACAAGATAATTTTACAATGAGCCAACTTTTCCTGCTCTCATTGCAAAATTATCTTGTTAATATGTCCTCTAATTTGTAACCCCTCAGCGTCTATATCTATAAGATGCCTGATTGCTACGCCCCAGAGAGTTTGGGGGATTGATACTAGCCGCACTGGTTCATATGGTTTTGCCTCCGGGAATAAGCTGCACGACAAAATTGTTCTAATAAAAGAAGAGGCTTAATCTCAAACTCAGCACGAAAGAAGAAAATACATCACTTTTTTTTCGTGTAACCGAATGGAGGCCTTTTCCATGGAACCTTTACGTAGTTTCAAACGTATATAGAACAGGTAGACAACTTACTGATAAGAGTACCCTGACATCCGTTGAGTGGCCCTCTTATGAGCAAGTCCGATAGATATTTTAGTGACATATTTCACATCCGTACTGTTGTCCAGTACATAGCTACGGCAGCAATTTCCGCTTATATTGTGAGCATACGGAATAGGTAAGTAGAGGACGATGGGGCAAAATCCGGCGCGAACAAACAGATATTTGAAAATTTGAAGTCCTGTACGTCTAGTTTAGTAGAAGAGTCTCTTCTCAAATACAAGATGGCTGGCATCAACAATTCCTTGAAGAAGCGGAAAAGTACTGTGGTGGATGGCTCACTATTGGCACAGGTGGAAGGACACAATGATGAATACACAACCTCTGGAAATGTTTACAAATGTCGAAAATACTGTAGCTGACACCGACGAGTTGGTCCAGTGCGGGTTCACTCAAGATGAGGTTGTTTCCTTGCTCTGGCTCCGGCAGTGGTATCAAAATGGTGGTAGTGACCGTGTGGAGATTGTACGCCATCTCGAATTTCTCAAATTGCTTGTAGTAAACGGCAAGATGGAACTTTAGCACACTATACAGTGTTCCTCCATAGAGCGAGTGCATCCATGGCGGCTCTCCTCGCTGTATGAGTTGATAGATGAAGACCTGGTATCCTCTTGAGGGTACCAGGTCTCGCTATTTCCCGCTATATAACAATCTATTTTACCAATCAAACCGTAGAGGTAGTCCTTACGTACATACAATAAAGATATGGGGCAACCCACTTAATATTCATGAAGAGTAAGGACTTCTATGCGCATTATTCTTTATCTTGGAAAAGGTGGCGTTGGCAAAACAACCATCTCGGCCGCCACCGCAGTTCGTGCAGCAGCACTGGGCAAACGTACGCTCGT
>Ga0070730_10005388_pt1 | contig 11056 bp, 11 predicted proteins | sample Coa_R1_3_FD_66447 | JGI IMG/M metagenome (GOLD analysis project Ga0070730, IMG submission 66447) | Surface soil microbial communities from Centralia Pennsylvania, which are recovering from an underground coalmine fire - Coalmine... | ecosystem: Environmental > Terrestrial > Soil > Unclassified ... | reverse complement strand
CGCGTACTTCTCGAGGAACATCGGCATCGTGAGGATGCCCGCGGCGTGCGGCCCGCGGTCCTCGACGGCCTTCCACGTGCTCACGTCGTGCGGCTCGAGGTCGGCCGGCACGCTGCGCGGATCGAAGAGCGGCTCGCTCTCCTGCAGCATGCCGAAGGTCGCCTCGGGGCCGCAGCAGTTGCCGCGCTGGATCGTCCTGTAGAACTGCGCGAGCGGGCCGTTCACGAGCGTGCGCTTGCCCGTCAGCACCTCGCGGAAGTCGCGGTCGTTCTCGAAGAGGTCGCCGAGGTAGCGCACGACCTCGCGCGACCACCAGTACGGGAACCAGCGCTGCGCCTGCTGGCGCACGTCGTCGAGCGGGAGGCCCGGCCCGAGCGGCATGTGGTTGGGGTAATAGAAGGCCGCGCCGCCGCCGTTGTTCGCGTCGCTCGGCACGCAGCGCTCCAGGCCCGCGCCGCACCCGCAGTCGGGCGCGAGGTCGAGCCCGAGGCGCGTGTCGCACGCGACCGGCTCGCCCTGGTGCTGCGTGGCGTAGGGGCGGTCGAGCGGCGGCGGGCGGACGCGGCCCCCCGGCAGCTTCGCGTCCTTGGGCGGAGCCTTGGTGCGACCGCTCGCGTAGACGTGGCCGGCGTCCCGCGTCGCCGCCTCCTCGCGGCAGATGCGCACGGCGGGGATGGGCTTGCCGTCGGCGTCGTGGAGCAGCGACTCCACGGGGCGAAACTGCGGATCGGGCTCCTTCCACGCGGCGCCGTAGAGCTGCTGCGGGTCCTTCGTGCGGAAGTCGCGGTACAGCCACCACGGCTTGACGAGCACCGTGTGCGCGTCGAAGAGCTTCTGCGTGACCTTCTTCGGCGTCCCCACGTCGGCCTGCCGCGGGCGCACGACGACGCCCGTCTCGTCGGGGCTCAGGCAGAACTCGCCGTCGGTCTCCGGGCGCTCGCGCCGCTGGTTCTCGCGGTAGAAGACCGCGACGGGCTTGCCGTCGGGGCCGAGCACGTCGTGGCGATAGAGCTCCGACGGGGCGTTGGTGAAGTTGACGTTCGGCTCGAGGCGCAGCGCGTCCATGGTGATGCGCGTGAGGCGCTCGACGTACGCGGGCCCGCCGAGCTGCGCGTCGATCCATCGGTCCATGTCGAAGTCGGGACGCTCGAACGCGGCCACCTCGTCGCGCGTCGGCATGCGCCCGAGCAGGTCGATCGAGGCGGTCCGGAAGTGGCGGTAGTCGTCGAGCGTGCGCGCCGCGCCCGCGACGCGGACCGGGTCGGCGCCCGCGACGTCGAGCGCGAGCGTGGCGGCGGGTGACACGACGACGACGGCGACGAGCGCGGCGCGGAGGATCGGACGCACGGTGGATGGACGATGCTACGCCGAAAGGCTTCACCCGCCGCCGCCGTGGCCGTACGCCCCGCCGCCGTAACCGCCGTGGAACGTCCAGCCGCCCCCGCCGTAGATCGGCGAGGGCCGGGCGCGCACGCCGCCGAACCCGCCGCGCGCGCGTGCGTAGAAGCCCGGCTGCTCGATGAGCGTCAGGCGCGGCTCGACGACGAGCGGATCGTCGATCCAGACGGTGTCCCACTCGGCGACCGTCATCGGCTCCTCGAGGCGCGCGAGGTCGACCATCGCGATGGGGACGCCCGCGCGCTCCCACTCGAGGAACACCGCGTGCAGGTCGTCCTCCTCGACGGTCGTGTCGTCGAGGCTCAGAACGACGTAGACGACGCGCCGGATGCCCTGGGCGCGGAGCGTCTGCACGTCGGGGAGATCGCTGCTGGAGAGGATGTAGCGGTTGTCGTACGTGTCCTCCGCCGGCTCGTCGAAGCGGTACGCGAGGCGCCAGGAGTCGAGGAGGAACACGGGGCGCGCGCCGGGGATTCCCTCGGACGCGCGCGGCGAGTACGTGGCCAGCGCCGCGAGCGTCTCCTCGGCGGGGACCAGCTCGTCGTCCGCGGGCCAGTTGTTGAAGGTGGGGACGAGCGTCACGGGCTCGCGCGCCGTCTGCGACAGCGCCGCGCCGAACGCGACCGACGCGGGGCCGCGCATGTCGACGACCCAGAGCGTGTCGCGCGGCAGCCCCTCGGCCCCGATGTGCCGCCCCGCCTCGGTGGCGCGGCCCACCTCCGGCAGCAGGGTCACGTCCGGCAGCTCGACCTGCCGCGGCTGCGCGTCGAGCGACGTGAGGAGCGTGTACTTCGCGTACCCGGCCCACGGGTCGCCGGGCGAGACCTGCCAGCGGCGCAGCGCATCGGCCTGCGCGGGCAGCGTGGTGGTGTGCACCTCCGGCGTCTGCGACCAGTACGCGACGCTCACGGCGGGGGTCCACGGGCGGGTCGCGCACGCGGACGTGAGGAGGGCGATCGGCGAGAGCAGGGCGGCGCGGCGCATGGTCTACAAGCCTCCGGCGAAGACGGGGACGCAGAGCGCGTCGTGCGAGACGTGGCTCTCGGGGGTGATGCGGGCGAAGTAGCCGGCGAAGCGCCCCTCGAGGACGTACGCGCCGAGGGTGACCAGGCGGTCGCCCCACGGCGTGGGGATGGCGCGCTGGCGCACGAAGCGCTGGGCGATCCACGTCTCGCCCTCGGCGGCGCGCGCGCGCACGTCGTCGACCAGGGGCGCCCAGTCGTCGTCGCGCAATAGCTCGCCCACGAACACCTCGTCGCCGACGCGGCCCATCGCGCGCTTGACGACCCAGCCGGCGCGGTGCGCGACGAGCTCGTCGCGCGCGACGCCCCGGACCTCGTGCGTCTCGGGCAGGTGCGCCGTGCTCCCCGCGGCCCACGCCCGCGCGAACGCGAGCTTCGACTGCGTGAAGATGTGGCCGAAGCCCGTCAGCGTGCGCACGCGCTGGAACTCGACGGCGCGCGCGATGTCGGTCACGTTGCGCTGCCCGCTCATCCACTCCGTCGGGAAGTAGCGGTACAGCACGCGGACCGGCTCGCCGTGGATGCACAGGTCGCCGCCGCGCAGGCGCGGGGCCGTGGGCGGGGCGAGGATGGCGCGCGTGCCCTCGCGCTCGAGCTCGCGCGCGACGAGCGCGCACACCTGCAGGTCCTCGGCGTACCCCGTCGCGTGCAGGATGCCCACGGCGCCGCCGTCGGCGAGCTCGCGCAGGCGTGCGACGAGCCCCGGCACGACGCGCGTCGGATCGTGCCCGCCGACGAAGCCCGCGGCGCGGGCGAGGCGCGGCAGCCCCAGCGACTCGTTGTGCCCGCCGGGGCAGTCGGCGTTGATCTCGCAGGCGCGCCAGGTCCCGTCGGCGCAGAGGAGCAGGTCGACGCGCATCAGCGACGCGCCGTCGCCCGCCGCGCGCGACGCGGCGGCGAGGCGGAGCACGTCGTCGTCGAAGCCGTAGCGGGCGGCCTCGGCCTCGTCGTCGTGAGCCCGCGCGGCGACCGCGCCGACGTCGCGCACGACCTCCTCGGCCGCGCGCACCGCGGCCTCGTGCAGGGCCGCGGGCAACACCAGCGGGTGCACCTCGACGCGCCGCTTGCCCGCGACGAACGCGTCCCAGACCAAGAACCGCTGCGCCAGCTCGCGCGCGAGCGACGCGTCCTCGAGCGGCTCGCCGCCGCGGATCGGGATGACCTCCGCGACGGCGCTCATCGGCCCGCCCCCTGCGCGACGCCGCTCTCCTGCGCGAGCGTGTCCCAGAGGCTCGGGTCCTCCGAGCCGAGGCCCCAGTAGACGACCCCGACGTCCGCGGGCAGCGTCTGCGTGTCCCACGCGGCGAGCGTCCACGACGTGGAGACCGCGTCGTCGAACCAGGTCTCGTGCGCGCCGCCGGTCGTGTCCTGCCAGTCGTAGAGCTCGGCGCCCGTCGGGCCGCGGCGAATGGTGGCGCCCGCGTCGGACGCGACGCCCACGGCCTCGTCGAACGTCACGGCGCGCTGCCCCTGCGGGCCGAAGTCCCAGCCGTAGAGCGGCACGGCGACGTCCATCGGCAGCGCCGTCTGCGACGCCGCCGAGCGCTGCGCGTCGACGGCCCACCCGGGATCGATCGTCGGCCCCGGCGACCCGGAGCAGCACGAGAAGTCGAGCGTCGAGACGTGGATGCGCGCGACCAGGGTGCCGATGGTGACCAGATCGTACGCCGGCGCGCCCGCGACGTCGTTCGACGCGCCGCCCGGCGGGACGAAGACGGAGAGCGAGCCCCGCCCGACCGCGCTCGAGAGGGCGGAGACGAGCGCGCTCACGTCGTCGGTCGACGTGTCGGGCGGCGGCGGGAGCTGCAGGTCCAGCCCGTCGGCCGTGCTCGCGAAGACCGCCGCCGTCGTGGCGACCGACGACCGCCACGTCGCGCTCGCGAGCGACGTCGCCATCACGTCGGGCGGGTACGGGTGGTCCAGCTCGTCGGCCATCGTCAGCGCGAGCGTCACGCGGTAGCCCTGCGACCGGATGCTCGCGACCTGCGCCGCCAGCGCGTCGCGCGCGGGCTGATCGACCGGCGCGACGGTGCCGTCGCTGCGCGCCGTCGGGCAGAGCAGGATCACCGTCTGCACGAGGCCGTGCATCGACGCCGACGACAGCGCGTCCGTCTGCCACTGGTCGAGCGCGCACCCCTCGACGACGACGCTACCGGCGCGCAGCGGCACGCTCGTGGGCGCCACGGTGGGCGCGCCTCCACCGCCGCCCCCGAAGCGGGCCTGCGTGTCGCCCGGCGCGCCGCACCCGGCGCACGCGAGCGCCGCGCCCAGCAGCCATCCGCACGCGCGCATCGTGCCGTGTCTCATGGACCCACCTCCCAGCGCAGGCCAATCGATCCGCCGTTCATGGCGGAGAACTCGTAGAGCGCGGGCGACACGAGCAGGCAGGCGCGCTGCACCGGATCGATGCGCCGGCACGCCTCGAGCTCGGCCCGCACGCCCAGCCCCACCGCGAAGAGCGAGTGGCCGTCCCCGAGGTCCGACGTGTCGGTGCCGCTCGCCGCCATCGCGCTCATCCACACGAACGACGCGACGGGCCGGACGTCCGCCGAGAACATCCAGCGCCGCGCCTTGCCGCGCACGCCCACCCCGGGGAGCAGCGCGGTGAAGACGTTGGTCGTCCACGTCTGCATGTGAACGATCGTTCCGTCGAGGCTGGTGACGACGTCCGGGCTCTCGCCCACGCTCCAGCCGTACTGCAGCCCCAGGATCGGGATGAGCCACCGGTCGTCGATGGTGAGGCCGGTGTCCCACGTGATGGCCATGAACTGGTGGGCGCCGGCCGAGGGCAGCGTGCCGCCGGGGATCGGGCGGGCCAGCCCGTCGTACGGGGAGCGCAGGTCGATGGGGGGCAGGGCGCGCATCCACACGTCGCGCGCGTCGAGCGCGGTCTGGAGGCTCCACTCCGGGTCGGCCGCCGCGATGCGGCTCGCGGCCACGAGCAGGCAAGCAAGCGATACGGCGAGGGCGACTGGAGCGCGCACGACCGGTGCTCTCGGTAGAGCAAGAACGCGTCCAGGCGGGAAATGCGGAGACCGTACGCCGCGGTGGCGCGCCGACGGGGCAGCGCGCCCCGCCGCAGGCCAGTCACTCTGGCCGTGACGCCCCCCGCGCGGCGCGCGCTAGCCCTTCGGCGTACGGCGCTTCCGGGCACGCCCCGCCGGGGCGAGCCCTTCTTCCACTTGCTCCAGCGTGAGCCCCTCCTCGCGCGCACGGCGGAAGGCGGCGTAGAGCACGGGGCGCACCGCCCGGGGGGAGCCGTCGAGCGCGTCGGCGCCAGCGCAGACGACCGAGTCGATGCGTCCGCGCAGCGACGCAGGGTCGACCGCGGGCGCCGCGACGAGGCCGAGCCCCTCGAGCGTGAGCCCGCCAACGGCCGCGATGCGCGCCGCGAGCGCGGCGTCCCTGGGGAAGACCGCGCGGACCAGCGGCTCGGCGTGGAGCGGGGAGAGGCTCGACATGCCCCCGGCCACCCAGCGCGACATGGTCCTGCGCGACACGCCCATGATCTTGCCGACGCCCTCCTGCGTGGAGTCGAGGGCGCTCTGGGCCAGGTAGAGCAGGTGCGCGTGGTCGATCGCGGGGGCGCTCATCGCGGGGCCACGATCGCACGCTCGCACGGGCGCGGTCGAGCCCCGCGCGCCGTGCGTGGCGCATGGCACGCGCTGCCATGCGCCATGTGCGCCGTGACATGCGCCGCGCGCCCCGGGGTCGCCGGCTCGCAGCGCGCGGTATGCGCCAGGGCCGGCGTGCCATGCGCTTTGCAGCACGAGGAATGCGCCGTCGTGCGCCGGCCATGCGCCGGCAGCCGCGGGGTGAGCGCCGTTCGCGTCGCGCAGCGCGCCTACCTCGTGGACCCATGCGCCATGCGCGCGCCGGCGCCCTGCGCTCTCCTCGAGCCGTGCGCCCTCCGCGCCCTGGCGCCCGGTGACCTCGTCGAGCCGTGCGCCCCCCGGGACCGGGCGAGCGCCGGGCGCCGCGAGCTCGTCGAGGGCCGCCTCGTGGCGACGTTCGCGTGCGACGCCGACTGGCCGCACTGGGAGATGCACCCGCACGGCGAGGAGGTGCTGGTGCTGCTCGCCGGGACGATGACGATGGTGCTCGACGACGGGGGCAAGGAGGCGAGGGTGAAGCTGACGGCGGGGCGCGGCTGCATCGTGCCGCGCGGCGTGTGGCACCGCGCCGAGGTCTCCGAGCCGGGCCGCCTGCTGGGCATCACCTACGGGCGCGGCACGACGCACCGCCCGCGCTGAGCGCGGCCCGCGCGTCTGCGTCCTCAGCGTGGAGACGACGCGCAGCGGAACCCGCGGTCGGGTTGCACGATGCCGCTCGTGTCCACGGACGGCTTCACGCACTGCATCCAGCTCCAGCTCCCCGTATAGCCGCCGCCGCGGCTGGTGCGCCCGTCGTGCGTCACGGTGGCCGTGAACTCGCTCACGTTGCCGGCCGCGTCGCGCATGCCGAAGGGGCTCTTGCCGGCGGGGAACGAGCCGACGGGGCAGGGCCCGCGCTGGGTCGTGCCGCGCGCCCCGCCGGGCTCCCCCATCCAGCAGAGCTGCGTGGTCGGCGGCTCGTTGCCCCACGGGAACTTGCGACCGTCGTCGCCGCACGCGGCGCGTACCCACTCGGCCTCGGTCGGCAGGCGCTTGCCCTTCGACGCGCAGTACGCGGCCGCGTCGTCCCCGCTCATGCACACGGCGGGATAGCGGCCGCTGTCGTGGACGAGGCCGTGCGTGCACGCGTCGATGCGCGGCGGGCAGACGCCGGCCTTCAGGCACGCGGCGTACTCCGCGGAGGTGACCTCGGTGGCGTCGATGCAGAAGGCGTCGACGGGATCCGGGCCGGCGGCCGACCCCGGGGACGCCCACCATCCCCGGCGGACACGTCGGCGGCCCCGCCGCGACAGGCGCCCCGGCGGCCGCCGGCGCGACGGGCCTGCGCACGAGCGTGTAGAGGGCCGACACGTCGTGGTCGTCCCACCGCTCCTCGGGATCGTCGGCCCAGCCGAGCAGGTGGGCCATGCGGTTGACCGCGGGCACGTCGTCGACCTCGAAGGCCACGACCTCGAAGCCGGCCTTCTGCCACTGCTCTTTCGTGTACGGCGAGCGTACGTCGGACCACGGGACGAATGGCTTGTCCGGCGGCGTGTACGCGGGGCCGATGTTGTAGAGGAGGAACCAGCCGCCGGGCTTGAGCGCGGCGCGGAAGGCCGCGAGCACGGCGTCGTCGCTCGCGCCGAGGTCGATGAGCTTCTTCGGATCGGCGGGCCGCTCGGGGTGGATGTACCCCCGCTTGAGGACGTTCTTCGACAGGACGAGGTCGTAGCCGCGGCCCACGTCGCCGACGACGGCGGGGTCCTTGGGGAACGCGCCGTGGAAGAGGTGCAGCGTGCCGTGCACGCCGCCCGCGCCGACGATGTCGCCCTGGTCGCCCGGCTCGGCGTAGAGCGCGCGCAAGAGCGGGTCCACGTCGACGCCGTTCGCGTCGAGGCCGAGGCTCGCGAGCAGGCGCAGGTGACCGATGGTTCCATAGCCGAAGTCGAGGACGCGCCAGCCGGGCGCCACGGCGGCGCCGTGGCGAGCGAGCGCGTCGAGCGCGCGCACGTACGAGAGCGGCGAGCCGTACTTGGTGTCGTAGTAGAGCTCCTCGTCGGCGGGCAGCGGCACGAGCCCGGCGCGCGTGAAGCCCGGGTGGTCGCCCTCGGCGTACTGGGCGGACGAGACGACGCGCGTCCGGGCCGCGTCGGCGTAGAGCGTGCGCGGCGCGATGTGGGGCAGCGTCGCGGTGGCCGCGAGGAAGCGCCGCGTGAAGTCCGACTCCGCCGTGGGGGCGAGCTTCTTCGCGTCGGCCTGGATGCGCTCGAGCGCGCCGAGCTTGGCCGGCGCGCCCGAGGCGGACGGCGACGGCGAGGCGGACGCCCCCGGCGACACCGCGCTCGCGGCGGCGGCGGGAGGCGATGAGGCGCCGCCGCAGCCCGCTGCCACGCAGCTCGCGACGGCAATCGCCGCCGCGATGCCCGCGACCCTCGTGACCCTCGCGACGCTCACGACCGCCGAGCGCGGCCTCACTGCTGCGGCGCCATGCCGCGGATGAACATCTCGACCATCTCCCACGGCATGTTCGTCGGCAGGTTGAGGATGGGAAGATCGAGCCCGAACGACCGACGCCGTCGCAGCTCGGCGATGCAGTGCTGCGGGTCGCCCGCGATGGTGAGCGCCTCGATCATCGCGTCGGGCACCGCGGCGGCCGCCTGCGCGCGCGTCGTCTTGTCGGCGTAGAGGTCGGCGATGCGCTTGCAGTCGTCGCCGAAGCCGAACTTCGTCAAGAGCTCGACGTAGTAGTCGCCCATGCCGCCGATGTAGAAGGAGACGAGCTGCTTGGCCATCTGCGCGCCCGCCTCGAGGCCGAGCGGCAGCACCGTCGTGAACGGCGCGGTGACGATCTTCGACGGGTCGCGCCCGGCGCGCGCGGCCCCCGCGGCGATCCACGCGCGGCCCTCGGCGAGGCGCTCGTAGGGCCAGAACGTCGGGATCCAGCCGTCGGCGTACTCGCCGATGCCCTCGATGGCCTTCTGCTTGAGGGCCGCGATGTAGATGGGGATGTCCTTGCGCGGCGGCGTCATCTCGAGCTTGAAGGGGCGGTACTGCGCGAGCTCGGCGCCGGCGTCGCTCAGCTTGCCGCCCGCGAGCAGCACGCGCACCGCCTTCACGACGTCCTTCACCTGCGTGAGCGGCTTGTGGAAGGGGCGGCCGTGGAAGCCCTCGATGACCTTCGCCCCGCTCGTGCCGAGGCCCAGGACGAAGCGCCCGCCGCTGATCTCGTCGACCGTGGCGGCGCTCATCGCGATGAGGCCCGGCGTGCGGCTGAAGACGTTGACGATGCCGGTGCCGAGCTGGATGCGCTTGGTGGCGACGGCCATCTCGGCGAGCAGCGAGAAGAGCTCGTAGCCCCACGCCTCCGGCAGCCAGAACGAGTCGTACCCCAGCTCGTCGGCCAGCGTGGCCGCCTTCAGGTACGTTGTGCGGTCGTAGTTCTTCCAGAAGGCGAGCAGGCCGATTCGTTCCACGGTCGGACCTCCAGTCGGTCAGCCTTAGGGGCTCTTGCGCAGGACGGCAACGTAGAAGCCGCCGAAGATCGCCGCGCGCGTGTCGGCCAGGCGGCGCTCGGCGAGGCGCATGGCGTCGCGCACGAGCGGCAGGCGCATGACGACGGCCGCGGGCGTGACGATGCGCACGCCGCGCGCCGTCTCGAGGCGCAGGCTGGGCGGGAGCAGGCGGGGGATGACCCAGGGCGCGTCGAAGCGCGTGTAGACGTGGCTCTCGTCGCGCGCGTGCGACACCGCGCCCGCGGGGCCGAAGCGCTTGACCAGGCCGCGCACGCTGAGCGGGTTGTAGAACTCGGCGAGCACGACGCCGCCGGGCCGCGTGACGCGGGCCATCTCGGCGAGCGCCTTGCCGATGGCGGGGACGTGCGCGAGCACCTTGAAGGAGCAGGTGACGTCGAACGTCGCGGCGGGGAACGGGATGTCGGTGACGCTCGCCTCGCGCACGTCGAGCCCCCGGGCGTGCGCCCGCTCGAGCATGCCGGGCGAGAGGTCGATGCCGCGCGCGCTGCGGGCGAAGCGCGCCATGCGCTCGAGCAGCAGCCCCGTGCCGACGCCGCACTCCAGGACGTCCCCGCCCGCGCCGTAGCGCTCGACGAGCTCCACCTCGAGGTCGTCGACGAGCGCGTGGTACCCGTCGGGCCGGTTGGGGCGTCGTTCGGCCTCGTAGCGCGCGGCGAAGTCGTCGTAGTACGCGCGCGTGTGGTGGTGGTGGTGGTCGTGGTGCGGGTCGACGGCGGCCATCGGGGGGTGCGAGTGCTGCGTAGCACACGGGACGGCGCCGCGATGGGCGCCCGTCTGGTGCGCCCTTCGGGCTGTCGGCCCGCCTTCGGCGGCACCTCAGAGTCCGTGAGCCTTTCAGGCCGTCGGCCGGCCTTCGGCCGGACCTCAGGCTCACTTGCAGAGCAGGCGCTCGAGCCAGCTGCCCGCGCCGTCGAGCCACGCGAGCCACGCGGCGCCGTGCGCGTCGAAGACGAGCGAGACGTCGGTGGGCTTGCCGGTGGTGCCGATCGTGTCGTGCGAGGCGAACGCGCCGTCGGCAGCCACGGTGCCGAGCTCGAGGCGGCGCGGTGACCCGACCTCCGGTCCCTTGGGGACGGCGCGCGCGACCCACGTCCTGCCGCCCTCGACGGCGCCGGCGACGGGCGCGGGATCGAGGCCGTTCGGGTACAGCGACCACACGACGGGCTCGTCGACGCGCGCGGGCTCGTCGATGCGCACGATGGCGAGGCCGAAGCTGCCGATGTCCTTCGAGATGGGCAGGAGCGCCCACAGCGGCGCGCCCGGGGGACCGCCCGCCGCAGCCGCGGCCGCGGGCACGCACGCCGCCGTGGTGCGCCGCTCGCCCGGCCCGCCGACGAAGGCGACGACGTCCTCGCCGAGGTGCGCCTTGCCCTCGAAGGTGATCGGCCGCACGTGCAGCGCCGTCAGCGCCGCGCGCGCGTCGACGCTCACCGCGAGCACCGAGGCGCCCCGCCGCTCGAGCACCAGCGACGTCGCGCCGGCTCCGTCCTCCGAGATGCGGACCGGGGGC
>Ga0070730_10005387_pt1 | contig 11057 bp, 13 predicted proteins | sample Coa_R1_3_FD_66447 | JGI IMG/M metagenome (GOLD analysis project Ga0070730, IMG submission 66447) | Surface soil microbial communities from Centralia Pennsylvania, which are recovering from an underground coalmine fire - Coalmine... | ecosystem: Environmental > Terrestrial > Soil > Unclassified ... | reverse complement strand
GACCCGGTAGCAAAGGGCGGATCCGGCTTCGATCCGACATATAGCATGCGAGAGATCGCGCTCGGTTTGGGGATGTCACAGCCGGTGAAAAAGCTCGACGTTGCGCGCTATATGTACACCAAATACAAGCTTGATTTCGATCCCGGAACGCAAAGTCATTATTCCAATTACGGATACTTGCTCGCCGGTGCGGTCGTCGAGCACGTGACCCAAATGATTTATTCCGACTACGTCAAATCGGCGTTGTTGGCACCGGCTGGTATCACGGAGGTGAAAGTCATCTCGACACGTGCGGAGGGGCGCACGAAGGATGAAGCGATTGCCGAGGACCAGAATCTGGGTCTCGACCCGCTCGACCTTGCGTCGCAACTGGTGATTCCCGCCGTCTATGGCGGTGATGGTGAAATCAACGAAGTGGGCGATCCGAACGATGGCACGGGGGCATCGGCGCACGCCTTGACACAGTTCATCCACCTGCATGCCGTTTGGGGTAACGGCCCCCGTGCAGCGGGTGCTGCGCGCTCCGGCAGCACACCGGGGGCGTCAAGCTGGGCCCAGTCCCGCACGGATGGAGTCGATTGGGCGTATGTCATCAACACGCGCGATTGGCCGCCCGCCACCTCGCAGACGCTGGATGAATTGGGGAACGCCGTAAACAATCTCCTTAACACGGTGACGCTGTGATTTTTCCCCTGGCTCAGTAGTGACCAGGGGCGGGACCGAAAACCGGCCCCGCCCCTGGCCTGAGGAAGGGTTGGCTTAGATGTCTTACGGCGCTCAACCCCGGTTGAGGGCTCCGCCCAACCTGTAAACCGGCGCGGCGCTCGCTCCGATTTACACCAAGAGCCTCTCGGCGGGTTGTGAGGGCCAGCGTGATCGCCGAGATCCCCTGGCCGTAATCGGGCGGGGCCAAATAGTCGCGGCGGCTTCGAACTCCGACCCGGCGCGGAAGCGTTCGCGTTCTATCCCACCACCGCTGAACTTCCCGCTCTGAACTACGTGGCGCTTTGGGCGGAACCGCTCGCCACCCCGCGAGTTTCATAGGAGAATCGAAAGCGGAGATCCAACATGGGCACTGGGTCGGTAGGGTGGCAGACGCGCGCGGCACTTCGAGACGAGGATCGCGAACGCCACGATGTTTATCTGGCCCAAGACGCCGAGACGGACGCCCCGTTCTGTCTGTTCTGTCGCAGCACTCTCACCTTCCTGACGGCGGCTGGGGCCGCAGGGATGGCGATCGGAGTCTTCCTCCAGAATTACCAATAGGACCCGACCTCGCCGCGGGCCCGAGGCGCTAGCTGCCGCCGCCGGTCTCGCTCCACCTTCCGGAGCAACCATCGGCCGCTCGCTAGCGCTCGCCCCAGCGCCGGTGGATGTGAAGCGGCGCGACGCCCTGACCCCGCTTGCGCTTTCGAGATCAAACACTTGCGAAGCCGATCGGCGCCGAAACCCAATGGTGAGCATTCCACCGCTCTAGGCACGCCCGGCATCGATTGATGGCCCGCGTCGCGGCGACGGCCGAGTCAGGGTGCGACCGACGCGGTCGCAGCCCCTTTCAGCGACTCAGAGAAGCTTGAGGTTGACGGCCGACGTCTTGCCTTTCTTGGGATCACGCTCCTCCTCGAACGACAGCTTCTGCCCGTCGTTCAAGCCATTCAGCCCCGCACGCTCGACGGCGCTGATGTGGACGAAAATGTCCGCCCCGCCATTGTCCGGCTGAATGAACCCGTAACCCTTCGCGGAGTTGAACCACTTCACGGTGCCGCTGGACATCTGTTTCCTCGATTTTCTGCGGTGTCGATCTTGCGCATCGAGCGCTGAACGCCCTCATTGAGCAAAGCGAGAGTTGATCTAGCCGGTATCGGAGGTTGCACATCAAGCCCGAATTGATGCCGCTCTGCACTCGTTCGCTGCATCCCGCCGCTCACCTGTCTGGCACCGTCGGGACCGGCACTGACGTTACTCCCGATCTAGCCGGGCCTCCTCATTGCCTGGCACGGCCGGTCCCCGGGCTCCGCTTGCAGCAACCTAGGCGGTGTGGGACGAGATGCGAAAATGGCTGCTCGGAATATTGGGCGCCGCGGCGCTCGGGTTCGTGGCACACGGCGGCGGGCAGGCTGAACTTATCTCGCGACCGGCCGCGGCGCCGTCGGTCCATTCCTCGGTCCAATATGTGCGCTTGGTCACCAGATGCCACTGGCGGCACCGCCATCACCACCATCGGCTGGCGGTTCGGGTTTGTCGGCGGGCTTGGATCCGCTAGGCGTTTGGCCTGGGGGCTTAGGCCGTCAGATATTACTGACCTCGACGCCCAGTGGCGGATTACCCGAACGTGAAGGGAGCGCCCGTCGGGCTTCCTCCCGCTCGCGAAGTTTCGCGCGTGCCGCATCGATCGCTGCTCGGCCAGCGGCCACCGCGTCGTCGCCCAACTGCTTTGCCTGGTCGCCGAGCTTCGCAAGTCGGTTCTGGAACTCATCCAGGGCGGTCTCGGCGGTTCCTGTCCGGTGGGCGCTGCCAATATCCGTTGACGCCGTTCCGCCCGATTCGGCCAGTGCGGGATTGCCCAGCGCGGCCAAGCAGGCCGTCACGAGCACAGCTTTGCGAATGGAGAACATCGCGCCTCCGGGGGTGGGATTGGCTGGCCTATTTTACGCAACCCCCGGATCGTGTGCCAGCGACATGCGGATGACTAAGCCCGGCTAGCCTGCGGCTATCTCGAGCCGCTGCCATCCGTGGCTTGCGGCGAGGCCGGAGGAGCGGTGGCCGGGGTTGGGACTGCTGGCCGCTGCTCGGCGTAAGCCTTGATGGCGCGGGTTACCCACCGCCGACGCGAGGCCCGCGGATGATGCCCTGGCGTACCTGACGGTGTGGCTACGTGGCGTGGGCACCGGGCGGAGGCCGCCCACCGTTTCGCTGACCGCTAGGCTGCTGACTTCTTCGGGCGGCCGGGGCGCTTGGTTGGTACTGGAATCGGTTCCGGCGCCGCCACGGGTTTGCGGCCAAGGCCGATCGATTTCGCGAGTGAGCTCCGCTGGGCCGCATAGTTCGGCGCGACCATGGGATAGTCCGAAGGCAACCCCCACTTGGCTCGATAGTCGTCTGGCGTCATCCCGTACGTAGTGTTCAGATGACGCTTCAGCATCTTCAGCTTTTTGCCGTCTTCGAGGCAGACGATGAAATCCGGAGTCACCGACTTCTTTATGGAAATCGCCGGAACGGGCTTCTCGACCCCTGCTGGCGCTAGCGCGGTTGTCGACGTCCCGACGAGGGCCCCGTAGACGGAGTTGATCAAGGTCGGTAGATCCGCGAGCGGAACAGCATTGTTCGAGACAAATGCGCAGACGATCTCGGAAGTGAGGCCGACAGCGGCAGATTTCCGTTCGCCGGTGGTCAATTCTGCTTCCGCTCTCGGTTCGTCCATTGCTAGTGCCTTTGAAGATGTCCAGTAACACCCGAGCGCTTGTAACGTGAAATTCAAAGAAGTCCTAGTGGCGATCGTCGTCAATTCTTACCTGTCGGAGGGTTGCCGCGGGCTGCGGGACCTTGCTAACGGCAAGGAACGGGTCGAATTCGCCGACAATTGGCTCGATTGCTGGGCGAGATTACCAGGGGCGCCGAGCACCTACGGGCGGCCGCTCAGGTCGAAGCGGCGGCCTCCTTCACCCCGGCGATGTTGCTCGCCATCTCCCGCGCGCCTCGCGTCGCCTGCTCAACGTTGCGCGCGATCGCCTGGGGCGCCAGTCCTGCTTGACGCGCGCGACTTGGTCTCGCCGCTCAATGGCCATGTCCGCCAGCGCTCGTGAATTGTTCAGGCCAGCGCTACGGCGACACAGATTGCGCTGTAACGCTCGGTAAGAGGTCCTGTCCTCAAGACGCGCCCATAGGTTTAAAAGACCCCGCGAACTTTCCTGCGCTGGCAAAAATGTCTTTCGCCTCCGCGGTGGTGAAGGCTTGGGTGGTCGTCATGCCCTCGGTGCCGCCCGCGCCGGTGGCGACAAGCGATATCATCGCGGCAGCTTTTGCGTCCGGCATCTCGGAGAGAAGCACGAAATCGTATTGCCCGAGTGTGAAATGCAGAGAGAGCAGCTTACCGCCCGCCTGCTCGCACAGTCTGGAAATGGCTGCATGCCTGTCCTCGGGCTTTTCCAGGCCGCCCTTTACATACAGGCGCGTGAAACGACCTTGGGTGATGAAGGTGGGCATATCGAACCTCCTTCTGCTTGCGCCTGTCGCCCCCTAGAAGCGAACTCGAAGGCGCGACATTTTCCAGATGAAGTGGCCGAGGATTCCCCCTCGGGTGAGCATGCTCCTTTCTCAATCGGTTCACCATTGCCTCGTCATCATCCTTTTCGCAGCCCCACACCCGGTGTGCAGCAGGTTTGCCACGGTCCCAAGGCCACCGGCGAGTAATGTCCAGGGGGCGAGAAATACCGGCTTCGGCCGCCGCCAAGCGATCACCATGACTGTCGTCGTCAATGTCGAGATGCCGATCGCCGACAGGCATTCGGCCATCAATATTGAGGTCAGGTACCTAAGCGGTGCGAAACGTCAGCGTAGCTGCGGGTCTATCGGCTGCCGCTAAATTCCGAGCATTAGGCCTGGAGTGTGAAGCAGTGCGATGTAATGACGCCTTTGGCGCTTTCGAGCTCAAACACTTGCGAAGCCGTTCAGCGTGGGAGCCGCGCGCCGATTTACAGACTGAGGCTGCCGTGTTCGACGTTTAGGCGACGGAAATCAACGTCGTCGACGAGGCGAATCAAGTCGTTCGGGGTGTTCAGCGTTCGCTTTGCTCACTGGCTGAGAGCCGCAGGAACTCCTTCGTCATCGCGTGGACGTGAGCGAGATATGTCGCGGGATCCTGGTCGCCGCAGCGTTCGCCCAGCGCCAGTCGAAATCCGCGATGCGCGAAGTCTGAGGCGGGGCCTGCACCGCAGAGGTGGATGATGGCGGCGAGGTCCTGCTTCTGCTGCGAACTCGCGGACCGCACATGTTCGCGCATGAGAACCGCCGCGGCGGCGCGGTCCAGAAACACGGCCGTGAGTTCGATCGCATGGCTGGGCACGACACGGGTATAGAGGCCGTTGAACCAGCACGAACCCCAATCGTCCCATGCGCCGCTCTCGACGACCGTGTGGCGGCGAATGCAATAGCGCCGCGCCTCGGCGAAGGCCGGATCGGTCATCTGGTACAGGCCGACGGAGCTCGATGCGGGCTGGTATATCGCGAAAGGATTCGTGGTCAGTCGCCAGCGCCAATAGGTGTGGGCGACCGGATTGCCTGCGGCTTCGACCTGGGCCAGCGCCGCCAGCAGTTCGGGCGTGATGGCCGCAGTGGAATATTCGCGGAAGAGCGGCGCGTACTGGCGCCAGGTCTCGGCAGGCATCTTGTTGAGCACACCGCTCACCGGGAAGAACATCTCCGATGGCTTGCGTATCACGTGATAGACGAGATTCGTGGCCGAGAAGACGGCGAGGGCCACCAAGCCAATCGCGACCATGCGCACCGCAGGTGGTGTGGCGCTCAGTACGCGCCAGGCTCGACGCGCTTCCTGGCGGCACCATTGCAGACGACGGCTGAAGGCGTACCGGCTGCGACGGACACGCCTTTTACCGGACGGAACTCTGGGGGCGGTCTTCGGCGAAGCTGGCGGCGCCGCCCGTTGTCGAGGTTTCGAGGTGCTCGCCATCCTCGACCAATAGCAGGATAGGCAACGGTCCGTGTCGTGAATTTCTTGGGGCGAAGATTGCGCGAACTTGTTCATGCTCAAGAGTGGCCACTCTGGCAAGGAAGCTCGGTCGTGAAGCTCCGTCTCCATTACTCGATTTGCCGCCAACGTATTTCGCCCATGGCGTGGCCTATGACTCCTTGCAACGAAACGCACTTTTCCGCTCTTCGATCAACATCGTTCGCGGCCCCGTATGCCCCGGGGAATCCCGATCCGACATCGGCGCCGCACCAGCCCAGCGGAATCCGCGGAACTGCCGGAGCGCGTCGGTTGTCATGATGACGGCCGAGCTTGCGCTTTCACGGGACTGGTCATGGTCGACGTGACGATCTCGGAATGGATGGAAATTCCGGCCCACATGGGCGCCGATCAGGTCTTCGCCATCGGGGACGTGCACGGGCTGGCCGGTCATTTCGAAACGCTGCTCAACGCCATGGCGGCGGAGGCGTCGGGCGACGGCGAACTCGTCCTCCTCGGCGACCTCATCGACCGTGGTCCAGACGGCGTGGCTTGTCTCCGGCTCGCCGCCCAGCCCGCCGATAAGCTCGGCTTCGCTCGCAAGACGCTGCTCGTCGGGAACCACGAGCTGCTGATGATGGAGGCCATGCAGCCCGGCCCTCGCCAGATGCGGGCGCTCGAGGTCTGGGCCGGTAACGGCGGGGACGAGATGCTTCTGGAGGTCGGCTTGCTCCCTTACAAGGCCGACGAGAGCCTGCTGGTCCTCGGCCGCGTCATCCGCGACGCGCTCGGCCCGGAGGTCATGGCGATGCTCGACGGCGCCGCGTCTCATCGCGAGGTAGGGAACGTTCTCTTCGTCCATGGCGGCATCGATCCGGTGGTGCCGATCGAGAAATGGTTCAGCCGCCCTTGGCTGCCGATCGGGAAGGAGGCCGACCACTTCGCCTGGGTCCGAGGACCGTTCCTCCGTCACCTGGGGCCGTTCGAGGGCGGGCGGCTCGTCGTCCACGGACATAGCCCCGAGCACCGAGTGATGGCATGGAAGGGTTATCCGTTGCATCGGGCGCACATGCTCGACGGCTGGCGGCTCGGCCTGGACGGCGGTACCGTTGCGACACGACGCGTTGTCGGTGCCGAAATCCAGACCGGTCGCTATCGTCTCTACGCTGCCTCATGAGCGCGAAACTCGACCCGATTTTTCTGGACGTCGAAGCGACGGACTGGCCGCATCTCGGCGGCTACCCTGTCGAAATCGGGTGGGCATCGGCGGCTGGAGCAAGCGAATTTTTGATTCGACCGCACGAGATCTGGACAGCATGGTCTTCGAAAGCCGAGGCGATCCATGGCACTGCCGAAGTACGGAAGCAGCCGCGGGCGACCGTGCAGGCGATGGTGCAGACACCCATCTGGGAAATGTCGGATTAGAGCCGCCAGAACGGCTTTTTGCTCTCGTCGAGTGCCTGCGCGCGAGACACCCCAATATCGCGCAGCTCGCGGTCTTCGAGTTCGGCGAGGCGCCGTCGCGTCCGGCTGCGTCTCAGCCAAACGCTGACCATTTCCGCCACATCGCTCAGGCTCGCGAACCAGAAATTGCCTTGTAGGTCCGTCCTTGTGGTACTGACCGCAGGCCGTGTTGGCGCCAGAATGGAGAGAGGAGTCCGCAACATCTTTCATGCCTCCTGGGCTACACGAGTGCGCCGATCAATGTCCGAGAGGCTATCTATTTCGGGCATATTGAGATTGCCCGCAAAGCATCCTTTCTCTATCCTGCCTGAGATTTTCTCAGGAACCTGAAAGATGTTGCGCCGCCTGCCGCCGCTGAACGCCCTCAAGGCATTTGAGGCGGCTGCCCGCCACGAGAGCTTCACGCGGGCCGCCGAGGAACTCTGCGTTACGCAAGGTGCGGTCAGCCACCAGGTCAAGGCGCTAGAGACGGAACTCGGTATCAAGCTCTTCAATCGCGAGCGCCAGCGGCTGATCATCACAGAGGCCGGTCGCGAATATCTTGCTGTGATTCGTGATGCACTTGACCGGATCGCGGTCGGCACGCAACGCCTGGTGCAGCGGCAAAGCACTCGAGTTCTGACTGTCAGTACGTCACCCGATTTCGCCGCCAAATGGCTGGTCCACCGGCTTGGCCGATTAGGCGCCACGCATCCCGACGTCGATCTGAGGATTTCTGCGACCATGCACCATGTCGATTTCGCGCGGGAGGATGTCGACCTTGCCGTGCGGCATGGTGATGGAAATTGGCCGGGGCTGGACGCCGTACGCTTGGGCCCGGAGCAGTTGTTCGCCGTATGCAGCCCCAAGCTGATATCTGGCCATCACCGCATTACGAACCCGGCGGACGTGCTCAAATTTCCACTGCTGCATCTGGACGACCGGAACGACTGGTCGAAGTGGCTCGGAGCCGCCGGTGTTGGCAACGTCGACCTCTCGCACGGTCCTGTTCTGAACCGGGCGAGCATGGTGATCGACGCCGCCGTCGACGGCGAGGGGATAGCGCTTGCCCGCACTGCGCTTGCGGCCTGGGACCTCATCAATGGACGTCTGGTAATGCCCGTCGCCCTGTCTTTGTCCCTGTCGAAGCTCTACTGGATCGTCTGCCCCAAGGCGACATCGATGCTCCCTAAAATCACGATGTTCCGGAACTGGTTGTTGGCTGAAGCAGCCGAAGATCTGCACCGCCTCAAAGCACTCATGCCATAGCCGAATGGCCGCACCTTGCGCATCGGGCACTTCGTAATCCGCGAGGAGACTGCGACTTGCAAGGCGGCGCATTCGCGAAAGCCCCACCCGAGGCCATGCGATAGATCGGCGTTGAGAGGCTTCGCAGAATGTTCGGCCTGAATCCCGGCTAGAGATTTCATGTAGGGAGGCCCTACGGGGTCAGCAGGCGAGCCGATACGAGGCGCGCGATCGCCGCAGGCGCCTGGTCCGGGATGGCGAAGACCGAGCTGACGTTGATTTCGCAGAGCACATACGTGTCTTCGCCCGACGCGGTGCGCGACCCGTAGAGAAAGTCGGCATCCCAGATGATCGGCAATGATGCCGCGTCGATGCCGAGGGCCGCCATCATCTGCGGCGTCCACTCGGTCTCCATCTTGGTCCTCAGCGCCTGGAACGGCTCGGCCGAGGCGGGGTGCATGATCCGTGGGCCCGGCTGCGCAGCTTCGGAATTCGGCCCCTCCGGCGGCGGCGGTATTAGCGCCTTGATGAACTGATGGCCGAAGCCCACGACCTTGTCGGCGCCCATGTAGCAGCGAATCATGCCGTCGGCCAGGCGGGGCTGGAACGGCTGATCCACGATGCAGCCGTCGGCCGTGAAATACCCCTCGCAGCGCGCCATGAAATCCGCCAGCGCGAGGTCTTCTGGCACGCTGCCGCGCTGCGCATGCAGCACCCGGACCGCCGCCACCCCGCCGGGCAGCGGTTCGATCTGTTCGACCTTCCACACACCTTGGCCCGCATTGCCCCGGTTCTGCTTCACCACCCGTGGGCCGGACGTTCGCAACACCCTGGGAAACACGTCACGGAACGCCTCGGCGGAGCGATAGAGGTGAGTATCGGTTCCCCATCCCAGATGCTTCGTGCGGTGCAGGACCTCCTTCGCGCCCATCTTGAGGATCACGTCGGGATGCGCGCTCACCCACGGGCCTCGTGCCGCGACGTCACGCAGCAATGGGTCGAGCACCGCGCGTGTCTTTCCCTCCTGCAACGGATTGACCCAAACCAGCACGCCGTCCACCGCCAGGAGTTGATCGCGGACCTCGTCGGCGAATTCCTCGTCGAACACCGCGGGCTGGGCATGAATGCCAATCGCGGCGAGTTCCTCGAACACGCGATGATAGCGATTGTTCTCGGGCGTCGCCGTGTGCCGAGCCTCGCGGTCACCGCGCCAGACTACTGCAACTCTCGCCAGTCTCGTCATCGAGTCTGCCCTCCTCTGGAAAGGCGGGAGACTGTAGCGGCCACCGTCTCACTAGACGAACATCATATCTCGACGATGACTTGGGGCGGCACGACGATCGAAAGCTTGCCACTACGTCGTTTCCGCTCCCCGAGAATTTGCCTTCGACGATGGTCGGTCATCTTCGCCCAACCACGGATCTCGTCGGCGGTCCTTAGGCAGGCGACGCACCACCCGGTCTTGCGGTCGATCCGGCAGATGTCCACGCAGGGCGACGGAACCGCCATCAAGCGGCCGCCGACTGGATTTCGATCGTCAAATGCGACAGCGAGCCGAACCGGCCTAGGCGCGCCCGATAGAAATCCAGGCCGCGCGTCTTGTTCGTCGTCACCGAGACGATCGCGCCGAGATGCCCAGGACCCAGGCGCCAGAGGTGCAGGTCGTTCAACCGGTCGCCGTCGCTCTCGATCTTCGCCCTGATCTTGGCGACCAGGTTTCGATCCGGCGTCTTGTCGAGCAGGATGGCACCCGTGTCGCTCGATCCCGCCGCTCTCGCCGCGGAGATCGGGGCCAGGTGTTGGGCGCGGCGCGGGACTGGGACGTCCTGACGCTTGAAACCTTGCCCGCCATCACCGGCAAGACTTGGCCTTTCGTGTTGCAACAAACCAGTGCGATCCATCGAAAGGCTGCTTGGGCTCGTGTGGAGGGAGAACTCGGCACGCCGGAGTTCACGGCGTTTGTCTTGTCGATCTCCGCAGATCTCAAGAGCGACGAGGACGGCTTCGCCAGCGAGGCCGAGGTCGTTGCCCGGACGATCCGAAAAATGGCGCCGGATCTGCTCGAGCGGCTTGCTCGGAAGGTGCGGAAACGCGGCCGCCACCTCGATCGGTTAGACCGCCCGGGCCTGCACGCCCTTCGAAAGTCGATGAAGAAGCTTCGCTACGGTGTAGCGGCGCTGGAAAGCCTCTTCGAGAAGCGCCAGGTGAAAAGATATCTCTCAGGCTGCAAGTCGCTGCAGAAGATCCTGGGTAGGATCAACGACACATCGGCGGCGGAGCGGCTTGTCGCATCAGCGGTATCTCCTGACCGCAAGGATCTGGATGATCCGCTTCGATCTCTCGCCAAGTGGGCCCGGCGGCGGCAACGGGACGAACGTGCCAAGCTCGACGAGGCTTGGTCGAAATTTGCTGCCGCTCGTCCGTTCTGGCGCTGAGCCGCTGAACTGCCTGGAGTAGCTGGCTAATTGGAGTCCGCAAGCGACGCCCGCTCACTTCGGGCTAGCCAGGACGAAGATCAGAGCCCCACTCGAATGGCTTTTCGCAAACGCGCCAGGACCGGATCGCCAGGAACACCGCGGAAATCGTGTCCGCCAGATAATTGATCGCAACGTCGTTGCATGCGTGGGTGCAGCGCGCCCCATTCCGGAATCTCCGCTGCCGTCGTTGGCGGTTTGGCAGCTTG
>Ga0070730_10005385_pt1 | contig 11058 bp, 10 predicted proteins | sample Coa_R1_3_FD_66447 | JGI IMG/M metagenome (GOLD analysis project Ga0070730, IMG submission 66447) | Surface soil microbial communities from Centralia Pennsylvania, which are recovering from an underground coalmine fire - Coalmine... | ecosystem: Environmental > Terrestrial > Soil > Unclassified ... | reverse complement strand
TCGCCCGGCTCGACGCCCATCGCGCGAACGTCATCCGCGGATTTCGCGCCAATATCGAGGTAAAGCGAATTGTGCGGAAAAACTTTCGTATGTTCCTCGGCGGACGCAATATGAACGTCGCGAATCCCCGTGACCGCGAGCACGGGCCCTTTCGAGCCGATAATCCACCAACGCTGGTCAACCAAAGCCTGATCGAACCATCCGCCCAGCATTTGCATGCTCAGAAAACCGTTCGGCGTGATGCGGCGAATCAGCCCGCCGAGTTCGTCCATGTGCGCGTCGAGCATGATGCGCGGCCCGCTGGAGCCTTGCGTGGCAATCACTGAACCGAGGCCGTCGTAGCTGATTTTCGCGGCGTACGGTTTCATTTCTTCGACCATGATTTTTGCCACGGGCTCTTCGAAGCCCGACGGTCCTGGCGCGTTTACCAATTTTTTGAGGAGCTGCACGGTTGCGTCGCCGGAAGCGGCGTTATTTTGTTGCGCGAATGCGCAGACGGGCGCCACAAAAACAATCAGAGCTGCGAGAATTGCTCGCCTCATTTTATATCCTCCTGTTAGCCGCTGAATTATACGGCAAATCCACGGATGGAGTGGCCGCGATGCGACTACCTTGCGCGGGTGAAACGCGCAATAGGAAACAGTCAAGGAGGCGGTTTTATGTCGCGGTTGCCGCTTCACGTAAAACGTTCAGGGTAAAAAACCGCGACGCGCAAAGCGCAGAGCCTCAGGTCAGCCCGGCTGAGAGCCGGGCGGGACCTGAGCTACAATGACAAAGAATAGGGCGCGACAGGGTTCGGAAGGACGCGGATGGAGTGGCCACTCTCGAGGGTAGCGCCATTGCGACAGTCGCCAAATTTACTTCTTGCCAACTGGCGGGGAAACGGAGCAAATTAGGGCGTTCTTTCCGAGGCAGGAAGTGGTTGCGGAAAAGTCATCGTCCGAGAAATCATCTGGGCCCGAGCACCGGCGCAGCAGCCGTTACCCCGTCGTTGTACCCCTTGAAGTAAATTGGCGCGAAGCCAATGGCGCGCAATTCAAGGAAAGAGCGCAAGCCACGGAAGTAAATGCCCACGGGGCCCTTCTCCAAATGCGCAACTATCCCACGATGGGCATTCAGGCGGAATTAACGAACCTGCTGACGGCCCAAAAAACGCAGGCGCGCATGGCTGCGGTGCGCCGCGCGAAAAGCGGCACGATACAGGGAATTGCTGTCGAGTTGCTCACGCCGAACGAATCGTTTTGGGGTTTGAATTTCCAGCTTCGCAAGACCAGCGCGGAGCTGTTGACTCTGGAGCAAGGCATCAAGTCCGGCGAGATTGATCCTTTAATCCTGCGCGATTTCCGCGATGCGGTCGACCACGTCCGCAAAACCGCCTGGGCCGTGCAAGAGTGGCGCGAGCGGCAAATTCAACATCGCGATCCTTCGACTGTGCTTTCGCTCCTCACGCTCGAGCGCATTCGCCGCGCCACCACGCTCACGCACGACCTGCTAGGGGATTTGAAAGCCCAGGACGTCAGCCACCGCACGGAAGGAATCGCCGACTTGCATCGCGCCATTATCGAACTCCACAAACGCCTCACCGAATATTTCGAAGCTCCCGCCAGCTGACGTGGATCCGCTTTATCTTTTTTTGATGAAGCGAATGAGCCACAGAAGAATCACGGCCCCGATAATAGCCACGACCAGCCGTCCAATCAGTCCGTAAGCGCCCAGCCCGAGCAATCCGAAAATAAAGCTGCCCAAAAGTGAACCGATCACGCCGACAATCAAGTCGCCCAGCAATCCAAAGCCGCTGCCGCGCATGATTTTCCCCGCGATCCATCCGGCGAGGATGCCGATCACAATTACCCAAAGCAGATAAATCATCGCAAGCCTCCTTGCGTTTGAATGCCACGCGATTGCGCGCAGTCTTACAAATGCGGGAGCTGATATTTTTGAAAGAATTGCCACGCGCTCGCGTTGATGCGATCTGACAAGGCGTAGTAATCGTGGTCGTGGTCTTTCAATTCCACATATTGTACCGGGAACCCCGCGTTGACGAGCAGGTCACGCGTTTTGCGGGCGCGGGCGAGCGAAGAAAATTGGTCGCGGTCACCGATATAAATGGCGATGGGAGTCTTGCGCCGCGCGCGCGTCACAATCCAATCGTAATCACCGGCGATCACCATTCCCGTGACGGCGACGGCCGCGAAATAGTCGGAGTCGAACATCGCGGCGTCATACGCCAGATAGCCGCCCATGGAATTTCCAAAGACGTAGATGCGCCGGGAGTCCAGCGCAACCTGTTGCTTCGCGTCTTCGACGACGCAGCGAAATACGGCGGGAGCGACCGGCTCGAATTTCTCGTCGCGAGGAAGCTCAGGCGCAATCAGCGCTATGCGATTCTTCGTGGCGAACTTCTTCCACGCGCTGATCATATTGTCCGGAATATCACCAGCGCCGTGAAGAAGCAGAATGCCCGGCAGCGCCGTGCTTGCGTCCGGCGAAAAAAGCCGGTAGTGATATTTGACGCCGCCGCAACGAATCGTCCGTGACACCACCTTCGCCGCGCGAGCGGAAGGCGCAGCCAGCCCGAATATGGCGGCCAAAGCCAAGCCGAGGAAAATCACCATCGCATTTTTACGCAAGGAATTCACGGCAAGGAGACTCTACACCGTTTTAGAGATGCAGTGTGAACGGCGCGAAAAATGTAAGCATGAAACGCCATGTGCGGCATTGTCTGGCTCATGCTAAAATCATTGCTCCCGTGGGCCTGTAGCTCAGGTGGCTAGAGCGCGCCCCTGATAAGGGCGAGGTCGACTGTTCAAGTCAGTCCAGGCCCACCATTCCCGCCTCTTCTCTGTTTCACCACGGATGCATCGCGTAGATTATCGCCCGCGGCCAGCCACAATTGTCAGGCGGAGTGCGCAGAGGAGGCGGGCTTGGACCATTCCTCGCAGTGATCGAGCGACTCGGCGATGCGGTCATGGACGTAGTGCAGTTCACCCGCGGTGATTGTGTACGGCGGCAGAACGTAAATGATGTTGCCGAGCGGCCGGAGCAGGATGCCCGCGTCGAGGAAAAATTTGTAAAGCTTCGGCCGCAGCCGCGACGAATATCCAGCATCGTCCGCGCGCAACTCGATGGCAGCGACGGTGCCGATGGAACGCACATCGCCCACCGCCGGATGCTTTGCGATTGCCGCCAGGCGTTCGCTATGAATTTTCGCGATGGCGCTGATGCGTTCAAACACGGGCTCGCTATCGAAGATGCGCAAGCTGGCAATGGCCGCCGCCGTGGCAAACGAATTCCCCGTGTAAGAGTGCCCGTGATAGAACGAGCGGCTGCGATCGTCGCTGACGAACGCGCGATGGATTTCTCCGGTGCAAGCGGTCGCGCCCATGGGCAGGACTCCGCCCGTGATTCCTTTTGAGAGGCACATCAGATCCGGCGCGACGCCGGCGAGCTCGCACGCAAACATTTTGCCGCAGCGGCCAAAACCGGTGAGAACTTCGTCGGCGATCAGCAACACACGGTACTGCGTGCAGAGAGTGCGAACGCGCTGGAGAAATTCGACCGGATGCACGATCATTCCGCCCGCGCCCTGCAGCAGCGGCTCGACGATCACTGCCGCGATCTCTTCGTGCTTTTCTTCGAGCAGTCTCGCCAGTTGCTCCGCGCAATCAATATCGCAAGTCGCGCGCGTCTTGCCGACCGGGCAGCGGTAGCAATACGCCGAATGCACGCGATGAACCGGAAAGCGGAAATTGCGGAACGGATCGTTGAAAAGCGAATCGTCGCTCACGGACATCGCGCCGGCGGTGTCGCCGTGATAGGCGTGCTCGAGCGCGACAATCGATTGTTTTTTCGGACGGCCTGAATTCTGCCAGTACTGCACCGCGATTTTCAGCGCGACTTCGACGGCGGTCGAGCCATCGTCGGAAAAAAAGATGTGCTCCAACTCGCGCGGCAACACTTTGCGCAGGCGCTGCGAAAGCTCCTCGACGCCATCGTGGGTGAAGCCCGCGAGCAACACGTGGTCGATCTTCGCCGTTTGCTCCGCGATTGCGGACATCATCGCGGGATGACAATGCCCATGAAGATTCACCCACCACGAGGAAATTGCATCAATGAAGCGGCGGCCGTCGGCGGTGTAAATGTAGACGCCCTGCGCGCGCGTGATGCGCAGCGGCGCCGGGTCGAGCGCCTCCTGCGTGAAGGGATGCCAGACGCGCAGGCTGGAACTCATGCGGAAAACACCTTGCGATTGAAATTCTTGCGAAACACACGAATGAGCGCGGCGCGATTTATTTTTGCGAGCAGAGGCACCGCGCCAACGACTTCGATCTCGCCGTAACGTTCGATCGCCGCGCGATTTTCGCGATTTTCTTTTCCCACCATCACGACGCCGCGAAGATCGAGCCGCGCGGCGCGCAGCGCTGCAATCGAGAGCAGCGTGTGGTTGATCGTGCCGAGTGAGGTTCGCGCGACAAGAAGAACGGGAAGATTCAGATGCGTCATCAGATCCGTCATCAATTGCGTGCCGTTAATCGGCACCAGCGCGCCGCCCGCGCCCTCGACAATTAAATTCTCCGATGGCGCGAGTTGCGGCAATTTGATTTTACGCAGCTCGATGCGCACTCCCGCCAGACGCGCGGCCAGATGCGGCGAAACGGGCGGCGCAAAACGATACGCCTCCGGCAACGTGCGATTTTTCGGCACTCCTGCGATGCGCATCACTGTGGCACGGTCGGTGCCCTCGCGCGTTCCCGTTTGAATTGGCTTCCAGTAAATCGCGCCGAGCGCCGCGCAGAGCAACGCCGAGACGACCGTCTTGCCAACGTTTGTGTCCGTGCCGGTAATGAAAAAGCGGCTAGAACTCATCTACTCATCTCATAAATACCCAGACCGAACATCGTGCCGACCTCAGGGGTTAAAACCCCTGAAATTTGGGACCTTTTCGGGACGGCTGAAGCCGTGCCCTGACGAAAGCCATTTATGACGTGGCGGCTAGGCATTCGCGAGCGCCGCTGCTTCGGCCGCTGAAAGATCGCGTGGATGCACCGCGGCGTCGATTGCGCCAACGAGACGACGAACGTCTGCAAGCGTGATGCGGCTGGTGAGCGAAACGCGGATGCGGGCCGTTCCTGCGGGAACCGTGGGCGGGCGAATAGCTCGGACTGCGTAACCGGCGCCTTGCAACTGAGCCGCGACACGCAGAGCGGCTTCATTGCTGCCGAGAATCACGGGAACAATTTGCGAGGAGCTCGCTCCGTGGTTGAGGCCCGCGGCGGATAATCCTTCGCGCAACGCGATCGAGATTTCATGCAGGTGTTTGCGCCGCGAATTTTCTTCGCGCGCGATGTCGAGTGCCGCGTGAATTTGCCGCGCGATATACGGAGGCAGCGCGGTGCTGAACAGAAAAGTCCGCGCGCGATTCACCAGGAATTCCTTCAACGCAGCGCCGCAACAGACGAACGCGCCGGCGCTGGCCAGCGCCTTCCCGCACGGATACACGGTGGCGAATATTTCGCGTTCCAGCTTCAATTCCGCCACGACGCCGCGGCCTTCCGGCCCGTGCACGCCGAGCGCGTGGGCTTCGTCGACAATTAATTCCGCGCTGTAGGTTTTCGCGAGGCGCAGGAGATGGTCAATGCGCGCTATGTCTCCTTCCATGCTGAAAATACTTTCGGTGACAATCACTTTCGCTCCGGGGCTGCGCGACTTTTCCCGAAGCGCATCTTCGAGGAATTGCAAATCGCCATGCGGATAAATGATTTTCTCCGCGCCGGAAAGCCGCATGCCGTCAATCAGGCTGGCATGATTCAACGCGTCGGAGAAAACAAAATCGCCCGGCTGCAAAACGGAGCTGAGGAGTCCGACGTTCGCAGCGTAGCCCGAACCAAAGTAGAGCGCGGATTCCGCTCCTGCAAATTCCGCAAATTCAGTTTCCAATTCTTCCCATTCGCGGGCGTTGCCGGAGAGCAGACGCGAGCCCGTCGCGCCCATTTGCCGCGCGGATGCGACCGCTTCGACGACAGCTTGCTTCAAACGTGGGTCGGCGGCGAGTCCCAGATAATCATTCGAGCACAAATTGACGCCGCTGAGGATTTCGAGCGAACGCAACTGCGATTGCTCGCGGAGAGCTTCGAGTTCCCCGGCGATGCGTTCGCGCAATCGCATTTTCTTCGCGTCAGCCACGCTGCATTGCCTTCATGCCCAGGTCTTCGAGCAGATCCATGTCGTTGTCGACGGAAGGATTCGGCGTGGTCAAAAGTTTTTCGCCTGTGAAAATGGAATTCGCTCCCGCGAGAAAACAAAGCGCGACCGCCTCGCGCGAGAGTTTGTGGCGTCCGCCGGAAAGGCGCACGCGCGACGCCGGCATCAGAATGCGCGCGGTGGCAATGGCGCGGACCATGATCATGGGGTCAAGCTCCGGAGCATTCGCGAGCGGAGTGCCATCCACGCGCGCGAGCACATTGATCGGAACGCTTTCGGGATGCGGATTCAGATTCGAGAGTTGGTGTAGCAAACCGATGCGATCCTCTTCCGATTCGCCGATGCCGAGAATTCCGCCGCAGCAGACCGTGATTCCCGCCTTGCGCACGCGCGCGATGGTTTGCAAACGATCTTCGTAAACGCGCGTGGTGATGATGTGGCCGTAAAATTCCGGCGAGGTGTCGAGATTATGATTGTACGCGGTGAGGCCCGCTTCCTTCAGCGCGCTGGCCTGCGTTTCAGTGAGCATGCCCAGCGTGCAGCAGACTTCGAGATCGAGCGCCGCGACGCCGCGAACCATTTCCAGAACATTCTCGAATTCCTTTCCGTCGGGGACATCGCGCCACGCGGCGCCCATGCAGAAGCGCGTCGCGCCGTCGGCCTTCGCGCGTTTCGCGGATTCAAGAACAGCCGCCGGCTCCATTAATTTTTGCCGGACAATACCTGTTTTGTAATGCGCGCTCTGCGAACAGTACGCGCAGTCCTCGGGACACGCGCCGGTCTTGATCGAAAGCAAGCGGCAGAGCTGGACTTCCTCGGGCTTGTGAAATTCACGGTGAATCGTTTGCGCCTGAAAAATCAATTCAGGGAGAGGCGAATTAAAAATGGCGCGAATTTCGGCGCGCGTCCAATCGTTGCGAATCTGCATTGCGGAAGTCCTCGATTCAAATCGTAACTATAGGTTCGCTGGAAAAGCCTCAGGTCAGTCCCGATTGAAATATATCGGGACGGGACCTGAGCTACAAAATCAACCGACTAGGCGACTGCGATCAGATCGATTTCCACGCGAACATCGCGAGGAAGGCGCGCCACTTCGACCGTGGAACGCGCGGGCGCATTCGCGGGAAAATAACGGGCGTACACTTCATTCATTTTTGCGAAATCGTTCATGTCCTTCAGAAACACGGTGGTCTTCACGGTCTTGTCGAGCATGGAGCCGGCGGCTTCGACAATGCCCTTCAGGTTTTGCAGCACGCGATCGGTCTGCGCGGCAATATCGCCTTCGACAAGCTGGCTCGTCGCGGGGTCGAATGCCACCTGGCCGGAAATAAAAATGAAGCCGTTGGCGCGAACCGCCTGCGAATAGGGGCCGATTGCTTTCGGGCCATGCGTCGTTGAGATTACTTCTTTCACGTTTCCTCCTGTGCGTTAGCGGCGATTTTGCTGGCAATGGGTCAGTTTGAAGTTTAACTCCTTGTGTCACGATCAAGAAAATTCAAACTGACCCAGTGTCACGATCAAGGCGCTATTTTGCTTCACTTTGATGTTGCATTCTGGTAGCGGGCGCGAAAATCAGCGGGAATGCCTTTCTGGTCGAGCCAAGTGGCGAACATGCTCGATAAGTCCTGATGGCATTCCTGTTCGAGCGCTGCGCGAAAGTCAGTGTAGCCATATTCCTGACCTCGCAAAGCATAGACCATGTGCGCGAGCGCGTGCTCAACATTTTCGCGCCCGCAACGATCCTCCAGCGCGAAAGGAAATAGCGTTGACTTCGCGTCGCCCATCTGGCGCTGCTGCGCAGTGGCGCCAGAAATCACAAATGCGATCGGCTTCTCGGCACCTTCGTTGCCCAACTGATCAAAACGCGTCAGGCGTCGGCGAATGAGATCGTCACGCGCGGCCGTCGTGCCGGACCCTTCATTTGCCAGCACCATCGCGTAGGAAGCGAGCGAACCGCCGAGCAGCCACGCCTCGGGCTGCGGCGTTATCACATGTTGAAACCACGAAAGCGCCAAGCGTTTGCCGAGCGCCGCTAGAGCGGTTCCAGCCGAAGTGTCCCGCGAGAAATCCGTCGGAGAGAAAAGAATCATTCCGGGCAAGGTGACGACTGAGTGGTCATCAAGCTCCTGCTGAGGATGGCCAAGCGCGGAGGCTTGCACAACGAGCAGCGGTTGGTTTGCTCGCCGAATTGCGCCGAATGTAGATGCCAGAAAGCTGTCTGTCGCGGAAAGACTGGTTGCGGTTTGCTGAAGAATCGCGGGCGGAAATGCCTGAAGCGTCCAGAACAAAACCGTGACACCGGGGCCCGAAATTCTCTGCTGCTGGTATTGACCGGCGACGACGTACGGATCGAAATCGTCTTTGTGCAAGAGGAAACGAAATTCCGTTTGGTCGCCGGTTTTGCGCGTGCGGCGCAGTTCGCCACCTGCGGTGGCGACAAAATTCGCGGGCACGTCGACGATCAAGTCCGACGGATCAGGCCGCACGACATCCTTGGCGAAAAGCGCCTTTGCGGAAATCGGATCGGGAAACCAGGCGGAATCGTTCAAGTAAAATGCGTTCGAAGCGATGGAGATGCGCGGATCCGGCGCCGGCGTCGCCGCCAAATCATATTCGAGCACAAGATTCTTGCGCTGGCGGCGGGGCCAGCGCGATTCGAAAGAAATGCGCCAAGTCTCCGGCCACATTTCGGAAACGGAGGTCTCACCTTCCGCAGGCGCGGATGTTTGGCTGCTTTCGCGCTGCGGCGTGACTTCGCGACCGTCAATTTTGACGCGCGGATTTGCGAGGCCGAAACCTTTTTCGCTCGGCAAGCCGAGTTCAATGGAATCGAGCGGCGCGGTGCCGACGTTCGCAAGCCGGTATTGCGCGCGAATGGCGAGATGCGGCGGGGAGCCGGGAACGAAGCGCACGGTGATGGATTGCTTTTCGATTTGATAGCCGGGAGCGAGGGGAACGGCGCAGCTCGAAAGGCAGATGAGCGCAGCAACGACGAGTGCGCCGCCGCCGAAACGCCGTGTGGAAGAGAAAGTCAAGGCAGGAAGATTCTACCGATGAATAAAACCAGTAGCCAGAGACAAGTGATAGACGTCCTCAGGGGCTAAAGCCCCTTTTTCTTTCGAAGCTTGAGCGGCACGGTTGAAACCGTGCCCTTACGCAACCATGCGGCAGCTTTCCCGGCAAAACGGCGCTATGTTTCCGAAATTCCGGTCACAAGCCATGACCGACAAAGATTCTGGAGTTGCCGCACAGGCTCTGGGGGGCACGGTTGCACTTTCCTGCGTCAGTGTAAAAAACCGTGCCTGACACGTGCCCTGGCGAAGGCCGAGGGATGCAGCTCTACGAGACGAAGACCCGGCGCTTTGCGCCCTTCGGCAAGACACTCAGGACAAGCCGACGGGCGCAGCAAGCAGCGCCCCTGCGAGTGCGATGCGAAAGGCAAAGGCACACAGGCTGAAGCCTGTGCCACCCAAGGCGGGGACACCAGGACAAGTGATAGACGAACAAAGATGAGTTGTTGGGCAGAAATAAATACAGTCGAGGAGAGGTTCAGCGGCCTGGGTAGCGACGGAGAATCTGGGCGTCGGACCAGCCACGACGGCGGAGTTTGATGATTTCCGGCGCTTCGCCATCGGGGACGCCGCGACGAACCAGTTGCAGCAACGTTCCCTCGCGCATTCCAGCGTTTTTGAAGTTCGCCAGAGAGGCACCGGAAAGCACGGATTCGCCTGCGGCACGGCGATGAGCGGCTTCCAGAATAATTTCATCGGAGAGGCCCGCGAGGCGCATGGCTTGCGCTTCACCCGTCCACAGCCCAATCTGATTCAGCTTCGCCAACTCGATTACCGTGGACTCGGCCATGCCGGCGCCAAGCAACTGGGCGACGTCGTCTCCCGTGTGGAACTTTTCGTTTCGAGAATGCGCCAGGCGAACCAGCGCGACGCAGCCGTCGTCGGAGAGGCCGCCCTGCTTGGCCTTGACGATTTCGGCGACTTCGGCATCGTTGATGTTGAGCGATTTCAAAGATTGAATGGCGGAAAAACTGAGCCCCGACTGGTCGAGGGGAATGGTATTTGTGGGCATGACGCGATGGCATCCCGCGACGCCGAGAAAAGCCAGAGCGAACAGAGACAAGAAGAACGTCAGCGTTCGCGGAAAGCGATGGCGCAACGGCTGTAAAAAGAAGGGGCGAAGCATCTCAAGTGCAATTGTAAACGCGGACGAGCCGAAGCGGTGAAGCAGATGTCGGAAGCGACAATGACCGTATGGAACAGGCGCGGGAGCAAGAGCGGAGCTTCAAACGTTGTAGATGCGTTCGATATCGAAGATGCCAGGAATTTTCTTGATTTGGAGGAGGATTTTTTCGAGTTGCTTGCGGTCGCGCACGTCGAGGGCAATCTCAATTTTCGCGTGCAAATGCTCGCCGACGCTTTCGAGTGTGCGGATGTTGGCGTCAACGGCGCTGATGGCGGCGGTGATTTCGGCGAGCATGCCGGGGCGATCTTCGGTGAGGATGCGGAGGCGAACCGGGAAAGCGGCCGCCTCGGTTGCTCCGGCCCATTCGGCGGCGATGCGGCGCTCGGTTTCGTAGAGAAGATTCTGGACGTTGGGACAAGAGGTGGAATGAACGGCGACGCCGCGGCCGCGCGTGACGTAGCCAACGATGTCGTCGCCGGGAATGGGATTGCAGCATTTCGCGCGATAGACCATCAGATCGTCGTGGCCGCGAACCTGGATGGGCGCGTTCTGCATTCCGAGCATGCGCTTGACCGTAGAGACGAGCTTGGGGGATTTTTCTTCTGTTGGTTCGGCGAGGGGCTGGCCGGACGCCTTGGCGAGGACCTGACGCGCGGACCA
>Ga0070730_10005384_pt1 | contig 11059 bp, 4 predicted proteins | sample Coa_R1_3_FD_66447 | JGI IMG/M metagenome (GOLD analysis project Ga0070730, IMG submission 66447) | Surface soil microbial communities from Centralia Pennsylvania, which are recovering from an underground coalmine fire - Coalmine... | ecosystem: Environmental > Terrestrial > Soil > Unclassified ... | reverse complement strand
CCGCTCGAGCCCAAATCCGCATCGGCGTCGCTCAGTTGCGCTTGATTAAAGGGCGTGAAGTAATCCCTTACGACAAGCGAAGGATCCTGTAGCGTCACCTTCAACAAAGAATCCCCATAATCCCGGCCTCCCGTGGACGCGTTAAACGTCCCGTTGCCAGTGGCCACGTAGACATTTCCATCGGCGTCTGCCCCCAAACCGGTGTCGCTTCCCCAGATGCCGCCTTCACCACCGTCTGGCGTGACGTTCAGCGCGGCTTTCTGCTTTAGAGTCTGCGCGTCGTACGCCATCACCCAGCCGTGGTAGGGATCTACGTCGCAAGACGAACCCCAACTGAGATACACAACATGGTTTACAAGCAGCAATGCCGCGCGCGGATTTTCTCGCAAGGCGTCGAAGCGCACTTCGCCATTCCTGCTTCCGTCGCCCTTCCCGCGTACCGTCGCGGTGATTTGCACCGGCCCGCCGAATTTTTCCGCGCCTGTAGTAATCGCCAGCGCGTGCAGGCGCTGAAAATACTGATTCTCACGGAAGAGATGGCCATTCATGGTGCGCGCCAGCACGTAGAGCGTGCCGGATTGCAGATCGATCACGGGCGTCGAAGTAATACCCACCTCCGGCTGAAGGAAGGGGCACTGCACGTCACGCGCGGGAACGGCTTCTTCGCCACCTTTCTTGTCCAGAAGGCTGGTCTGCCACAGCGGCGCATCGTTCGGCCGGTAAGCGTCGAACGCATACACGCTGTCGTGCTCCGTGGCCACGAAAAGCACGTCATGTTTTCCCTTGCCGGGAATTTCCACCGCCGGAATGAATAGGGGCTGCGCGTAGACTGCTCCATCCACTTTGAAGGCGCCGAGCCTGCCGAACTGGCTCGCGTTTACGTTTTGCGGAGTCAAGGTTTTTTCGTTCAGCGTCGCGCCGGTCCGTAGATTGTCGTACTGCGAAGTCGTCACCTGCGCGCGAGCACCACTTGCGCCAAACACGAGCGCAACCAGGCCTAGGAGATACTTCAGAAATGTCATCGTCGCTCCGACGAACTGCAATCCCATTGGACGCATGCTTGGAGGGTTTTTGGTGCAGGGGTGGGTGCCACCCCCGGGCAACCATGTAAATGCGTGAAGGAAAAGGGGTTGCGGGAGGAGCATCGTGGAAGTGATTGAAAACAAAGGTGCAAATTTGCAGCGGTCGTTAGAAGGAAGAAGGGAGGGAGTACGTACACCCCCGGCAATTCGTATCGTTATCAAAAGAAAAGAGTTACAGAATTTGATGGATGTAACTTGTTGAAAAGAAAGGAAGGGACATTGCGTGCATGTTGGAAGACAACGGTTCAGCATCCGGCGTGAGAGGTTAGACTGAAGAGACAAAGGCGTAATCCTGAATGGCAAAGAAGTGGGCTGACAGCGCCATTTAAGGCTCGCGGCGGCAGTTCGAGGCCCCTCCGGGCCACGGTACGAGTGGAGCCGGGCCCTGCGATGCTCTCCTCGAAGCTCCCTTCGAGGCTCAGGGTAAACGGGGCAAGCCGATGCGATTTCAGGAAGGATTCTACACTATATTTCTGACTTTGTCAAGTCCAATCATGATAATAAAAGAGTTTGCCCACCGGGCGTCATTCGAACAGGTTTTGCGTAAGAGGTTGAAAACAAAAGGGTAGAGTTTACAGGGTGGGCGCATGTCGGGAGGTCGGAGGTGGGCCCTGAGGTTGGCAGGAAGGGTTTGCAGGAGGAGCTCAATGCAGATCCCTCTAGCTCAGCGTGGGCTGGAGCGCAGCCTAAGCGTCCCTTCGGCCTCGCTCAGGGCAGGCGGGAGGACAGGTTTCGTAATCGTGAGCCGTGCTTCTAGGACTTTATCGTGTTAGTGGCGGCGTCCCAAGTGACCTGGGTGCGGCGGAAATAGGATTCGTTGGCCATGTGGCAGGCCAAAGCGGCGTTGTGGCCGAAGACGGCGTCCTCGACAACGGGCTGACGCGACTTGACGGCTGAGAAAAACTTCCAGAGGTGCGGCTTCTCTTCGTCCCAGGAAACGCCCTTGTAATTATAGCCCTCCACAACCGGCTCTTTGCCGGGCTTGGGGTCGTGCTCTTCGTGCCATTTCTTGAAATAGGCTTCGCGCATGGCGCGAGGGAAGCCGAAGGCGTAATAACTAGGCGCTTCGTCCACGCCGGACTGCGGGTAGTAGGTGATGGCAAATTCGGTGACTTCCAGAATTCCATGGGAGCCCTGGAAGCGATAAGTTTCCGGAGTATCGCAGCCGAGATTCAAACGCATATAGACCGGGGGACGCTCTTCGCCGTAATCAAAGAGCGTTGGGTGGACGTCGGGCATATTGCGGCCGTCTTTGAAGCGCAGGATGTTGCCGAGCGCCGCCGCGCGGCGGGGAGGCTCGTTCCAGCCGAGCATGAAATTCATGCCGCTCACCAGGTGAACAAGCAAATCGCCGGCAAGGCCCGTTCCGTATTCTTTCCAGCAGCGCCAGCGCGCGAAATATTTTGGGGACATGTCGGGGTCCCAGGGGCGTTTGGTGGCTTCGCCCTGCCAGGTGGTCCAATCGAAGTTGCTGAGAGAAAGATCGGGCGGCGGGGGATACTCCCACGCGCCGGTGGGATCGTTGCGGCCATAGGTCCCTTCGACAAGAGTGATCGTGCCGATGATGCCGTTCGCCAGCAGCTCTTTGGCCTTGGCGCAAATGACCGAGCTGACCCGCTGGGAGCCAATTTGCACGATGCGGCCGGTTTTTTTCGCGGCGGCTACCATGGCGACGCCGTCGGCAGGAGAGTGCGACATGGGCTTCTCGCAGTAGATGTCTTTTCCGGCGGTGACGGCATCGACGACGACCTGTTTATGCCAGTGATCGGGAACGGCGGCGACGATGCAATCGATATCCTTGTTGTCGAGGAGTTCCTTGTAGTGGCGCGTGGTGGGGATTTTCGAGCCGACGATTTCCTGCGCCAGCTCGTGGCGGCCGTCGTAGAGATCGGCGGCAGCGACGCATTCGACGCCGGGAAGCTGGACGGCATTCGTCAGGAGGCCGGAGCCTTGCATACCGATGCCGATGATGCCGAAGCGCACCCGTTCGCTCGCGGGAGTGGATTGCAAGGGCAGAGGAATATGCTCAGGCTCGAGGAAAACCTTTGGCGAAGCGGCCAAGGCTCCTGTGGCTCCGGCGGTACGCTGGAGAAATTCGCGGCGTGAAAGGTCGTTTTTCATGGTGAGCTCCTGAAAGAAGTTGACAGCCGACAGCTAATAGCCAGAGATCGAGAACAGAGGTCCGAAGTTCGAAATGCGAAATTCGAAACTCGAAATACGAAAATCGAAATCAACTGCTTGGAGCCAAGGCCGTTTGAAACGAGGCCCGAAGTTCAGAACTCCAGCAACACTAGCAAACCAGAGACGCCCTAAGCGGCTAAAACCTTTCTGATTTTGTCCCGCTTACAGCGCGGCTGAAGCTGTGCCCCGACGAAACCCAGGGCGCGCCGTGCTGCGCCCCTACAAACTCAAAAGCTAGAAGCGCAACTCGTGCAAGTAGTTGTAGCTGATCTTGATGTCATCGAAAGCGGACTTCGGATCGTCGTTTTCGACGAAAAAGTGTTTGATGCCGGCTTTGCCATCGTGCTCGAAAATATTCTTCCAGTTGATGGTTCCTTTGCCGACGTCGGCGAGATGACCCTCAAATTTGACAGCGCCCGTTGCTCCACTGTAGCTGCTGGTGGAATGGGGATCTTTCACGTAATCCTTCACGTGAACGAGGGGGAACCGGCCGGGATATTTGTCCCAATAGGCAAGCGGATCTCTTCCGGCGACGGTAATCCAGCAGAGATCCATTTCCATGGCGACGAGTTTGGGATCGGTTTCGGCGAGAAGGAAATCGTAGGGAAGTTTTCCGCCGAGAGCTTTGTCTTCCTGGAATTCGAACGAGTGGTTGTGATAGCCGAACTGAATACCGGCCTTTTTGCTTTCCTCGCCGGCCTTGTTGAAGAGTTCGGCGGCGCGCTTCCAGCCGCCGGCTTCGGCACGCTGCTTTTCGTCAATCCAGGGGCAGATGATGTAGCTGTGGCCGACGATTTTGGCGGCTTCGAGAGTTTCGGGCCACTTTTTCTCAACGGTTGGATAATCGACGTGGCAAGAAGGAGAAACCAATCCGTTCTTGTCGAGCAGCTCGCGAACGTCTTTGGGCGAGTGGTCGAAGTAGCCGGCGAATTCGACTTCTTTATAGCCGGTGGCGGCGACTTTGGCGATGGTTCCTTCGAAGTCAGTTTTCATGGCCGCGCGAACGGTATAGAGCTGCAGGCCAATCGGGTTAATGGAATGCGCATCTACAGACGCGTTGGATGCGAAGGAAAGTGCGGAGTCCGCGGCCCGGACGGGTTTGGCCGCGGCGGAAAGAGTTGCGGCAACAGAGGTGCCGATAAATGTGCGTCGGTTCATGCGCTGCATTTTACATCTTCGAGGAGGAAAGGGAACAGGGAATCGGAAAAAAGAAGGGCGGCGATTGGAATCGCCGCCCCGAGTTGGTGTTGTTCCGCCGGCAATTGGAAGAAATCCACGCCAGCTTAGAAAATGAACTTCAAGGCGAACTGCATGATCCGGGGGTCATGCGTGTCTGTCGCGGAGAGGAAATCGCTCGCGCCGAAAGATCGCCGGACATGGTCGAACTGCGTGTGGTTGAAGGTATTGTAGGTCTCCCAGCGAAATTCGACGGAGGTTGCCTCCCTGATGGGGAAACTCTTGAAGAGGCCCACATTGAAATTGGTACGGTAGGGACGGTTCAGAGTGTTCCTGCCAACATTTCCGAACGTCAATCCTTGCGGCGCAGCAAACGCGCAGGGATTGAAGAGCAATGGACCCAGGCCGCTTGAAGTTGTGCACGGCGCTGCGTGGGGATTGCCGACAAGATCAGGGTGGGAACCTGTGCCGACTCCGTTGCCGACCCCAGCGTTGTCGCCAAAGACGGTGTTCTGGATGTTAACGGGCACTCCGCTCTGAGAAGTCGTAATGCCGGACAACTGCCAACCGCCGAGAAGGGTCTTCATCATTCCTGAAGACTTGCGGAAGAAAGGAAGATCGTAGACGTAGCTGATGTTCAAAATGTGTCGTTGGTCGAAGTTGGAACTCGCCTTGTTGGCGTTCAGGTTGTAGGAGTCTACGAACGTCGCGTCAGCGCGGTCGGAGGAATCGTCGATCGAGTGGCTGTAGGTATAAGCCATGTTCAGTTCAAGTCCTCCAAAAGCACGGCGCACCGTGGCTTGAAGTGCATGGTAGTGAGAGTTGGCCTGAGTCTCGAGGAGTTCGAGCGTGTTAAGACCCACGAACGGACGGAATGGATCGGCGTCATTGCCGCAGGCTACCCAAAGGTTTGGCACGGCCCCCGCCGGAACCGCGGTGCCATTGCCCAACGTCGCTGCGGTGGGAAGTCCCGTGACCGGATCTGTAGTGAAATTGGAACAGTCCGCGCCGCTCATGGCTTGGCCGCTAGCGTAGGGGTTCTGCACGCCCTGGCTTGCTATGGAGCGTAACTGGTTAAGGTCACGGGCGTCCGTCAGATGAGTGCCTTTACTGCCGACATAAGACACGGTGGCCACGAAGTGGGAGGGAAGTTCTCTTTGAATGTCCAGGTGCCACTGTTGAACGTATGGCCAGCGCGCCACAGTCTGGATATTGGCTGGCGGCTCATTGTTCACGGCCAGGGGAAAGAGAACGCCTCCGTTGCCGCCGATGCATTCATATCCGGTGTTGGGTGAGGCGCAAGTCGTAGTGCTATTGGGGCCGTTGGAAATGAGCGGCTGGCTGGTGGTGAGAACTCTGGGTGGCGTGCCTTCGAGAGACTCGGCATTGGCCTCGTTGCCGTTTCCGTACTCGAAGAAAATGCCGTAGCCGCCGCGAATGGCCATCTTGCCGTCACCGTGCGGGTCCCACGCAAATCCAATGCGCGGGGCAGGATTGAACAAATGCCCTTTCACGCAACCGGGAAGTGAAGTCCCCGCGACAGTGGAAGCCGGAAAAGCAGCGAGGATCGGAGCGGGAACTGAACCGGTTCCTCCTGAGCCGCCGCACTGCACGAATCCAATGAACGGGTTGCCAGTGCCGGGAACGAGACTGCCATCACTGGCGATCGTGGGAGCAGTGTTGGAAGCAGCGTTGTAGACCGAAGGTTCAAAATTGAAAGAAGTCTTGGTGATGTCCCTGTTGGTGCCGAAAAGACTGAGGCGCAAGCCAAGATTCAGCGTCAAACGTTTGTTGACGCGCCAGTCGTCCTGGAAATAGGGCTCAAAGATTTTATAGCGGTAGTAATACTTCACGATGGCGCTGGTTTGCGAATAAGAAGCGATGTTTCCTGCAAGGAAGTCCGCAAACGAATTTCCGGTGGAGACCGGAGAAGTCTCGTCAAGAGTCAGGACGCCGCCTAGACCTACCGAGGTCGGGGCGCTGGGCTCATTCTTCTGTGCGGCAACGAATTCACCACCGAAGGTGAGATTGTGGGAACCGACGATCTTCGTAACCGTGTCGCGGTAGTCGTAAACAGGGTTCGAATTGATCCAAGGCATGAAACCTGGGTTGATGGTGAAGCCGCCGCCGTAAGCGGTGCCGTTCGCGAGAGAAATGGCAGGGAGCTGGGCAAGTGCTTGGCCCCCCGAGCCCGTATTGAAAATGCTTTTCATGCTGAACCCGGATGGGACCTGGAACGGACCGGTGTTCACAAGTATGAGTTTGTCGGTAGTGTAACTAGCGACGAATTCGTTGAGAAGCGAGGGGCTGACCGAAGCCGTCAGATGTACGACAAAGCTTGTTCCCGGAGTTCCAATTTGCGTCTGAATCGTAGGGAAAGGGTTGCCCACAAAGGAAACGGTCGGATCAACGCTGGAGTTAGTGTCATGGATGTAGCGGCCCATGAGGCGGAGTTTCGAAGAGAAGTTGTGGTCGATTCTGACCAGTTCTTGTCGCCAGGTAAGCGGCTCGACGATTGATTTGACAAAGAAAGAGTTGGCCCCACTGTCAATGGTGTCGGGGGAAATGAGAGCGTCGAGCAACGCCTTAGCATTAGGATCGATGGGAACGTTGTTTCCCGCGAAAGGGTTCCCCGTGGCGGGATTGATGGGGCATTCAGCACTACTTGCAGGGGTTACCGAAGTGTTGGGGCAGACATCATTGAAATTGCCGGTGCGCTCGGCATTGGAAGGCACTTGCTGGTTGAAACCAAAGGGGTTGCGCTCGCGGTGCCATTCCTGGGACCAGAAGAAGAAGGTCTTGTCTTTGCCGGAATTATAGTGGTTCGGAATGTACACGGGTCCGCCGATGGTGTAGCCGAAGTCATGCTTTTTGTAAGCGGGTTTGGGGTTGCCAGCGGCGTTATCGAAAAAGTCGTTGGCGTTGAACATCTCGTTGCGAAGATATTCGTACACGTCGCCATGGAAATGCTGGGTGCCTGCCTTGGTGACGACTTCGATGGTTCCCGAGCCGTTTCTTCCGTACTGGGCGCCGTAATTCGAGGTGAAGACGCGAAATTCACCGATAGCGTCAACGCTCGGGAAAACGTTTAGCGTGCCGTTGGAACCGGTATCCATGGCGTTGCCGCCATCCACCTGCCAATTGTTGTATTCGGTGCGCCCGCCGTTGACGCTAAATGCAATGTTTTGATTGAGGCCGACTCCACCAAAGTCCTGACCCGTTTGGTTGCTGACGCCGGGAACGAGAGAGACTAGCTGGACAAAACTGCGGCCATTCAGTTCGAGCTGACTGATTTCCTTGCCAGTGACGACGCCCGAGAGATCGGAGGATTGCGTTTCAACTTGGGCGACGTTAGTCCCTTCAACCACGACTTTCTCGCTAATTTCGCCCAACTGAAGGGTCACATCCACGCGCTTTTTCTCTGCCACTTGAAGAATGATGTTTTTGGCGGAGAAGGACTTGAAGCCCTTGGCGGTGACGGTTACCTCATACGTGCCAGCAGGAAGACCGCCAGCGAGATAGTCGCCCTCGGAGTTTGTGGGTATCGTGCGGGCCAATCCGATAGCGGGACTGCTAACTTTGACCTCGGCGTCGGGAATGACGGAGCCCGAAACGTCACTAACTGTTCCGGTAATCGAGCCGGTGTCTTGCGCGCGCATTATAAACGGCATGAAAAGCAGGCTGAGAAGTGCGCAGGAAAACAGGCGCAGATACCGCCGCTTTGTTTCGAGGACAGAAAAAAAGCCGAGCGTTTCCATCACGGTGTTACCTCCGAATTGATGTGGATCGAGGAGACGACGAAGCGAGAGTGCGCAGCAGACAGGCGACGGCAGAAGGTAAAGCCGGATAGAGATGACCGATTCTCAGGCACTAGCCACCGTCTCCCCACTCGACACTTCCCAGGAACGCACCGAAACGAGCTATTAAAACGAGTTAATAAAGCATTTCAGGATGTGTGTCAAGCGAGAAATGCAAGGCACAAGAAGTTAAGGGGGCTGTGGAAAATGCCAGGAGAAAGGGGTGGTTTCACCGGGCGCGGCGAATTCTTGTAATTCACGGAGGGCTGTTGGACACTGAGTGCGATGCGCACAGGACTTGCAAAAATTGCAACTGGAGCAGGGCCTTGGATCGTGGCTGGTGGCTTGTTCGTTTGGGGCGGGGGCGCGTACGGAAAATCGGCCGCATGGACGAGTGGTAGGAGCGGTCAACAGGGTGCAGCGCCGCAAAGCGGCAAGGAGCAAAGTCAGAAGGCGAAGGCCTTTTTTGAAAAAGGACAGAAAGACCTGCAGGACGGGGACCTCGGGGCTGCAGAAGCAGCATTTCGGCAGGTGCTGGTGGCGGACCCGCAGTCGGCTGGAGCGTATTCCAATCTTGGCGTTATCGCCATGCGACGAAAAGACTGGGATGGGGCTCTGAAGCTGCTGCAAAAAGCGGCAAAGCTGGCTCCGAACGTCAGCGGCATCCGTTTAAACATCGGGTTGGTAAAATTTCGCCAGGGGAACTACGCTGAGGCCATCCAGCCTTTGTCGTCGGTGGTACGAGATCAACGCGACTCCCCTCAGGCACGATATCTTCTCGGTTTGTGCGAATTACTCACGGAACGGTACAGCGATGCCGTCGCTGCACTCGAGCCGCTTTGGCCGCAAAAAGAAAATGACTTCACGTACATGTACGTCCTCTCCATAGCTGCAGACGGTGCTGGGCAGAAGGAGTTGGGCGAAAAAGCTTTGACCCGGCTGGTGAAGGTTGGAGGAGACAGTCCCGAATTTCATCTCATGCTGGGCAAGGCTTATCTCAGCCGCGAGGAAACGCAGCAGGCTGTTGAGGAACTTGAACGTGCGGCGAGCATGAACCCAAATCTACCGTTTATTCATCTCAACCTCGGGATCGCCTATGTGCGCGCTGGGGATAATGCGAGGGGAGAGGAGCAATTCCGGCAGGACATTAGCATCGAGCCAGACGTTGCGGAGCCCTACCAACTCCTCGGGGAATTTTATGTGCGAGCCGGGAAGGATGAGGAAGCGGAAAAGTTCTTCAAGGAGGCTTTGCAGCGGGACCCGAAAATGCCCGACGCACTATCGGGGCTGGCAAAGATTTATCTGCGGGAAGAGAAATACTCGCAAGCACTCGCGAAGGCGGATGCGGCGCTGCGGCTTGCGCCCAACGCCGGAAATCTTCACTTCGTCCGCGGCAGGATTCTGACGAAAATGGGACGCGTCGATGAAGCGAAAAAGGAACTTACCCTGGCCGCGCAGATGCGGAATGCGGCGGTCGAGAGAGACAAGGAAATGGATTCCTTGAGTGGGGGACGCCTTCCTAACCCGGAATTGAAGCAAGGGCCGCGGTAGCGAGCCGGCAACTCGCTTTTCTCTAAGCCAGAGTTGGAGACGGCTGCCAGGGGCCGCGGGAGTGCTCGAGAGCTTCAGCGACGGCGAGGACGAGTTCGTCTTCGAAGGGGCGGCCGATGATTTGCACGCCGATGGGAAGGCCTTCTTTCGAAAGGCTAATGGGGACAGAAGCGCCGGGAGAACCGGTGAGATTGAGCCATTGAGAAAAACGCATGGTGTCGCGATAGCCGGTGCCTAGGTTGTAGTTTCCTTCGCCGTGACGGAAGGCGGGCGCGGAAGAGACCGGGGAAAGAAGAATGGGGACGCTGTCCATTTGGCGGAGAATTTTTTCGCGAAGGAGATCGCGTTCGGCGCAGGCCTGGATAAATTGATCGAGAGAGAGAGGATGGGGTGAAGTGGCGTTCGAAAGATATTCGCGCAACATTGGGCTCAACGGGGGGCTGAGTTGGGATTCGTGGCCAGCGAGATTGGCGTTGAGCAAATGGGCGATCACTGGACCGAAGAAAAACCACCAGAGTTCGAGAGCGCGATCGACGCCGCTTAATTCAACTGGCTCGATGGAGAAGCCGCGGTCGCTGAGAAGTTTTGCTGCACGGTCGACAGCGGCGCGCGTTTCGGGAGTGGCGTTGCCGAGGGCAGAACTTTGTAAGATACCGATGCGCGTGGCGCGCAACTCTTTCTCTGAATAAGAACGAACGGGGACGGGTGCGGAATGCGCGTCGCCGGCGTCGGGGCCAGCCATAACTTCGAAAAGCGCGCGCACATCGGCGATGGTGCGCGCCATCGGGCCGACGACGCCAATCCAGCCGAAGGCGCCTGCGCCTGACGGGAAATGTCCGGTGGCGGGAACGCGGCCGGGAGTGGGCTTTAGTCCGCAGATGCCGCAAAAATGCGCGGGGATGCGAATGGAGCCCCCTCCGTCACTTCCAACGCCGCCCATCGAACAGCCAGCGGCGATGGCCGCGGCTTCTCCGCCACTGGAGCCGCCTGAAGAGTAGGCAAGATTCCAGGGGTTGCTGGTCTTTCCGGTAAGGAGATTGTTGGTTTCGTAGGCCATCAGGAATTCGGGGGTGTTGGTGTTGGCTAGAAGAATGGCTCCGGCGGATTTTAAGCGGGCGACGAGAGGAGCGTCCGCGTGAGGTACGTAATCTCTGCGGAGAAGCGAGCCGGCGGGACAGGGCCAGTTGGCGACGTCGATACAACTTTTGATCGTGAGAGGTATGCCGTGAAGAGGGCCGAGCGGTTGGTTCCTGAGGACGGCGGTTTCCGCGG
>Ga0070730_10005383_pt1 | contig 11060 bp, 10 predicted proteins | sample Coa_R1_3_FD_66447 | JGI IMG/M metagenome (GOLD analysis project Ga0070730, IMG submission 66447) | Surface soil microbial communities from Centralia Pennsylvania, which are recovering from an underground coalmine fire - Coalmine... | ecosystem: Environmental > Terrestrial > Soil > Unclassified ... | reverse complement strand
CGCCAGCACGGCATCCCAATTCTCTTCGTCCATCTTCTCGATGGCTGTGACCTGCCCGCCGATGCCTGCGTTGTTGAAGAGAATATCCAGCTTGCCATAGTGTTGCACGGCGCTTTGCACCATTGCAGCCACGTCGGCGCTTTTAGTTACATCGCCAATGAACGCCGAGGCTTTGCCGGGATGGGTCTGTTCCACTTCGGCAACGGTGGCCTTTGCGCCTACCTCGTCACGGTCCATGACTAGCACGGACGCGCCCTCGCGGGTGAACAGCAGCGTGGTGGCCCGCCCAAAGCCGGACCCCGCGCCGGTAATAATAGCAACTCTGCCATCTAGCTTTCCCATAGGTAACTCCTCTGCATATTCAAACGCTGCGCGTTACAGAGTCTCCGAGCGGCCCGCGCTAATGCCGCCATCGATGATCTGGGCGGTGCCGGTGATGGACTTTGCATCGTCGGATGCCAGATAGAGCGCCAGCTTTGCCACCTCTTCAGGCTCAATCAGCCGGTTCATCGGGGCTGTTTTTGCCAGCATCTGCTTGACCTGCTCCTCCGCTTCAGGGGAAACCACGCCAAGGTTGCGATACACGATGGGGGTCCAGGCCCAGCCGGGGCAGATGGCGTTGACGCGGATATTGAGCGCCGCGCCCTCCAGCGCCAACACTTTGGTCAGGTGAATAACGCCTGCTTTAGAAGACGCATAGGCGGCAAACCCTGGTGAGGCGACGACGCCCGCAACCGAGGCGGTATTGAGGATCACGCCGCCGCCGTTCTTTTCCAATTCAGGGAAGGCATATTTCGCGCCGAGGAAGACACTTTTGAGATTGGTTGCTAGCACAGCATCCCAATTCTCCTCGTCCATCATTACAACGGGCGAGAGCGTGCCGCCGATGCCAGCGTTGTTGTAGAGGATGTCGAGCTTGCCGTAGCGCTCAACGGCGGCGCGCACCATCGCGGCGACATCGGTGCTTTTGGTCACGTCGGCGATGAAGGCCGAGGCTTTGCCCTGGCGCCCTTTTTCAACCTCAGCGGCGGTGGTGCTCGCGCCCGCCTCGTCGCGGTCTACGACCAGCACGGACGCGCCCTCGCGGGTGAACAGCAGCGTGGTGGCCCGCCCAAAGCCAGAACCCGCGCCGGTGATGATTGCAACCTTGCCATCTAATTTGCCCATGCGTCTTCTCCTTCTAATTACCACATCTTGTTGAAGCGGGTTGTTGCTTGGAGCGCCAGCCACCATCCTGGCGCGTCCTGGCGCCGCCCACCGTAAGCTGCCGGTGGCAGGCAGGGTCGGCGGCGCTCCAAGCAGTATGCAGCAGGATTTGGTATAAGATTGTGGTAGTCATTGTACCGAACGCTATGCCGGGGGGCAAGAGGCTGTAACGCGCCGCCGGATTGACAGGCAGTGAAAAGATTCGCTACACTGGCGGCGTTCTCAGCATACTGTACCAGTTCGACGTTCTCGAAACGTTCTCAAGGAGAAACACAATGACAGAAACGCATCTGCACAGCCCCTGGGCAGAATCCGCCGAGGCGGAGGGGCTGCATCAGCCGTTCCTGGAATGTATGCAGCGCGTCTACGCGACGGGCGAAGATCCGACGACCCGCGAGGATTGGCGGCCAATGGTGCTGGATATGCTCAACGCGCTGCTGGTGGCCGTTGAGCGCCTGCAACTGCGGGTACAGGAGTTGGAAGCGCGCTTAGAGGGAGATAACAAGCGATGAGCGAACTTCAGATCGGCGATCACGCGCCCGATGCCATCGTGACCACGCTGGATGGGCAACAGGTGTCGCTGGCGAGCTACTGGCAGACGCAGCCGGTGCTGCTGGTGTTTTTGCGCCACTTTGGCTGACCGTTTTGCAAAGAGCATTACGCGCAGTTGCGCGACAGCTATGCCGATGTGCAGGCGACAGGGGCAGAGGTGGTGGTGGTGACGATGGGCACGCCAGAGGAGACGCAAGAGTTTGTGCAGCGCCGGGGTCCGGCGCCCTTTCCGCTGCTCTGTGACACGGAGCGTGCCAGCTATCCCCTCTATGGTTTGCAATTGGGAACCTTTGGGCAATTGCTGGGACCGGCGGTGCTGAGTCAGGCAATGCAGGCGAAGGAGCGCGGCTTTCGGATGAGCCGCCCGATGGGCGAGCCGCGCCAGATGCCCGGCACGTTTGTGATTGATCGCGGCGGCGTCATCCGGCTGGCGCACTATAACCGCGACGCCGCCGACCATCCTGCGCAGGAGGCCATTTTGGAGGCGCTGCGCGGCTTAAGGCAGCCGTTGTGAGGAGCGGGACGGCTCATTTCCGCATGGGTTGAATGCGGGGCAATGTGCGTGTAGAGCCAGCCACCGTGCTGGCAAGTTATTCGCCGCCAGGGATGGCGGCGGGACACGCATGCTGCGCCAGTTGGCGCCACGCTGCCAGGCTGATAGGCTATCGCCCGTTTGGCCTATATCCCCCTCTTCTTGTTGCCTTGCAGGGGCTGAGCGGTTATAATAGGGCGGAACTTAGCCGCGACGTGTCACGGTTCACGCTGGTAATCTGGCGTGATGCGTGATCCTGCCTGCGCTCACCCTCATGCCTTCAATGATGAAGCGCATCCTTGAGCGCGTAGGAAAGACCCATAAGAGCGTCGCAGATTGGAGGACGGGACGATGAGATTCAGTGCGGTTGTGAGACGCGCCGCCTTGGTCTTTTGCACGCTAGTGTTGGCGTTGCTCTCCGGCATGCCTGGGCTGGCGAGCGCCAGTTCTGCGCGGGCGCCACTGGCGCCGCGTGATACCGGGCAGCTCAATGTCCATCTTCAGCAGCTTATCCCCAATGGCTATAATCAACTTACCGCTTATATGAGTGTCATTGGTGCGGATGGTCATCCGGTAACGGGGCTGACCAATAGCCAGGTATCTGTGACCATCGATACCCAACAGGCTGCGCTTCAGGATTTGACGGAAGTGACGGATGTCAGCGAGCCGATTACGGCGGCGGTCTTGTTGGATACCAGCTTCACGATGAGCTATGATGGCAAGCTGCCAGCTGCCAAGGATGCCATCACCAAAGGCTTTGTTGACAGCCTCAATGGGCAAGATCAGGTGGCATTCTATGATATTGCCGGGACGGGTCCAGCCGGTGTCCATCGCCTGGTGAACTTTACCACCGATCACGCTAAGCTGGATGCCGTTGTCGATCCTTTGCAGGCTGGCGCTCCTGGGACGCAAGCGCCCATCTTTGACGCGCTCTATCAGGCCGCTGAGGATATGACGCCTTTGTCTGGCCGCAAGCTGATCGTCCTGCAAACCGATCAGCACGATGATGGCAGCAGGGCACATACCCTGGCTCAAGCACTCGCTCTGGCGCAGGCCGTGCATATACCCGTATATACCATCGGGCTGGGCGCGGATGCAGATCAGAGTACACTCCAGGAAATTTCGCGCGCGACGGGCGGCGCTTCGTTCGCCAATCCTGATCCCAGTACGCTGAAAGCGTCGTACCAGAGCATCCTTTCCCAACTCCGCGATCTGTGGCGGCTGACGGTGCAACCGGAAACACCGTTCTCTGTTGGCACGCACCATGTTCAGGTACAGGTGACGTATCAGAATACGTCTTATCAAGACCCGCCTGACCCTGTTGACTATACCGACAAGAATGGCCCAGGTGTCTTTGTGGTGAACCCTACGAACTTCACCCTGCATTTTTCGCTGAAACCTGGCGCGAAGGTGGCAGGAATGACCGATATGACCCTGGATGTGCTGGGGGATAACCTGCCGATCAATTCGGTGGTGGTGAAGATTAATGGCAAGTCCATTCTGAACACGAATTCTGTCGGCCCACATTATCAGTTCTCCTGGAATGCGCGCTATGTCTTGCCGGGGACGTACAAGGTTCAGATTACGGCGTGTGACATCGAGAAAAATTGTCAGGCGCTGAATGTGCCTATCACGGTGGAGATCGAGTGGTCCCACTGGATCGTCCTGCTCATCGAGTTGTTGCTGGTGGTGGCAGCCGTCATCGTGCTGCGTTATGCCTACTTCCGTTATATGGGCGGCAAGCTGGAGGGCATTCTGATCGTGCGCAATGTCGCCGACCAGAAAGCCGAGGTAGAACTCGGCCATGAAGTGCGCGGCTCGCGGATGCGTTTGCGGATTACGCAGGATGGCATCTTGATCGGCGCGCATCCGCCCTGGAAGAAGTTTCGCTTTGATGGCCCAGCCAAGCCCGTTCCTGAGGCGGCCAAGATTACCAAAAAGGGCAGAAAAGTGCGGGCGATGCTCTATATTCGCAAAGAGCGCATGGAAGCAGGCGCGCCACGTATCGCTGTGCCCTATTACCAGGCAAAAGGCAAGAACAAGAAACCTGCGGAATTGAAAGGCGGGATGAACAAGCGCGCCGGAAACTATCGCGTCGATTTCACCGATTGAGGCGTAAGGACGCATCAGCAAGTGTAGGTGATAAAATAGCCTCTACCTATGCCACCTACACCTACACTTGCCGAGCTTATCATCGCATGCGCTTTGCCTGTCTACCGTCGTATCACCGCTTGCTGTGCAGCGGTTGCCAGGAGCGTGCCTTCGGGCGTCCAGGCTTCGGCCCAGCCATTGAGCATGCCAGCAGCGGCGTGCTGGCAGCGCCCGCGCAGCAGCATCCACTCCTGGGATGGCGGATGGTTGTGCCAATGGACCGTGAGGTCCAGGCTGACGGCGCCTGGAAAGCCTGGGATGGACCGAAAGGCAGCAGGAAAGACGGCCATATCCAGCAGCGGAATCAGCGAGGCAGCCTGCACCAGAAAATCATCGCGCCAGGTTTGCGCTCGATAGCGCGCCCAGAAGATAAAATCATCTGAGCCATTTTGCGGGTCCATAAAGGATTCGGGCATGCGCAGGTCCAGGTTCTCGTGGAACGAAAAGCGCTGGCCTGGCGGCGCGGGCGTCATCATGGGGATGCACGCCTCCAGCGGGGGAATGGGCGGCGGCGTGAGAGCAAGGCGTGTGGGGCCATCAACCGGATGGAAGAACGAGGCGCTGGCGCCGAGATCGATGCGTTCGCCCTGGCGCACTGTTGCGGTGGCGAAGGCGGCGCTGCGCCCCTGCCGGAGCAGTGTGGCGCTTACTTCGGCGGGGCCAGCAGTTGCGGCGACGAGATACTGTGCCGTCAGGGCGACCGGCACGAAGCCGGGCTGAACCAGCCCGGCCATCGCGCGTAGGGCAATCGCGGCGACGTAGCCGCCCTGCGGTCCTGTCACCTGCCAGTCTGGAGAGAGGGTGGTTTGTAAGCCTTGTTCAGTTACGATGATACGAGTGTCTTGCTCAAAATCAGCCATGCACGCCTCCGCTGATCGCGCCCAGCCGCGCGAAGGAGGCTTTGAGCGCCGGATACAGCTCTTGATAGATAGGATAGTAGTGCCGATAGGTTCGCGCGTTAGTTTCGTCGGGCGTGGCGCGCACGCCCACGCGCACGGCGGCATCGCAAGCGGCCTCGACCGATGGATAGAGGCCAGCCGCCACACCCGCCAGCAGCGCCGCGCCAAACGATGGTCCCTCCTGCGCCTGGGTCGTGACCAGATCGCTTTCCAGCACATCCGCCAGAATCTGCCGCCAGAGCGGGCTGCGCGCGCCGCCGCCGGTGATGCGCACCTGCTCGATGGGCAAGCCTTGCTCGCGGATGATGGCGAAGCAATCTCGCAGGCTATAAGCCACGCCCTCCATAACGGCGCGAATCACCGAGTGGCGATCATGCCGGGCGGTCAAGCCGATCCAGCCGCCGCGCGCCGAAGGGTCCAGATGCGGGGCACGCTCGCCCTGGAGATACGGCAGGAAGAGCAGCCCCTCCGATCCGGCAGGCGCACCCGCCGCCTCGTTTGCCAGCAGATCGTAGGCGTCGCCGCCGCCCCAACGCTCCAGCGCCATCTCCGGCAGCCCCAGGTGATCGCGCACCCAGCGCAGCGAGAGGCCCGCTGCCTGTGTCACAGCCATAAGATACCACGTATTGGGGACGGCGTGGTTGAAGGTATGGGCGCGGGGGATTGGCCCGCTGCGGTCCACGCGCGGTTCGCTGGCGTGGGCCAGCACGACGCCGCTGGTGCCCAGTGAGAGCAGCGCCAGCCCCGGCCTGACGACGCCGCTGCCCACCGCGCCGCAGGCGTTGTCGGCGCCGCCGCCAGCAACCTGCGTTCCGGCACGCAAGCCAGTGAGCGCAGCGACCGCCGGGGTGATCTCGCCGCAGACATCAATAGAGCGTCGTACCGGCGGCAGCAGCGCCGGATTCAGGCCAACCGCCTGGAGCATCTCTGCTGACCACGCGCCCTGGCGTACATCCAGGAAGAGCGTGCCCGCCGCGTCGGTGATCTCCATTGCCATCAAGCCTGTCAGTCGGAAGCGGATGTAGTCTTTGGGTAGGAGCAGATGGGCAGCACGCGCAAAGGCCTCTGGCTCGTGATTGCGTACCCAGATGGCCTTGGGCGCGGTGAATCCGGTGAGCGCGGGATTGCTGGTCAGGTCGATCAGCCGCTCCGCGCCGACGGTCTGGGTGATCCAGTCGCACTCGGCGGCGCTGCGCTGGTCGGCCCAGATGATGCAGGGGCGCAGCGCGTGGTCTTGCTCATCCAGCAAGACCAGGCCGTGCATCTGCCCAGAGAGGCCCAGCGCCTGCACGTCCTCTGGCGTGATGCTCAAGGTTTTGGCGCGGCCCAGGCAGGTCTGGATGGCGGCGCAGGTTGCGCGCCACCAATCTTCGGGGTCTTGCTCGGCCCAACCTGGAGCGGGATGATGCAGGGGGTAATCCACAAAGGCGCTGGCGAGCGCGCGGCCATCGTCAGCGGCGAAGAGCGCGGCCTTCGCGCCTGTGGTGCCAATATCCAGGCCCAGCAAGGTTTCCATAGAGGCGCCTCCTTGAAAGAGGAATGCGTGTAGCGTCAGCCACCGTGCTGGCGCATCGTTCGCCGCCGGGGTCGGCGGTGGTACAAGCGGTTAGCGCTTGTGGCGTTCGATAATGCGCGCTGTGTAGGCGGCGTCGAGGCCCAAGACCTCGAAGATAAGTCGGTAAGCGTCCACTGCATCGGAGCGGCTCCTGGCGGCGGCCAGCGCGGCGCGATCCACTTTGTGGGCCAGGTCGTCAATGAACTCCCATTGGAGGACGCTGCGCCGGACGGCAGCCACCTGATCTTCGGTGTAGGGATACAAATCAAAGCCGATGCGCTCGGCGTTTTTCCCATAGCCAACATCCTGCAAGGTCAGGGCGAGATCGAGCGTTTGCAGGAAGAAGGAAGCGCCGGTCATGTTGTCATCGTCGAACGTGCCCCAACCGGAGTTGGCGTGCTGATGCCCCAGGCGACCCTCGGAGGCCAGCAGCGCGGCGTATTCGGGTAGGTTCTCGCCGTTCATAATGAGGTGCTGCCAGTCCATATTGACCTTCAGCCGCGAGACATCAACGCCCAGGCGGCGGATGCGGTCAATGGTATAGAGGCACATGCCGATGTTGCGCATGAGGATGTTCATGGCTGGCTCGGAGTTTTTGTGTTCGAGGAAGACCGTCACGCCCTTGCTTGCCGCGTGCGCCACGACTTCGCCCACGCCGCTGACGAACCAGTCCCAGGTCTGGGCGTAGTCGCGGTGGAAGTTATAGTTGTAGCCTTCCGCGCCGGGCCAGATGATGAAATGCGCGCCGATGGCGGCGGCCAGATCGACGCCGCGCTTGAGGGTGTCGATGCCCCGGCGGCGTTTTTTTTCGTCGGGGTTGACAAATGCGCCCTGGGCATAATAGGGGTCGGGATGCAGGCCAGCGGCCAGGCAATATATATCCATCGGGCCGAGCGCGGCGCGAATGGCGTCCAGGGTGTCCTCGTTAATTTCGCCGGGATAGTGATATTCCAGGCCATCGACCAGATCGGTCAGGCCATCTACGACCCGGCGTGTGCGTGTGACCATATCTTCGTTCACTACTTCGGGGTGATACCCACCGGGAACAAAGCGGGTGGCATTGGGGCCAAAGGCCCAGATGCCGACGCTGTTTTTGACTCGTTGTGTCTCTGTCAAGGGAGGCTTCCTTTCACGAGCGCCTCAACAGGCGCGTGCTTGCTGAGAGTTCCGGCATTGCAGGCATGCTGAAGAGTGTTTCCATCACCAGACTGGCGCCGCCGATCAGCCCGACATCATCGCCCAGATTGGAGAAGACGATCTCGACCATCTGACGCGGGCGCAGCAGCGCGCGCTCCTGAACCGTCTGGAGGACGGCTTGTAAAAAGGGAGGGCCACCGGCAATAGCCTCCCCATGCAAGATGATGCGCTGAGGGTTGAACGCATTGACCAAATTAGCAATACCTACGCCAAAATGATACCCCTGCGCGCTCACCAGTTCGAGCGCCAGCGGGTCGCCAGCCAGCGCGGCAACATAGACAGCCGCCGCCTGCGCCTCTACCTCGTTCTGTAAGGGAATGGCGCTCTGCTGCCCTTGTTGCAGCGCCTGCGTCGCTTTATGCGCCAGCCAGGTGGTCGATGCTAGCGATTCCCAGCATCCGCGATTGCCACACTCACAAGGCGGCCCATCCTCCTGGATGGTCATGTGGCCCACTTCGCCAGCGGTATTGCCTGGGCCACGATAGAGCTGTCCATTGAAGAGGAACGCGGCAGCCAGGCCGACACCTGTTTCGACGCACATCAAGGCATCGCAGTCGGCGCCCTGCCCGCGATAACGCTCGGCGAGCGCCTGTATATGGCAATCGTTGTCGAGCCAGACCGGCGCATCAAAGGCATCGGTGAGCCATTGCTGGAGAGGAACGTCGTGCCAACCGGGAAGATGCGGAGCAAAACAGACGATGCCATTGGCGCTATCAGTCAGCCCCGGAATGCCAACACCAATGCCCAGCAGGTCATCCGAAGCGAGGGAGAGTTCATAGAGCAGCCTGGAAATGAGGCTGGTGACGGTGGCGGTGACAGTCGCGGGGGAGCGGTCAGCGCTGAAGTGTTGGTACTTTTTGCAGAGGATATGCGCCTCGCCGTCGCAGATAGCAGCGAAGACCCCATCAACGGTCAGCAGGACGGCCCCGACACGAACCGCGCCGCTGTTAAAGCGATAGAGCGTGGCGGGTTTGCCGCCGACAGAAGAGGGGGTGGCCGTACCGACGATCTCTGCAAGCCCGTCAGCATGCAGATCGTCCACGACTTTTGAGACGGTTGGACGGCTGATCGCGCTCCGTTTAGCGAGGTCAGATTTCGAGATTGGCCCCTCCGCGCGCAGTAATTGCAGGATAGCGAGGCGATTCATCTGGCGCAGGCTTCCTGGGACGGCAGGAATACTCATTAAACGAGCCATGCTAGCCCTCTAAGTACTGCTACGCGAAAGCGCAGACACTCCCCTCGCCCTTCTCGCCTGACGAGAACGAATGGAGAATAGCAGGTAGAAAAAGGTATGCTGCTAAGTTGATTTACAGCAGAGCTGGCATCCGACGATGCAGATCGAGGCGCACCCCGGACTCACCGTATTCCGGCGGTCCGTCGCCTCCGCGCCAGCGCGTCAATGGTGACAGCAATGATCAGCACAATACCCTCGACAATGAACTTCACGTCAGTGTTCTGGTTGAGCAGGTCCAGACCGTTCGAGAGGCTTCCAATCACCAGCGATCCAAGCACAATCGCCCAGACCGAGCCACGCCCGCCAAACAGGCTGACGCCGCCGATGACAGCAGTTGCGATGGCGTTGAGCAGGAGGGTCTGATCGACATCAGCGGAGGCAGTGTCAAGACGAGATGCCTGCAAGATGCCGCCGACGGCAGCCAGCGTTGAGGCGAGGACAAAGATGGTGATGCGAATGCCCGTCACGTTAATGCCAGCGCGGCGCGCTGCCTCTGCATTCCCACCAACGGCATAGACATGACGACCAAAGGAGGTGAAGCGCATAATTAACCAGAAGAGAAGGATCGAACCCATCAGGATAGCCGTTGATTGGGGAACCCCCAGATAGCCCTCAAAAATGGCAACCGTTCCAGCTACAAAGACAACGACCACGCCGATGCGCAGCCAGGTTGCCCATGCAGGGGGAAATGCCAATCCAATGCGCTGGCGCTGGATGCGCGCGTACAGTACACCCGCTGCGTACAACAGAACCGCAGCGGCTGGCAATCCAATGCCAAGCACATCTGGAAGATACGATATGGCGATGTTTGCTACGTAGGGATCGACAATAATGAGGCTGGTTTGTGGATAGAGGATATGCAGCACGACGCCCTGATAGGCCAGCAAGCCTGCGAGGGTTACAATGAACGATGGAACATGTAAGATGGCTACAAAGAAGCCGTTGACGAGGCCAATCAGAGCGCCCGTCCCCAGCCCGGCCAGGAGGGCCGGAATCGCGCTCCAACCGTGTTGGACGGAGAGAACGGCGGTAATGGCAGCGCACGTATAGGAGACAACCCCCAGTGACAGATCAATCTCGCCAATTAACAAGACTAAGACCGATGCCAGGCCAAGCATGCCAATGGTGGCGATCTGAAGCACGAGGTTATTGAGGTTTTGATAACTCAGGAAGGTTCCATTCGGGCTAGTGACCTGAAAGTATACCCCTATTAAGAGAAGCGCCACGAGGACTGGCAATTGCCCCAGATCGGCATTGCGCAGATATTTGCCAATGGTCCTTATGTTCAGGCTCGCGCCCCCTGGTGGCTGGTCCGAGGTCGTTGGGCCTTTCTCTTGTAAGATTTCACTACTCATGGTTGGCCTCCAGCGCTATGTCATTGCTCTCGCCATTCTGGGCTAGCAATTCGCCAAATTGTGCCCCGGTGATGGCTGCAACCACCTGTTCCTGGGTCGTCGAGCCAATGTCGAAGGTTGCGGCGCGTCGTCCCAGGCGCATGACGATGACGCGATCTACGACCTCGAACACATCCGCCAGATTGTGCGAAATAACGACGACCGCTAACCCTTGAGCGCGTAACCGCCGGATCAGTTGCAGTACCTGGCGCGTCTGGGCGACACCCAGCGCAGCCGTAGGCTCATCGAGCAAGACCACTTTGGGGTTTCGCAAGATGGTCTTGGCTACTGCGATAGATTGCCGCTGCCCACCAGAGAGCGCCGCAACAGGAACGCGCAA
>Ga0070730_10005382_pt1 | contig 11061 bp, 9 predicted proteins | sample Coa_R1_3_FD_66447 | JGI IMG/M metagenome (GOLD analysis project Ga0070730, IMG submission 66447) | Surface soil microbial communities from Centralia Pennsylvania, which are recovering from an underground coalmine fire - Coalmine... | ecosystem: Environmental > Terrestrial > Soil > Unclassified ... | reverse complement strand
CGGGCGCGAGCAGCACCGGATCCTGGACATTGTCCGGGCTGACCGGCGCAGCGGCCTGGGCCGGATTGCGGGCCGGGTCGGGCCGCATCATCTCGCTCAAGGTGCCTTTCTCGACCGAGAGGTAAATTTTCCCCTCCGCGACCCGATCGATCGCGGCGGCCGGGATGGCCACCTCGGTCTTGAACACGAGGCCGCGCTGTACCGTGACCATCTGCAACTGGTCCGCATCGTTACAGATCACTTCATGCACGGTCCCCACTTTGTGCCCCTGGACATCCAGGATCTCCGTTCCCGGCTCCAGCCCCTTATAGATCGTTTCCATCCTGCCACCTCCTGCTCCCAGCGGTGCAAGTAGCGTGCCAGGCGAGTAGGCAGTAGGCAGTAGGCAGTAGGCAGTAGGCAGTGTGACGAGTCGGCAGTTGGCGGTACAGAAGCAGTTGGCAGTACGGAATTCGAAAATTCACCATGATTGCGGTTGAAGAGCGGGATAGTTTATGCTAAGCTGGCAGGGCCATTTGGCCAATGATACATAGCTGCCTACTGCCTACTGCCTACCGCCTACCGACGAAAGGGTTCCTCGACGATGAGCACCGCCTCTCCGGCCGGCGCGGGGCGCGCCCTGGCCACTGACCCCGGGCGCTGGCCCGCGCACGACGATCTGCTGCGCTATCGGGCCGATTTTCCGATCTTCGCGAAAACCAATTACCTCAATTCGTGCTCGCTCGGCGCCCTCTCGGTGCGCACGATGGCTGGGATCAACGAATACATGGCCCTCTGGGGCAGTATGGGCGCCGCGGCCTGGTACGAGATCTGGCTGGGGCGGCTGGCCGAGCTCCGCCAGCAGATCGGTGCGCTGATCCACGCCAGCGCCGAGGAGATCGCCATTGGGCCGTCGATCTCCAGCGCGCTCACGGTCATCAGCTCCTGTATCGACTACGGCCAGCGCAACAAGATCGTCACCACCGACCTCGACTTCCCCACCGTCGGCCACCAGTGGCTCGCCAAGCATAAGCAAGGCGTCGAAGTCGTCTTCGTCCCCCACCGTGACCGGATCAGTGTGGACCTGGACGCCTTCGAGCAGGCCATCGACGAGCGGACGGCGCTGGTCGTCACCTCGCATGTCTTTTTCACCAGCGGGTACGTGCAGGATATCAAGGCCATCGCCGAGATTGCCCACCGCAAAGGGGCGCTGGTGGTGATCGACGCCTACCAGGGCACAGGCCAGATCCCCACCGATGTGCAGGACGCCGGGGTCGATTTCCTGCTGTCGGGCGGCCTGAAGTGGCTGCTGGGCGGCACGGGCATCGTCTTTACCTACGCCCGGCGAGACTTGCTGCCGCAGCTGGAGCCGTCCGTCCCCGGCTGGTTCGCCATGAAAAACCAATTCGCCTTCGACATCCATAGCGTCGAGTACCCGGACACCGCGCTGCGGCTGGAGCAAGGCACGCACTCGATTTCGGCCGTCTACGCGCTGCTGGGCGGCCTCTCCTACATCGCCGAGATCGGCCCGGCGGCGTTGCGTGAGCGCACCCAGCACCTCACCGAGGACCTGATCACCCGCGCGCTGGCGGCCGGCTTCGCGCCCCGCGTGGCCCCCGATCCGGCCCACCGCTCGGGCATCGTGCTGTTGAACATGGAGAATCCGCGGCCCGTCGTGACCGCCCTGGCGCAGGCAGGCACGATCGTCGACATGCGCCCCGGTGCCGTGCGCGTCTCCCCGTACTTCTATAACACGATCGAGGAAAACCAGATCGTCGTCGACGCCATGGTCAAAATTCGCGACCAGGGAGGGCAGTAACCCCATATGCTTGAGGACCTGTTTTTCGTCATGCCCGACGACGGCATGGAGACGGTGCTGGCCCCCCTCGCGGCCGCACAGCAGACGATTGACCTCTATATCTTCACCCTGAGCAACCAGGCGATGCTGGCCGCCCTCGGCGCCGCCGTCACGCGGGGCGTGGCCGTGCGCGCGCTGGTCGAGCCGCGGCCGAGCGACAACGCCGCCGCCGGCCACGCGGCGATGGCGGCGCTGCAGCAGGCGGGCGTGGCGGTGCGCCCGGCGCCCAGCTATTTCGACCGCCTCCACGCCAAGGCCTTCGTCGTCGACAACAACCGGGCGCTGATCTCCAGCATCAACTTCCTGGACGACTGGTCCCAGACACGCGATTATGGCTTGATTACCGGCAACCCGGTCGTCGTCGGGGGCCTGGCCCAGACCTTCGCCGCGGATTGGGCATCTCAGCAAAGCACGGCCGCGCCGGCGCTCCCGCTGGTCCTCAGCCCGGGCAACAGCCGCCCGGTGATCGCCGGGCTGATCGCCCAGGCGCAGCAGACCCTCCTGTTGGAAGAGGAGCAGATCACCGATCCGGCGGTGATCGCCGCCCTGGCCGCGCGCAGCAACGCGGGCATCCAGGTGCAGCTGGTCACCAACTCGGCCCAGGAGAAGAACCGGGCGCCCCTGGCCACGCTCCAGGCCCAGGCGCCCGGCGTACAGATCGGCTACAGCACGGGGCACTGGCTCCATAGCAAGCTGCTGATCGCCGATGAACGCCAGATGCTGGTCGGCAGCGTCAACCTGACCCCGGCCAGCCTCGACACGCGCCGGGAGGTCAGCCTGCTGGTTGCCGACCCGGCCGCAGTCGCCCGCGCCGTCGCCGTCGCCCGCGCCGACCTCGCCGCCGCCGCCCCTCAGCCGGAGCCGGCCGCCGGCCTACCCCGCCCGTCCGACAGCCCGGCCGCGACGACGAAGTCCTGAGTGGAAAGTCCTGAGTGCCAAGTGCTGACCGCTGCCCGCGAACCACGCGTCTAAATCCAGAACCCTCTCCCGCGCACGGGAGAGGGCAGGGTGAGGGCCTCCCGCGCCGGGGTCCAGGAGCGGGCCCCCGGCGACAAAGCAAGAACCCCCAGCTCATACAAGCTGGGGGTTCTCGATTCGTGAGTGGTTAGACTCCGGGCAACTCAGCAATGTGCCTTCGGCACCGCTTCGCGATCAGGACTTTTCACTCAGGACTGGCCGGGGCTGGGCTAGTAGTCCATCCCGCCGGGCATCCCGCCGCCGCCGCCGGCCGGCATCGCGGGCTTCTCTTCCGGGATATCGGTGATCAGGGCCTCGGTGGTCAGGATCATGCCGGCGATCGACGCCGCATTCTCCACCGCCGAGCGGGTCACCTTGGCCGGGTCGATGATGCCCTGGGCCACCATGTCGCCATACTCGCCGCTCAGCACGTTGTAGCCGATCGAGGAATTCTTCTGCTCGATCGCTTTGCGGCGCACCGCCTCGACCACCACCGAGCCATCCTGGCCGGCGTTGAAGGCGATCTGGCGCATCGGCTCTTCGAGGGCGCGGCGCAGGAGGCCGACCCCGGTCAGGACATCGCCCTGAGCCTCGACCGCGTCGAGCGCGGACAGCGCGTTCAGCAGGGCCACGCCCCCGCCGGGCACGATACCCTCTTCCACCGCGGCGCGGGTGGCGCTCAAGGCGTCCTCGACGCGGTGCTTCTTCTCTTTCAGCTCGGTCTCGGTCGCGGCGCCGACTTTGATGACCGCCACGCCCCCGGCCAGCTTGGCCAGGCGCTCCTGCAGCTTCTCTTTGTCGTAGTCGCTAGTCGTCTGCTCGACCTGGGCCTTGATCTGGTCGACGCGGGCGCGAATCGCGGCCTCGTCCCCCTTGCCCTCGATCAGCGTCGTCTCGTCCTTGGTCACGACGACGCGGCGGGCGCGGCCCAGGTCCTTGACCGTGGTGCTGTCGAGCTTGCGGCCGACTTCCTCGCTGACCACCTGGCCCCCGGTCAGGATGGCGATGTCGCGCAGCATCTCTTTGCGGCGGTCGCCGAAGCCCGGGGCCTTCACGCCGACGACGTTCAGCACGCCGCGCAAGCGGTTGACGACCAGGGTCGCCAGGGCCTCGCCGTCGATATCCTCAGCGATGATCAGCAGGTTCTTGCTGACCTGAAGGAACTTCTCCAGCACGGGCAGCAGATCGCTGAGGGCCGAGATCTTCTTATCGGTAATCAGGATGTAGGGATCGTCGAGGATCGATTCCATGCGGTCGGCATTGGTCACGAAATAGGCGCTGATGTAGCCCCGGTCGAGCTGCATGCCCTCGGTGTACTCGGTCTCGAACTTCAGGCCGCGGCTCTCTTCGACGGTGATGACCCCGTCCTTGCCGACCTTCTCCATCACTTCGGCGATCAGCTTGCCGATCTCCGGGTCGGCGGCCGAGATGGCCGCGACGCTGGCGATCTCTTCCTGCGAGTTGACCGGCTTGGCGTTGGCGCGGATCTGGGCGACGAGCGCGGCGACGCCCAGGTCGATGCCCCGCTTGAGCAGCATCGGGTTGGCGCCGGCGGCCACGTTGCGCAGGCCTTCGGTCACGATAGCCTGGGCGAGCACCGTCGCGGTCGTGGTGCCGTCGCCGGCAATATCATTGGTCTTGGTCGCGGCTTCCTTGAGCAGCTGGGCGCCCATATTCTCGAAGGGGTCCTTCAGCTCAATCTCCTTGGCCACGGTCACACCGTCGTGGGTGACGGTGGGCGCGCCATACTTCCGGTCGAGGGCCACGTTGCGGCCTTTGGGACCGAGGGTCGTCTTGACCGCGTTGGCGATCACGTCCACACCGCGCTTCAGCGAGCGACGCGCTTCCTCATTGAACTCAATTTGCTTAGCCATACAGCTGATATCCTCCTGGTAAAACTCGGGTAACACACAAGGGTGTGCGCAAAAGACACATTCAGACCCGTCAGGACCCCCGGTCCTGACCCCACGCCAGCTACTTGATCACGGCCAGGATATCGGTCTCGCGCAGGATCAACAGATCCTCGCCGTCGAGCTTGAACTCGGTACCGGCATACTTCGCGAACAGCACGCGGTCACCTTCTTTGAGCTCCATTTTCGAGCGATCGCCGTTATCGAGAATCCGGCCCGGCCCGACCGCCTCGACGCGGCCTTCCTGCGGCTTCTCTTTCGCGGTGTCCGGCAGATAAATACCGCCCTTGGTCACTTCGTCGCGCTCCAGCGCCTTAATGACCACACGATCACCCAACGGTTGCAACTTACCCATAAGACCTCCTGTGTCCCGTCATTGGGAAAATGGTTTGATGTACTCTTATTTAGCACTCTCAAGTGAAGAGTGCTAAGTCCATAATACAGCAAAAATTCCGGAAATGCAAGGGTTTTACCGGTCAATTTTAGCACTCTTTCCGAAGAGTGCTAATTTAAGAAGGCGCTGTCGAGGAGCAACTGCCAGCTGCCGACTCGCCCCATTTGACGGGGGCCGCTGCTTTGCAGTATCATAAGCTGTTATTACTGGAATTCAGCGAGAGGAACGAGTGCGAGCATGGCGCGTCCCGTCGTAGACCCGGCGACCGATCTCGACAGGGCCGATCCCCTCCGGCCCGGCCCGGCCCCGATGCCCGAGGCGGCGCCGGATCTGTCGCCGCCCGATCCGGCCGGGGATGCGGGACGCGCGCGGCCCTGGCCGCTGCTGCTGTTCAAGACGATGCGGCCCAAGCAGTGGTCGAAGAATGCCGTCGTCTTCGCGGCGCTGGTCTTCGCCTTCCGCCTGCGCGATCTACAGGCCGTGGCCCTTACCGCCGCCGCCTTCATCCTCTTTTGCCTGCTCTCCAGCGCGGTCTACATCATGAACGACCTGGTCGATCGTGAGCAGGACAGCCGGCACCCGCGCAAACGCTTCCGGCCCCTGGCCTCGGGCGCCCTCAGCCCGCGCATCGCCCAGGCCGCGTGTGTGGTGATCCTGGTCGGCACGCTGGCGGTGGCCTTCCTGATCAACTGGCAATTCGGCGCGATCTGCCTGATTTATTTCGTGACCCAGATCGCCTATTCGTTCTGGCTCAAGCACGTCGTCATTGTCGATGTGCTGCTGCTGGCCTCCGGCTTTGTGCTGCGCGCCATGGCCGGGGCGTTGGTGATCGACGTCCCGATCTCGCCCTGGCTCTATGTCTGCGTGACCCTGCTCGGGCTCTTTCTCGGCTTCAGCAAGCGCCGCCACGAACTGATCCTGCTCAGCGAGGGGGCCGGCAGCCACCGCAAGATCTTGCAGGAGTACTCCCCGGTGCTGCTGGAGGAGATGATCACAGTCGTCACGGCGGGCGCCGTCATGGCCTATGCCCAGTACACTTTCACGGCCGAGAATCTGCCCAAGAACCACCTGATGATGATCACGATCCCCTTCGTGCTGTACGGCATTTTCCGCTACCAGTATCTCATCTACCAGAAGAACGAGGGGGGCACGCCCGAAGAGTTGCTGCTGAAAGATCGCCCCCTGCTGGCCTGTATCGTCCTCTGGGGCCTGGTCAGCATCGCCGTGCTCACCCTCGGCAAGATCTATCACATGTAGCTTACGGTTCTTGTGTACACGGGATCGGTGTGTTATAATTCGGAGGTGGCTGCACCAGTTGGCTGATCCACACGTGTGGGGAGCCGCGCTCCCCCTATCTGATAACCCCCGCAGCCCGACGGTGTTCTGCCACCACAACGACAAAGGATGCCGTCATAGACCCCATGCCTAAAAGGCAGGGGCTTGAAAACCCCGATCTATGACCAGTCTCAGCCCGCAAGGGCTCCGTAAGGAATGTGATCACACCGGCGGGTGCCTTGCCAGCCTGCCGCTCTGTGGCCGGGAATCATGCGATCGTTGTTGGGGCAGCGGTGAAGGTCTCCGGCGTGACAACTGTTCTTTACATTGACGAGGCAACCGTTACTCCCGCAAGGGAAGGCCCTTCATGGGCAACGAGGTCCACCATGTCGCATGTGTTCGTCTTGGATACCGACCGCAAGCCTTTAGACCCGCTCCACCCCGGGCGCGCCCGGATCTTACTGCACACCGGCCAGGCCGTGGTCTTCAAGCGGCTGCCCTTCACGATCATCCTGAACCGGGTCGCCGATCGGGAACCGCAACCGCTGCGCTGCAAGATCGATCCCGGCAGTCGCACCACCGGCCTCGCCGTGGTCAACGATACCACGGGGCAAGTCGTGTTTGCGGCCGAAGTGCAGCACCGCGGCCTGTTGATCCACCAGCGCCTGGCGGATCGCCGGGCGGTGCGGCGCAACCGGCGGTCCCGCCAGCTGCGCCACCGCGCGCCCCGCTTCCACAACCGCCGCCGCCAAGAGGGGTGGCTGCCCCCGTCGTTGGCGAGCCGGGCCGCCAACGTGCTGACGTGGATCAACCGGCTGCACAAAGTCGCCCCCATTACGGCGATCAGTCTGGAAGTGGTGAAGTTTGATACGCAACGCATGCAAAACGCCGAAATCCGCGGCGTGGAATACCAGCAGGGCGCCTTGGCGGGCTACGAAGTGCGCGAGTACCTGTTGGAAAAGTGGGGCCGGCGGTGCGCGTATTGCGGCCAGCAAAACAGACCGTTAGAAATCGAACACATCATACCCAAGTCCCGTGGCGGCACCGACCGAGTGAGTAACCTGACCCTGGCGTGTCACGAGTGTAACCAGAGTAAGGGCAGCGACACCGCTGCCGAGTTTGGGCACCCGGAAATCCAGCAACGCGCCCAGCAACCCTTGCGGGATGCGGCGGCGATGAACGTGACCCGTGGGGTGTTGTACCGGCGGCTGCGGGCGACGGGGTGGCCCGTGGAAACCGGCAGCGGCGGCCTGACCAAGTTCAACCGGGTGCAACGGGGTTTGCCCAAAGCCCACTGGCTGGATGCCGTGTGCGTGGGAGTGAGTACACCGGCGGTGGTGCAGACGCGGGGCGTGCGGGTGCTGGGGATCACGGCGCTGGGCCACGGCAACCGGCAGATGTGCCGCACGGACAAGTACGGGTTTCCCCGGTTGCACCGCACGCGGCGGAAGGTGCATTTTGGCTTCCGCACGGGCGATCTGGTGCGGGCGCGGGTGCCGACGGGGAAACACCAGGGGACGCATACCGGGCGGGTGGCGGTGCGGGCGAGCGGGCGGTTCCGGGTAGGAAGGGTCGACGGCATCGCGTATCGGTATCTCCAAGGCTTATGGCGGGCCGATGGCTACGCCTATCAGTATATCTGAAAGGAGGCGCGGCTCCTCCCCACCGCGGAAGCCAGGGGTATCCGCCGCGTTGATAGATCGATGAACACGAACGCCCCGGCCATCGCGCTTATTCTTGTATTTGGAGCAGCGGTGCTCGTCATGGTCATGCTCTTCCTGATTATCAGGCGCCAGATCGCCGAGCAGACCCTGTTGCGCGACCAGCTCGCCACCGCCGAGCAACAATTGGCCCTCGCCGAGCAGCAGAAGATCGCTTTGCAGACGGAGATGGTCCGGGTCCAGCAAGAGGTGGAGGAAACCCAGGTGCTCTCGCCCGTGGAGTGGAAGACGTGCCTCTCCTGCCGGTCGCCGCTGGAAATCGTGCTTTGTCCGCACTGCAAATCGCCGTACCATAAATCATGGACCAGCCCGCGCGGCAAGACGCTCAACTGCTGGGACGCGGTGCTCGCCAGCGGCCGGTGCTGGAACTGCAAAACGGACCTGACCCCGTTCCAGCGAGCGATCCCAGCGGGCGCGCCCATGCCCGTGGCCGCGCCGCCATTCGGCGGCACCGCCACGGTCGCCATGCAGCCGGTCGCCGCCCCGCCCCCGCTCCCGGCCGAGACCGGCCCCGCCCTGCCCCGGGCGATCCCCCCTCGGCGGCAGGAATCGCTGGAGGCCACGGCGCCGCCGCTGCGTAAGCGGCCCCCCGGGCCGCCGCCGATTGTCCATGTCGATCAAACCGTGACCGGCATGACCCCGGGCGGGCAGGGCCCGCCCGCGCTGGATAATCGCCCGGCCACTTTTGAGTTCATCATGCCACCCCCGCCCGCGGCGGCCCCGGAGGCGCCGCCCCCGCTGCCGGCCGCAGCCCAAGAGGCGCCGCCCCCGGCGCCGCCGCGCCACCCGGAGACCGTGCGGCTACCCGTGGTGCCCCCACCGGAAGCGGCACGGCCGGCCACCCCAGAGCCGCCACCGCCGCTGGCCGTCGCGACCATTCCGCCGGCGGGGCCGCCCGCGCCCACGCCGGCGCCCCCGCCGCCGCTGACGGCCGCGACCATGCCGCTGGCCGGGCCGCCCCCGCCCCCACCGGCGCCCCCGCCGCCGCTGACCGTCGCAACCATGCCGCCGGCCGGGCCGCCTGCGCCCGCGCCAGCGGGCACGCCGCTCACCGGGCCGCCCGCGCCCGCACCGGGGCCGGCGGCGGACCGCTCCGATCTGCCCCCCAGCAGCCCCGCGGTCTTGCAGCCGCGCCGACCGGAGTCCACGTATGCGGTGCGTCAGCCCCTGCGGCCCGAAGCCGGGAAGCCGGATGAGGATGAAGACGACTTCAAGATTGTGTAGACGCTGATCACAGCGAAGGAGGTGGCGGGTGTCCACGGTGCAAGACAGGCCTTCGACCGTCGTGGGAGAAGACGATAGCGGCTTTGCCGTCCAAGTCGCGCAGGATGCCGATGTCGAGTTTGCGCGTGAGCGCCTGCTCGACGGCTGGGACCAGGACATGATCGCCCGCGCCCGAGTCATGGTCGTCGGCGCCGGCGCCCTGGGCAACGAGGCGCTCAAGAACCTGGCCTTGCTCGGCTTTCGCAATATGTTCGTCGTCGACATGGATACCATCTCCCGCTCGAACCTGAGCCGGTCGGTGCTGTTCAGCCGGGCCGACCAGGGCAAAGATAAAGCCGCCGCCGCCGCCCGCCGCACGCGCCAGCTCTGCCTGGCCCCCGACCCCAACGTCCGCTATTTTTCGGGAGACCTGACCCAGGGCCTCGGCTCCGGCGTCTATCGGCGCATGGATGTGGTGCTGGGCTGTCTCGACAATGTCGCCGCCCGCATCGCCACCGATGCCGGCTGCTGGCTCTTCGGCGTGCCCTGGGTCGAAGGCGGCATGGCCGGCTACCAGGGCAACGTCACGGTGTTCGTGCCCCTCGACGGCCCCTGCTACCTCTGCACCCTCTCCGAAGCCGATCGCGCCAACGAGCGCCAACGCTTCTCCTGCGACCAGCGCAAGCAACGGTATGCCCTATCGAACCAGATCCCCGCCGTGCAGACCGTCTCGTCGATTATCGCGTCGACCCAGGTACAGGAGACGCTCAAGCTCTTACAGGGCCACCGCGAGACGCGGAGCATCTTCTACGACGGGGTGCGCAACCAGATGGAACAAAGCAAGATGGGCGTGATGGCCGCCCATGCCTTGCACCACCCCACCCTGGTCAACCGCGAGATCGTCGAGATGCGCCAGTTGAGCCAGGACACGCCACTCGGCGAGGCCTTGACCCGCTTACAGAAAAAGCTCGGCACGCCGGAAGTCACGCTCAAGCTCGAAAGCGCGTTTGTGTCGAATGCCGTCTGCACCCACTGTGGCCATAGCGAGCCGGTGATGCGCCCGTTGAACCGGATCTGGGCCGACGAGTTCCAGGTCTGCGCCAATTGTGGCTCGCGCCCCAGCGGCAAAGGCGACCGCGTCGAAGACCTGGCCGTGCGCTTCGTACCGCACCGTGAAGTATCGCGGGCTAGCCCGGACAATTTTCAGACTACCACCCTGGGGCAGCTGGGCATCCCGCCGCTGCACGTCGTCCAGGTGCGCGCCGCCGGGACGACGCATTATGTGGAGCTGACCGGGGATCTTAAAGCCGTGCTGGGGCAGTGGGGCTAAGCCGTATCCGGCCCCGTAATCTGGGACCCGTCATTTTTACTTACGCGCACTCGGCGAAAGGAGATCACTACTATGGCAACGGAACAACGTGTCCGTGTCAAGTTCATCGATATGCATGGGGGCAAAACCATCGAGGCGGAGATCCGCGCGAATTACACGGTCGAGCAGACGATCGAAAAGCTAGTCAAAAACTCCTTCATCACCGCTCTGCAGCCGGGCCAGGAGTATGTGCTCATGCTGAAGCGGGAGAATCGCCGCTTGCTCCCCACCCAGACCCTGCGCGAGGCCGGCGTCGTCGACGGCGACCTGCTGCAGGCCGGCGCTGTGATGCGCGGCGGCTGAGCCCGCCCGCCCGGTTCTTGCTTAACAGAGAGGCACTAAGCACTATGTACGCTCCTGACGAATGGCTAACTGTGCGGCTGACCGCCGAGCTC
>Ga0070730_10005381_pt1 | contig 11063 bp, 12 predicted proteins | sample Coa_R1_3_FD_66447 | JGI IMG/M metagenome (GOLD analysis project Ga0070730, IMG submission 66447) | Surface soil microbial communities from Centralia Pennsylvania, which are recovering from an underground coalmine fire - Coalmine... | ecosystem: Environmental > Terrestrial > Soil > Unclassified ... | reverse complement strand
TGCCTGCTGCCAGGCCAGTTTGCGGGTGAGCCGGAGCTCGCGCAAGCCGGGAGCGAGCAGGACTTTGCCGGCGTCGCTCTGATCGTTATAAGGCCGGCCCGCCTGGACGGCGGGGTGCTCGCGCGCCACATGATCGATCAAGGTCTGGCGCTCCTGGCGGGCCAGGGCCGGGTGCTCGATAAAGCGCCCCAGCTCGTGCAGTGTGTGATCATAGAAGACGACAACCGGCACCGAGCGCCATTTGCCCTGGTTGAGGTATTGGTCGGCCAGATCGAGGTGCTGGTCGCGCAGGAACACGCGCAGGTCCCAGTTCGGCGCCGCGGCGCCCAGGCGCCCGAGCACCGGCAAGTACAGCAGCGAGTCGCCGCACCAGTCCTCGGTAAGGATCAGCACCTGTAGCGGCCGATCCAGGCGGGAGATCACCTCCTGGTCCGCGGCCGTGATCTGGAACGCGGCGTAATTGGCCGCAAACGCCTCCTGGTTGTCGCGCATTTGCGCCATATAGGCCGGGAAGCGCATCCCCTGGCCAAACTGCTCAGCCGTAATCGTCATAATCGCCATCTCCTTCCCCCATTATACGCCCGCGCGATCCCATCCGCCCGGGGCCCAGCTTACATCTCCCAGTCGTGCCATCACCCAACCTATCCAATAGCCCGATCTCAAACCAGGCCAGAGGCCAGGTCCCGCAAGGAACCTGGCCTCTGGCCTGGTTTGGGTGGAGATGGGGGGAATCGAACCCCCGTCCAGAAAGCTCAGCCGGCAATATACTACAAGCGTAGTCCGCGTATGGTTGAGTCACTCACCGGTGCTCCACGGACGGAGCGCCGGCTCGCCAGCCCAATAGGCTTAGGCCCCGCTTATCAGGCAGTCCCCGGGGCAGCATCCTGGTTCATGGCGCCCGCGATCGTTCTACCAGGAAAAGAACGGACGGACGTCGCCGGAGCTAGTTGGTACTAGGCAGCGAGAGCAACAGGCTGATTGCCGGTTGTTGGTTTGCTCTTGATTAACGAGGGCAGAGCGCCTCGGCTTGCAATTACCAAACCTCACCCCCTGTCGAAGCCATGCATCCCCAGGTGGTGTCTTAGAGTTTGCCCCGCACGGCCCGCGCGATGTCCCGCTGGGCGTCGCGCTCGGCCAGGGCGTCGCGCTTATCGTACAGTTTCTTCCCGCGGCCCAGGGCCACTTCGAGCTTCGCCTTGCCGTGCAGGAGATAGATCCGGATCGGCACCAGGGCCAGCCCCTTTTGCTCGACCTTGGCCCGGAGATAGATGATCTCGTTGCCGTGGAGCAACAGCTTGCGCCGGCGGAGCGGCTCGTGGTTGAAGTGCGTGCCCCCTTGCGGGTAGACCCCGATGTGGGCATTAATCAACCAGGCTTCGCCCCGCTCGACCCGCACGTAACTCTCGCGCAGGTTCGCTTTGCCGTCCCGTAAGGATTTGATCTCCGAGCCCACCAGCACCAGGCCGGCCTCGATCGTCTCGTCGATCGCATAGTCGTGGAACGCCTTGCGGTTGACGGCCAGGTCCCGCCGGCCCTGCTCACGCGTGTTCACCCCTCTATTGTACCAGATTCGGCCGCGCTTGACAAGCGCGGCCGCGGCTCAGGACGCCGCGCCGATCGCCGTCTTCACGACGCGGTACTGGTGGGTGACCGGGCAGGCCTGCATCAACATGGCGCTGACCGGGCAATATTTGTAGGCCGATAGCTCCACCGCGCGGCCGACCGCGGTCAGGTCGAGGGCCGGCCCGCTGACGATATGCTGGACGACAATGTGGGTGTAGACCTGGGGGTGGGCCTGGCGCTGGATGGCGGCCACCCGCACGCGGTAATCAGTAACCACCTGGCGCTTCTTGCGCAAGATCGCGATGACATCCATCCCGGTGCAGCCGGCGAGCGCCACCAGGAGCAGCTCCAGCGGCTCAACCCCGCCGCCATGGCCGCCGTGGGCACTGCCGGTGTCGAGCACCAGCGTGTGGCCCGAGGGCGCCTGGGCCAGGAACGCCATCCCGGCCGGATCGCTCAGCCGGATCACCACCTCCCCGCTGGCCGCCCCTGGCAGCAACGGCTCCCCCAGGGCGTCTTCCAGGGATTCGGCCGCCCGGCCCTGCGGCACGGCCCCCGGCTGGCTGGTACTCGTTATGTTACTCATCCTTGCTCATACTCTTCATGCCGGACGGACACGGTCGCGGAAGAGGCCGAGTTGTCCACTGTGCTCACGCTTGTGGCCGTAGTTGAAGTAGACGATCAGGTCGTCGAGCGCGTACTCCGGGCCGTACCAGGGGATGGTGCCCACCTCGCGCAGCTGCTCGGGCGGGATCTGCGCCGCCAGGGCCATGAGCCGGTCGTGGGCGGCTTGGTAGCCGGCCCGCGCGGCGGCGGCCGACCCACCCTGCGCCGCCGCAATCTGTTCCAACGTGAACTCGTCGCCGCCCTGCAGGGCCCGGAAGCGGTCAAGGTGCGGCGTGGGACTGCCCGGCTGGGCGAAAGTGCTCAGCACGTCGCCCAGCACCGCTTCCTGCGCCGTCATGTGGATCAGGAGGGCGCGGGCCGAGAGATCGCCGCACGCGCCGGGCGTGTCCCACGCATCGTCGGGCAGGCCGTCGATCGACTGGAGCAGGGTGCCGTGCCCGTATTTGAGGATATCGAGGGCGTTCATGGTAAGGGGTCCTCCTGACTATCAGCGCTGCTCCGCCAGAAAGGCCACCAGCACGGCGGTGAATTGCTCCGGCGTCTCCATCGGCACGGCATGGTGGGTCGCGGGGATCACCACCAGACGGGCGTCGGGCATCCGTTGGACGTAGGCTGCTTTCACCGCCACCGGCGAATAGTCCTGATCGGCGGCGATGACCAGCGTCGGGCAGCGAATCGCCCCGATCTGGTCCCCCACATCCCAGCCGAGCAGCGCGCGGGTGGCCGCGATGTAGGCGGCCGGGTCGTTCGTGGCCCAGCGTTCCACGAAGCTCTGACGCAAGGCCGCGTGTTCCGGGTGGGGGAAGAGATTCGGGCTGAGCGCCTCGCCCATCGCGCGCATGCCCATCTGCTGGACGAGGGCGACGCGGCGATCGATTTCCTGCTGCGCTGCCGCGGCGCTGCCGGGCAGGCCCGGGGCGCTGTTCACGATCGTCAGCGTTTTGACCTGCGTCGGGGCGTCGAGGGCTAGCTGGAAAGCGACGGACCCGCCTAGCGACACGCCGACGATGTGCGCAGCGCCGATGTCCAGGGCCTGCAGCAGGCCGGCGGTGTCCGCGGCGAACAAGGGGATGGTGTACGGTCCCGGCGGCCGCGCCGACTGGCCATGCCCCCGCAGGTCGAAGGTCAGGACCGTGTAGGTCGGGGCTAACGCGGCGACCTGGTAGGCCCAATCTTGTGTGCTGGACCCTAACCCGTGGATGAAGACCAGCGGTGGCCCCTGGCCGTGCAGTTCATAGTACAGTACGCTGTCGTTGATCGGAATCTGCGGCATCCGTGGTTCCTTAGCTCTAAGGCGTAGGTTAACGTGGGCCCCTGGTCAGTTGCAAAACTGACCTAGGGGTTTCACAACTATACCATGCCCCGCCTGCGCCGCGCAACCATCTTGGGTCGGCCATCTAGATCTCCAGTGCGCATCCACCCACGCTTGGGCCTCTAGCGGACGACTTCTGCGCCATGGCCCGCCGCGCTGTAGCCCCTACTTCTGGTCGCTCACATAGCTATCGATGCAGGCGAAGGTGGCGGTCGGCTGTTCGATCTGCGGTAGGTGGCCGGCCTCCTTGATGATCGCGAAGCGGGCGGCCGGGAAGGCGGCGGCATAGGCGGCTCCATAGGCGGGGGTGAAGATGCGGTCGCTCGCGCCCCAGATAACCAGGACGGGGATTTGGATGCGGCCGAGGCGGTTCAGGAGCTGCGGGTCATGCATGTACGGATCGCCCGCGAGGACCCGCATGGTCGCCATGTTCGCCTGCCGGATCGCCGCCTGATCTGCGGGGACCGTCGTCGGGTCCACGTAGAAGCGGTCGGCGTCGTGGAAGGAGTATTCGGCGACCTCGCGCGCGGTGAGCGCGAAGAAATCCCGCATGGGTTCGCCTGGGACCTTGATGCCGCCGGCATCGATCAGGACGAGGCCCGTGATGCGCCCGGCCGCGTCGCGCGTCGCCATCTCGCAGCCGATCCAACCGCCGAGCGACGATCCAATCACGAGCACATTGTGCAGGTCGTGATCCGCAAGGTAGTCCAGGTACACGCCGGCGAGGTCGGCGATCCGGGCACACTCTGCGGGGCGGGGAGTGCCGTTCCAGCCTGGGTGGGTCGGGGTGATTGTGTGCATGGTGGCGGCGAGGTGGGCGGCGAGGCCAGCGACGGTGAACGGGCCGCCGCCACCGTGCAGGATGAGGGCGGGGCGTCCGGTTCCGGCCTCGCTCACCGTGAGATTGAGGTCGGGGCGGAGGGCCACGGTGCGAGTCGTGGGGGTAGGCATGCGTTTGTTCCTTTCAACAAGGTAGCGAGTACATCCTGAATCGGGCCTGGAGTTTGCAGACCCATCCTAGCACCATCATTATACAACAACATCTTTATATAAGCAAGGTTATATAAAGATGTTAAGATACTTGGGACGCCAACCTGCCCTCTCAGGTTGGTGCCGGTAAGGGGTAATGGGACGCGTGGTACCTCGGGAGAGATCTGCCGCTGGGAGTCAGCTAGGTGAGCTTTCGCCAATAATCCGGAGGAGCAGGTCGAGCAGCGTCGCGCGTTCCTCCTCGGAGAGAGGCGCGAATGAGGCGCGCAAGACCTCGTCCGCGATCGGGTGACCGGCGGCGAGCGTGTTCGTGCCGGCCGGGGTCAGGTGGTGTTCAATCCGTTGACCGTGGCCGGGCCGCCGCTCGATGAGGCCTTGCGCTTGGAGCCGGTTGGCGAGGGTGCCGAACGCTTGATCGCTCTGGAACGTGGCGCGGGCCAGGGCGTGGGTGGAAGCCCCTGGTTGGCGGTCGATGGCGCGCAGGGCATCCCACTGGGCGAGTGTCGTCCCCACCGCGGCGAGCGCGGTGTCGAGGGCACGATGGTGCCGGTACTGAACCTGCTTGATCGCACGACCTAACAATTGCAGCGCCATGGACATACCGCCACTTTACCGGTTTGTTAATGTCCCGTCAAGCGGGCTTCCGCCGCTTCCCGTGTGCTTCAACCAATGCATACCCACCCACGCTTTGGCCTCTACCGGGCGGCTTCGTGCGCTTCGTGCGCTTCGTGGATCAAATCGAGCCGGCCCCCGGCAGGAGTTCCCACCACCATTCATGGACGCCCTGGGGGGCGAGGGCGCGGGCGGTGCCCTGGGCCTGGGCGCCCGTGAGGTCGTCCACGGTGCCGATCGCGGGCTCGACGCCGAGGTGGTAGTAGTCCTGCCAGCCATGCCAGTTCAACCAGAGCCCGAGCGTGTTGAGCTGGGCCGGGTCATACTGGAGGCGCAGGTGGCTGTCGGTGGCCGGATCGTACAGCCCGACCCAGCCCGCCTGGAGATCGGTCAGGAAGAGCTTGGCGGCCCGGCCCACCGCGCCGGCCGGCGGCGGCACGACGCCGAGGGAGCCGTCCTCGCCGGACGGGATGGGGGGGGCCGGGGACCAGCGGAACGCCGGCGGGATCGGGACCGGCCAGGCGCCGGTGGCGCCATTCAGCCGGACCGTGGCCGGCTCGGGCACCACGAGGCGCATGCCCGGGGTCGGGGCCCAAATCGCATGCGCCGCCCAGCAATAGAGGAAGGGGGCATCCCCCAGGTTGCGCACCCGGTAGCGGAAGAGGAGCCCCCTACCCGGCCCCACTTCCAGGCTCCGCTCGAAGAGGTAGGGGAACTCCACCCCCGTCACCTGGGTCCGCAGTGCCGGGCCGGTCTCGACGACGGCCCAGGTCGCGCTCCAGATCTCGCCATGGTCGGCGATCGGCCGGCCGGCCCAGGGCGGCGCGGGGTACGGACCGGGCGCGACCGCCGGGAAGCATTCGTCAATCCCCGACGAGTCGGAGTTGCCGTAGTCACTGCCGAAGGGGAGCTTGCGGTACGGCTGGCGGGGATTGCGCCAGAGCCACTGCCGGCCGCTGTGCCGATCCAGGAAGGTGATGACTTTGCCGCCGAGATCGGGCAAACACTCGGCGATCCAGTCCGTGGTCTCCAGGCGATAGAGAGGGCGGCCCTGCCAGGTCTGTGTGGTGATCTGCATCCGGTCAGGAGGGCCAGCTCTGCGGATCAATGTCAAAGGTGCTGTCTTCGGCGTACTCGATCCCCGCCATTTTGACCCGGGGGATACGGGCCTGGAGCTCGTCGATATGGGCCAGCAGGAAGGAGCCCATCTGGTGGATGATCCGGCGCACGGTCACGAAGATCGCCTCCAGCTCCGCATGGTGCTCGGGCGCGGTAAACTGCTTGAGGATGTCAAGGTACATATTGACCGATCGCTCGATCTCGCGGGTGCGCCAGTTGATCAGGCGCGGAGTCAGCAGATTCTTGGCGTCAATATCCAGGTAGTAGCGCTGCATGAAGATGATGATGTGGTGCTGACGGAACATGGCCTGGTCGGCATCCTGGGCATAATCGGTGAGCACCTCAAGCACGTTGGCATAGCGCGCCCGCAAGACTTTCTGCTTGTTCATCTCGTCATACAGCGTGCCTTTCAGCTCCTGGGGGGCACGCTGCATCAGCTCATCCAGGATCGCCGTCGCCTGCTGGCGTAGTTCATCGACCAATGCGGGCATAACCAGGGTCCTCTCTCTGCGATCGTCGTCGTTGCTCTAAGGATAGCAGAAAGGAACCCGCTCCGCAACCGGGGCGGGATGGGTCTATAAACGAGGGCACGGGACTGGCTACAACGATCCCGTACTGCCGACTCATTCGTCACCGGTCACTGACTACTGCTTACTGCCTACTGCCTACTCGAAGGAGGCCAACCCGCATGCGCGATTCTACTGAGGGGGCCCCGCCGGTCCTGCCGAACCCGCCCAAGCGGCTACTGATGGGCCCCGGGCCGAGCGAAGTCGACCCGGCGGTGCTGCAGGCCCTGGCGCTGCCGCCGCTGGGCCATCTCGATCCCGCGCTCCTGGCGCTGATGGCCGAGCTGCAGGCGCGCCTGCGCCAGGTGTTCCGGACCCAGAATCGGGTGACCCTGGCCGTCTCGGGCACCGGCACGGCGGGGCTGGAGGCCGCCCTGCAGAACACGGTCGCCCCGGGCGATCGGGTGCTGGTTGGGGTCATCGGCTACTTTGGCGAGCGGCTCTGCGCGGTCGCCGGCCGCCTGGGCGGCCAGGTCGTGCGGGTGGACGGGGAGTGGGGCCGGCCGCTCGATCCCGCGCGCCTGGTCGACGCCATCCGCGCGGCGCGCCCCCAGGTCGTGGCCCTCGTCCACGCCGAGACGTCGACCGGCGTCCTGCAGCCGCTCGACGGCATCGGCGCGGCCGTGCGCGAGGTAGACGGGTTGCTGGTGCTGGATACGGTTACCTCGCTGGGCGGCCACCCGGTGGAAGTCGACGCCTGGGGCGTGGATGCGTGTTACAGTGGCTCGCAGAAATGCCTGGGCGCGCCCGCCGGCCTGGCCCCCTTCACGATTGGCGAGCGCGCGCTGGCCCGCTTGCGCGCCCGCCCGGCGCCGCCGGCCACCTTCTATCTGGCCGCCGACCTCCTGGCCGGCTACTGGGATGACCACCAGTACCACCACACGATCTCGGCGCCGCTCGTCTACGCGTTGCTGGCCGCCCTGCGCCAGATCGCGGCCGAGGGGCTGGAGCAGCGCTGGGCCCGGCACCAGCTGCAGCACCAGGCCTTCCGGGCCGGCTGCGAGGCGCTGGGTTTGACCTTCCTGCCCGAGGAAACAAGCAGCCTCTGGCCGTTGAATGCCATCCAGATCCCCAGCGGGATCGACGATCTGCGGGGCCGTACCGCCCTGCGCGATTATCACGGCATCGAGATCGGCGGCGGCATGGGCCCGCTGAAGGGCAAGATCTGGCGGGTCGGTTTGATGGGCTACGGCGCCCGCCAGGAGTTTGTGCTCGATCTGCTCGGCGCCCTGGAGCTCCTGCTGGCGACCCATGCCCATCCGGTCCCCGCGGGGGCCGGGGTGGCCGCCGCCATGGCCGTCTATACCGCCGCAGCCACCCATAGCGTCCCCGGTTAGGCGGGGGTCCCTACCTGGGCGACGGCCTCTTCCACCCCGCACCCGCCGGCGCAGTTGACAGCCTCCCCGGCGCGTGCTAGAATACGCCGCCCTGTAGTGCGGCGGGGCGGTTTCCACTCTGCCGATGGAGGTTCCTGATGCACTGCAGATCTACGGCGGCCCTGGCCGGGGCTTTCCTGCTGCTGGCGGCCTGCAATACCGCGGCCCCCACCCCCCAGATCGCCGGCCCGACGCCGGGCCTGGCGCCCGATCTGACCCCGGCCCCCCGCGCGGCGGGCCCCGGATCGGGGAGCACCGCCACGCCGGCGGGCGCGTTGCTGCATGTTGACTACCTGGTGTCGACCGCCACGGCCAGCCCGCCGCCGTCCGGCGGGCTGGCCGCGACGGACACGCCACCTGTGCTTCCGGCCGGCGCGCGCCCCACGCCCGACGCTGGCGCGGCGGGGGGGCCCACCGCGCTCGCCCCGGCTCCCCGCCCGCCGGCGGTCCCGCGGGCCCCGCATCCGACCCATACGCCCCATCCGACTCGCACCCCCCATCCGACCCATACGCCGCGCGCCAGTGCGACGCCGGTCGACAGCGCGCTGCCCTCGCCGAGCGCTTCCCCACCCGCGGGCCCGCCGCTGAGCAGCACCCCGGTGCCCACCGGGGTGCCCATTCCGGCGGCGCCGACAGATACACGGACCCCCCGGCCCACGTATACTCCACGACCGTCCAGCACGGCCGGGCTGCCGCCGGGCACCGGGACGCCGGCCCCGGCCGGGCGTTTTGTCGTCAGTACCCACAGCCGGAAATATTATTATTGCGTGAGCGACCCGGCCTGGCATACGCTGGCGCCCACTAACCTGGTCTGGTATCCGGATGAGGCCACGCTCCAGGCACGCTATCCCGGGCTGGTGCTACATGCGCCCTGTACCCCGTAAGGATCATTGCCCATGGTGACGACAATCGGTGGCCCTGCTGCTTTCGCCGACGGCCCGCCGCCCCGGGCGGCCGCCGTGCTGCTGTTACTCTATCCCGACCCGGCGACGGGCCATGAGACGATCGTCTTCACCCGGCGGACGGCGCACCTGCCGACTCACGCGGGCCAGATTTCCTTCCCCGGGGGCTCCCAGGACCCCGACGATGCGGACGCGGCCGCCGCCGCCCTGCGCGAAGCGCACGAAGAGCTCGGCATTCCGCCGGCTGCGGTCACGGTCGTGGGCACGCTGCCGCCGGTCCATACCGTGGTCAGCAACTACCTGATTACGCCGATTATTGGGCACGCGGCGGCCCGCCCGGCGTTCGTGCCCAACCCCGGCGAAGTCGCAGAGGTGATCGAGGTCCCCGTCGCCGGCTTGCGGGTGGCCGGCATCCATCGCCAAGAAGTGCGCGAGACGCCGCGCGGCCCCGTCGAGGTCCACTACTTCGAGTACGGGCCCTACACCATCTGGGGCGCCACTGCCCGCATCCTGCACATCTTCCTGGGCGGGGAGCCCCTGGTCGCGGGCGCCACTCCCGCGCACATCGCGTCGTAGCCGGGCGATCCGGGGTAAAATAAGGCCGGATTCTACCGATCAGGTACTTGACATATTCAAAAACTTGTGCTACATTGTTATGTAGACCTGGCAAGCAAGGTATGCGTGGTGAGGCCGGTAGGTCACCTGTGCCCCCGGCCGTTACGCGCACCCGCTCTCCTGCTTCCACCTTTTGTTCCCGCCACGTCAGGGTACGGGCCGTCAACCAAGCCCGGCGCCGGGAGTGTAGCCATATAGGTGCTGCGGGTCACCGGGTGGCCGGGACTCCTCAAGCTGCAGCAGAAAGGAAGAAGGACCTGTGCGGAGTCTGCCACGTATGTCGCTCGCCCTGGCCTTGGTATTGTTCAGTGGGATGCTCAGCCTGCTGGCGTCGGCCCCAGCGCGGGCCGAATCGACCACGATCGAAATCACCGACGTCTATAACGCGGTGAATCCCTCCGAGGAGTGGTTCCAACTCTACAACATGACCAAGAGCTCGCTGACCCTCACCGATTGGAGTATTTGCACCAGCACGACCTGCATCACCCTGCCCACCATGACCATCGACTCGTTTAACCTGGCCAAAATCAAGGCGAGCAGCTTGAGTAACTGGCCGGCCAAGGGGCTCGACGGCGCCAACGATATGCTGGGGCTCAAGGATAACAACGGCAAGCCCATCGACAGCCTGAACTGGGGGACGCCGAGTAGTTCCTGGAAGAACTATGAGGCCTTCCAGACCATGCTCTGGAACCCGGGGATCAAAACCCCCGACCCCAACGCCAACCAGTCCTTCTTCCGCATGGCCATCGGCCACGACACCGATTCGCCGACGGACTGGTTGACCACGGCCCAAAAGCTGCCCGGCAGCACTGCGCAGCCCACGGCCACCCCGACGAGCCCGATCCAGCCGCTGACCACCCCGCCGGCGCCCAAGACCGGGGGCGAGTTCCCGGTGCTTCTGGCGCTCGGCCTGCTCGGCGGCCTGTTCGCGATCCGCTATCTGCGCCGGCTCGCGCCCCAAAAATAACCGCGCCCGGCTTTTGGGACCCTCACCCCGGCGTGCAGCCTCCTGGCGGCGCCGGGATTTTGCTGCTTGACAGGGTAGTACAGGTGTGCTATTATTGGACCAGGGCGGAGGAGGATCAGCACGATGCCGGATGGGCGAACCCATGATATCATCACGGTCGTCACCGCGGCGGGTGCCGCGCCCTTTAGCCTGGCCTGGCCGGGGATGTCGCCCGGCCAGGTCGGCATCCTGGCCGGCGCGTATCTGCTCTCGGGGATTATGTTCTCCTGCGACCTGGACCTGCGCTCCGAGCCCTACCTGCGCTGGGGCCGCTTTCGCTTCCTCTGGTGGCCCTACCAGCATTTCATCCACCATCGGGCCATCTGGTCGCACGGCCTGGTCATCGGCCCCGTCCTGCGCATTATCTACTTCAGC
>Ga0070730_10005380_pt1 | contig 11065 bp, 10 predicted proteins | sample Coa_R1_3_FD_66447 | JGI IMG/M metagenome (GOLD analysis project Ga0070730, IMG submission 66447) | Surface soil microbial communities from Centralia Pennsylvania, which are recovering from an underground coalmine fire - Coalmine... | ecosystem: Environmental > Terrestrial > Soil > Unclassified ... | reverse complement strand
CAATATCGAACTCCATGCGGTCGCTCATAAGCCTCCTCCTGCCCGGGCAATTGGCCCTGCGCTTGCTCGATCAGTCCTATCAATTCTTGATGGTAGCGCGAGCCTGCGCCTTTCCGATTTTTGTAATGGACCAACCACTCACCGGATAGTTAGTCGCAATCTGGACCCCGGCAAGCTCCGTGGGTCGCCTTCGAGTTGACTTTCCCAAGCCTACAAGGACGAAAACGCCAAACTCGCGAAATGATTCCGCCACGGTCTAGACCAGTTCGAGGAAGTTTCCTGGATGTGGCTGGCCTTCCGTTCCCAATCCGCACGTCACATCCGTGATTTGGCGACTATACACCCGAGTGGATCACTAATCGGGTTGCCGGCTAACTGGGCAGGATCGCCTGCGCTGGCTGTCTGTACGGCCCCCAATGCAAGTCCGTTTCGCAAATCCTTGATCATGGGCCGCCGTCCATCTGCCCCGAAATGCGCGCTCCCACGCGGTGACGCTGGTAACTCAGAGCCCCCGTTGTTGATTTGAAAGCGCGTTTGGTCCAGAATATGCACATGCTTACCGGAGGCATCCCGTCCGCGGAAATGGGCTCAGCCCACCGGCCATCTGTCTCTTCGACAATCCAACCTGACTTCCTCCCCGACACGATGCGGACAACGGGCACATTACAGGAGGTAAGGTTATGGCCACAGTATCCCGGAGGTTGCCGGAGCGGCCTCATCTCGATGTTCCAAGGCGCGAGGCGCGCGAACTTCTCAACCAATGGCGGAATGGCGAACCTGAAGCGTTCGACCGCATACGTCGCCGGCATCCAAGATTTGCAACGGCCGACAATTCCGTCCTAGCCGCGGGTCCCTTTCGTCTCAGCGATGCTCAACTCGTCATCGCCCGCGAATATGGTTTCGCTCACTGGGCCGAACTGAAGCAGCGGATTGCCGCCAACTCGTCCGCGCACGCTTTGGCCACAGCAATCCGCGCGGACGATCGGACTGCCGCGGTACGGCTGATTCAAATGCACCCCGAACTGCTGCATCTTCCCGTCTGGAGCAGAGACTGGGGGCCGCCGATGAGCCACGCGGCCAACCTAGGACGGATGGACATCGTAAAGGCAATGGCGGCGCTGGGCGCGCGAGATTTCCAAAACGCCTTTGACCGCGCTCTCCTTCAGGGAAGGATCGAGTGCGCGCGCTGGCTGCACGAACATGGCGCTCGAGTCGCGCCGGGCATCGTCATGGGCGCGTGCGAAACGCTGAATCCTGCCGGCATCCGTCTTCTCGTCGAGTTGAATGCGCCGTTCACCGACGAGCACGGCAATCGTCTCGCCCCCCTCACGCTGGTGCTGGAAACCTACGGCAGAAATCCCCAGGGGAAGCATGAGATTCTCGAGATCTTCGCCCAATCCGGTTATGACCTGCCGGATACGCCGATAATGGCGTTTCATCGCGGAGACGTTGCGGAGTTGGAGAAACACCTTCGGCGCGACCCGAAGTTGCTGGAGCGCAGGTTTACGCTGGGCCAAATATATCCATCGGAATGCGGCTGCGCGAACGATGGCCGGTCCGGCATGCACTGGACGCCGATTGACGGGTCCACACTACTGCACTTGGCGATTGATTTCCGTGAGCGCGAGATCTTCGATTGGCTACTCGCGCACGGCGCGAATGCCAACGCGCCTGCCACAGTCGATCGCGACGGCTTCGGTGGACACACACCACTGTTCAATGCCATTGTTTGTGGCCCATGGCCGGATACAGGAATGACCGGCATGCTGTTGGAGCGCGGCGCCACGCGAGATGCCCGAGCGAGCTTACGAAAATTCCTCGACTGGATCGCGAACCCGCATTGGCATGAAGCGCGCGATGTGACCGCCGCCGAGTGGGGCCGAGAATTTCCGGAAAAAGATTGGGTTAACAGCGAAGCTCTACAGCTTCTCGGCTGATGAGGCGCGCCTCTCTGGGACCATCCCTCGGTCGGTCCGAGGTACGGGCTACTTGGAAGCGAGGCTGTTCAGCGCCCAACTTGACGTGAAACGCGCGACTCGTGGATCTGGCCGGAGCGGACTGAGCGGTGGGACCACCGCTCGGAGACAACAGCGCTCCAGTAGTGATGCCCGCCACTCATGACTCCCACTTCGGAAACGGGCTCACCTTCGCCTTCTGCAAGTCGCGGATCAAGTCCGGCACCCTCTTCCGCCGCCGCATCAGCTGTTCCAGCATGCGCTCGAAGTCATCCTGTTCGCCGGGAATCCATTCCGCCGGCACTTGCTTCAGTGCCTGGTCCACTACTACTTCGGGGAAATGCATCACGCGCTCGAGCCACGGCTCGAATGCTGCCATCGACGCCACATCGCCATAAACCAGTCTGCGCGGATACAAACCCTGCACCGGTGAATCGGTGAACTTCCAGTCCGGGCCGTTGAAGGCGAAGCCGTGGTCGATCATCAGTCCCACGAACCCCATGGTCAGCGCGTGTTCTTCGGCCGCGCGCGGCAGCCATTCCCGCACGCGCGCGCGAAAAAACACCGCCTGGCGCCCATCGGCGTTCGACACCCACTTATCGAAAACCAGCATGGCCAGAAAATCGGAAAGGTTCCGCACTTTGTGAAGCAGCGTGTCGGGCACGAAATCGTAGACTGCCACTTTCGAGGGGTCGCCCGGATAACGCGATCCGAACTGCCGGCCCGGCGCCACCGGTACGCGTCGCGTCCCCAGTTCGATTGAAACATCCGGATTCTCCCGCAGAAACTCTTCGCTGACGTGAATCAGCGCCGCGTCTGCGCTCGATACTTGCAGGTACTTCAGAAAAACCGAGGCCACCAGCTCGTTCACAAGGATCCTGCGGTGCTGCGGATTATTCTGGAACTTCACGATGTAGAACTGGCCGTCGTCGGCCTCAAGAAGGTGCGATTGAGCGCCTCCGCGCATCTTGCGGATGTGTCGGCGCGCCGCGAGAGGCATTGGATGAAGTAATCTAGAGTAGTATCACACCTTTTAGGAGAGCAGCCCATTATGCCGGAGGAACCACAAGTGCCTGCCCTGGACGGAAAAAGTGCGGGCGAAGCGAAGGGCCGCAATAAGGATGAAGTCGCCCTGGAGCTGATGAAGTTTATCGCCGTGACCACGGGCTACGGCAAAGCCACTAGCAGCGCGACGGGTTTCTCGGGCAAGGCCACCAAATCGTCGGAAGAATATGCGGACGCTCTGTTCCAGCTATTCGACCGCTGCCGCGCGGCCGTCGCCAAAGAGCCAGGAAAATAAAACGCGCCGGTAAAGTCTGCCGTTAGTTCCAGCAAACCGTCCGGCGCGATAGCCCTTCGATAATGGCTGCGCGATTTCCGCTACTTCTTCCGCTTGGCTCCGCCCTTCTTCTTGGCTGAGCCCTTCTTCGCCGATTTCTTGGCTGCTTTCTTCTTGGGCGCCCGCTTGGCAGCCTTCTTGGCCGGAGCTTTCTTGGCCGCGGCTTTTTTCTTCGGTGCGGCTTTCTTCGGCGCGGCCTTTTTCGCCGCCTTAGGCTTCGGAGCCGCCTTCTTGGCTGCCGGCGGCTTCGGCGGGGCTGCCGGCGCGGGTGGCGCTGCCGCCGGAATGCTTCCAACCGAAGGCATCATGGGCGCCTGGTGCTCTTCGTCATCCTCTTCGTCTTCAGCTTCGTTGTAATCGTCGAGCTTGGAACCAACCTCTGCATTCTCGTCGTCGAAGTCGCGAAAATCTTCCATTTCGTCCTCATCCCTCGGAGTGAGCTCATAAAAACCAAACATTCCGAACGCCTCCTGTTCCGGTCACGATCAACAGACATAGAATACCTCGTTTTGCATCGGAGGCAACAGGGAAAAGCAAGAAAATTGCCGGATCTTCAAGGCACTGAAGGGTGGCTGAACGCGCACTGGCAAGCGCGGTGAAGACGATACCGGAGGCTGTTTACTGCCCGGCTGCCTGAGCCAGTTTGCCGGGCGCTTCGTGGATTGCCGCGGCCCTTTTCACGTGGCTTTTGGAGGATGGACGCCTGTGCTGCGCCGAAGCTTTCTGGCCAGTGGACCGGCGTGTATGAGACCGCTTCGCCGTAGCCTGCTTCGCTGGCGCGGGTTCATGATAAGCCGCCGGAATCAGCAGCCGGTCGCCTACCGTAGGCGACACTGCCTGCATCTTGTTGATCGCCGCGATGGTCGCCAGAGGCGTCCGGTAGCGTTTCGCGATGGTGGCCAGCGTTTCGCCGTTTTCAACAGTATGCATGCGCCACGAAGCCCGCCGTTCCGCCGGAACCATTTGCAGGGCCGCCATCAGATAGCTTCCCGAGCCCTTGGGCACATGCAGCGAGTAACCTTCTGGAGCCAAACCCCTTAACAACGCCGGATTCAACGCTTGCAGTTCCGCCACCGGCGTATTCGTGAGGTCCGAGATCAGAACCAGATGCGTGGGCGAGGACATCTCCAAGCTGTCGTACTCGAGCGGAGCATCGGGCACGATCCCATCCAGACCATACTCCGAGGCATTCTTGGTCATGATGGTCATGGCCAGGATGATGGGCACGTAATTGGTGGTCTCGAGCGGCAGCAGGTGGCGGCTACGGAGCTCGAAAAAGTCGGCATACCCGCTGCGCTCCACTGCGTGATCGATGACGCCCGGCCCGCAATCGTAGGCGGCGATCGCCAGGTACCAATCCCCGAACCTCTGGTAAAGGTCGCGCAGGTGTCGCGCCGCGGCCCGCGTGGCCTTCTCGGGATCCAGCCGGTCATCCGTATAGCGGCTCTGGTTCAGGCCGTATTCGTGACCGCGCCAGCGCATGAACTGCCACATCCCGGCAGCTGCTTTGCGCGAAAGCGCGCGCGGCAGGAAACCGGATTCAGCCTGCGCCAAGTGAATCAACTCCGGCGGTAGGCCCTCTTCGTCCAAAATCCGCTGGATCAACGGCCGGTAGCGCCCTGAACGCCTGAGCCCGGCGACGATGGTGTTCCTGCCCCGGCCCGAGAAATAGTTGATGTAGCCGAGAACGGCGTCATTCACCGACAGCGGAAGCTGCGAAACCGTGGCCTGCACTTGCTCCCGGACCTTAACTTTCAGTTTGGGATCGACCGGGAAGGTCATGGGCAGGATGTCTTCAAGAGGAGCTTTCTCGTACTGCGGTTCGTCCAGGCTGGCCGCGCTTCCCATGCCGGCCAAATCATAGCCGTGAATCGCATCCACCATCTCTTCAAACTTCGCTTCGTAGGCCCGGCGATCCGACGGATTGTCCGAAGCGTCGAGCATCAAGTCCACGGCTTGGTTGAACTCGTTGCGCGCCTGATCTAAATCCTTAATTTGGTAGAGTTTTTTGCCTTGTTGGAAGTGCTGCTGGGCCTTTTCTATGAGGAGATCGGCGTGCGTAGCCGCGCCCGGCAATTGTGGTGCACCCGAGACGATGTTGGGAGCATCACTTAAATACAGGTTGGATGGCACGGCGGGAGGCTCGCTGGCCGCCATCTCTGGCGCGGTTTTACGTGGAGGCGGGGGCAGGAACGCGTTCTGGAACCTCTGTTGCTGTTGTCCCATTCCACATCCGGAAGCGAGTGAAAGGAGTGTTACGACTGGGACAAACAGCTGTTTGACGCTAAACGCCAAGTATCAACCTCGAGCAGAAATTTAACTGCAACCGCGACAGCGACTTCGTTCGGGGCGCTTAGCTTCCAGCGCACGTAATCGGACTCTATAATCAATCGGCCTAATGTGTCAACTGGATTGCCTTCCAGCCGACCGGCCATAATGTAACCAATTATACCCTAGAACCCCGTCCCCGAGACCCGGGGATTGTCCCGAGGGGTACTAGTGTGTGTAAAAGCTCCCTAACCCTATGTATTTACTCCTCTTCTTCCTCTTCGCCGGTCTTGGCGGCCTTGGCCGCTGAAATAATCTTCTCAGCTTGGTGGGGCGGCACGAAATCATAGTGATCGAACTCCATACTGAAGGTGGCGCGCCCCTGCGTCATAGAGGTTAAGTCGTTTTGATAGTTCAACATCTCAGCCATCGGCACTTTAGCACGGATGATCTGTGTACTCCCCTTGGTGTCCATGCCGGCTACCCGGCCGCGCCGTCCATTGAGGTCGCCCATCAGATCGCCCGCATACTCAACTGGCGCCTGGATTTCCACGTTCATAATGGGCTCGAGCAGCGCCGGTTTTGCCTCCTGCATCGCATTCCTAAAGGCCTTACGCGCGGCCAGTTTAAATGACAATTCCGAGGAATCGACGTCATGGTACGAGCCGTCATAGAGGACCACGCGGAAATCGACCATCGGGAAGCCGGCCAGGAAGCCGTTCGCCGCAGCTTCGATAATTCCTTTTTCCACAGCGGGGATATAGTTCTTGGGAATTGAGCCACCGAAGATCTCATTGACGAACTCGAACTGCGCTCCGCGAGGGAGCGGCTCCATGCGGATCCAGCAGTCACCGAACTGCCCGTGGCCGCCGGTCTGCTTCTTGTGCCGGCCCTGCACGTCGGCCTTGCCGCGAATCGTCTCGCGGTACGGAATTTTGGGCGCTTTCAATGCCACGTCTACCCCGTAACGCTTCTTGAGCCGGCTGACGACGATCTCGACGTGCTGCTGGCCGGTGCCGCCCAGCAGGAATTCCTTTGTCTGCGGATCGCGATAGAAGCGCAGCGACTGGTCCTCTTCGAGAATGCGGTGGATGGCATTGCCCATCCTGTCCTCATCCGCTCGCGACTTGGCCTCGATGGCGAAAGCGATGGAGGGTTCGGGTACTTTGACCGGAGGATACTCGATCTGGGCGGCTTTGTCCGCCAGCGTGTCGCCGGTGAGGGTGTCTCTCAGCTTCGCGACCGCCCCGATATCGCCCGCATGCAGCTCGGTGACCGGCGTGAGCGTTTTGCCCAGAGCGCAGGCGATATGAGACAAGCGTTCGGCCGTGCTGCGCTGCACGTTCTGCAAACTGGCATCGTTTTTCAAGACGCCGGAAAGGACTTTGAAGAAAGTGATGCGGCCGGCGAACGGGTCGGCCGTGGTTTTGAAAACGAAAGCCGAGACGTGCTCGGAGTCCGCGATCTTGCGCGCGACTTCCTTGCCGTTCTGGGTCCCGTTGACCGTGCCGCGATCCGTGGACGACGGCAGATGGTCCACGATGAAATGCAAAATCTGGTCCGTGCCGATGTTGTGCTGGGCCGAGGCGCAGAGCACAGGAAACAGGCGCAACTCGCGCACCGCGGACTTCATTCCATCTAGGATGTGCTCGACCGGCAGCGTGCCCTTTTCGAAGAACTCTTCCAGCAGGGCATCGTTGCCTTCGGCCACCAGTTCCACTAGCACTTCGTGCGCCGCTTGAGCGTCGTCGGCCATGTCCGCGGGGATGTCGGTCTCTTTTCCTTTGCCATCGCCATCCGGCGTATAGCTGTAGGCCTTCATGCCGACCAGGTCGATTACACCTTTGAAATTGCGTTCCGAGCCCCAAGGGAGCTGGACGGGAACGGCCGTTCGTCCGAAGACGGACCGGATGCTCTCGAGCGCGCGCTCGAAGCTGGAGCGCTCCCGGTCGAGCTTGTTGATCACCAGAGCGCGCGGCAGCTTGAACTCATCGGAAAACGACCAGACCTTCTCGGTCTGCACTTCCACTCCCGCCACGGCATCGACGACGACGAGCGAGGCCTCGGCCGCCGCCAGCGCCGCCCGCGTGTCGTTGATGAAAATGTTGTAGCCCGGCGTATCCAAGATATTGATCTTGGATTTTTTCCACTCGGCGTAAGCCAGGGCGGTGGAAATCGAGATCTTACGCTGGATCTCTTCCTCGTCGAAATCGGTGATGGTGTTGCCTTCATCGACCCGCGTCAACCGGTTGGTGGCGCCCGCGGTGTAGAGCAGGCCGGCGGTGAGCGAGGTCTTGCCGGAATCGCCGTGGCCCACCACACCGACGTTCCGAATGTCCCTGCCTTCGTAGATTTTCACGGATTAGCTCCCGAGTTTGAGGTGATTGAAATGGGATGTTAACACAACTAAGAGCGGGGGCGGATTGAGGAGTGGTGCCCTCTTTTACTCGTAGCTCATTAATATGATCGGCGAATGCTACGCACTACCGAGCAGGGGATTTTTCGAAGCTCAGGCTAGGCAAGTTCTGAATATCTTCCGCGCGCTCCATCCATTCGATGATTTCATCGTGGTCGGGCGGCTCAAGCTCCCAATGATGAGCACCGAAGAACTCCTTGCCGGACGAGTAAACCATGACGTTGCTGCAAGAATTGCTTTGGTAGCCTGCTCGTGTGCCCTCACGCCGGAACTCATACGACCGCGACCTTGACGTTGTGAATCGGGGGCAGTGAATCGAACAGGCAGTCCCACTGCTCACCGCCCTCCCTCCCGATCCACAGCTGACCGGTCGTTGTGCCGAAGTAGAGTGCGGGCGCCTTGAGGCGGTCGATATCCATCGCGTCGCGCAGGACGGTGAAGTAGCTCTGCTTCTTCGGCAGCCCACGCGCGAGCCGGCTCCACGACTCACCGCCATTTTCGCTGCGCCACACCGCGGGCGCGCCGCCCGGACAGGTGCGCGTCGCTCCCTCAAGGGGCATAACGTATACCGTGTCGGCGTCCTGCGGGTGGACCACGATGGGAAATCCGAAGTCCGACGGCAATCCCTTGGCGATCGACCGCCACGAGTGGCCGTAGTCGTCGCTGCGCAGCACGCCGATGTCCGGCCGCGGCCCCCCAGGCCCGGTCCAATCCGCCCATCCGCCGTGGTTTTGCATGTAGAGCCGGCCGGGTGCGTCGTCGTGCCGCGCGATCTTGTGCACGCACTGGCCGAACTCGGGATAGGGATCGGGCGCGAAACCGGCGCCGACGCCTTTATTGGACGCCCGGAAAGTATGGCCGCCGTCCTCACTCAGATAGTGGCCGCCGGTCGAGATGCCGAGGTGCACGCGATTCCCGTCGCGAATGATCGTGTGCATGCAGAGACCGCCGTTGCCGGGTTGCCACTTACGCGCGTGATCGTGGTTGCTGATACCGGGCACCAGGTCCCACGAATCGCCGCCGTCATGGCTCCTGAACAAGGACGCCGGCTCGACGCCGCACCACAAGTCCTTCTTGCCGCTGCCGGCCTCGAGCGCCCAGATGTTGGCGAGCGCGCGTCCGTCTTCCTTGGGGAACGCCGGCCCCGACTTCGTCTCCTTGAAGCTCTTCCCCATGTCCGTCGAACGCAACACTTTCATGCCGAAGAACGGATTGCAGCTTGAGGCATATAGACGAGGTGTCCCGCGCGTGTCGATCAGCGTTGAGTAGACAGGGACGCCGGGACCAAAGGGTCCGCGCAGAGCGAAGCTGCGCCTCGGCTTCGCGGCATCGGCGACGAAGACACCTTTTTTGGTGCCAATGGTGAGAATGACTCGATCCGCCACCTTTAACCTCCGGAAACCGCCGGCAGGAATGTTACCACGTCGCCCGGCGCCAGCGCCGTGTCGACCCCGTCCAGGTCGCGTATGTTGTCCGAGTTAACGAACACGTTCAGGTGCCGGCGCACTGTACCCGTTTCGTCACAGACATTGCGATACAAAGCGGACTGGCTCCGCTGGAGGTCCTCAAGCGCGGCGCGCACGGTGTGCGCCGAAATCGAGAGTTGCGCTGCGCCCGCACAATACGCGCGCAGGGGACCCGGAACGTGGATGGTAATAGCCGGCAGTGCGCCCACAGTGTGAGACGGAGCTTAACATTGGAAGTTGCGATGATGCAACCGTGGCTCGCGGCATCCTTGAGCTCGTAGAGGCGCCCCGGGCGGCTGAGCGACGGCGGGGCCGGAAGTCGGGATTGGAAATCTGGTTATGGGACCAATTCACGCCTACCTTGATGGTGCGCCATCGTCGACTTCGTTGGCCGAGCAAATGGATGGACGCGCCAGGCTGTGCGCCTACCGCGATTACTTCTCGCGCAGAGCTTCGACAGGAACCTCATTTGGCTATGGCGTTGAATCTCTACTCGCGCATGAGACATTTCATACCTGGAACCCATATCGAATGGGTGTGCTGCCCGATTCGAGCATTGGGATGTCGTGGTTCACGGAGGGGTTCACCACGTACTATCAGGACGTCTTACTGCTCCGCGCCGGCCTGATTTCGTTCCCGGAGTACGTGCAACATACGAACGAGAATCTTCGCAAGTACCTGTTGTCGCCGGCCAGAAGTGTCACGAATCAGGAGGTGATTGAGCGCCATCGCAAGGATTCTGAGAGCGATGTCATTCCGTATTCGCGCGGAGCCACGACGGCTCTGTGGCTGGATTCGACAATCCGGAAAGACACACGCGGCAAATCCTCGCTCGATACATTGATGTTCGATCTGGTGCGGCAGGCGAGGAGGAGAAAGCCGGCTCTGACTGCCGAACGGGTTTTTCGCACCGCTGGAAAGTACATCGATGGTGCCGCTCTCCAGCAGTTCCGCGAATACGCCGAACTGGGTAAGACCATTCCAGTCCAGGCGGCGTTGGGACCGTGCGCAACGCTCCAAATGAATGACGTTCCGAGGTTCGAACTCGGGATCGATCGGGAGGCATTGATCAGCCAGCACACCGTTTCAGGAGTGAAGGCCGGGAGCGCAGCGTTTGAGGCGGGCTTGCAGGATGGCCAGCAGGTGACTCGGACGAATATTTATTGGAACGACGTATCGAAGCCCGTCCAACTGACGGTCCGCACGGAAGGCGGCAGCCAGGTGATCGAATATTATCCGCGCGGGCCGTCACTCGGTCTCATACCGCAGTATCATCTCGATGCTGAGGCATCTGCCTGTCCTGACCAGTGCGTGCAATAACGCACGAAAGCCGGGTTTGAGGCATCGGTCACGAGGACCGTCCATGCCCAGCTTCATGGCGCGGCGTCCTGGGCTTAACCTGACTGAGCAGATGAATCGAAGCGCCCGAATTTAGGCGGCAACGATCTCACTCCTCGCGCAGAGCTTCTACGGGATCCAGCGCGGCGGCGCGGCGGGCGGGGAGCCAGGACGCGAGAGCGGCAATGAGAAAGAAAAGCAGTGCCATGGCGGCGAAAGTGGCGGCGTCGGTTGGTTTGACGCCAACAAGCATGCTCTTCAAGCCGCTGGTCAACTCCAGGGC
>Ga0070730_10005377_pt1 | contig 11066 bp, 8 predicted proteins | sample Coa_R1_3_FD_66447 | JGI IMG/M metagenome (GOLD analysis project Ga0070730, IMG submission 66447) | Surface soil microbial communities from Centralia Pennsylvania, which are recovering from an underground coalmine fire - Coalmine... | ecosystem: Environmental > Terrestrial > Soil > Unclassified ... | reverse complement strand
GTTTCGTCAGATATTCAGTAGACCCTGCCAGACGACCACGCATCTTATCAAACAAACCATCTTTCCCACTGAGCATAATAATGGGAATTTGTCGAAACTGAGTTTTTCCGTATTATCTGGCAAATATGGTACCCATCCATCCTGGGTAATTGAATATCGAGCAAAATAACCGCAGGCATTTCATCAGCGACGGAGGTCAAAGCGCTGAGCCCATCACCAGCAGTGATAACTCTGATATGCTCGCGTTGCAGCGTCATTTGGACGATCTTACGAACAGTGGGACTATCGTCCACCACCAGTACTGTTGGCTCTGCCATATTTAAATAGACCTCCTTCGCGTTTCCGGTGACCAGAAGCCCCCATCACCATCGGGGGCTCCACTCCAATTTTGGACAAGACCAAGGGGCGACGACTGGGACATATCACGCCCGCGGGCCTTCTGGGTATTGCGTTGAGCACGATAAACCTGGTACTGTTGTACCTCATGATCGACTTCAGAGAGAAAAACTTTCCATGCGACGTTGAGTTGGCGGCCAGTGTGGGAATTGCCGACTTCATCGCGCAGCAAATCGGCAAAGACCATACGTAGAAATGCGGCCAGTCCCTGGACAGCCTCCCAATAAAACTCTTCTAACTGTTCGCCTTTGACAAGTTTATTTAAAGTGAGGATATCATTACAGTCAAGCTGACCATAAGCAAAGTTCGTGGTTTCCAAAATAGGGAACTGTTGAGCAAGCAAATGAAGCGATTGGCCAAAGCGACGCTCTAAATAGCGCACAATTTCCACAGGAGGAATATGGCCACGTCCACGGAGACTACGGGCATATTTACCGTGATGGATCAACAGACCGTTAATACACTCAGAGAGAGTCGTGATCAGGCCAAGCAAGTGTTGTTCAGGGTTGGAGGATTGGCGCTGCTGAGCCAGGACATACTGGCACTTAATAATGACGTTGGAGAGATCACCTTGCAGATCTTTTTCCATAACCGTGTCCACGACCTCGATCAAGCGCAATTCGAGGAGGCGAAGGAGAATACGGGCAACGCGAGCTTCAGGGGTCATCAAGACCAGGGAGACGGCCTGTAAAGGAAGCTCTCCATTAGAGAGGCAGAGGACCTCAATAAACTCACGGCCCAGGCCAAAACTAGCAACATCTTTACTCACCTCAGGCTGCCAGCGAGCCACTGTTGTACGGGTAAGCTGGGTAATGCCCTCAGCCACAATTTCTTCCCATTCGTCGGCCTGACGCAAGGCTTCCAACAACATTGAATCGATATCCAGGGGTTGCATTTTGCTCTCCATGGGCACCAGTTGGCGATGAAAAGCAAAGCGACCATTGACCCAGCGCATAGCATGACTAATGGATTGTGTCACAGCGAACTCCAGGCGGCGTTGCATCTCTTGAGCGGACATCCACCCCCGTTCAACCAGCATAGCGAGAGCCAGCTGCATATCACCTTGAGCCAGTTCACGAATAGACTGAGCACGCGGAGGATCGAGTTTATTGACCAGGCAAAGCATGCCAAGCAGGTCTGGCTGGGGGACACCATCTTCATGCAAGCCCACAATTTGCCCTTTACGCAAGCTGATAGAAAGTGTCTCTGGTCCCGAAGACACAAATAATTTGCCAGTTTTTCCACTTAGCGCAAGCATTTTTAGGATGGATTGCAGACCCAGGGTCTGCAAATCTCCATCCATGATACGGTCTTGCTGCTCCATTGTTCCTAGTTTCCTTTACAGACTAGCCTGCGAGTCCTCTATGCTGATCGCATGCGGCCCTGTTGCAGAGTGTGCAGTATATCCAGCGCTCTGTCAACCTGCACAAACGTGCCTGATGGCAGTAAGCAGATGCTCAATATGAAAAGGTTTATCAACGTACGCCACCGCTTTTCCCTTCAAATACAAGCGGTCCATTGGAAGCTCTAACTGAGTTAAAGCGCTCATAACCACAAAGGCAGGCATAGCAGGCCATGAGCTGACCGAGAGACAGCGCATCACCTGATACCCATTCATCCACGGCATAATTAAATCAGTGACAATACAGTGCGGGAGCCAATCCAGACATCGCTCTAAGGCTCCCAGGCCATCATAGGCTACCGCAACTTCATAGCCAGGTTCATATGCCAGACACTGGCATATGGCCTGGGCGACATCCACATCATCATCTACTACGAGAACACGAAGCTTCTCGTGGCCACGCGAACTTGAACACGCTGAAGCGGCCCCGGCAGGTTGTGCCTGCTCATACGGCTGTGGACTCGTCATGGGCTCGCTCAAGCTAGCCTGACAAGCGATTCCAACCGATGAGACAAGGCGCTGTAAGATGTGCAGGTACCGTTGCAGGCGTCCCATCTCAAAAGGTTTTTGTAGCAAAGCTACGGCGCCAAGCTGCTCCAGCATAGTGCGTGACACAGAGCGACTGCTTAATATAAGCAAAAACTGGGAATCCGCCTGGAAGTCCCAATTCAACAATGTATGCTGCGAAGCCGGAGCATTGTTTGCTGTCCTCACAGGATAAAACGAATCATCCAGATCATATAACACCACATCGCCAGCCCTGGCATCATTGCACAGTGTCGCCATTGACGGCATCAGTACGGTTTCAAATCCCCAACATTGAAGATTGGTTGCCAGTACGCGACAGAAGTTCTCTCGTTGACCAACGATATAGACTCGGAGTGGTTGCCACTGCTCCATCACTTGTCATCCCCCCTACTACACCAAAGGTACCTCGACACAGCTCCACATATTCATTTTCATTATCATCAGGCTTGATCCACTGAGTAGCCTGACGAAAAGCCATAGCTTCTTAATGAAGAAGACATACTAGCTAGTAGTGTAAACCAAACCGAGTTAGATAGCTATAAAAAAATAGGTTTTTTGTATTAAAATCCCATTAAATATTTCGGGCTTCGGCGTGAGTGCGAAAGACATACCCAACTCCAGGTTCCGTCAAAATATAGTGCGGATGGGAGGGCTCGGTCTCTATTTTGAGCCTGAGTTGCCGCACATACACACGCAAGTAATCGGCCTCTTCTCCATATTCAGGGCCCCAGACGGCGCGTAAAAGCGTACGATGTGTCAGAACCTTGCCAGAAGAGAGCATCAATTGACGTAACAACTCGAACTCAGTGGGAGTTAAACGAACATCTTGGGAGCCGACGCGCACCTGACGAGCTGGCACATCCATAAAGATGTGTCCATCAGCACTTGCCAACGTCTCTGGCTCATGTTCAGCGGCGATCTCCATGGCCTGAGCGCGCCGCAGGCAAGCACGGACACGTGCTTGTAACTCATCATTACTGAACGGCTTCGTCAAGTAATCATCAGCACCAAGATCTAGAGCACGCACCTTCTGCTTCTCTTCCGTCATAGCCGAAAGGACAATAATGGGCACACTTGTGAATGTACGCACTTTAACGCACACATCCAATCCACTGATTTCTCCCGGCATACACAGATCAAGCAATATGAGATCGGGCCGGTGATCGTGTACGGCATCAAGAGCCTGCTTCCCATTCTCAGCGACCAGGACCTCGTAGCCGCTGCCCTTGAGATTACGACTTAACATACGTCGAATGGGATCTTCGTCATCAACAACCAGAATCCGTTTTCCTTTTGCCCTCATAACTGCCCCTCCCCCAGAACTGTGTCGAGCAATAAAGAGGCATCGCTGGCACGTCCAGTGACATATGTCTCCTCGCCCATAGATAGAGCGATATGGGGACGAATAGGAAGAGTAAAGAGCACGCATGCTCCCCCGCCAGGAGCATCCTCTATCCAGATTTGTCCTTGATGGGCATCAATAATCCCCTTACAGATGGCCAGCCCAAGCCCATTGCCATAGGAACGCAAGCTATAAAAAGACTTAAAGATACGCTCACGCTCAGCCTCGGGTATCCCTGGACCATGATCAGTAACCCGAACACATAATATATCCGGATGTTCTGGGGAAATCTCGAAATGTACATGGATATCAGCGAGAGCAGGACTGTGGCAAAGAGCATTTTCAACAAGATTCTGGAAAACACGCTCCAGTTGTACATGATCAACATAGATCAAGGGGAGGCGTGATGGGTGTGACTGGATATCGACACGATGACCAACAACTATACGCTTCAGTTTTGCCAGGGCCCCATGCAAGATCTCGTTAGCATCGCACCACTCTTTCTCCAGGCTCAAGGAGCCCATCTCAATCCGCGACATCTCAACGATAGCATTCACCAGGACGGTCAAGTGATCCGCTTCGCTATCAATATCTTCTAGCATAGCCCGCCGATCCTGTTCACTCCACGCGACATCCCGTTGTAGTAAACCAGTCACAGCACCCTTGATAGTGGTTAAAGGGGTACGCAAATCATGCGAAACGGCGGACAGCAAGGCTGAGCGATTCTTCTCGTCACGCACCTGCTCGGTCACATCTTGGACCTGTAAGGCATACATGGCCACATCCCCCTGCTGATTATGCAAAGGATAGCGCACCAACTGGTAGTGGAAATCGGAAGGAGCGCTATCGACGAGTAAAAGATGGGGCTCATGGGCGCCATGGAGCGAAGATGCTGGCTGGGTATGCACAGGTTCGACAGCGAGGATGCAGCGTATCTCACGTCGACCTGAGTGCGTAAAATCCTGAAGATAGAGCAAAACTTCATCAACATTGCGAATACGTAGCAGCAGTTTCTCAAACACGCTCTCCAGTGACGGAGTCTGTTTTTGCGTCGGAATGGGGAATGGTGTAGGATAGGGAGCCATAGCCTCCTGAAGGAGACCACACAATGTTTCAGCGGCTGGATTCAGATAGGTGCAGAAGCCATTGAGATCAACAACGAACCAGGCATCACGCACAGAACTGGTTTGTTGCTTAAATTGCATCAGCAAGCGACCCAATTCACCAGCACTGGCGGCACGCTCCAACGCGGCTTCAGCCGTCTTCGCCAGAACCGTCAGATTTCCAGTTAAAGGTTTCTGACGAAATGATGCATTGCTGATCATGGAGGGCGCAACCAGAACATCTCTGACACCCTCAAAAGAGGGGTCCCCACGGTCCAGGGTAACAAAATCAGAATTGGTAGTAGAGAGAGCGTCTTCTCCTCTCTCAGGTTGCTCAGGATAGAGGCTGGCTTGTAGATCCCGTTCGCTTTCTGTAAGCAAATAATCACTAATCAAACCTAAAATGCTGGCAAAGCTGACCCCAAATGTGCGCCTTGTTTCCTCGCGCACGCGGGCGAGGAGTTCAAGCTCATCCTGCGGCTGCGTCCCTGTTGTCTGGCTGTGTTCCTCATGGACCTGTTCAAGCCGTGCTATAGCCTCCTGGAAACGGCTTCGTTGATGGGCCGCTTCCAGCAGCATGCCATTATGAATAGCAATGGTGGCCTGACTGGCGAAAAGGGACAGAATCTCTGATTTCAAGGGAGTGATATTGTCTGGTTCTGGAGAGAAAAGGAGCAGAGCACCGTAGGCAGTTGTAGCGTTCATCAAAGGATAACTAAAGATAGAACGCATCCCACATGCAGTGAAAAAGACCCTGCTGGCGGGGAAGCGCTCATCAGTGGCAATATCATGAGTGACATGTGATTTACGCAAAAGCACAGTTTGACCGATAATACATTGCTCACTAATGGGCAAACAAGGACTAAATACCTTATTCAGCTGCTCCAGGTCCAGCCCCGACTGTGCCTGGAGACACAACTTACGCTCATGGCGATCGAACATAAAGATAGCCGAGGCGACATTAAGAGATCGAGCAATCCCAACTACGATCTGGTTGAGAATAGTGGAGAGATCTGTTTTTGAAGTAAGGGCAGTAGAGACCGCCTGTAAAACCTGGCTCTGCCGATCATGGATTGCAGCCCGCCCCCCCACCTGAGCACTATCGATAGCATTAGCCAGAACATGGACAACCGCCTTGATCAGGCGTTGCAAACCCTCATCGGCATAGGTATAAGAATGCACGCTCCCCAGTTCAAGAGTACCTAGAACACGATCTTCCACAGCCAGCGGCGCGATCAAGGTCGAGCGCAGTTGATGATAGCTACTGAGCGCATCACCCGTAGTGGCAGGTAGACCCTCTAAGCCAGAAGGATACTCATTGATCGTCAGATGAGGAGTATGTAACATCCGTCGTGTCATGGACTCTTCGAGGGGGAGTTGCTTATAACTGGCACTCCACACACCATTTACGAGTTGACAGACAGTGACACGCACAGCCTTATGGTCATGGCGCAAAAGCACAACCCCAAAAATATCAAACGGAACCGCTTGCGCCAATTCGGCAGCCAGTCGTGTATAGTCAGGTTTTGTTCCGCGTACACTTGAAACAATACGCGCAACGCGCTCGATAATCGCAGATTCTTCTAGAGTGGACGAGTGTATTCGCGCTTCCATTGCTTCCCTGTCGGCTTGTATCGACATGCGCTATGATAACCGTGCTCAAGCTAGACTCTACTCTTCAGAACACCCATAGCTGAGACACATTGATCTACCATACATTTTTATACAATGTAAAGAGTAATGTTATGAGAAGGTATTGTAACCTCTCCTACAGGGCAAAATTACCCTTTTAACACTGCCACAAAGTATACCATATTCTTGTATACCCGCGTCAATAACTTAGCAATTTAGGTACCAGCATCAGCGATTACTACTATAGTTTAGCACATAAAAGTTGACTAGTGTTTCTTTTTGCCCACACATATATGAATATAGTTTCATATTTAAGACAGGGAAGAGCGGAGGAAGATGACAAGACAGTAAGAATCTTGCTCTTTTCAGACAGAAAATAAGAATAGTATGCATCTATTTTCAGAAATATAGACAAAAGAATTTGTCGGAATTTATTTGTAGTTTGAGAGAGAAGTCAATTACTATACCCTGTTAATTCGACATAGCCTTCTCCATCAATGACAGAGCCATTACCATGGCCCTGAACACTCACAGCGCCCTCCCAGTAGATATTGCCAGTGGACTGAGAGGCGACCAGCTCCTGATTCTTTACTTGAGGAGTAATCGTCAAAGTTGCGTGCAACTGAGGAGCATCGATGGTCAGGCGCCATCCAGACGGGTAGGTTATACGGGTGATTGGACTGGTCCATGTCGCGAGCACCGTAGCATTTAGAGCACTCGAGAGGATGGGATAATACTTGCCGGTAGTATCGATGTATTCAAGGTAGGTTGAGAGAATCTTGCCAGTAGCGTCACGAACAAAGTACACCAACAACTCTCTATCATTGTGCAATTGAATGCTATACCAGTCCCAACCGCCGCCACCGATCGCGAGAAAATTGCCCCATTGATGATCCATCCACGCCAGGCCAGTCACTTTCAATGCTTGAGCATGATCGGTAAGCGTACCAGAAACCTGCATGCGCGTACGTGAATAATAATAAGAGAAACCAGCCACACCCAGGGTGATAATGCCATTGTCGTTGTGGAGTGTTGCGGGTTTGAGGCCCGAGAGGTGGAGATCGATGGCATAATCCTTCATCGTAGCAGCAAGATGGTCCTGTCCATTGAGTCCCTGGATGCTCCAATCGCCGACGTGAAGGTCGATACCTTTTGTGGATGTACCGTCCGGGATGGGAATTGGCTCGAGGAGGCGACGTTGATCATAATGAAACTCATCGTGCGTCACATCAGTGATGGCGAAATGGGAGGCATAGATTGGCGAGAGATCGCTGCGCAGGGACTGAAAGACGACCAGTTCAAAGCCATAGCGGCGAGTTGCGCCGCTGGCATCAGTGGCCTGCAGATGTCCTGTATAGTACCACCACTCGGTCAAGTTATTGTGCGCCCCTTCATCCTGTGGGAAGCGAATGGGAGGCAATACACGCGTCTGCTGGGTCTGACTGACAGCAGGCAATTGCTGAGAGGAAGAAACCGTGCCTGGAAAGGCGCAGGAGGAAAGAGCAAAGGCCAGCAGACTGAAGAGGCTAACCCAGCATAAACTCTGATTGAACCTGTTGCTCATCGCTTGCCTCCCAGAATATCTATTGTCTCCGATATAGGTGACAGGTCTGGCTCGGGCTCAGCGATATACTCAGCCAGAGCAGGCGGGTGGCGCTGGACGCCTGCAAAGGGGAGCCACCAGTTCCAGTCTCCCAATAAACGCATGGTAGCGGGGACCAGCAGGCCGCGCACCAATGTAGCATCCAGGATGACGGCCAGAGCCATACCAAGGCCCAGCGCCTTCACCAGGATCATATCAGCCGTGGCAAAACAGGCGCTCACGACGACTACAATCACAGCCGCGCTGGTAATGATACCTCCACTGCGCTGTAAGCCGAGCGCGACGGCCCTGGTATTGTCGCCCGTTTGCCAGAAGGCCTCCTGCACGCGAGAGAGTAAGAAAACCTCATAATCCATTGAGAGCCCAAACAGCGAGCAGAACAACAGAATAGGGCTGGACGCCTCTACAAAGCCAAGCGGGGTGAAGCCCAGCAGCTGATGTAGGAAACCATTCTGGAAGATAACAACGAGAGCCCCATAGCTCGCCATAATCGAGAGTGTATTCATTAAAATAGCCTTGAGCGGCAATACTACCGAACGGAAAAGGAAGAACAGGACAATATACGTAGTGAGAGCAACAATCAGCACAGCGATGGGGAAATCAGTGTAAAGTGAGTTCACGTAGTCGATATTGCCAGCCGTCCCACCATCAACGAGAACCGTCATGTCATTGCCAGGAGCAGTATTGCGAATAGTTTGCACGAGTTCTTGCGAGCGCGTATCAACCATGCCATACTTACTGATGACCTGAATCATCGTCGTATCGCCAGCTACTGAGGTCTTAACAAAGACCTGCAGGTAGGGATCAACAATCAACTGTGGATGCGTATAGAGCAATTGATACTGCTCAAGGGTAAAGCGGGGGTCGGCACTCACAATACTATCGACACGCGCCACCCGCGCATCGGCCTCAATACGCTGCACATAATAGTAAAGGTTGCGAATATTGTCGGGCGTCATTACATTGCCCTTTGTCTGCACTGCCAGCAGGATGGGCGTCGTCTCGCGCTGGTTAAAACGCTGAGCGAGCAGGTCATAAGCGGCTCTAGAGGGAACGTCTGCGGGAAGTATCGAGGCATCAGGAGCAGAGAAACGTACCCCCAGAAAAGGGAGTCCGAAGCCGATCAGCAGAAGCAGAAGAGGAAGCAAAATACGCACGGGATAACGCATCACAAAGTGGGAGAGGCGATACCAGAAGCCATGCTGTGGTGCGCCACTTCCAGCAGGCGTTGTGGCCGTAGTTGAGTGACGAGACAGACGAGGGAGGCGCACAGGGAGGGCATTGATCTTCAGGCCGATAAAAGAGAGACTGGCCGGGAGCAGGGTCAGAGCCGCCAGGACCGCCAGCAGCACGACCAACATGCCTCCCAGGCCAACCGAGTGCAACATATTAATGTGGAAGAAGGTCAGCCCGAACAGCCCAATAGAGACGGTCAGGCCGGAGAAGGCTACAGCACGTCCGGCGGTAGCGACCGTCAGCGCAATAGCCTCCTCTACACTGCGACCGCGCGCGACCTCCTCACGAAAGCGGCTAACCATAAAGAGCGAGTAATCGACACCCAGACCAAGGCCAAAGAGAGTCGTAATATTGAGCACAAAAATGGAGAGAGGCGTGATCTGGCCGATAGCAAAGACCAGAGCCAGAGAGACAAGTACGGCAAAACCACCAACGAGCGCCGGGAGGATAGCAGCAACCACCGAGCGAAAGACGAAGAGGAGCGCAACGATCGCAAAAGGAAAGGCGAGCAGTTCCGCACGCCGCAGGTCCCGTTCACTCACGGCTTGAATATCTTCGTAGAAGACCGGGCCACCACCGATACTGGTGCGCAAGTCGGGGGTCGTTTGTAAACGGCGCTGCAATTCAGGCAGGAGTTTGGGGGCTGTATCGGGATCAGATTTGAGTATTACATTGACATAGGCAGCATGGCGGTCCTGAGAGACCTGGCGCGGATTGTCAGCAAACGTCACAATTTGGGCCACTTCAGGCCAGCTCTGCAGGGAAGAAAGAGAGCGCTGCATCTGTTGTACGAATTGCGGATCATCGACCGTGTAGCGTTTACTATCAAAGATGACCTGGACAACTGTGAGGTCCAGATGTAATTTTTGTACGAGGAGAGTAACAGCACGTTGCGATTCGACATCGGGGCTTACGAAGCCGCCAGACTGCAAAACCTGGCTGGCCTGGGGCGCAAATGGCAGCGCGACAGCAACGGCAACCATCCATAAACCCACAATCAACCAGCGAAAGCGGGTGGCTATTTTGCCTAGATGGTAGAACATAGTTGAAAAACCTTTCCCTGTGTGAGTCTCTCGACTGCAACTGGCAAATGTAGTAATATATCCGTCAATCATACACTACTGGGAGTATGCATCCTTTATTCCTGCTGAGCAGCCAATGCGCGAAACGAGATTGGCTTGCCAGCAGTGTTCCTGCTGTCAGAGGTTCGCGTAGAAACCTCATTCATATTATGCAGCAGATGCAAGGCCTGATGACAAGGGGTTTTTATTATGGCAAAACAAACACCGCCAAAGAAAGAGGTCACGACCAGTCAGGCACCGATCAAAATGATCAGTGTCAACCGGCAGGCCTATCATGACTACACAGTTGAGAGGACAGTAGAGGCGGGCATCTCACTGGTGGGAACCGAGATCAAATCCATTCGCGAGGGGAAGGTCAACCTGCGCGGCTCCTACGCCATTGCGCGCAACGGAGAAATATGGCTGGAGAATGCACATATTGCGACGTATGACCACGGCAACCGCTATAACCATGAGCCACTCCGTAACCGCAAACTGTTACTCCATAAACGCGAGATCAGTCAACTGCTCGCCAAAGTAGCGACCAAGGGCTTGACACTGATCCCGCTCAAGCTGTACCTTAAGGGTGGTAGAGCGAAGATAGAACTTGGCCTGTGCCGTGGTAAGAAGCTCTACGACAAGCGCGATGCTATAGCGGAACGCGACGTAAAGCGCGATATTGAGCGCATTGTACGCGGAAGATAACAATCTATGATACAACCAGAAGAGAGACCTCCAACATTGGAGGAAGTACGCCAGAGCG
>Ga0070730_10005376_pt1 | contig 11070 bp, 8 predicted proteins | sample Coa_R1_3_FD_66447 | JGI IMG/M metagenome (GOLD analysis project Ga0070730, IMG submission 66447) | Surface soil microbial communities from Centralia Pennsylvania, which are recovering from an underground coalmine fire - Coalmine... | ecosystem: Environmental > Terrestrial > Soil > Unclassified ... | reverse complement strand
GCGTCGACGGCGAATTGCGTGTCGGGGATCGCGGGATCGGCCTGGCGCAGCAACGCCAGGGCGGCCGCCGAGTCGGCCCCGCCAATCAGCGGCAGGGCCGCGCGGTAGGGCTGTTGCCGGCCCCACTGCGTGGCGCCCAGGACGGTCTCACTCCAGGGCAGGGTGGGCCCGACCACGAGCAGAAACAGCGCCCCGAGCCCGAAGAGCGCGGCCGATTTCCAGCTAGGGCGCGGGACCGGGCCCCCGGCCTGGGCCTGCCGGCGGCGCGGCAGCAGGTGCCGGATATAGGCCGCGCCAAGCGGCGCCCAGGGCAGCAGCAGGGCGATGACCGGGAAGCGGAAACGGGTGACGGCAAAGAAGATGAAAGCCATCAGCGCCCAGGTCAGCGCCCAGAGCCCCACCAGCCCCGGCAACGGGTCGGGCGGACTGGCGGCCAGCCCGAGCAGGCCGAGCAGCACGATCAGGATGTAGAGCAGGTCTTCCCCCGCCAGCAGGCTCCAGAGGTGGGCCGCCGGCACGCGGCCGGCGGAAAAGCCGCGCACCTGGCGCTCCTCCGAGGCGAAATTGATCTTCCAGAGATCGAGGCTTTCTTTGAGCCCCTTGCCCAGGAAATCGCCGGGCCGCGCGGCGATATTGGCCAGCGCCTGCTGGTAGGCAAAGGCTTGCTTGTCCGCGGGGCTCGGGATGCGCGCCAGGTCGGCCTCCAGGCGCGCGGCGTCCTTGACGCCCACGCTGGCCAGCCAGAGGTTGTAGCCGCTGCTGGTATCGCCCAGGATCAGCTGCCGGTAGGCGACGTAGTTGTACCCGACCTGCGGCAGCAGCAGCAGGATCGCGCCCGCCAGCAACAGCCCCGGCGCCGGCCAGGGCGGCCGGCGCCATCCTCCCTGCCGCCAGGCGGTCCACCCGGCCCAGAGGGCCACCAGGGGGATGAAAGCCAGCGCCGTGGAGCGGGTCAGCGCCGCCAGCCCGAGCAGCGCGCCCGCCGCCAGGGGGAGGACGAAGCGCAGCCGCGGTTCCCGCGCCGCGGGGGAGGCTGGAGGAGTGGGGTCCGGCCGCGCCCCGCCCGTGTCCGGGGCGCGGTCTGCCCACCCCGCGAGCAGCACGAAGGCCCCGGCGATGAGCAGCAGGAAGAGGGTTTCGCTCAGCAGCAGGTTGGCGAAGAGCGTGAAGGGCAGCCAGAGAGCCCCCAGCAGCGCCGCGCCCCGCGCCGCCGCGCGGGGGCTGAGCCCCAGCGCCGGCGCCCGGCGGGCGGCGCGGCCGGCGAGCCAGGCCAGCAGATAGAGCGTCAGCACGGACAGGACGGCCTGCAGCGCGAACACCGGCCCGGTCTGGCGGCCGAACAGGCCGAACAGCGTCGCCACCAGGATGACATAGGCGGGCGTGCGCGTCCAGGTAAAGGTGTCGTAGAAGCTGAGGCCGCGGCCGTCGGCCAGGACCGAGGCCGCGCCGTAATATTCCTGCTCGTCGACGACGAACCCGTGGAGGGGCGTGCGCTCGGCGAGCCCCACCAGGGCCGGGTAGCCCAGGCGCAGCAGCAACGCGCCGCATAAGATCGCCAGCAGGACCGGGTCGACCAGGCGGCGGCTAGCCGAGGCCACGCACTTCCACAGTCGCCACCCGCCCGTCGCCACCCGCCAGATCCACCACGCGGATGGCGTGATTATTCGTGTCGGCAATATAGAGGCGGTCGCCGGCCACGCTGAGCCCCTCCGGCTCGTTGAACCGGGCCGCCGCGGCCGGGCCGTCGACCAGGCCCCGGCTATCGCCGCCGAGCCAGGTCGTCACCGTGCGGGTCGCGCTATCCAGCCACTTGATCTTGCTGTTGTACGTATCGGCGACGAGGAGCCGGCCCTGGTAGCAGGCCACGCCGAACGGATGCTGGAGGCGCACGGCATCGCCCACCCCATCCTGGTCGGCAAAATCGAACAGGCCGGTCCCCACCAGGGTCTGCACGGCGCCGCCGTCCAGCGGGGCCCGGCGGATGGCCTGGGCTTCGCTACAGGCGAAATAGAGCTGCGCGCCATCCGTCGCGAGCCCGGTCGGCTGGGCCAGGCTGGCATAGCCCACCAGGTCGCTCATCGTGCGCGCCCGGGTCAGGTCGGCGGCCCAGACGCGCCCATCGGCCAGGGCCTCGCGCCCGGTGCCGGCGTAGGGCAGCACAGTGCCGGCCGCCGGGTCATACACCCAGAGCTGGTGGTAGCCCGCCATGGCGATATAGAGCTTGCTGCCCACCCAGGTGAGATCCCAGGGCGAGTTGAGCGCGGTCGCGATAGCCGCCCCGCCCGTGCGCGCGGCGCCGATCTCCCCGGTGCCGGCCACCGTCGTCACCTGCCGGCTCCCCAGATCCAGGGCGCGCACGGCGTGATTCTCGCTGTCGGCCACATACAGCGTCTCGTCGACCAGAGCCATCCCCTGCGGGCGCGCAAAGCGGGCCGTGGCGAACGATCCGCCGGCCAGGCCGGCCGCCCCTGTGCCGGCGATCCAGTCGACATCGGCCGTCTGCCCATCGGCGGTCAGGCGCGCGCCGATGACCCGGTGGTGGTCGCTGTCGGCGATAAACAGCCGCCCCGGCGCCCCAGCGATCCCGGCCGTGGCCAGCACCTTGCCGGGATAGCACAAGGGCCGCGCCGGCTCGTCCAGATGCTCCGGGTGCGTCAGCAGCGGCCGGCGGTCGAGGAGGCCGCGGGAGTCGTAGTGGGCGATCGCCTGGCCGACGATCGGATCGAAGTCGGCAAAGGTGATCTCGCCCGGCTGGCTGCCCATGTAGTAACCTCGCGGATCGACGAGCACCACCGTGGGCCAGGCATTGACGGTGAATCCCTTCCAGACCCGAAAGAAGCGGTCGTTGACCACGGGGTGATCGATCCCCAGCCGCAGCACGGCATCGCGCACGTTGGCCGTCAGGCGCTCGGCCGTGTATTTGCCGGCATGGACGCCCACGACGACCAGCTCCTGCGGGTATTTGGCCTCCAACTGCCGCAACTGCGGCAGGATGTGGATGCAGTTGATTCAGCCATAGGTCCAGAAGTCGAGGAGCACGAGTTTGCCCCGCAGGTCGCTCCACTGGAGCGGCCGGTGATCGGTTGTGTTCAGCCAGTCGAGTCCGGTCGGAAACTCCGGGGCATGAATCACGCTATTATACATCTCGTCCATACGCGTAGCCTCCGTTGCTCTAATCGGCGCCTGCGCCGCCACTGGCTCATTGGGTGCATTATAGCAAACCACCTTGCGGCGTCAAGCAGAAACGGGCGCCACAAAACTAAGCGCGCCGGATTTGGCGTAATCATCACGTATCCATGGGCCGTTTGCGTCCTACCTACCGAACCAGCCGACAGCGGAAGGAAAGTCCAGCATGTTCCAAGCGTCGATTCGTATGATCCGGCACGTCCTCGTTCTGGGCGCCGTGGCCAGCCTCGGCGTACTGGCGGCCTGCGGCGACGCGCCCCCCACGGCAACGGCCGTCCCCACCGCCACGGCCACCGCGACCAGCGCCCCGCCCACCAACACCGTCCCGGCGCCGACCGACACGGCCGCCATCCCGACGACCCCCCTGCTCGCGCCGGCGGCCACCACGGCCGTGGCCGCGACCGACACCGCGGCGGCACCGATCGCGACCACGGCGGCGCCGGCGACAGCGCCCCCGCCAGCCGGCACGCCGACGTCACACCCCATCGTGCCAACCCTCCGCCCAGTGCCGCCCACCAATCGGCCGGTCCCGCCGACACCGCGCCCGGTGCCGCCCACGCCGCGGCCCACCCCGCCGATCGTCTATGTGCGCGTGTATGACTTCGGCTTCGACCCGCCGGCGATCACCGTAGCACCCGGCACGAAGGTCGTTTGGACCAACGCCGGGCCCACCGAGCACACCGTCGCCGACGCCGACGTCACCTGGTCGTCCGATATCCTGCAGAAGAATGATCTCTACAGCCACACGTTCACGGCCGTGGGCACCGTGCAGGTCATTTGCACCCTGCACCCGGACATGGTGAGCACTGTCACCGTCAGGTAGCGGCCCGTCACGATCCGGGGGCTGGTGGCTCAGGGCTTTTTGTAGAAGGCGAATTTACAGTGCGGGGCCCCCAGCGCCGCACATTCGACTTCGGCCACGCGTACCTTCTGGCCGGTGATGGGCTCGGCGAGGCTCCGATACAGGGACGTCGAGTTATCGCAGATCGGGGCGCTCACGCCCCGGATGGCCAGGCAGGTGGCGCAGACCTCCATCGTAATGTACCAGGCTGTGGCGTCTTCGGTGATCGGGGAGTGGGTCCAGATCTGCTCATTGGTCGCCGCCACCCAGCGGACGTACCAGGCCGTCCGCTCCTCCGGCGGCAAGGCGCGGGCGGCGGCCGTCCACGCGGCCATCTGCGGCACCCCGGCGATGCGCGCCGCGCCCAGCGTGCCGAGGTTGCGCAGGAACAAGCGGGTCAGCGGCTCGCCGAGCATGGCAAACACCGCGGCCGGCAGGCGGCTATATTCTTCCGCGGTACAGGAGGGGCTATCGTCGGGCGGAGGCAGCGTCTCCAGGTAGCGCAGCATGCCGGCCTGAGCCAACAGCGTCGCATATTGCGGCCCGCTGGCCCGTTTGACGGCTTGCAGCGTGCCTCGCAGCAGGCTACTGCCGATATAGTGCGGCATCTAGCCCCTCCCCCGTGCGCCGCGGGCGGCGGGCCGTTAGTCGGGGCGGGCGCCGAACCGCCGCAACACGGCATCGGCCTGCGCCCCGGCCAGACTCACCCGGAAGCGGGCCATCAAATTGCGGCAGCGCCGCTCCAGCTCGGTGGCCAGCTCCGGTTGGGTCGCCAACTCCGCGCGCAGCAGCGCGACGAACAGCCGCTCCTGGATCGTCACCATCCGCAGAATGTCGGCCACCGCGGCGGCCTGGGCCGTGGTCTGCACCGTCTGGCGCACGGCCTGTTGGTCGACTTCGCCCCGCAAGAGGTCGGCCACAAACTCCTGGCTATCGATCGCCGCCTGACGGGCCTGTTCCTCCGGCGAGAGCAGCCGATAATGGCCCCCCGCCGCGGCGTAGGCTTGCAGGAATATGGCGGTCAGGGCGGGCGCGTGGGCCGTGAGAAAGCGCTCGAGCTGGTGATCTTGAAAGTTCGTCATATCGGTATCCCTTGGGTCGCCGCCTACCAACCAGTCTAGGCGATCGTGCGTTATCGTCGATCCCTCACCCAAGCACGATCGGGGCCATGGGTCGTGGCCCGCCCCCGGGCGCGCAACAAGGCGGGCCCATCCGGCCCTAACCTCGCCCGCGCGCCCGCTACTTTTCGGCCCCCGGCGGCGTTAGTCGTAGTGCATGGGATGGCGGATCGCCTCGGACCTGCCGGCCGCGGCTGTGAACGGACCTTGACATCGTGTGAGAAGGCATGCTACAAAGTCAGTCTTGGACAGACACTTACAGCCCGAGCCGACGATACATGGATGATGCAGCCCTCGTGGCGGGGTTACAGCGGGGCGACCCCTGGGCCGTCGAATACGTGGTGCAGCAATATGCGCCCCCGCTTTATCGCTATGCCTATTACCAGGTCCAGGATGCCATGCTGGCCGAGGACCTGGTCTCTGAGGTCATGATGCGCATGATCGGCAGTGTGGATAGGTTCGTCCTGGAGAGCACCCCGTTCCAGGCCTGGCTGTTTCGCATCGCCCGCAACCTGATCGCCGATCACTACCGGGCGCGCAAGCGGCGGCCGCAGGTGTCGCTGGAAAGCTGGCTGGCGGCCGATCCGAGTGGCGAGCCGGGGGGGACCGATCGCGGCATTGACGATCTCCCCGACCGGCAGGAGCTGCAAGCCGGCCTGGCCACGCTCACGGATGAGCAACGGCAGGTGGTCCTGCTCCACGTGGTCGAGGGCTGGGAGCTGCCGCAGGTGGCCCGGCTGCTGGACCGCAGCCTGCCGTCGGTCAAGAGTCTCTATTATCGAGGGGTCGATTCACTGCGCCGGGCGCTGACCCGCGGCGGCCATCCGCCGGGGCGGCTCCCGGCTAAAGGAACTTGACAGGCATGTTTGAGCGCAGGAACCCGGCAGAGGACGTCTTCAGCGCGGCCTGGCAACAGGTGCGCGAGGGGCACAGCGTCGAGGCGGTGCTCGCCGCGTATCCCGAGCAGGCGGCCGAGCTGGAGCCGCTGCTGCGCACGGCCCTGGCCGTGCGGGCCGGCCTGCCCGCGCCCCCGCTCTCCCCCGCGGCGCTGGCCCGCATCCAGGCCCGCACCCAACAGGCCGCCCAGACGCGGCGCCGCCCGATCGGCGTGGCGCCCCTGCGCAGCGCCGACGGGTGGGGCCCCGCCCCCGCGCGCCGGCGGCGCCGGGCCCTGCCCTTCGTCTTCTCGCCGGCCACGAGCCTGGCCGCCCTGGCGCTGGTCGTGGCTGTCGTCGCCGTGGTCTGGGCCCTGACCCGGCAACCGCCGCCGCCCGCCCCCACGCAGCTCGCCAGCTATACCGGCATCATCCGCCAGATGGCCGCCACCCAATGGCAGGTCGACGGTAAAGTCATCGCCATCGACCCCCAGACGACGCAGATCGAGGGGCAACCGGCCGTCGGCGCCGAGATCGTGTGCCTCTACGCGGTCCACCCGCCCGACCCCCGGCTCTACGCCCTGAATATCCGCGTGCTGAGTGGACCGGGCACGGCCACATGGGCCGCCCCCCTCCCGGCGTCCGCGGTGCCCCAGCCGACGCTCCCGCCGGGCGTTGTGACCCCGCCGCCCCCGACCGCCGGGACCGCGGCGACGCCGATCGTGCCGCCGGACACGGCCCTGCCCGGCCCGCCGCCCACCGTCACCCCTTTACCGCAGAGCACCAGCACCCGGCCCCCGCCGCCCGCCCCGGGGACGGTGTCGCCCGTGGCGACGGCGGCGCGGTCCGCGCCGCCGGTCGCCCCCTCGCCCACGCGGGATGCAGGGGCGCCGCCGACAGGGCTGCCGACGGCCAGCGGGGTGCCGGGGCCACCCAGTCGCACGCCCGAGCGCACCGCCCTGCCGAGCGCCACGAGTGCGCCGAGCCCAACCTCTGTGCCGACGCCGCCGGCCACACCCCCGCCGGCCCCTGCGGCGACCAATACCGCCATGCCCCCGCCCGTGCCGACCAACACCCGACCACCCGCCACCCTGGCGCCGACAGAGACGCCGAGCCCCGTGCCGGCGAGCGCGACGCCCGCGCCCCCCAGTCCGCCCAGCCCCACCACGGAGCCGACGCAGGTCCCGCCGACGGATACCCCGGTGCCGACGGCGCAACCCACGGATACCGTTGCGCCGCCGGTGCCGACGCTGCCGCCGCGCCGCACCCCCGGGCCCACCGTGCCGCCGAGCGACACGCCGCCGCCGACCGCTGTCCCGACCGCCCCGCCCACGGACACGGCCGTGCCGACCGCCCCGCCGAGTGAAACGCCCGCACTGACCGCCGAGCCGAGCCAGACCGCGCAACCGAGCCAGACGGCACAACCGAGCCAGACCGCGCAGCCCAGCCGCACCGCGCAACCGAGCCAGACCGCGCAGCCCAGCCACACGCCCGATCCCAGTGAGACGCCACACGACGAGGGCGGCCAACCGACCGGCACGCCGGTCGTCACGGGCACCCCCGATCGCGGGGGCGGCGAGCCGACCGGCACGGCCCACCCCTAACCACGCACCGGGGGAGCCGATGGCGCCCTTAGCGGGCCGGCGGGGCCAGCGCCACCCCCGTCCGCGGCGGCACGGCGATCTCCAGCAGCTCGCCCTGGACCGTGGCCGTGCCCTCGCCGATCAGCAGCTGCCAGGGCCCGCGGCCGGCCAGGGGTGCAGCCAGCGGCAGGTGCAGGTGGCGGCGGGCGCGGGCCGTGTTCAGCGCGACCATGACATAGTCTTCGCCCAGCCGGCGGGCAAAGGCGTACACGCCGTCGGTCGCGTACAGCGGCTGGTAATCGCCCGTCCGCAGCGCCGGGTGCGCCTGACGCAGGGCGATCGCCTGCTTAAAGTAGGCGCGCAGCTCGTGGTTCCAGCGACTCTCGTCCCAGGGGAACGTGCGGCGGCAATCGGGATCGCGGCGGCCCTCCAGGCCGATCTCATCGCCATAATAGATCGACGGCGTGCCCGGGTAACTCATCTGGAAGAGCGTGGCCAGGGTCAGCGCGGTTAGATCGCCCCGCGCCATGCTCAGAAAGCGCGCCGTGTCGTGGCTGTCGAGCAGGTTGAGCTGGACCTCGGTCACCGCCCGCGGATAGAGGGCGAGGAGATCGGCGATCGCGTTGGCGAATCCCGCGCCGTCGAGGGGGCGCGTGGGGTCCCAGCCCTGATCGCGCACCAGCGGCTTGTCCAGGTGCGAGCCGATGGTATAGGCGATGACCCGCTCCGCAAACAGGTAATTCATCACGGCATCGAACTGGTCGCCTTGCAGCCAGTGGCGGCTGTCCTGCCAGATCTCGCCGACGATATACGCCTCGGGGTTGATCGCCTTGATCCGCAGCCGGAACTCCTGCCAGAAGGTGTCGTCGGCGATCTCGCCCGGCACGTCGAGCCGCCAGCCGTCGATCCCTTGCCGCATCCAGTGCTCGGCCACGCCCAGCAGGAACTCGCGGACCGCGGGGGTATGCGTGTTGAATTTCGGCAGGGCGTGGTCCCCCCACCAGGCGGCGTAGCCGGGCGGCCGGTGCAGATCGTAGGCGTTGGGCGGCAGTTGGTGGAAGTGGAACCAATCGCGGTAGGGCGACTCGGGCCCGTTCTCCAGGGTGTGATTAAACTGGTAAAACCCCCGGCTGGCGTGATTGAACACGCCGTCGAGCACGACCCGGATGTTGCGCGCGTGCGCGGCGTCCAGCAAGGTGCGAAAGGCCTGATCCCCGCCCAGGATCGGATCGACCCGGTAGTAGTCATAGGTGTGGTAGCGATGGTTGGCCGTCGAGGCGAAGATGGGCGTAAAATAGATCGCCGTCACGCCCAGATCCTGCAGGTAGTCCAGCCGCTCGGCAACGCCGAGCAGATCGCCGCCCTTATACCCATACACGGTCGGCGGGCTATCCCAGGACTCGAGATAGGTGGGCTTGGGAACGGTGGGCGAGGTGGCGAAACGATCGGGGAAAATCTGATAAAAAATGGCGTGGCGTACCCACTCTGGTGTCTGCATAGTCAAGAAACCGCCTCCGTAACAGGTGAGATGCACTATACAACGGAGCCGCGGGGATTTCATGCCGCCGGCCGGCCCCCGCCGGGGCCGCACCCCGCTAACCGGGCACAAGCCAACCCCCGCCGGGTCGCCTGCCGGCGGGGGTTAGCGGCGCGGGGGGCGCGGCGGATCTCAGGGGGCCGACGGCCCGGTCCCGATCATGAAGGTGTTGTGGGAGGGCAGATAGGTGCCCTGGGCATGCCAATCGTCGAGCTTGGTGCCGGCGCGGTCGTAGACCACGCGGTGGATATCGGAGGTAAAGCCATCCTGCGCATGCTCGACCTGGATCAAGCGCCCGGCTGCCAGCTTATCGGTCAGCTGCCGCCGGGGGATCGGGTCGGTGACCACGGGTTTGGTGATCACGGGCCGGCTGACTTCGACGCGCCAACCCGGGTCCGTGCCCCAGAGCTGGACGCGCAGGTTCGTATGGTCGCCCCGGGCGCGGATCAGCAGCCAGTTGCCGGTCGTGTTTTTGAAGCGGAAATCCCAGTCCGGGGGCGAGATCGTCGCATCCAGGCCCTGCATGCCCAGGGGGGGCACGCCGTAGAGGCCGATCCAGTAGCTATGATGGTGGCGCTCGACCATCGGCAGGCCGGCCCAGAAGACCGGGTGAAAAAGCGTGGTCGCCACCTGGCAAATGCCCCCCGCCTCGGCGGGGATGGTCGTCGCGCTGCCACTCTGGACCAGGATCGCCCAGCCCATCTTAAACCCGGCATCCAGCGTCAGGTCGCCCAGCGCGTCGTTCAAGCTGAAGGTCGCGCCCGGCGCGATCAGCCAGCCGTCGAGCTTACTCGCGCCCAACGTGACGTTCCAATTGCGCTCGGGCGACGAGCCGCCGTAGTAGGTACTATCGGCCTGCAGTAGCTGGGGTGTGACGATCGCCCCGGCCTGGTCGGTCGCGGCAAAGGCCGGCTTCAGCGGAGTCAGGGTCAGGGCCGCCGTCTTTTGCCCGGCCAGCAGGGCCGCCTTGATCGCCGCCCCCGTCGCCGCCGCGTCGACCTGCTGCCCATCCTGCGGTTGCTTGACCAGGGTTACCACATTGTCGACCAGGCGGTAGACCGCATCCTGGGCCGGATGATCGAGGTCATGCGCGATCTTCGTGATCAGCCGCGCGATGTCGTTATCGTTGACGGTCACCTGGTAGGGCAGCGCCGCGCCGGCCGGGCTCGGTTGGAGATAGAGCACCAGGGCGACATCGGCCCCCTTGACCTGGTAGGTCTGATCCCCGGCGGTCAAGGTCAGCCCATCGCGCATCGCGCCGTCTAGCTGGTCTTTGATCGGCTGGAGCTGCGCCGCGGTCACGGCCGCCGGCACGGGCTCCGTCACCAGGTCGGCGGTGCGCCGGCCGTCATCCGCCTGGGCCGCCGCCTGCACATGGTCCCGGGACGCCACCAGGCTCAGCTGTTGGCCGGTTAGATCCGGCGTCAGCAGTGCGCTGGTCGCATAATTCGGCAGCGCCAGGGTCGCATTCTGCGCCTCGTGCTTGAGGTCGCCGGCGATCCCTTCCAGGTAGGTGGTGATCTTGCGGTCGTCCAACCGGCTCTGCACGACCGCGGTGCCGTTGGCATCCTGGCTGATCTGCAGCCAGCGGCGCAAGGTTGGCGCATCGAGGGTCCAGGTATGGACGCTGCCGTCGGCCCCCCGCCCGGTCAAGGTCACCGGCTTGTCGGAGAGGCGATGCACGGTGGCCAGCGCCGCGGCGATGTCCGCATCGTGGACGCGGGGCGGCACCGGGGCGAGCTTCAGCGTAATGTCCCCGAAGGGATACTGCTGCGTGGCGGCCAGGATCGCCGCCCAGGTGCCGTCGACGTCGAGGCGCTGGCCGCTCTGGGCCGTCTGCACCCGCACGCCGTCGGCGTCAACGGTGAGCTGGGCATCCTGCGGGGCGACCGCCACGTCGGCCGCCACGGTCTGGAGCGTGGCTTCGGCC
>Ga0070730_10005374_pt1 | contig 11071 bp, 10 predicted proteins | sample Coa_R1_3_FD_66447 | JGI IMG/M metagenome (GOLD analysis project Ga0070730, IMG submission 66447) | Surface soil microbial communities from Centralia Pennsylvania, which are recovering from an underground coalmine fire - Coalmine... | ecosystem: Environmental > Terrestrial > Soil > Unclassified ... | reverse complement strand
GGGGAAGCGTGTCGGGCAGCCGCGACTCCAGGACGTCGAGCGTGGCGTACATCTGCGCTTTCGTCTCGCCGACCGACAATCCGCCTATCGCTATGCCCGTCCACGGGCCTAGCTCCTGAATACGGTCGAGCGATTCTGTTCTCAGCGCGGGGAGTGTTCCGCCCTGGATTATCGGCCAGAGCGTCTGATCGGCCGTCTGCAGCTGCTGGTGGCGTTGCTTGCATCGGGCGAGCCAGCGCAGCGTGCGATCGAGGGCATCGCGGGCGGTGGTTTCGTCAGCGCCGGCGGGAATGACGTGGTCGAACGCCATCGCCACATCGGAGCCGAGCGTCGCCTGGATTTCAATCGCCTTTTCAGGAGTCAGCTTGCGCCGCCCGCCGTCGACGTGGCTTTGAAATTCGACGCCGTCTTCGTCGACCTTGCGGAAGCCCTCGAGCGAGAAGACCTGAAAGCCGCCGGAATCCGTGAGCAGCGGGCGCTCCCAGGCCATGAACTTGTGCAGGCCGCCGAGCTTGGCGATGACGTCTTCGCCAGGCCGCACGTGCAAGTGGTAGGTGTTGGCGAGCACGATCTGCGCGCCGACGGCTTTGAGATCGGCGGGCGACAATGTGCGCACGGTCGCTTGAGTGCCGACGGGCATGAACATGGGTGTCTCGACCGAGCCGTGCGGCAGGGTCAGTACGCCGGAGCGCGCCGCGCCCGACTGGCCGTCGATCCAGAAATCGAACATGGAGTGTGGGCCGCTCAGTGCACGTCGCTCGGGACGACTTGGAGTCCGATCGCACGAACGATGCGCTGAAACCGCGGAGAGCCGCGAATCGGCTCATACTGTGGATCGGCGCCGATCATGGGGAGGTAGAACCCCCGCTCGCTGTAGGCACGCTCCAGCCAGTCGAGTGCACGCGCAGTGTCGCCGACGCCCAGGGCGATCAGAGTGAACGCTTGGGGTGTGATGTATCGCTCACGCGCGAGCTGCTCGAGGCTCCGTTGGATCGCCAACGCGTCGGCTCGGCGGCCCGTCACGCCGTACGCCCAGCCCAGAAAGCCTCCCCCGTTGTGTCCCGCCTGAAGGTCGATCTTCCGCGGCAATGTCGCCAACCCCTCAGGAATGTGGTGCTGAAAGATCAACAGGCGCCCCAGCTCGGCTCGCGCGCCCAGGTTGGTGGAGTCGAGCGCCAGGGCTTCGCGCAGCGCAGCGGCGGCGGCATCGTAGCGGTGCAGGTAATACAGGACGCTGCCCAGGCGGGTGTTGATGATAGGCGACAAGGGATTGAGTTGCCGAGCCGTTTCGACCTCGCGCAACGCGTCGTCGAGCTGTCCTTGGGCCACGTAGTACCAGGCGTGAAACAGATGCGCGCGGGGCTCGGTCGCGTCGAGCGCGAGCGCCCGGTCGAACGCGCGCGCTGCGGTGGACCAATCCCAATCATAGAAGACACTGACGATGCCAAGCGACGTGTATGCCTCGGCGAGCGTGCTGTCGAGGGCCAGGGCGCGCTGCACGGCACGCTTGGCCTTCGCGAACGCGTCGGCGGGCGGGACGTCCCCAAACGCGGGCAGGAGGCTGTACGCGTCCGCCAGCCCGGCCCACGCGCGCGCGTAGCTGGAATCGAGCGCGATCGCCTGGTTGAAATAGTCGACGGCACGATGCAGCGGCGCCGGTCCACTCCCTCGTTGGTTCCAGAACCAGCGGCCTTTCATGTAAAGGTCGTACGCCTCGAGGTTCTCGGTCGCTCGCCGAACCAGTGGTCGCGCGTCGCCAACGAGCCGCACCTGCAGGGCCCGGACCACGGCCTGGGAGATCTCGTCCTGCAAGGCGAACACATCCTTGCGGTCGCGGCGGAAGGTGTCGGACCAGCGGACGTAGCCGTCCCCAGCGCTCACGAGGCGCACACTCACCTGGAGCGTCGGACCCGCGTGCTGGTAGCTGCCCTCGAGCATCGTCGCGACGTGGAGGCGCGCACCGATGGCGCGGCTGTCCAAGTGTGCGTCGCGGTAAGCGAAGACCGACATGCGGGAGGCAACGTTAAGGCCGGTCACGTGCGATAGCCCGTCGATCAACGCATCCGTCATGCCGTCCGCGCGGATCTCGTCGTCTTGCGTGCCGCTTTCATTGACGAGCGGGAGCACTGCGATCGATTGTGCCGCCGCATCGTGCCGCCGCGTCGCGAGGGTGAGACCGGCGATCCCGAAACCCGCTACGATCGCGGTGATGGCGATCCGGCGCACGAGACGCGAACGGGTAAGCGTGGTGGCGACGGTCGCAGGGACGAGAGCGGCAAGCGCGGCGTCCAGCTCGGCCGCTTTGCCGTAGCGCTGCGCCGGCGTCTTTGCGAGCGACCGGGCGACGGCGCGCGCCAACGGCTCGGGTGCGCTGCCGTCCCGGGTGCGGAGCGACGGAATGGGCTCGACGGAGTGACTCGCGAGCACCGCGAGGGACGTGGAGCCGCCGAAGGGAGGCGAGCCCGCCAGCATCTCGTACAACACGCAGCCAAGACTGTACACGTCGCTGCGGCCGTCCACCGGATCACCCGCGATCTGTTCGGGACTCATGTAAAGGGGAGTCCCGACGGTCACGCCCGTGTGCGTCAATCCGGGGCCACCCGCCACGTTGATCGCGCGCGCGATGCCGAAATCGGTGACGAGGGCGTGGCCGTCCTGCAAGAGGATGTTCTCCGGCTTGATGTCCCGATGCACGACATCGTGGGAGTGCGCGTACGCGAGCGCGCCGGCGACTTCCCGCGCGAGCCGCACGGCATCCGCGACGGACAGCTGGCCGTCGCGAAGCAACCGCGCCCGCAGGGATTCACCGTCGATGTAGGGCATGACGTAATACGGCAAGTCATCCACGGCGCCCGAGTCGTGCAGCGGGACGATGTGGGGATGGCTGAGTCGAGCCGCAATCTGGATCTCGCGCAAGAAGCGCTCGACGCCGATGGCGGCGGCGAGCTCGCGGCGGAGGACCTTGAGTGCGACGAGCCGGTCGTGCTTTAGATCGCGGGCGAGATAGACCGTCGCCATGCCGCCCCGCCCCAGCTCACGCTCCACGCGGAAGCGATCGGCCCACACTGCCGCGAGACTCGACACGTCGTCAATCCGCAAGCACCCGCCCGGCAAAAAAAGTGCTGGAATATAGATCGCGCCGTTACACCACGGCCATCGCGTCGCCGTAGCTGTAGAAGCGATAGCCCTCGCGCACCGCCTCCCGGTACGCTGCCATCACGCGCTCATATCTGCCAAACGCGCACACCAGCATCAATAACGTCGACCGCGGCAAATGGAAGTTGGTGACCAGGTGACTGACAACCTTGAAATCATATGGCGGCCGGATGAAGAGGCTCGTCTCACCCGCGCTGGCGCGAATCAGGCCATTTGGGTCGACCGATGATTCCAGTGCGCGCACGACCGTCGTCCCCACGGCCCATACGCCGCGCTTTCGTTGGATTGCGTGGTTGATCCACTCCGCCGCCCCCGGCGTAATCTCGTACGCCTCGGCGTGCATCGGATGTTTACCGATGTCTTCGGTCTCGACCGGTTTGAAGGTCCCTGGGCCGACATGCAGGTCGATCGATGCGACGCGTATTTGTCGCGTGTAGAGGTCCGCGAGCAGCTCCGGCGTGAAGTGGAGGCCCGCGGTTGGTGCGGCGATGCTGCCGTCGTGAGCAGCGTAAACGGTTTGATAGCGCTCGACGTCATTAGCTTCCGGTGCGCGGCGGATGTAGGGCGGCAGCGGAACCTCGCCGTACTTCGCGAGCGTCGCGCGCGCGTCGAGCGCGCCGACAAAGCGCACGCGCCGTAATCCGCCACCGAGCGTCTCGACGATCTCGGCTGCGCTGTCATCGCCGAATGTCACGCGCCGGCCTGGCTTGAGCTTGCCGCCCGGATGACCCATGGCGAGCCACGTTCCATCGGGCTGTTCCCGCACGAGCAGCAGCTCGGCGGCGTTTCCCCCTCCCCGTTTCCCGTGCAGGCGCGCCCGTATGACGCGCGACGTGTTGATGACGAGAACGTCGCGCGGAGGAATGAGCGCCGGGAGATCGTGGAAGTGCAGATGGCGGATCTCGCCGGTCGCGCGATCGAGCACCAACAATCGACTCGCAGCTCGCTCGGCTAAGGGGTGCTGCGCAATCTGTGTGCTGGGAAGATCGTAATCGAAATCCGAGAGGTGGTGCATTAACCGTCGAAGATACTTGCCTGCTCCGCCGATTTCGGGGGGACGAATCCGAAATGTCTGTAGGCCGCCGGCGTGGCCACTCGGCCGCGCGGCGTGCGCGCGAGGAAGCCCTGCTGCATCAGAAACGGCTCGTAGACCTCTTCGAGCGTGCCGGGATCTTCGCCGACGGCGGCCGCGACCGTCTGCACGCCCACCGGCCCGCCATCGAACATCTCGATGATGGCTTTGAGAATGCGCGCGTCCATGTCGTCGAGGCCGAACTCGTCCACGTCGAGCCGCTTGAGCGCTTCCGCCGCGACCGCCGCGGTGATCTTTCCCGCCGCGCGCACCTGCGCGTAATCGCGCACGCGCTTGAGCAGCCGGTTCGCCACGCGCGGCGTCCCGCGACTGCGTCGCGCGATCTCGGCCACGCCGGCCGCATCGGCGCTGACGCCGAGGATTCCGGCCGACCGGGTGATGATCTGGACCAGATCGTCGGGGGGATAATAATGCAGGCGCTCCACCAGGCCGAAGCGCGCCCGTAACGGCGGGGTGAGCAGCCCGAACCGCGTCGTGGCGCCGATCAGCGTGAACCGCTCGAGCTGCATCGGCAACGTCTGGGCGTGCGGGCCATCGGCAATCCGGACGTCCACACGGAACTCCTCCATCGCCGGATAGAGGAACTCTTCGAGCGCCGGCCGCAGGCGATGCACTTCATCTATAAAGAGAATGTCACCCGCCTTGAGCGACGTCAGCATGCCGACGAGATCGCCGGGGCGCTCCAGCACCGGTCCCGAGGTCGTGCGGATGCTCACGTCCAGCTCTCTCGCCATCAGCAGCGCCAGCGTCGTCTTGCCGAGCCCCGGCGGGCCGAAGAAGAGGACATGGTCCAGCGGCTCTTTGCGCTGTTTCGCGGCGTCGATTGCGATCTGCAGCGACTCTTTGACCTTGGCCTGTCCTACGAATTCATCGAGCCGCGACGGCCGCAGCGCGGCGTCGGTCAGCCGCTCGTTCTCGAGCGCTTCGGGTGTCGTTATCTCCGAGCGAGCCACGAATCCGAGCCTCGCGACTTGGCGTGCGCGATCCACCGCACCGGCCGCTTGTCGGCCTCGATTTCGTGCCGCGTGTGGCAGCGCAGACACACGTCTTCGGCACGCGTGACGCCGGCAGGTACCAGTCGGCGGTTGGTGGATCCGCACCGCGTGCAGATCCACTCGGCGGTCGTCTGGCCGGGCGGGAGATCAGGCGAGGGCTGGGTCATCGGGTCGTCAGGATCTGGAGCGCGCGCCGCACGAGCACTTCGGTTTCGTCGGTCCCATTGCCGGCGAGAACCTGGCGCACGGCGCGATCCGCCTCGGCCGTGGCGTAGCCGAGCCGTTCCAACGCCTTGAGCGCGGCGTCGGCGCCGGCGGGAATCGCGATGGTCGGAGCATCCGTGAAGTCTTCCACCTTCTCACCCAGCTCGAGCGCGAGCCGTTCCGCCGTCTTTCTCCCGATGCCGTTGACTGACGACAGCAGGGCGATGTTCTTCTCGCGCAGTGCCCGCGCCCCGCGCTCCACGCCCAGCGCCGATAGTAGCGCGATACCGATTTTCGGACCGACTCCGCTTACGCTCGTCAGCCGCTGGAAAAAGCGCCGCTCGGCTTCGTCGAGAAAGCCGTACAGCGCCCAGCCGTCCTCACGCACGACCAGCTCGGTTGCGAGCGTGATTTCCGCACCGGCCGCCGGCAATCGTTCCATCACGCCGAGCGGCACGACGACTTCGTAGCCGACGCCGCCGGGTGTCTCGACCACGACACGATCGGCGGCTTTGGCGGCCACACGGCCGCGGACATGCGCGATCATCGGTTGCTAATGTAGGGGCGCAGCATGCTGCGCCCCTACCCGGGGTCCCGAACGCAGGATGAACGTCAGCGCCGCCGCCACCCCGTCTGCAGCATCCGCAGGTTGTGGTGCGGACTTCAATCGCAACAGATGCGCGACCATTGCGCCCACCTGGTTCTTCTTCGCGCCGCCGGCGCCGACGACCGTTTTCTTGATCATGGCCGGCGCGTACTGCGCGATCTCGAGCTCGGCTTGCTCTGCCGCGAGCAGGATGACGCCGCGCGCATGTCCCAGCACGAGCGTGGTGCGCACGTTCTTATGATAGAAAGCGTCCTCGAGCGCGAGCACGGATGGCTGATGGCGTTTGATGAGATTGGCGATTTCGTGATGTAGCTCGGCGAGACGGGAGGGAAGAGGATTGTTGCGGGCAAACCGCAGCACACCGCATTCGACGAGACGCCCCATTCCCGGAGAACCATTCCCCGTTTCGATCACGCCGTAACCCGTGACCTGAGTGCCGGGGTCGACGCCCAGGATCCTCACGTCATCCAGTCACCGCCGCCATGGCCTCGGCGTCGATGTCGAAGTTGGAAAAGACCTTCGCGACGTCGTCCATTTCCTCCAAACTTTCGACGAGCTGCAGCAGCCGCCTGGCGTCGCTGCCCTCGACCTTCACCGTGTTCTTCGGCACCATCGCGATCTCGGCGCTCTGGACGGGTAGCTGCTTGGCCCGCAACGCCTGATCGATTGCGTGCAGCTGCGCTGGGGGCGTCGTGATGACGTAGAAGTCGCCCTCTCTCTCCATGTCGTCCGCGCCGGCATCGAGCGCGACTTCCATCGTGGCGTCCTCGCTGGCCTTGCCGTCGATCACGATCTGGCCTTTGCGATCGAACATCCACGCGACGGCATTGGCCGCACCCAGATTCCCGCCGTGCTTGTGGAATACGTTGCGGATCTCCGCAACGGTGCGATTGGCGTTGTCGGTGGTGGCCTGAATCAGCAGTGCGGCACCACCGGGTCCGTATCCTTCATACGTGACTTCCTCGTACGTCACACCTTCGAGCTCGCCGGTGCCCTTCTTGACCGCGCGGTCGATGTTGTCCCACGGCATGTTCTCGGCTTTGGCCGCGTCGATCGCGGTGCGCAGCCGCGGGTTACCGCCGGGGTCGCCGCCGCCCGCCTTTGCCGCGATCGTGATTTCACGGATGAGGCGCGTGAACATCGCGCCCCGTTTCTGATCCGTGACCGCTTTCTTCCGTTTGATCTGCTTCCACTTACTGTGGCCAGCCATAAACTGCTCCTCACGCGCTTACCTGGTGCGTCTGCTGCGTCTGTGCGTCTTAACCATCTCAAAGTAACACTTATCGATCGGGGTCGAGCATGTCCTCGAACCGCATCCACCGCCGATAAAAATACAGATCGACGAATCCGGTCGGGCCATTCCGATTCTTGGCGACGATCAACTCGGTGGCGCCATCGACGCCGCCGCCGGGGTTGTACATCTCTTCGCGAAAGAGCGACAGGATGATGTCGGCGTGCTGCTTCGGCGCGCCCATGACGCCGTAGTCGTCGAGCGTGGGTCGTTTGCCGTCGCGGTCGCTCTCGAAGCCGGGGAGCTGTGAGACAACGAGGAGCGCGACCTGGCGCGACAGCGCGAGGGCCTTCAGGTGTCGCAACACCAGCGCGGTGTCCTCATCCTGTGTGGTCCGCGCTTTGGGCGGCGGAACGAGCTGCAAGTAGTCGATTACGACGAGGCCGATCTGCCGCAGCGAATCGAGCGGCTCGAACGCGCTTTCAAAGTCGCTACCAGCGAGCGGCAAGAGCGATAGCGGCAGTCCGCGCAGCCGCACCGCCGCGCCGCCCACACCGGCGCGCGTGTGATCGCTGAGCTTGGCGGCGCGCAGGTCGTCGACCGCGACTTTGCCTTCGATCGCCAGCGCGCGCTCCATCAGTCGCTCTTCGTTCATTTCTCCCGACAGGTACGCCACGCCGAGCCCCCCCGACTGCTGCGCCACGCGCAGGGCGATGCCGAGCGCGAGCGCGGATTTGCCGCTCCCGATGTCGCCGCCGAGCAGTACCAGATCGCGGCGCCGGAATCCGCCGCCGAGGAGCTTGTCGAGCGATCCGAATCCCGTGGGCACCGTGTCGCCCGTGATCTCCCCGGGGCGCTGCGCATCGACGCGCTCGACCAGATTGTCGAGCGAGGGGCGTTTTTCGAAGCGGCGTGCGGGCGAGGGCATGGTCTATAGATGCAATTTCGCGGTGCGCGCGGCAACGGTGACGGCATCCGCCGCTTCGGGTCCCAGCACTTCGCGGGCCGGAGCGGTGAGCTGGCTGAGCACGAGCGCCGCTGCGTCCGGAGTGGCGCTCTCGAGATGCTGCCGGGCGGCTGCGAGCGCGCGCTTCAGCGGGGCCGGCAACGCCAGGCTGCCGAGTCGATGCTCCAACGCCTGCAGCCGGCGGCGGTGATTCTTGGCGCTCACGGGGGCAGGGGGAAGCAGTGCTTCGGCGGCCCGAACCACCAGCCACAGCGCGAACAGGCCCTCCCGCTGCGGGCCGCGGACGGACTCGGCGATCAGCGTGATCAACCGCTCTTCCGCCGGCGTGTTCATGCCACGAGTTGCTGCACGGCAGCCGCGACCTGGTCGGGCGCGATGTCGCGGAGACAGCGGTGATGGCCCAGCGGGCATCGCTCCGTCCCCATGGCGGAGCAGGGACGGCAGCTGAGATCGCGCTCCAGCACGGTCGCCTGCTTGGTGTAGGGATAGAAGCCGAACGGTTCGACTGTCGGGCCGAACAGCGCAACGACCCGCGTGCCGACGCCCGTCGCCATGTGCATGACGCCGGTGTCGCCGGAGACGACCACGGTCGCGCGCGACAGGCACGCGCCCGTTTCCTGCAGCGTGAATTCTCCGGCGACGCTGATCACGCGGTCGCCCAGCGCGTTCGCGAGCTCGCGGTCCTCGGGGCCTCCCACCGCCACGACGCCCAGCCCGAGATCGTGCATTCGTCCCACAAGCGCCCGCCAATGCGCGAGCGGCCAGCGCTTCGTCGCGTGCGCGGCACCCGGCGCGATCACGGCGAACGGTTTTTGATCGAGACCCACCTCGGCGAGCCAGTGCGTCATGTGCGCGCGCGCCGTCGGAGCGAGAAAGAATTCCGGTGGACGGCCGTCGGGTTCGACGTCGAGCCGCGCGCGGCGCGCCGCCTCGAAGTAGCGCTCGGGGACCGGAACCGATTTGCCGTAGATGTTGATTTTCGTCGCGATCAACGCCGTACGCGCGATCTTCCGTTTCGAGTATCCCGACCAGGCGCACGGGACGAGCAGCCGGAGCGCCGCGCTGCGCAGGCTGCCGTGCAGGTCCAGCGCGTGCGTCGGGCCGAGCGCGCGGAGCCGCGTCGCGAGATCGGTGATCCGCTCGCGCGGCGCGAGCTCGACGACTTGCGTGAGGTGCGGATTTTCCACGACCAGCGGCGCCATCGCTTGTTTCGTGACGAAATACAGCTCGGCGTCGGGATGACGCCGGTGCAGCGCGCGCACGAGTGGAGTAGTGAGGAGGACGTCGCCGATCGAGCTGAAGCGGACGCACAGAATGCGCAACACGCGGCCAATGTAGTCGCGCGTTGCCCGGCTTCGCCAGCGGGACTAGCTTGTCACACACGATGCCGCGTCCGAAGAGCATTCTGTGGATTGACGACGAGGTAGAAGGTCTGGCCGCGCACCGGCGTTTCCTCGAGCAGCAGGGATTCGCGGTCGCGCAGGCGGCACATGGTGACGACGCGCTCGCGATGCTCCGGCGCCAACCCTACAGTGTCGTGTTGCTCGACGAGCAGATGCCCGGGCGCCGCGGCATCGAGTTGATCCCCGAAATCCGCGCCATCGATCCCGCCATGGCCGTCGTGATGGTGACGCAAAGCGAAGACGACAGTGTGCTGCGCGACGCCATCGGCATCGAGATCGACGATTATCTAGTCAAGCCGGTGCACCCGCGCCAGGTTCTCTCCGTTGTCACTCGCTTGCTCGAGGGCGATCGCATTCGGCAGCAGCGGCTCGCGCGCGATTTCGTCACCCGGTTCCGCGAGCTCGAGGGCCGGCGCGGCGCGTCCCTCGCCTGGCGCGAGTGGAGCGAGCTGATCGCCGAGCTGGCACGGTGGGAAGTGCGGCTCGCCGCCGCGGACGAGCCCGGATTGCAGGAAGCGCTGCGCACGTTGCAGGAAAGTCTGCGGAAGGACTTTCAGGGCTTCATCATCAAGAATTATCCGCGCTGGCTCTCCGATCCGGAGCGCGACCGGCCGCCGCTGTCCGTCGATGTCGGGGCCGAGTTTCTCGTGCCGGCGCTAAAGCGCACCGGGCGCGTCGTGTTCATCGTGATCGATTGCCTGCGGCTCGATCAGTGGGAAGTGCTCCGCAATCTGATCACGCCGCTGTTCGACGTCGAGGAGTCGCACTACTACAGCATTCTTCCGACGGCCACGCCGTTCTCGCGGAACGCGGTTTTCAGCGGCCTGTTTCCGATGGAGATCGCGGCGCGCCATCCCGAATGGTGGGGCGCGCCCACCGACGAAGAAAGTCTCAACGCCCACGAGCCCGAGCTGCTCGCAGAGCAGCTGCGGGAGCTCGTCGGGGAGCCGGTCCCCGTGCGCTACGAAAAGTTGTTCACGGCCGCTGATGGCGCCGACCTCCTGCGGCGCCTTCCCGCGCATGTGGCGCAGCCAGGCGTGACAGCCCTCGTCTTCAACTTCATCGATCAGCTGACCCACGGCCGCTCCGAGAATGCGATCCTGTATGAAGTCGCCCGCGACGCCGATGCCCTGCGCGGATTGACGCGCACGTGGTTCGAGAGGTCTCCCGTGATGGCGGCGCTCGAGGAGGCGGAGCGGCGTAACGTGCCGGTGCTCCTCACCACCGATCACGGCGCCATCCATTGCGAGACGCCGGCGACGGTGTTCGCCAAACGCGACGCGACCGCGAACCTGCGCTACAAGTTCGGCGAAGACCTCCGGGCCGAGGATCCCGAGGCGGCAATCATGGTCGAAGACCTGAAATCGTACGGGCTGCCGGCGAAAGGTCTGGGGGTGCGGTTACTGCTCGCCACA
>Ga0070730_10005373_pt1 | contig 11071 bp, 10 predicted proteins | sample Coa_R1_3_FD_66447 | JGI IMG/M metagenome (GOLD analysis project Ga0070730, IMG submission 66447) | Surface soil microbial communities from Centralia Pennsylvania, which are recovering from an underground coalmine fire - Coalmine... | ecosystem: Environmental > Terrestrial > Soil > Unclassified ... | reverse complement strand
CGTCGGCACTGACTGCAACGTCGGGAAGATGACGGCACAGCTCCAGCTGCGGGACGCGCTCCTCAAGCGCGGTCATCGTACGAGCTTTGTCGCGACCGGCCAGACGGGAATCTTCATCGAGGGGTGGGGTATCGCCGTCGACGCCGTGATCGCCGATTTCCTCGCGGGCGCCGCCGAGCAGCTCGTGCTGCAGGGCGCCAAGGACAACGACATCGTGCTGGTCGAAGGCCAGGGGAGCTTGATCCATCCCGGCTACTCGGGCGTGACGCTCGGGCTGTTGCACGGCTCCTGTCCCGACGCGTTGATTCTGTGCCATCAGGTCACGCGCGACTTCATCGGCGACTATCACGGCCGCGCGCCGTGGGTGAAGATTCCGTCCTACCCTGAGCTGATCCGGATCTACGAAGAGGCGGCGCGGCCGGTCCATCCGACGACAGTGATCGGGATCTGTCTCAATACGTACGACATGGATGAGTCGGCCGCGCGAGACGCTGTGGCCAAGGCCGCGGACGAAACGGGGCTTCCTGTCACCGATCCGGTGCGGTTCGACTCCACGCCGCTCGTCGAGGCAATCATCGGGGCACGCGCGATGATTTGATTGTCGCTGCGGCAAATCGGTAATGGTTGCCGTGGCTGTCTGTCTTATCGTGCCGCCATGCGATTCCTCCGTTGCGCGCGCGCCGAATTCCTTCTCGTTTTCCCCCGACTCGCGCGCACACGCTTCGGCATCTCCTTGCTCGCACTGTGTGCCGCGTTGCTCTGGCTCGGGGAGCAGGGGTTCGACTCCCTCACCGTCGTCCTGCAAGCGAGCGCGCTCGGCGCGATCGTCGGTACGGCGTTCCTGGCCGGTCATGAGCACGATCGCCCGGCGATTCTCGTCGCCCTCACGCATCCGACTTCGTCGCTCGCGATCGCGACCGGACGTTGGATGGCGCTGTTCGCCCCGGCTGCCGTTCTCACCGTCACCGCCTGCGTGGCAACAGGCCGGGTCGATGGTCTATTGCCGGGACTTCTGACCGCCGCCGCCGTCGGTGGCTGCACGCTCGGCGCGGTGCTCCTGTTCGGCAGTGCTGCCGCCTTCGCGCTCTTCATCTGTATGGCAGTCGCGGGGAGTGTGCCGCCGGAACGATTGGTCGACCTCGCGCGACCTGGCGTCTTGCGTCTCACGGCCGCCAGTGCGCTCGAGCTTGGCCCCGCGCTCTGGCATTATCGCGACATCGCCCATGACCTGGGTGCGGTATTGCACGCCGTTGCCTGGACGGGATTGGGAATCCTGCTGTCGAGCGCCATCGTGTCGCGTCACAAGCCATGACGGACTTCGCACTGACGCTGAGCGAGATCACGGGGCACGGTCTGGGGCCGCTCTCGCTCGGACTCGTGCCGGGAGAGATTGCGGGCGTGGTGGGACCGGCGGGCAGCGGCAAGACGACGCTGCTGCGTATCGCTGCCGGCGCGCTCACACCGCGGACCGGTACGGTCCGGATCTGGGGTATCCCGGCGACGTACCCCGCCGCCCGCCGGCTCGCCGGTTTCGCAAGCGATGCGGCAGTATTTCCGCCATCGCTCACAGTGCGAGAGATTCTGTTGTATTACGCGCGCCTGCACTGCGGCGCGCGTGAGGAACGGGCGCCGCTCGGGTTGATGCGGGAGGCGCTCGAGATTGCCGGCTTGGCGCCCGCCGCTGATCTGCGGGTGGAGGAGCTGGGTCGAGCCGATGTGCACCGCATGAACCTCGCGCAAGCCGCGCTCGGCGGCCGCCGCGTGCTGCTGCTCGATGAGACGTTCTCCGGTCTCGATGCGTTCGCACGCCGCGATCTCCGGGGGCGCATCGCGAGTCTCGCCGCCGGCGGCGTGGCGGTCCTGATCGCTTCACGCGACCCGGCCGCGCTCGAGCGCCTGGCGGCTCGCGTTCTGGTGCTTCGCGGGGGACGGATCGTGCGCGCCGGACCGCTCACGACGTTGCTTGGTGAGCGGGTACTCGAGGTCATTCTTGACGCGCCGCCGGCGGAGGCGCCGCCGGGATTTCGCGTCACGGCGTCCGGCCTCGAAGCGCCGCTCAACGGCCGAACGGTCGAGGCGGCGTTGGCGCTGTGTCGAGCGCACCGGCTCCCGGTCCGAGCGTCCCGGGTGCGCGTGAAGTCGTTGGAAGAGGTCGTGCTGGAAACCCACGACAGGCACTAGTACGTTTCGCCGTCAATGACGGCGCCTGCGAACCTTGTGTTGTTCAATACGCTTACGCGTCGCGTCGAGCCGTTCACGCCGCTCGCGCCGCCGCGCGTCACGCTGTACACCTGCGGCCCCACGGTCTGGAATTTCGCGCACATCGGCAACTTTCGGACGTTCTTGTTCGAGGATTTGCTCCGACGCTGGCTGGAGCAGTCCGGCTACGACGTCTTTCACGTCATGAACTTGACCGATGTGGACGACCGCACGATCAGGGCCGCCCGGCAGGCCGGCAAGAAGCTCACCGAGCACACCGCGCCGTTCACCCGCGCGTTCTTTGAAGACCGTGACTACCTGCGGATCAAACCGGCGCACGTGTACACGCCGGCAACGGAGTACATGCCGCAAATGATCGCGCTGGTCGCTACGCTGCTCGAGCGCGGTGTCGCTTATAAGGGAGAGGACGGGTCGGTCTACTTTGCGATCGCAAAGTTTCCGACCTACGGGCGCCTCTCTCGGCTCGACAAGCGCGAGATCAAAGTCGGTGCTCGCGTTGCGAGCGACGAGTACGCCAAGGGCGATCCCAGCGACTTCGCGTTATGGAAGAAGGCCGATGCGGAAGATGAAGCCGTTGGCGCGGCCTGGGACGCCCCGTTTGGGCGCGGGCGTCCGGGCTGGCATCTCGAGTGCTCGGCGATGTCGCTGTCCGAAATTGCGAAGTGCTGCAACGTGCAGACGCTCGACATCCACGCGGGTGGGATCGATTTGATCTTTCCGCATCACGAAAATGAAATCGCGCAATCGGAGGGCGCGACGGGGCAGCCGTTCGCGCGCCATTGGGTGCATGGCGAGTTTCTGAACGTGCGGGGCACCAAGATGTCGAAGCGTCACGGAAATTTCTTGACCGCGCGCGATTTGCGGGAGCAGGGGATCGATGCGGCGGCGGTGCGGTTGCTGTTTTTCCAGACGCACTATCGCCAGCCGGTCGACTTCAATGACGAAGCACTCGCCGGCGCCGCGGAAGGAGTGAAGCGCCTGGGCGAATTTCGCGAACGGCTCGAGCGCGAGGCGCGCAGCCAGAAGAGCGACGAGCCGTTGTCGCAGCTCGCGGCGAAGGTCGAGGCGGAGCTTCGCGCGGCGTTGCATGACGATCTCAATGCGCCGCGCGCTGTCGCGGCCTTGTTCGATTTCGTGCGCGACGCGAATCGCGCCTTGGATCAGGGCGGCGGCGGCGCGAAGGCCGCGCTCGCGATGCTCGACCGCGTGATGGCGGTTTTCGATGTCCTGCCGACCCGCCGCACTCTCGAGCCGGGACTCGCGGCGTGGGTCGAGGAGCGAGTCGCGGCCCGTAACCAGGCCCGTAAGTCCAAGGATTTCAAGGCCGCGGACGCGATCCGGGCCGAGTTGCGGACCAAAGGCGTCGAGATCGAGGACACGCCGACCGGGACCAAGTGGCGCCTCGGTTGAAACGGCCTAAGTCGTTCGAAGTCCTACCCTTGCCATAGTTGCAAGCCCCGTCTAAGATACGAGTCTGTCGGATTCAGCCTTGACCAGCTGACGTAGCTCAATGGTAGAGCAGCTGATTTGTAATCAGCAGGTTGAGGGTTCGAGTCCCTTCGTCAGCTCAAACACGAGTTGAGGAACCAACAAACCCCGCGCGCGGTGACACGCGGGGTCTGTTGTCAGCGGAAGGGTCAGGGCGAGGGCGCGGTGGGGTGCCCGAGCGGCCAAAGGGAGCAGACTGTAAATCTGCCGCGCTTAGCGCTACGAAGGTTCGAATCCTTCCCCCACCACTTTGTAGCGCGCGGCGCGCGGGCGCGCGCGGGCGTAGCTCAGTTGGTAGAGCATCAGCCTTCCAAGCTGAGGGTCGCGGGTTCGAGCCCCGTCGCCCGCTCTGCAGGACGAACGCTCGCGTAGCTCAGTCGGTAGAGCGCGTCCTTGGTAAGGACGAGGTCACCGGTTCAATCCCGGTCGCGAGCTCTGGGAACCGAAAGGCGTGAAGAAGGCGTGAAGCAGGATCACGCGGTTACACGCAATTAACACGCATTTGAGGATTCAATGGCAAAGGCAAAATTTGAGAGAACCAAGCCGCACGTAAACGTTGGAACGATCGGTCACGTCGATCACGGCAAGACGACCCTGACGGCCGCCCTCACGAAAGTGTCGGCGGACAAGGGCCTGGGCACGTACGTCTCCTACGATCAGGTGGCGAAGGCGAGCGAGAGCCAGGGCCGGCGCGATGCGACGAAGATCCTGACGATCGCGACGAGCCACGTGGAGTATTCGACGCCCGAGCGCCACTACGCGCACGTCGACTGCCCGGGGCACGCCGACTACGTCAAGAACATGATCACGGGCGCGGCGCAGATGGACGGCGCGATCCTCGTCGTGTCGGCCGTCGATGGCCCGATGCCGCAGACGCGCGAGCACATTCTGCTCGCCCGGCAGGTGAACGTGCCGGCCATCGTCGTCTTCCTCAATAAATGCGATCTGGTGGACGATCCCGAGCTGCTCGACCTGGTCGAGCTCGAGGTGAGAGAGCTGCTGTCCAAGTATCAGTTCCCCGGCGATGACACGCCGGTGATTCGGGGCGCGGCTTTGAAGGCGATCGAAGGCGACAAGCAATGGGCGGGGCGGATCGAAGAGCTGCTCGCGGCGCTCGACAAGAACATCCCGATCCCCAAGCGCGAGATCGACAAGCCGTTCCTGATGCCGGTCGAAGACGTGTTCAGTATCACGGGCCGCGGCACGGTCGCGACCGGAAGAATCGATCGCGGCAAGATCAAGGTCGGTGAGGAAGTGGAGATGGTCGGCTTCGGGACGGACAAGAAGACGGTCGTCACGGGCGTCGAGATGTTCCGCAAACTGCTGGACGAGGGCCAGGCGGGCGACAACGTCGGCCTCCTGTTGCGCGGCATTGAAAAGGACCAGATCGAGCGCGGCATGGTGTTGGCGAAGCCGGGTTCGATCAAGCCGCACACGCACTTTGAGGCTGAGGTCTACGTCCTGACGAAGGAAGAGGGTGGCCGCCATACGCCGTTCTTCAAGGGCTATCGGCCGCAGTTCTACTTCCGCACGACGGACGTGACGGGAAATGTGGAGTTGCCGGCGGGCGTGGAGATGGTGATGCCGGGCGACAACACGAAGATGACGATCGAGCTGATCACGCCGATCGCGATGGAGGAGCAGCTGCGGTTCGCGATCCGTGAAGGCGGACGCACGGTCGGTGCGGGCGTTGTCACCAAGATCTTGAAATAAGAGGACACCGTGCCGCGCGAGAACATCATCATGGAGTGCACGGTCTGTAAGAGTCGGAACTATTTCACGACCAAGAACAGACGCAAGCACCCCGAGCGGGCGGAATGGAAGAAGTACTGCCCGCGCTGCAACAAGCAGCAGGCGCACAAGGAATCGAAGTAATGGCAACGGAAGTCATGACGGGCGGCGGACCGGGCGCCGGCGCTCCGGAGACTCGGCCGGTCGGGCGCATCGGCCGCCTGATTCAATTCTTGCGCGATGTACGCAACGAGCTGCGCAAGGTCACATGGCCGACGTTCGACGAGCTGAAGAAAGCCACGACCGTGATCATCATCTTCGTCACGGTACTGGGCGTCGCGATCGGACTGATGGATTCGTTCTTCCAGTTCGTGTTCGTGAAGCTCGTGGCGAGGATGTTCTGATGGCCCCCCCGGATCTCCGGTGGTACGCGATTCAGACCACCGCGGGGCATGAGAACAAGGTGCGCAATCTGATCGCGCGCCGCATTGCCGAAGACGCGCGCGCCGAGGCGGAAAAGCCGATCCATCAGGCGCTGGTCCCTACGCAGGAACAGGTGGAGATCAAGAACGGCAAGAAGGTGAACGTCGAGCGGAAGATCTACCCGGGTTACGTGCTCGTGGAGATGGACCTGAACCAGGAAACCATCCACACGATCAACGGCATCCAAGGCGTGATCAAGTTCGTCGGCACCGGCCGGCTGCCGATGCCGCTCCGGCCGGACGAGGTGAACCGGCTGCTGGGCGTCGAAGAGGCGATCAAAGAAGAGGAACCCGCCGAGGCGATTCCGTTCCTGGTGGGTCAGGTCGTGGAGATCACGGAGGGACCGTTCTCGGATTTCAGCGGGACGGTGCAGGAAGTGTTGCCGGACAAAGGAAAAGTGAGAGTGTCGGTCGCGTTGTTCGGGCGTCCGACCTCGGTCGAGCTGGATTATCTACAACTGAAGGCGCATTAACGGCGCAGTACTGCGCAGCAATGCGCCGTACACCGTGACCACACGGATTTGTGGGAGTCCGCAAGGACGTTAATAGAGGAAAGCATGGCCAAACCAGTCACCGCAATCGTCAAGCTGCAGGTGCCCGCCGGTCAGGCGACGCCTGCGCCGCCGGTGGGCACGGCCTTGGGCCCGCACGGCGTCAACATCATGGAATTCGTCAAGCAGTTCAACGCCAAGACGGGCTCGCAGGCCGGGATGATCACGCCGGTCGTGGTCACGATCTACAAGGACCGCACGTTCACGTTTGTGACCAAGACCCCGCCTGCCTCGGTCTTGCTCAAGAAGGAAGCGGGGATCGAGAAGGGCTCGCCGACGTCCAACCGCGAGAAGGTCGGCAAGGTCACGCGCGCGCAGCTCAAGAAGATCGCGGAAATCAAGATGCAGGACCTGAACGCGACCGACCTCGAGGGCGCGATCAACATGATCGCCGGGACGGCGCGCTCCATGGGCCTGACGGTGGAGGGTTGATGCGGACGCACGGCAAGAAGTACCGCACCGCCGCCCAGACCATCGAGCCGCGCAAGCTGTACGCGCCGCCGGCCGCCGTCGAGCAGGTGAAGAGCACCGCGTTCGCGAAGTTCGACGAGTCGGTCGACGTCGCGGTGCGGCTCGGCGTCGATCCGAAGCACGCCGACCAGATCGTCCGCGGCACGGTATCGCTGCCGCACGGCACAGGCAAAAAGATTCGCGTGCTCGTGATCGCGCAGGGCGACAAAGCGAAAGAGGCCGAAACGGCCGGCGCCGATTTCGTCGGCATGGAGTACGTCGCGAAGATCAAAGAGGGGTGGCTCGACACCGACGTCATCGTCGCGACGCCCGACGTCATGGGACAGCTCGGCGCGCTCGGAAAGGTGCTGGGGCCCCGCGGGCTGATGCCGAACCCCAAGGCCGGCACGGTCACGATGGATGTCTCGAAAGCGGTGAGGGAGCTGAAGGCCGGAAAGATCGAGTTCCGGGTCGACAAGAGCGGCATCGTGCACGCCGCCGTCGGCAAGAAGTCGTTTTCGGCGCAGCAGCTCGCGGAGAATCTGCAGGCGTTCATGGACGCGATCGTGAAGGCGAAGCCGGCGGCGGCCAAGGGCCATTACATCCGCTCGGTGACGGTCTCCAGCACGATGGGACCGGGCGTGCGCGTCGATACGGCGGGATATCATCAATGAACCGCACCAAGGCGCAGAAACAGGAGATGGTCACGACGCTGGCGGCGCAGGTCGCCAAGTCGCAGACGATCTACGTCACCGATTTTACGGGTCTCAACGTGGCCCACATCACGGATCTGCGCCGCCGCCTGCGCGCGGTCGGCGTCGAGTACGTGGTGGTCAAGAACACGCTCGCGCGCCGCGCGCTGACCGAGCAGCAGCTCAAGGTCGGCGCGGGGGGCGGGGGCCTCGAGTCGTTCCTCGCCGGCCCCACGGCGCTGGTGCTGGCCGGGGCGGACCCGGTCGGCGCGGCAAAGGTGCTGACCGACTTCGCCAAGGAATTCGAGAAGCCGTCGATCAAGGTCGGGCTGGTCGAGGGCAAGCCGGTGACGCAGGCGCAGGTGAAGTCGCTAGCGGCATTGCCGTCGAAGACGCAGCTCCTGGCCCAGCTGGGCGGGGCGCTGCAGGCGCCGATGGCCGGATTCCTCGGCGTGTTGAACGGATTGTTGTATCAGGTGGTGGGCGCTCTCGAGGCGCTGAAAGAACAACGCGGCGCGGGCGCCGCCCCTTCACAGAGTTAGGGAGAACACAATGGCGACGCAGACAATGAGTAAGGACGACATCCTCGAAGCCATCGGGAACATGTCGGTGTTCGAGTTGGCGGAGCTGATCGAAGCATTCAAAGGCAAGTTCGGCGTCACCATCGCGGCACCGGCTGCGGCACCCGCGGGCGCAGCGGCAGGCGGCGCCGGCGCCGCGGCAGCCCCGGCGGCCGAGGAAAAGACGGAGTTCACGGTCGTGCTGAAGGCGGGCGGCGAGAAGAAGATCCAGGTGATCAAAGAGATTCGCGCGATCACCAGCCTTGGCCTGAAAGAGGCGAAGGATCTGGTCGAGGGCGCACCCGGGACCGTGAAGGAAGGCGTGTCCAAGCAGGAAGCGGAAGAAATCAAAAAGAAGCTCGAAGCGCAGGGCGCGGTCGTCGAACTGAAGTAGCCTCGAGTGCGCCCAGGGCCACGGGGGTCCTGGGCAAGCCCCGAGTCTCGCTTCGGTCGATGACATGCGCGGATTAACTACAACCTGTTCGCTTTTCCGAGCCCTAGGATCCTCCCCCGCATCGGAGCCTGATGCGGGGGCGGTAGGGCCTTTTGCGTCACTTTGAGGGTTCGCATGACCACTAAGACGTCCGTACACCCGCATCTGTCGTTTGCAAAACTCGCTCAGGGCATGCCGATGCCCCACCTGCTCGACATTCAGACCCGCGCCTTCCAGTCGCTGCTGCAGCCGGACGGCAAGGATGGCGCGCGTTCCGACGTCGGCCTCGAGCGGGTCTTCAAGGACCTGTTCCCGATCCAGGACGTGAACGGCAACTACTCGCTCGAGTTCGTGAAGTATGCGCTCGGCGAGCCGAAGTACACGGTCGAGGAGTGCATCGAGCGCGACATGACCTACTCGGTGCCGCTCAAGGCCACGCTCCAGCTCGTCGTGATGGAAGAAGTGGGCGAGGTCACGAAGACCAAGCGGCCGAAGAACATCATCGAGAAGGAGGTCTATCTCGGTGAGCTGCCGATTCTCACGCCACTGGGCACGTTCGTCATCAACGGCGCCGAGCGCGTCATCGTGTCGCAGCTGCACCGCTCGCCCGGCGTGGTGTTCGAGGAGAGCATCCACCCCAACGGCCAGCGGCTCTTCTCCGCGCGCATCATTCCGTTCCGGGGCTCGTGGGTCGAGTTCACGGTCGACATTCACGACGTGATCTACGTCCACATCGACAAGAAGAAGAAATTCCCGGCGACCGCGCTGCTGCGGGCGTTCGGGTACGGCGGCAATGCCGACATCCTCAAGCTGTTCTATGCGGTGAAGGAGATCGACATCACCGGCAAGCTCGAGGGCCGCGCGCAGAAGCGCGAGGTGCTCGGCACGCTGCTGGCGGCCGACGTCCCCGATCCCGAGAACAAGAAGGGCGAGCCGCTCGCGCGTGTCGGTGACGAGCTCACCCTCGAGCGCTTCAACGCGTTCCGCCGCGCCGGCATCACCGCGGTCCGGGTGTTCGCGGGCTACACCTCCCTCGATCTCCGCGACGACGGCGTGCCGACGACGACGCAGCAGGCGCCGAGCAAGTACGTGCTCGCGTTCGACGTGGCGGACACCGACGGCGAAGTCGTCGGCGAGGCGGGGCGCGAGCTGTCGGACACGCTGCGCAAGAAGCTGCTCAAGGCCGGCGTCACCAAGGTCGACGTCCTCCTGCCCGCGGGCCGGAGCGAGTCGCCGCTGATCAAGAACACGCTCGCCAAGGATCCGACGCACACCGAGGCCGAAGCGCTGGCGCAGATCTACACGCTGCTGCGCCCCGGCGAGGCGCCGAACATCGAAACGGCGCGCGAGGCGCTGAAGCGCCTGTTCTTCCACCCCAAGCGCTACGACCTGGGGAGGGTGGGACGCTACAAGATCAACCAGCGGCTCAAGGTGGGCGTGCCGAAGGATCACACCGTCCTCACCGAGGACGACTTCGTCGCGATCATCCGCTACCTGATCGAGCTGTCGGAAGGGCGCGGCTACACCGACGACATCGACCACCTCGGCAACCGCCGGGTGCGGTCGGTCGGCGAGCTCATCGCGAACCAGTTCTCGGTCGGCCTGTCGCGCATGGCGCGACTGATCAAAGAGCGGATGAGCATCAACAACGATCCCGAGCGGATCACGCTCGACGATCTGGTGAACGCGCGCACCGTGAGCGCCGTGATTCAGGCGTTCTTCGGCAGCTCGCAGCTGTCGCAGTTCATGGATCAGACCAATCCGCTCGCCGAGCTGACGCACAAGCGGCGTCTCTCGGCGCTCGGTCCCGGCGGGCTCACGCGCGAGCGCGCGGGCTTCGAAGTCCGCGACGTGCACTACAGCCAGTACGGCCGCATGTGCCCGATCGAGACGCCGGAAGGTCCGAACATCGGCCTCATCACCAGCCTCTCGTGCTACGCGCGCGTCAACGAGCTCGGCTTCATCGAGACGCCGTATCGCGTGGTGAAGGACGGCAAGGTGACGGACGAAACGCGCTGGCTGTCCGCCTCCGAGGAGGAGGACTACGCGGTGGCGCAGGCCAACGCGAAGCTCACGCCCGACGGCCGCTTCGCCGACGAGCTGGTGCTGTGCCGCAAGCGGGACGACTACCCGCTGTTGCCGCCGACCAAGATCGACTTCATGGACGTGGCGCCGGAGCAGCTCGTTTCCATCGCCGCGGCCCTGATTCCATTCCTCGAGCACGACGACGCGAACCGCGCCTTGATGGGCTCGAACATGCAGCGCCAGGCTGTCCCGTTGCTGAAGCCGTCCGCACCACTGGTCGGCACGGGTATGGAGGAGCGCACCGCGCGTGATTCGGGCCAGGTCGCTCTCTCCCCCGTCGATGGCGTCGTGGAGTCCGTGACTGGTGAGCAGATCGTCGTCCGTGACGACGAGGGCAACCTGCACATGCGGCGCCTCCGAAAATTCATCCGCACCAACC
>Ga0070730_10005372_pt1 | contig 11074 bp, 10 predicted proteins | sample Coa_R1_3_FD_66447 | JGI IMG/M metagenome (GOLD analysis project Ga0070730, IMG submission 66447) | Surface soil microbial communities from Centralia Pennsylvania, which are recovering from an underground coalmine fire - Coalmine... | ecosystem: Environmental > Terrestrial > Soil > Unclassified ... | reverse complement strand
CACGCTGGGATGCAGATGGACGTTGATGACACCGTCTTCACCAACGACGACGCGTGGCTTGGTTGCGGTTGCCATGACTGCCTCCGTTTTCGGCCGTCGCCCTGACCGGCCGCTGATAACGCCCCGCCGGCTCACTATGAGCCCAATCCAGCCGAAGGCAAGAACATGGCCCCGCTTGCCGAATGCTGTCTTCGAGGCGCCGAATGCACGGGCGCCGCCCCGCCATCGCAGGACCATCAGGGCCATGTTGGCTCCCGAGCCCCAGTCTGATTGCCACTGAGCGGGCTCTCCGTGGCTCACAAGCTCACGCGAGCCCGCCAACTGGGGAGGCGGCGTCGAACATCTCCAGCCTCAGAGGCGCCGGGCGCGTCTCGTCACCGTGCTCATGACGAAAAAGGTAGTCGACCGCGGCGACCATTTCCGCCGCGCGGTATGGCTTGGAAAGCGAAGCGGTGGCCACCGCCCTCGCGAGCCTCGCTTGACTGGGTCGACCGCTGATGAAGAGCACGGGGATACCAATGGCCTTCAGGTCGTATGCGAGCGCCACGCCGTTGTCGCCGTGGGCGAGGTCGATGTCCACCAGGGCCAGGTCAGGCCTGACCTCACGAGCCAGAGCGATTGCCTCCTGGTGGCGGACGGCCAACTCCAGGACGCGATAGCCGCCATCCTCGAGTTCGTCCTTAAGCCCCATCGCCAATAGGAGCTGATCCTCGACTATTAGTAAAATCTTAGGTACTTTGGTATTAATATCTATGGACACAATTCTACTCCGTTCACATGAGTAATGCGCCGGAGAAGCGGTGGTTCCAATGAGGGTAAATTCTCTTAATTTATCTCAGCAATGCCGCGCCATCGCGTGAAGAACTTCTCATTTTACTTGATATCACCGGCAATATCTGTTCGGTCCACAGGATTTGAAACTCACCGACCGAATCCTGGGGAATCATGACGATGCCCAGAAACCGGACCAGGGAAAGAACCAGAAGCCCAAGCAGCAGGATGCCAAGAACCCCGACGCCCAGCATTTCCCATATATTCATTGCAGAACTTTCTTGAATTAGGACTGTCGGAGTCGTCGCCTCCTCCAAGTCGAAGACATAGTAGTAGAGAGTTGCTAGTTGGTCATAGTTTCCGTTTAATCACATGTGAGAGTGTCGTCAACGCGGCAAATGGTATGTGTTGGAGACATATCTGTGATGGTTCAAATAATCTTTTCATTTCTTTGGACGGTCGAGGTTCGAGTCCGGCCAGCGGCGATATCCTAACCGCCATTGCGATCTTCACCAGCGGGGCCGGACCCTTCCTGGCCTCACGCGACCGGTTGGCCGAAAGCGCCGAGCTCTCCCGCCGGGGCCACGCGGCGATAGATCAGGGCCTCCGCCACATGCACCGGCCGCACCGGGCCGCCGCCTTCGAGGTCGGCGATGGTGCGGGCGAGGCGCAGGGTGCGGGTCCAGCTGCGGGCGGTGAGGGTGCGGGCTTCGGCGGCCTTGGCCATCAGGGCCTTGGCGGGAGCGTCGCGGGCGACGATGTGGTCGAGCTAGGCGCCCTCGGCCCTGGCGTTGAGGGGGCTGACGTTCAGGCAAATCGAACGCCTAGTCGACCCAGGTCATCAAACTTCAACAGAGCCGATACGCACGCGAGCAATGGCTTGCCATTGACCGCATGGTGGAGCTCTGGTTTCTGGGCAGGCGGCTTGTCAAGGATCGCCGAAGGCGACCGCGTGGCGGCGAGCCCTGCGCCGTCGTTTTACAGGGCAATCATCCGGAAACGACAATCCAAGGCGACGACCAAGGGTTCGTCAGCGGTGGGTTGTTTTATATTTGACGCGCCGAATGTTCGCAAGGGAGTCGAACCAGGACAAAAGCACTGGTGCCGATCCTATAGTCAACCAACTAAGCACAGCCGCCGTCGCGATCAGCGGATTGGGCGTCCCTTGTCCGCTAATTTTCTGTTGGCGTCGCAGGATCACGCCAAGATGGGCTCCGTACAAAAGTATCCAGGTCCAGGCCAGCAAATTTCCACAGACTGCAAACGTCAATAAAACAATGCACACGACGCTTGTGATAGCCCAGCGACCCCACGTCGCCAACGTGGCCATCTGGACATACCATAATCTAGCCCAATTAGTCGGCACATTCTTGATTTTGTCTACATAATACTTAGCATACCTCGATGCTTCCCGCGGTCCCTTGGACCATCCATATATTTGCCAAAAACTATCTCTAAAATTGTTAGGGCTGTCAGAAATATCAAACAGAGGAAGTGATCTTATCGTAAGGTTATCAACACTTGCATAGAAACCAAGATGCGCATCCTCTATATCAGTTTCTGTAGGAATACCACCGTATTTGCGCAACACTCTTACACGGACAAATAGTCCATGGCCGACGAGGTGAACTGCTGGAATGAAACCCTTGGAGTACAAATAAAACCGCCCACATTCGTGCAGTAACGTCCATCGGCATTGATACAACGCCTGCCCAAGTAGTATAAAATTTCCTCGTATGTCTTTTATATTTCCAAGAAATACTGCATGTTGTTGAATTATGTCAACCTCATCATTTGCATATTGGCGAAGATTTGATAGTGTATTGTAATCTGGTCTCGAATCGATATCATATATCCCAACCAGATCATTTTCATGAATGACGTCAATAATACTTAATGCAAAATTAATTTGATCGGCTTTGCTACCATATAAAGTGGGGCATTCTACTGCCGTCGAAATTCCCGGATCACGAAGAGACTCAGCCGCAAGATCCATTGTGGCATTCACACCATCAACGCGTTCCCGAATCGTCCCGCAAATGAGGACCCGAGCGTTGCCGTCTCGCCTCGCCAAGTCTTCGAAAAAGCGACAACATTCAGCAACCAGTTCAACTTCGCGAAAGACAGGGATAATAATGAACACGCGGCCACGCATTCGAACCGCGCGGGTCCCGCTTGCTTTAGAGAGCGCCCGCGTCGCCCGACTTGCAATCACCACAAGCGCAAGCTCGCGAGCTATCGCGAGGCCCGCGATCACGTCAGGCAGGCCGAAGGTCATCAACAATCTCCGCAACGTTCACAGGAGACTCCGAGTCCGCCCGCAGAAATGCGTTAGCTGGCTGCACCATCGATTGGAGGCTGATCAGTGATGTGTTCAGGATTTCTACCGGCATATGTGCAGACAGTCGGCGAAAAAATTCAAAGTTAAATTCGTTGAAGTCCGGTCTGGAAAATATTGCAGCTCTCTTGTGACCCCGCTTGCTCCATCTGAGCGTTCTATCCACTTGAGAGCACGTTAGGTACAGGATTTTGGATGGGATCATGACTTGTGGCCTGAACAACGTCTCAAGGGCGCTCGGCCAGACGCTGGGCCTACCCATCCGCCACATAGTATATTCAAAAGCGAGTAGGGTGAAAACGCTGCGATCGAGGAGAACTGGGCCACGGGTCGAGCGCACTACCTCCTCACGCTCTTCCTCAATCCGTACAAAACCGGGAAATCGGCTCTGCGCACGCCCCCTCGGAGAACGACGTCCTCGGATGGTTAGCCACTCCACGTATTCGGGAACGACGTACCAATGGCCGTCCTCCGCTAACTGGTGGGATAGGGTGGTTTTTCCGGCGCACACACCGCCCTCCAGCGCCGCAATCCGTGGCTCGGCTTGTCTATGTCGAGGGGGATAAGCATCCGGTTCCATTTGGTGGGCCGACCGCTAGGGGGCTTAAAAGGAGTCTCATGTTACAATGTGCTCGTCGCTGAATCCAAGCGCAAAGCTCCATGAAAATAGAATCGATCTCGGACCTGGGGTGGGATCTAGCCTGCGTGTTCGTTGATTTAAAGGCGCTATTTCGAATGTATATTTTCGGATTTATCTTACGCGGGGTCAATTTAACGAGATTAATAGATACGCGTCCGGACCCACCCCTCAGATGGTTTCCAATGGTCAACCGGTTTTTATTCAATCTAAGAAGATTTAAGCTTCATATCAGGGAATCATAGGATGTCAGAGTAGTATTTGGTTCAAATCGTTGATATACCGACGTCGAATAACGAACATTGACCTCAAACGTTTTCCTTCGTTGCCGGAGATCGGATGGTCTACGCGGGTCAATCTTCTTGGGGAGAATATGGACTGCCTGAGTAAATTGAGTTTGAATTCAACGCCCCCCTATAGGCAAGGCATATGGAATGATGACGTACCATACGACGTCGCTGGACCACACGGATGGGATCCTGGAAAGCGTTCTCTCGTCCGTTTCGGGGCAAGGCCAAACGCTTGAGCCGCCATTGCGGGCGGCTCTCGCGCGTGATGCGTCCTCTGATTTGGGGATGCCTAGTGCGAGCCCCCGGGCAACGAAGGGCGTCTGCGCAGGCTCACATCTAGCGATTGATCGGAGGGAGCATGGGGAGACCCTCCGGCGTTTGCATCATTCGAAGTTTCTCGTAGAGGCTCTGGGCTCGCGCGAGACGACCTGCTGCTGCTTTGTCGGGCTTGCGTTTGGCTGTTTGCGCCCATGGGTCGTCCGCCCCCTCTCCATAGAGGAACGCAGCCGTCGCGGCGAGTTCCAACTCTACAGGATGGGCGGAGGCAGCGGCGCGGGCGAGTGCGAGCCGGGATTCACATCCTTTAGTGCCGGTTCCAGTAGCGGTGAAGACGAACAATGAACCGCCCCATGAGGTGATTCGCTCCTCTTCGGTGACCACACCAAAAAGGCTCGCTGCCTTCGTCGCCGTAGCAAGCTCTTCGCTGTACGGACCATAGTTCCGATATTCAAACGAGAATCCAACACCGACGCCGGCCAGCTCCAGGAGGTAGGCCGTTTTCTGAAGACGGGTGCGGCCGGACACCCGACCGCCGGCGTCCCTCACAACGTCGGCAGCGCTCTCGGCACTCCGTTGTATATCAGTGAGTTGCGACATTGCCTGCGGCCTCCCTCTTGATTAAATCCGCAACGAAGCGCTGCGCCTCTTGATCGTCCCGCGCGACGTAAAGTCGGTAGAGCTTGAACGTCTGGATAGCCCCAACCACCTTGGATCGCTCTCCAAGATCGACCAAACCGCCATTCGGCGATTTGACTCTGATTTGATTAAGGGGACCTTTCGATTCTTGGAAACGTCGATATGGCTCGCGTTCGGCCTTGTCGGACAGGATTGATGGGACGCGGCCCTTGGCCTCCAGCGACCGAGCTATCACGGCTTCCTCGATCCTCACGCACACCTGGTCGCAGGCTCGGTCTAAACTTTCGGCTTCGTCGAGCTTTCCATCCATTTGACTCTTCAGTCTCTCGCGGACATCGATCGCCATGAAGAGGTTTCTGTCCCGGAGATTAGAAGAGAATAGCCGAATTGTCTCGTCTCTTGCCTCAACAAGGAGAGGAAGGCTTCCCCAGATGACTGAATCATCGAGCGCTAACACACTCTCGATTTCGTCGGGTTTGTTAGCAAATATTGCTATTGGGTGGGTGTCAGAGAGTCCGGTTCTTTCTATAGAACCTTCACGCGCGAGTTCAACAATTCTAATCAGTATTTCTGTAAATAATTTCTCAGCTCCGCGGGTAGTTTTATGAAAATAAATCGTTGGATAAAGTTGAAATAGGCCGAGGACGTATCCCTCTGCGGCGTCAACTGCCTTCGAACCAACTACGAACGTTTCCAGGTCTCCGACTTTCGTGTCATCCACGCCGTACGGAACGGTCCCGATCTCAAGGTTCTCAATGAGCCATGCGAAATCTATTCCACCTACCTGTGTACCGCTCATTAATCTGTCGCGTTGCATGTAATCTAGGCGATCAGCATCGAATTGACTGGATACTACTGCGTCATAGATATCTTTGGGACCTTTTCTGTTGATGATATCTGCAACGTCTGCTGCGAATCCGCTTCCCAACTTCGAGAACGCTTCAGCAACGTCATCGGTCCGAATGAGGGAATCACTGACGTGCTCATGACTTGCCATCTTCAAGCCCAATCTTCGACCGACATCCTCAAACGCGTGACTGAACGGGCCATGTCCGAGATCGTGGACTAAGGAGGCCGCCAATGCAGCTTGTGCCTTGGTCGGCTCGAAGTGCTGCGGCCCAAGATGCGTTTGAATTATCTGCATGAGCATTCTGGCTGTATGGAACACGCCAAGGCTATGGGCGAATCGCGAGTGCGTTGCCCCAGGGTAGACAAGGTCAGAGAAGCCGAGCTGCTTGATCCGTCGCAGCCGCTGGAACGGGCGGGTCTCGATGACGCTCCACAATGCGTTTTCGAATTGATCGGCATGAAATCGGATCAGGTTGTGAACGGGATCGCGCACTCGCTGAGGCTTGAATGCCATCTGTTCCTATTTCGTTCTCACCGATCCGTCGAGCGATTCGTTGGCACAGGTTGCCAGTGCTCGTTCCGCGCGAAGGGAGCCGCGACGGAGTCCCATCGCCGATTTTGGTGGCCAGCAAACGGGCGGAGATTCGGAATCATGACGTTCAAGTGAGCCAGCCTGGTGTGCTTTAGCAAGTACGCATTTCGCCATCGGACGAGTCAGGCACCGTGGCCAGTCCCATCAGGGTCGGCGGAATCATCGATCTGGGTAGGCAAGCGCGCGCCTTTTTCGTGGAACAGTTCCGCCGACAGCTTCTTGAGTTCGCTGTCGACGATGAGCTTAGCCACGTTGTTCGCAGTCGGTGCCCAACCCGCGACCCTCGCCAGATAGGTCAGATAGGCCGCCTGTTGGCGCGTAAAGCGTAGCGTGTAGCAGACCGGCGGCTCCTCGCGCTTCGGCCTACCTCGCCCTCTCCTCTCCGGTAGCGTTAAGACACGGGCCATTTTCGTCCAATTTAAATTGGACGAAAAACCTTGCGGACGCGAATCGAATCTGCGACGAATCACTTTGACCCCGCGACGATCGCGGGACTGGCCTGCCATCAGATGGTGGGCTAGGAAAAAGGTGAACGCCCAGCCCCTGCCAGGACTGGGCGCTCGTGGAGGCCCGGGGGAGACTCCAACTCCCGACCACCGCTTACGAAAGCGGTGCTCTATGCGGCTGAGCTACCGGGCCGCTTCGTGAGGGGCCGCCATCCGAAAGGGTGGCGGCCCTGATCATATTGGGCTCTCAGCGGCTTGATTACCCATGACAGCCCCGAAAGCCAATGCGTCTACCCCAAATGTTGTGGGCGAAGCACCCGTTCACCCCACATATGGGGTCACAGGGTTGAGGAAGCGTCAACCGGGAGAGCGCCCGCGACTCGTAATTTTTTTGTCAATAGAGGGTTAACGGCGACAGCGAAAATCGCCCCCTTGACGCTCGCGAATCTGGCAATTCATCAGACTGCGGTCGGTTTAGATCGGCGAAACTACGCCACCACCTAGCCCTTGAAACCATTTTCACCGCGCCCTGGCGCCCGTTAGCGCGGGTCGCGGTGGGAAAGCCTCGATATCGAAAGACTAGGCAGATTACCTCGCTCCGCCTCGGCCGTTGCTCATGCGACAGGTTGGCCGAACTCGCCGACTTCGGCCGCCGGCGCGACGCGCCGGTAGATGAGGGCCTCCGCCACGTGCACGCGCCGGACCGGGCCACCGCCTTCGACGTCGGCGATGGTGCGGGCGAGGCGCAGGGTGCGGGTCCAGCCGCGGGCGGTGAGAGTGCGGGCTTCGGCGGCCTTGGCCATCAGGGCCCTGGCGGGGGCGTCGAGGGCGACGATGTGCTCGAGCCAGGCCCCCTCGGCCCTGGCGTTGAGGGGGCTGACGTTCAGGTCGCCGGCGTGCTCGCCGGCCGCGTCGGCGCGGCGGGCCTGGATGTCGCGGGCGGCGGCGACGCGGGCGGCGATCTCGGCCGTGCCCTCGGCCGGCGGCGGCAGGGCGAGGTCGGCCGCCGTCACGGGCGGGACCTCGACGGTGAGGTCGATGCGGTCGAGCAGCGGGCCGGAGACGCGGCCCTGGTAGGCCTGCTGGCAGCGCGGGGCCTTGCCGCACGACCCGCGGCCGAGACCGCCGACGCCGCAGCGGCAGGGATTCATGGCTGCGACCAGCTGCACCCTGGCGGGGTAGCGCACGTGGGCGTTGGCGCGGGCGACGATCACCTCGCCGGTCTCGAGGGGCTGCCGCAGCGAGTCGAGCGCCTGGGCGCTGAATTCGGGGAGCTCATCGAGGAAGAGCACGCCATTGTGCGCGAGGGAGACCTCGCCCGGCTTGACGCGCAGGCCGCCGCCGGTGAGGGCCGCCATGCTGGCCGAATGGTGGGGGCTGCGGAACGGCCGGGCGCGGGTCAGGGCCCCCCTGGCGATCAGGCCGGCGAGGGAGTGGACGAGGGAGGTCTCCAGCAGCTCGGCGGCGGTGAGAGGCGGCAGCAGGCCTCCGAGGCGCTGCGCGAGCATCGACTTACCGGACCCCGGCGGGCCGACGTAGAGGAGGTTGTGACCGCCGGCGGCGGCGATCTCCAGGGCGCGCTTGGCGTTCTCCTGGCCCTTGACGTCCTTCAGGTCCGGCGCGCGGGCGGCGTCGATCATCGGGCCGGGGCGCGGCGCGCCGAGAATCTGCGCGCCGCGGAAGTGGTTGACCAACGCGATCAGGGAGCGGGGCGCGAGGATCGCCGTCTCGCCGGCCCAGGCCGCCTCCGGACCGCACGCCTCCGGGCAGATCAGGCCGAGGCCCAGCGCCCCCGCCGCCATGGCCGCCGGCAGCGCGCCGGCCACCGGGGTGATCTCACCGTTGAGGTTGAGCTCGCCGATCGCCGCCCAGCCGTCGAGGGCGTCCTGGGGCACGATGCCCATGGCGCCCATCAGGGCCAGGGCGATCGGGAGGTCGTAGTGGTTGCCCTCCTTGGGGAGGTCGGCTGGGGCGAGATTGGCCACCACCCGGCCCGTCGGCAAGGCGAGGCCCAGGCCGGCGAAGGCGGCGCGCACCCGCTCGCGCGCCTCGCCCACGGCCTTGTCGGCGAGGCCCACGACCACGAAGGCGGTGGCTCCGCCGACCTTCTGGACCTCGACGTCGACCCGCCGGGCCTCGACCCCTTCGAACGCCACAGACACGATCCGCGCCGCCATCCGCCCGCCCTCTTCGCTCAGCAAGATATCCACAGGCGGCGCCAGGAGGCCTGGGACCGATAGCGAACGAAATAAGAACTATATGCGAATTGACGACGGATCAATGACCCGCCGCAGAGAACGAACGACAAAGATCGCAGTTCGTTAAAATTGGAGCGAGTTGCCTCGAATCGCCTCGATCCGGTCCCAAAGGACGGCGGCCACGTCGGGTCCGCCGAAGCGCTTGAGCTGCTGTCCGCCGGTGGGCGAGGTGACGTTTATCTCGGTGAGGTAGTCGCCGATGACGTCGATGCCGACGAACAGCAGGCCCCGGCGGCGAAGTTCCGGCCCGATGATCGCGCAGATCTCCAGGTCGCGCGCGGTCAGCTCCACCGCCTCGGCCCGGCCGCCGCGGGCGAGATTGGAGCGCACCTGACCGTCGGCCGGCACGCGGTTGATCGCCCCCACCGGCTCGCCATCGACCAGCAGCACCCGCTTGTCGCCGCGCGAGACCGCGGGCACGAACTTCTGGGCGATCACCGGCTCCCGCCCGATAAGGGCGTGCAGCTCCAGCAGGGCGCCGAGATTGGGATCGTCCGGCCGCAGCCGCACCACCCCGGAGCCGCCGCCGCCGTAGAGGGGCTTGAGCACCATGTCGCCGTGGCGGGCGCGGAAGTCCTCGATGGCCAGGGGATCGCGGGTGATCAGGGTGGGCGGCTGCAGGCCGGGGAAGCCGGTGACGAACAGCTTCTCGGGGGCGTTGCGCACCTCGGCCGGGTTGTTCACCACCAGGGTCGCCGGATGGATGGTCTCCAGGAAGTGGGTGGCGGTGATGTAGGCCATGTCGAAGGGCGGGTCCTGGCGCATCAGCACCACGTCCATCTCGGCCAGCGGCCGCACGTCCGGCTCGCCGAGATCGGCGTGGTCGCCTTTTACCGCGCGCAGGGTAAGGGCATGGCCGCGGGCGTAGACCCGGCCGTCCTCGAGCGAGAGGAAATCGGGCTCGTAGACCCACAGGGCGTGGCCGCGGGCCTGGGCCTCCATCATCATCTGGAAGGTGGTGTCCGTATCTATGTTGATGGCCCGGACGGGGTCCATCTGGACGGCGACCTTCAGCGACATGGCTCTCCCCCGCGGGTATGCGCGGTGCGACCATCCCGCCACGCACGGGCCTATATGGCGCGGGCGCCGGTCGGGCGCGAGAGCTACTCTCCCTTCATGGCCAGCGCCCGGGCGTAGAGCTCGCGGCGGGAGAGGCCCAGGGCCCTGGCGACCTCGGCGGCGGCCCTCGCGGGGCCGACCCGGGCGACGGCCTCGGCGAGGGCGGCGTCGGCCTCGTCGGGGCTGGCGGCGGGCTCCGCTCCCGGCCCCACCACCACCACGATCTCGCCCTTGGGCGCCGCGAGGCGCGGGTCAGTCGCGAGATCGGGGAGGGGCCCGCGGATCACCGTCTCGTGCAGCTTGGTCAGCTCCCGCGCCACCGCCGCGTCGCGCGCGCCGAAGACGGCCGCCATGTCGGCGAGGCTGGCGGCCAGGCGCGGGCCGCTCTCGTAGAAGACGAGGGCGCCGCGGATGGGGGCGAGCTCGGCGAACAGGGCGCGCCGGCCGGCGGCGCGGGACGGCGGAAAGCCGGCGAACAGGAAGCGGTCGGTGGGAAGGCCGGCGACCGTCAGGGCGGCGAGCGCGGCCGAGGGGCCGGGGACCGGGAACACGGCTATCCCCTGCGCCACCGCCTCCTTCACCAGCCGGTAGCCGGGATCGGAGATCAGGGGCGTGCCGGCGTCGGAAATCAGCGCGAGCGTCGCCCCGCCGGCGAGGGCGGCCAGCGCCTTGGGCCGCACCCGCTCGGCGGCATGCTCGTCATAGCGCTCGAGGCGGCTCTTGATGCCGTGGGCGGCCAGCAGCTTGCCGCCGACCCGGGTGTCCTCGCACAGGACCACGTCGACGCCGGCTAGGATGTCGAGGGCGCGCAGGGTGATGTCCCGCAGATTGCCGATCGGCGTCGCCACCAGGTAGAGGCCGGGAACGAGGATGTTCGGCTTCGGCGAGAGGCGCGAGGCGTTCGACATGGGTCGCAAGG
>Ga0070730_10005371_pt1 | contig 11075 bp, 15 predicted proteins | sample Coa_R1_3_FD_66447 | JGI IMG/M metagenome (GOLD analysis project Ga0070730, IMG submission 66447) | Surface soil microbial communities from Centralia Pennsylvania, which are recovering from an underground coalmine fire - Coalmine... | ecosystem: Environmental > Terrestrial > Soil > Unclassified ... | reverse complement strand
CTCAGTTCTCCCCAAATATTCTCGGTGGCTTTCTGTTATTGACGTCCTTTTATCACCGAGGATTGCCGGAAATTGGCCGCGATTTGACCCTGAATTGTGGGGTTGAGCCCGGCTATTTCCGTCTTGGAATTCACTTCTGCAATCTCTCGTAATCCATTCAAACATAAGCAGTTAGACCCGCTTGTTCCATGACTTCGGTAACTTTGTTTGCGTGGTTCCGAGGTGTACGCTGCCATTGAGTTGAGCAGAATCCGGAAAGCAGAAGAGAGCTGACGGAAGGAAGGTTCATCAAGAGTGGCAGGGCAAGGGAAGGCACCCATGACCGAGGCGCAGATCAGCACTGGACGCTATCAGGATTTGCAAAGCGCGCCGCGGTTTCCGCTGCACCTGTCAGCCTCCGTAAAAACTGAGGGCACGGCCTATTCGGCGGAGACGGAAAACATCTCTGCGAACGGCGTACTGTTCGCGATGGATCGCGATGTGCCCGTGGGCTCGATGGTCGACTTCACAATTTTATTGCCCGCCGATGTAGTGGGCGCCCGGCGCGATGTGCAGATTGATTGCCGGGGCCGCGTCGTGCGCAGCTTCGAAGATAGCGGCCGGCGCGGCGTTGGCGTAGTGATTGACGAGTACCAGATCGAGCGAGACTAGAGCAAGGGACTGAATGGCTACCACTCCGGTTGGCGTAGAAAATTTCGAAGCAGGCGACGGCGGCAACGGCCAGTTCGTGCGGGTCATTGTGGCCGATACGCAGGCGATCTTCCGGGCCGGCCTGCGCAAGATTTTTGCGCTCGAAGACGACATTCGCGTTGTAGGCCAGGCCGAGACGCTGGCACAAACGCAGGCGGCGGTGGCGAAATTTTCCGCGGACATCTTGATTTTTGAATCGGCGCTGACACAGAACCCGGTGGAATCGGTGGTCGAATTGATGCGGCAGAGTCCGAAGCTGCGGGTCGTGGTGGTCACCCCCGGAGCCGATGAAGAGCTGACATTGGAATTGTTCCGCCGCGGAGTGCATGGCATTGTGTCACGCGAAGTCGAGCCTGAGTTGCTGGTGGATTGCCTTCGTAAAGTTTCTGCCGGAGAGCCATGGCTGGATGGCCAGGGCATTCACTGGGTGATGGAAGCCTACCGCAACCAGAGCAACCGTCCGGCGGGATCGCGGCCCAAAGTGCAACTGACTCCGAAAGAGACGCTGATTGTTTCGTGCGTGACGCAGGGCATGAAGAATAAAGAAATTGCGTTGCGCGTAGGCACGACGGAACAAGTCGTGAAAAACTATTTGCGCAAGGTCTACGACAAGCTGGGAGTGGCGGACCGGCTGGAACTGGCCCTCTACTGCTTGAACCATCACGTTGTGGACAATACGAAAGTCCCGCCCCTGCCGGCCCCGGGAGTCAATGGCAACGCCGCGAAAGGCGCTGCGAATGCAGCTGCGGCAGGAGCGACAACGTCTTCCGTTCCGTCAAACGCAGGTTCGCCCGTGTCGGCCGCCGTGGATTCTCCAGAAAAGCTCTCCTGAAATTTTCCTTACGCCGCCCGATCTTCAGGGGTTTATATCTGGTTTCCGTTCCTTTCAAGTTGCGGTTTCGTGGACTTCACCCATAGAATTGAAAAGCAGAAAGTTGCTAAGAATAGCCGTCCTTGCGGCTGATTCCAGCGCTTCTTAAAGAGTGGTTTCTTCCATCCGGATCACGCCGGAGAGATGGCCGAGTGGCTGAAGGCGCACGCTTGGAAAGCGTGTTTAGGGGAAACTCTAACGTGGGTTCGAATCCCACTCTCTCCGCCAACCTTCCAACCTTCATTTTCCCCAATGTTTATGCGGGTTACCTAAGTACCAAGCACTTTAGTTCCATTGCCGTGTGCTAACTCATGGGTTAGCCTTAGCACATGGGCATCCTTCCAAAGTCAATCGTCACCGTCTTCGTAAGGCACAACACAAGCTGTAGCCACAGCCGCCGGGGAGAGTTTTACCGGGGTTGTGATTGTCCGAAGTTCCTCCGCTACTCCCGCAACGGCAAGCAAACCCGTAAGGCGGCAAAAACCCGCTCCTGGTCGGTTGCCGAAGAACGGGCCATTGAGGAACAGGAAGCCCTCGATAGGGGCGAGCAACCCAAGCCGATTCTCATTGCCGTCCCTCAACCGACGATTGCGGACTGCATTGACACGTTCATCAGCAAGAAGGAAAGCAAGGGCATCTCAGCCCGGCGGATAAAGAAATTCCGCTTTCAGCTTGCCGACTTTGAGAAGTGGATGGCGGCACGGGGCAAGCTCTTTCCCGCGTCTCTCACCTCCACCGACCTAATCGACTACCGCGCCACTTGGAGCGGGAAATGGAAAGTCACGACCCGTCAAAAGGCCCAGCAAAACATTCGCGGCTTCCTCCGCACTTGCTGTAATGAGAATTTGAACGAGCTGTTAGCTGCCCTCGATAAGCTCGTCAAAACGAGAGAGGATGAGGAGCGGCTTGCGCCGAAGCCGTTTACCGAAAAGGAAATCAAGGTTCTATTTGCCCAGATTCCGAAGACGTTTTTCGGCAAGCCAGAACGGGCGGCCCTGGCAACGTTGCTCATAAAAACGATGGTTGCGACGGGGCTTGCAATTCGAGACGCAACCCAGCTTAGGCGGAAAGACGTTGCCGACGGTTGGCTCCGAATCCGAAGACAGAAGACAGGACGGCGTGTTGTACAGCATCTTGACTCTGCCCTAGTGAAGGAACTGTTAGACGGTGACGGGGAATACATCTTCTGGGACGGGAAGATTGAAGTCACAGCGGCCGTCACCGATTGGCAAGATGAAATCCGCTTGCTGATGCAGGAAGCAAAGCTCTGGATTCCTGGCAACACAACCCACCGCTTTAGAGATACCGCCGTTGACTTCTGGCTCGGGGCGGGCTGGTCAATGACTGAGATTGCAGCCGCCCTTGGCGATACTGTGGCCGTCTGTGAGAAACACTATGCCGACCTGGCTTCGAAGCGCGTGGAGGAGCGGTTAGTCAAGCTGCCCAAGCGCTCATGGGAACAGGCGGCACGGGCATGAGCGACCTATTGACGATTGCTCAAGTGGCCGAGCTGCTAGGCATCAGCGAAGACACCGTTACCCGCCGGTTGGCAAAACTCCCTGGCGTAATCGACCTTGGCAGCCCTGAAACACCTAAACGCCGGTATCGAGTTCTCCGCATTCCCCGCTCTGTCGTGGAGAAGTACGTTGCCGCACGGGGCGGGCGGTTGACGATTCCAGCACCGACGAAGCCCAGCAAGCCGACCCGCAAGGCACCCACGGAAACGGAACTAACGCACGATCTGGCACGGCTCGCAGGCCAGCACGGGGCAGCCGCTAAGAAGCTACTCGAAAAGATTGCAAGCCGAGCCCGAATGCTCACGCACGTTCCGCCCGATGAGTGGGCCGATTTGATGTGGTGCGACGAGGATGACGAAGAGGAGACGAGACGATGAGCCCGAAGCGGAAGACGATTTACCCCAAGTGCCACTTGAAATACTACGGTTGGGGAACGTTGTACAACCCAAACGACACACTCTTAAACGCACTTGTGGGCGACTTGATGCTCCTGTTCGTATCGGACCAACCGTACGGCGAGGAGCACAGCCACAATCATTACATCACTTGCACGGAAGTCCTTCGCATCTTCGATAAAGTCGGCACAGGCTTGAAGGTAGGCCGCCCGCGCCGACAGAAAATTAAGCACTACGACTGGCCCAGTCCAATTCCGCAATCGACCCTTAACATGGGCTCAACAACCCGCTCCGATAAACGCTATTCCGACGGGCTTAGTTCCAAGTCGGCTTACTACATCAAAAATGTTAAGCCCCAGGAGTACATGAAGCGGACCCGCATTAGTGCACTAACTCTGTGGAAGAACTACCAGACGCACAAAGAACCCTCCAAAGGCAGAAGTCACGGCGGGGCACGAAAGCCACTGCATAGCAGGGAACTGCTACATCAGGAACAAGTCAGGACGTTTATAAAGGCGTGCCGGTTGGAACGTCCGAAAAGCCCTTTCGTGGATTTAATTCGCAAACGGTGCGAACTCTGGCTGATGGGCTGTCCGGTTGGGCAGGTGCGCGACATCATGGGTTTATCCCAGAACGAACTGAAGTACCTCGACGGGCTGGTCGGTCAATACGTGGCCCTGCCCGCCAACCAAGGCAGGCTGGACACCCTTGACGCCAGAAAGATGAAATCTGGAGTAGCCTCAAAGATTCTTAGGCAGCATAAGCACGGTTATTTTTCGGCTCAACCCCTGCCGAATCATAGAGATAAGCCATCTGGCTGAAAAGGTCAAGTTCGCTATAAGGGGGAGACCCCTAAATTATCGACACGGAGGAACCATGAGAAACGTGAGAAAACGCAGTAACTGGTCCATTCAGATTCGCCCAACGCCAACCGGAGTCACCGTCAAGACGGATTCCTACGTGGACGATGTACTAGCAGACGAGCTCGGACGGTACATCGAAAAGTGCCTTGTTGAATTTTCCCAGACCCTAAGCGCGTAACGGTGCCCGCGATGAACGGCACCACAGCCCAAAAAGGATTCGAATCGAATGAACTACAAAGAAGCGACTTTGCAAGATGTCCCGCGAATTGTTGCGACAATACAGGCCTTAAGAAGCCTCAGTCCCAACGTTCACACCACCAAAACCCAAACCAATATCCTGCGTGCCCTTCCCGAGGAAGTGTTAGCCGAAGTGGCCTACCAGCTCAACCTAGAAATGGCGGACAAGCTGAGCGGGGTGACCCGATGAGTGAAGTATGGGGACATACCGCAAGCGAACTCATCAACCGCGAACTCCCGAAAACCTCGTTGCCCCGAATGCGGGAGTACGTTGGCGAGCATATTACGTGGATGCTTCTTGACGGTCACCACGACAGCGAGATTGTAGCCAGCATGAGAAAGAGCGTAGTCGATTGCTGCGAAGTGCCGTCAGCCATTTCCGAAGCGGACATAAAAAAGCAAGTTCGCATGATCCGCGAGAAGCTGGAAGCAGCGGGCAGAATCCAGCCCATTCGCCCCAACGAAGACCGTAGCGGGCTTTCACCGTATATCGTGCCGCGGAAGGACAGCAACACGGCCGGCATGTTCCCACGCGGCAAAGTCAGCCTCATTGCCGGTAGCAGCGGGACGGGGAAAACAATTCTCTTCTGCCACTGGCTCGAAGACTTGCGCCAAGGGCAGCCCGTGCTCGAACATCCGGCCGCAACTGCCGACTACCGAATCATCATTCTGGATAGAACGGTTGACGGCCTACACCAAAGCCTCGAACACACTGGCCTAGATGTGGATGAGGTGACCGTCCGGGCCGAGCAAATCGGTTCTTTCGACGGTGACCCAGCCGACATTTTGGAGCGCTTCCTTTATAAGTGGCGCGAGGAGCTGCCAGACTTGGTCTTCCTAGAGGGCATCGACTTTGCCGTTGGAGACATGAACAATCCAAAGTCGGTCTTCCAGTTCATTAAGAAGATAGAGCCCGTGGCGCGGCTGTGGGGCGTGGCGGTCGTGGCCAGCATTGGCAGTCCCAAGCAGAAGGCAAAGCAGGAATACAGCCTTGCCCGTGACCAAATTATCGGGTCATCGGCCTGGGGACGGGTCACCGACACTCTTATCCTTATTAAGGAGGACGGGGACGCACGGCACATTGTCATCAAGTCCCGAACCGGCCGCGACGAGCAAGCCTGGTTCTGGTTCGACGAGGGGCGGGTTGTCATTAGCCCGAACTGCCCTGGCTTGGAAAGCCTGAATACGAAGACTCTCAACGTCGATGCCCAACGGGCCGACAAAATGCAGTCCTACGAGGAAATGAAGGCCGAGATAGAAAAGTTCCAGACGGGTCGGCGCATTTCAGCCTCAGGGCTATGGCCGCACATCCCGTCCAAGCTTCGAATCCAGATACTACAGAGGCTGGAACTCGAAGGCCTGGTAGCCAAAATCACCGGCCATTGGACTAAGACCGCCGCACAGGTCATCGAAGGCTGAAAACACTTAGCGGTGCTCTCTTCATAGCTGACAACGGCTTCGCAGACCATGTCAGGCGAGGCTCTGTCAGCTGTGAAGAGACGGCCCGCAACTCGTTGACTTTAAAGGCCAATATTGGCGGTGCTGTGTGAGAGAATATATATATTACTGACATTGTCAGTCAGTCTGCACCGTCCCGCAGAGCCATGCGCCGCTAAGTGATAGTTTACAAATCTTGACAATGCGAACAAAAGGCGAATGCTTGGCCCGCACACAACACACGCGATTCACGCCATTCTCAGCCTGAGACAGGCCCGATTAGCCCATTTCTAACCCACGCAAGTCTGTAACCCGTTCATTATCAGTGCAATGAGGGTTGCAATGGAACTCTGACCCTTCCAAAAGCAGCGGGAAAAGCATCGAGAAAAGCATCGAGAACCCCGTCGCCCGATGCTCCGATGCTCCCCGATGCTCGGAACCCGATGCTCTCGATGCTTTTTCAGGCACTTGCAGGCGGTCCAGCCGGGCTTTGAGCCTTGAATTGCCAGCCAAAACGAGGTCCGGCTAGGCTCCCCCCGCGAAGCTCGCCCGGCCAGCCCGGCGAAGCAACTTTCACAGACAAAGGAACCCGAACACCATGAGAAACAGTACCGACATGGCCGCCCTGGCCGCCCGTCGGAAGCCCGCCATGAACCGGTTAGCCGCCCTGAGGCCCTACCAGAAGCTCAGTCCGCCAGCCCGCCAGTTCGTTAAGGACCTGGCAATCAGCGGCATGGACCTGTACACCGCCCTGGCCCGCCCCAACGGTCAAAGGACCTGGGACAACCCCGCCGTACAAGCCTGCCTAGAAGCCTTTGGCTACGAAAAGCCCGTCCGGCCGGATCCGCCCACCGTCGCAGCCGTGCCCTACGAGCCCGCCTATCCACCCCCCGCGACTGAGCAGCCCTGTGCCGAATGCGGCGTAATGGGCAGCCATGCTCAATACGGCAGTAAGCGGCTCTGTAGCCCCTGCCTCTGTGCCGCTCTGAATATCCACCGCTCGGTTCTGGTAGAAGTCCCCGCCCTTCCCGCCGAGCCAGCTCCGTCCTACAACGTGAACGACGGCCCGCGCTGTCCCCAGTGCCACCTAGTCATCTGTGGTCATGCTCGCCCCGTTGTAATCGGCGGAGAGCCCCGACCGACCCACCTGATAGCCCACCAAGTCATGCCCCGCCTTCAGGACTTGGACTTCTGGCAACGCGAGGTCGATGCCGACAAGGCCCGCCGCATCGTTGCCAACGCAAACATTGACGAGAACTGTCAGGAAAGCCGAATCCTTCGAGAACTGGCCCGCCGCGAACTGAACGGCGAGTACTGATTTTCAATCCGCCGCGCCGGACGGCACTTCCGGCAGTAACCAAAAGGAGCAACCATGATTCATCCGCTAAGAACAATCCGCAACTTCATTGCAGACTTCCGGCAACTCCTCGCCGCCCTGACCGGCGCCGTCAAGTCCCAAACGGCTGCCACCGTCGAAACCAACGCCACATCCCTTGCGGTTCTGGAAGGCATCACCCGTCTGGAAACAACCGCGAAGGAAATTCAGAAGGCAGCCGCCTATCTGGAAAGAGCTGACCGTTTCACCCGCCGCTCGACTGGCCACGAGGTGCCGCATGTCTAAACACCGAAAAGCCAAGCCGACACTCAAGCCCGAAGCCCTGGCCTGGCTTGCCCGGCACAGCGGTGATACGGAATGGCAGCGCATCCTCGACCTGCACCGCCTCTCCATTGACGCCCTTTTCGCCTACGTCCGCTCTGCATCGGATGACGCGTCCTATCAGCAGTTCATGGACTTGGTAGAACCCGAAGCGGCCGCGGAGCGCAAGAAGAAAGAAGCCGAAGCCGCCGAGAAGGCGCGGCAGGAGACCTTGACAATTTACACGGACGGCAAGGGTATGCCCAGCCCCTACACGAATCTCCAAGCGGGCAGCCTTCAGCCGCTGTGGCGGGCAGCCCAGCTCACTGAAGTCGAGCGAGCTGAAGCCGAACGGTTAGCTGAGATGGAGCGCTCTGGAACGCGGAAAATTGACGAACCGGAGTTCGACCCGTTATGAACCGCCGTTACCCGCAAGTAGTGAACTGCAATTACCGCGACGGCTCAAGAGTCTGGACTTGGAACGAGCTGTACCAAGGTTGGATGAGTTTAGCGGAGCAACACAAATTGGAGGAAAAATGCCGCACGTCAACGCCCGCCGTAATAACCGCTAGGGCAATTTTGTAAGTACACTCGCGGTTCTCAATCCGTCCAAAATTGATTGCAGTTAAGGAGAAAGCATGCAGGTAATTTGCTCAGAACGTCAGTTCTTTGGTCAGATCCGTCAACTGGAGGGAATTGACCCCAACGTCACCAATGATGAATTGTCGGTGCGCTCGTTGTTCTATGCCCGCAAACTGTTCGATTACGTAAAAGGCTTTGGAGTGGACTTGATTGCAGGTCCACAAATCCACGGAACGCTCGCAACGTTCAGCATGTCGCTGAAACCCGCATGGGACGAGGAGTCCGTGGCGAAGCGGCTGGAAGGCCTTTCAATGCTCGCCCCAGTTGCCGTTTCATTGGAGTTGCCCGACCTGGGGGCTTTTGTCACCGAGCCAATCATGAGAGCCGCACTCCAAGACCAATTCGGAGCCTTCTCCCCGCAGTTGCAACGTTTGACCGTGGGCGAGATTCGACCCGCCCTTGAGAACTGCGCACGCCAGTTGCTCGCGGCTCCCGTAAACGCGCCGACAAACGATTTTGAAGCCGAGATGCAGGACATGGAACTCCAAGCTCTACTCATCAACGCGGGCAAAACCGACCTTTTGCGCAAGGAGCAGAAACGGCGAGAGGTGGAAGAGTTCAGGCGGAAAGAAGAAGAAGCGTATGCCGCTCAGCAACAAGCCGCTTACGATGCCCAATGGAATCGTGAAGATTGACCCGATGCCCCTCCTTCGTCGGGTTAAACCCGCGTGTGGCAGCGCGGGCGGGGCGGTGCGTAGCCGCCCCACAAGTTTTCCCAGAGCGTAAAAGCGCACAGGGGTCAGTCGTAAAACAGAACGACCGGCGAAAGCCGCAAAGGAAGTAACAGTATGGGTTTTTCCAAGAAAGCACTTCACCACCGTGAGCCTATCTCCGGCTTGCACGTACAAGATGACGTTCAGCCCGGAACGCACGGCGCGGAAGATTTGTCCGCTCGCAATGCCGCACGGCAAGAAGACCTCAATAAGCGTATTCGTGCCGATTGGCCTCAGGATATGCTGCATAGCAGCCACGATGCCGCGCATGTCACGTACGGGAACGCCTTGAGCCGAATGCCCAAGCCGTCCGACTTTGTTGTCGGCAGCAAGGCCGACCGCTTTGGAAGTTCCGCAGAAGACGATGCGGATTCCAGTCAGGGCGGTGCTCCTCAGAAGCCGTCAAAGCAGAAAGGAATCGAGCCGCCGAAGAGGCGCGGCTAAAGCAAAAGGCCCGCCATTTCGACGGGCCTTTCTTTTTCGCCCACCCCACCAACTGAGGCCCCACGGGTAATCGGCCCCCTGGCCTTGTGAGCAAAACTCTTTCTTCAATTATCGGCGGGAAGTGTCTACGGGTGCCTCTCCCTCTTTCTTAAAAATGAGCCCCACTTTTCCAGGGCCCTCGATATAGGATGTAACAAGTTCCCAGCCTCCGCGTCCGAGTGCATCGAGTCTATCAATCGCTTCTCCCGGGTTCATTGGATCGAAACTATCGAATCGATATTGCCACTTCATTTTATGCCTCTCCCTTGAGCGACTTCTGAAACTGTCTCATTCCTGCCTCGAACGCATCGGGCGTGATCTGCTTTTTATAGACGTTAAGGGTAGTGGTCATTCGCTTGTGACGAAGCAAGGCTTGCGCTACCGCATAATTTCCGCCCGTGGCTTCGATCACCGCCGTACATGCGCCCCGCCGTCCGGCATACAAGCCTTTCCATTCCACGCCTGACGCCGCTGGGATCTTCTCACAGCGAGCACACTCCATTCCCCGTACGTGCGGCTTAATCACCCGCCCCACAAGATTGTGAAGGTCTGGGATGACCCACCATGCCGCATCGGTGCATTCGGCTTTCTTGCGCCACAATTCCAGCGGTACGCGCACCTGATCCAGAATAGGCACGTCGGCTGCCCGCTCTTTCGTTTTGGGCGCTACCGTCTTTCCCAGAAGCCGATTGCGCCGGATGTGAATCCAATCCTCGTCAATATCGCCCCACTGCAAACCCGCGATTTCTGCCGGCCCTAATCCCAGGAAACACGCAAGCGCCAGCACTAGCTGCCCGTCCACGTGATCCACTAGGGCGCTAACTAGATTCTCCGCCTCTTCCATCGTGTAATGCCCAGTGGGTTCGGAGTCTTTGCAATCCTTCGGGATTTTCACCTTCCACGGGTTAGCGTCGCAGAGATCACGCTCAACGGCTTCTGTGAACATGGCGGATGCCAGAGCCCGAATGTGCTTCAAAGTGTTCTTACCTTGCAGCGTCTTGATGGATTGAAGGAACCGCCGCGCCATCGCAGCCGTGTAACCCTGAAGAGTCTCCGTTCCGAAATGCGCCTTCAGATGCTGGCTCCAAACCTGCTTATAACCGCGCACCGTTGACGGCCGCATCCCCGTCCCTTTCCATCCGCTTTCGCAGTAGGGAAGGTAAACCCGCTCCCAGAAGTCAACGACCGACATATCTGCTGCATGATTTACTGCACGACGGGCGTGCTCCTGATTCCGCTTATTCATAAAATCATCGCGGAGGAGTCTCACCGCCTTGCTGTTTCGGGCATAGTGTTTGTCGCTCTTCTCGCACAATCTTTCGGAACGTTGCACCCGCTGGGATCTGCCGTCTACAATCTCTTCAGTCCAATAACGCACGTAGAAGCAGCCAGATGCCTCGTAAATGTAGCCCCGCTGGATTCGGCCCATGTCACCCTCCCAGGTACACGAGCAGAGTACCATTTGTGCAGCCAGTGTGCAGTAAATCTTTGGTAACTTATGTAAGTGCTTTAGTTTCATAGTGGCCCCGTAGCTCAGTTGGATAGAGCAGCGGTTTCCTAAACCGTTGGTCGGCGGTTCGACTCCGCCCGG
>Ga0070730_10005370_pt1 | contig 11076 bp, 8 predicted proteins | sample Coa_R1_3_FD_66447 | JGI IMG/M metagenome (GOLD analysis project Ga0070730, IMG submission 66447) | Surface soil microbial communities from Centralia Pennsylvania, which are recovering from an underground coalmine fire - Coalmine... | ecosystem: Environmental > Terrestrial > Soil > Unclassified ... | reverse complement strand
ATAGCAGTTTTTGGCGTGGTAGATTTGTTGTTCGGAATTCTCTTCGTAATCGCATACTTTAAGCTGGGAAAAGGGGAGCAAACCATTGCCAAAGCACATTGAAAACCCGACACGCGTGCAGTCTGCGGGTAACATGCCCAAGATCATCGACGAATATATCGGCCGGCTGAACACCAAAGAAGGAGGGCTCAGCGTAGCCCACATGCGCAGCCCCGCTGGATGGGTGGAGCCGGGACAAACACCGGAATTTGAAGAGTACACCGTCGTCCTGCGCGGACGACTCAAGGTCCGCCACAAGCAGGGAGAATTTGAGGTACGGGCTGGACAGGCGGTGATTACTCATCCGGGCGAATGGATCCAATATTCCACCCCTGACGAAGCGACGGAATACATCGCTATCTGCCTGCCGGCATTTTCTCCCGATACCGTCCATCGGGACTGATGAAGAATTTGGTAATTGAGTAGGTTGGTAATTTGATAATTGACTCAGGCGGAGTTTCAAAGCCCCGACGCAAGCTCCCTACGAATCGACCCGCGCTAGCGCGCGGGCCGATCGTAGAGATGGCGAACATCTTTTGCAAAGCTCAATTGCTCGACAGTGAAGAACGTCCCGGAAGGGCCGTTCTTCTACCACCGATCTAGTACTGTGACCATGTGAAAATGGGAATACGCACATGTCGCTGGCTTCGCCAGCTCTGCTTCTATTTCGTCTCTTTTACCCACAACTTGCGTTGTGGGTTAGAAGAATGCCGCCAGCTTCGCTGGCTGGCGGTATTCCAAAAATCATGCGGTCAGAGCACTAGAAGCCGAAGCGCAGCCCAAACTGCAGTTGCCGCCTCGCCAACGCCGAAGTGAAACCAAGCGGCTGGCTTGGGGACGCCGATTGGCTTCCGCTCACGTTGAATGGCGGAACGAAATCCGCTCCAACTGTGTTGTTGACGCTGGCAAAGTTGGTCCGGTTGAAGATGTTGAACCCTTCGGCCATGAATTGCACGTTCGCCTTTTCGGTCATCTTGAACTGGCGGCTCACGCGCATGTCGAAGGTGACCAGATTCGGGCCAACGCCGGTGTTGCGGTTGGCGCCCGGCGGACGATCATTGGTCGAATGCCGGTCGTTGTTGACGTTGGTTCCGGCCAGCAGGTTAAAGGGGCGAGAGCTGTTGTAACGCACAACTGGAGAGAGTTGGAAGCCTCCTAAAATCTTCGCCCCCATACTGGCGTCTTTTCCACTCTTCCAGGGACTGTCCAGGATGCCCGCGACCACCACCTTGTGGCGCTGGTCAAAGGCGGAAAGAGACCGTTCTTTGGCCAAGGTGATCTGGTTGGACGCCTCGAAGTCGCTGTTGAAGTCTGTCGTGTCATCCCACGCGTGGCTGTAGGTGTAATTGCCGATCAGGGTGAGGTTTTGGCTGAAGCGCTTCTTTACTTCCAGAATGCCGCCCTCATAGAGCGAAGCAGCAGTGGAGGTATAAACATTGGTCTGGAGGATTCCGGGAATCGCAAAGCAGTTGGCCGCAACCGCGCATGGACTTCCTGGCACAGTACCCGACCAATTCTGGAATGGAAGACCATTCGTCCCCGCAACCAAAGAAGTGACCGGTGCCGCCGGCAGGAGATTCGTGTCAATCGCCCTTGGCTGTCTGAGAGTGTGTACATAAATGCCGCTCGCGGAAACCGAGAACCCTCTGGCCACTTCTCGCTCAATGCCGAATTCGAGTTGATGCGAGAGTGGGTTCTGGTAGTCAGGCGAGGCGTTGAACGTTACCGACAACGCTGGAATTGCGCCGGTATGGGTAACCGGAATTCCAAACTGCGCCAGCGATGCAGCCGTGACACAGTTGGCCTGGGTCTGCGACCCTCCAACCGGACAATTGAAGAACCCTTGAGAAAACAACGTCTGGAAAACGTTCTGCGAGCTCCGAACTCCACCGGCAGCGATAAACGGGATAAACACCTGGTCGATCTCGCGTGAACAGGTGATGCTGATACCGCACTGGGTCAATTGCGATTCCGGCACGTTGTGGCCGTGGGAGTCCAGAACACCCAGGCTGCGCGCCACGCCGTCAATCTGTCCATAGGTTGGCGCGTAGAAGACTCCATAGCCTCCGCGAACCACGGTTTTGTGGTCTTTGAACGGGTCCCACGCGAAAGAAACGCGGGGCGCGAAATTGTCTTTGTCGGTATTGATCTGGTAGCGCTGATCCAGTTCGTAGCGCAGCCCGTAGCTCAGGGTGAAGTTGGACCGAATCTGCCAGGAATCCTGCCAGTAACCGGAAACCCAGGGCAACACACCTGTGGGATAGACGTTGCCATCAAACCCTTGCTGGAAGAATTGTGGAGCACCCAAAGAAAATGACTGGAGGGAGTTGATGACCGCCCCCAGGGTGGTTAGCCCGCAGGGGTTCGGGCTGGTGGGAGGAGAGATGGGGGTTGCGCCTGCGGATGCCCCCAGGCACGGACTCAGCACCGCTCCCGGCAATTGGCCAAACACAAAACGACCAGGGAAGAAGGTGTGGGAGTCCACATGTTGGCTGTGCAGCAGACCGTAGAAGCCGGTCTTCATGGTGTGGCTGCCGCGGATCATCGTGAGGTTCTCCGCTGCCTCGCCCCGCCGCCCAATGGTAAACGCCGGCAAAAAGATGCCGCCGCCCAGTGTCGCAAAACCGGGGATATCGAAACCGGGGCCAGCGGGATCGTTGGAAAGCACGCTGAAATTGTTGTAGTTGCCCTGCAAACGAAGTTCGTTCAGGGTCTTGGCGCTGAACTGGTGGAACCACGCGCCTTGCACTGTCATGTCGTAGGCCCTGACGGTACTGCCTCGGCTGAACCCGGTGAGGGCTTGAACATCGGGGTCCTGGGCCACGTCGTGGCCGGTGGTGAAGCGCAGGAAAGCCTGGTCGTGCTCACCGAACTGGTGGTCCAGCCGCGCCGATCCCAGGTATTCGCGCTCATTGAACGGGAACAGACCGCCGTTGGCCTCGAGTTGATTGATCACGAATTTGTTCAGCGCGGTGTTGATGGGTTGCAGTCCCGTGGTGGGGCTGACGGTGAGAGCGTTCTGCAAGATGCCGGCGCAGGTAGCCGCCGGGATCATCGGTTGACCATTGAGGCAAGGCACCGGGGCGCCTCCCCTGGCCGCAAGTGCGCTTAGTAGCGCCGTTTGTTGCGATGTCGGATTGAAGATGGATGCATCCGTGAGCAAAGGAACCGCGTGTTGCTCGTTGCGCAGCAACCCTTCCGCGGAGAGGAAGAGGAAGGTCTTGTCCTTCTTGATGGGGAAGCCCAGGGTGCCGCCGAATTGATAGCGCTGCAAAGCGTCTTTGGTTGCAGTGCCCTTGGCGGTAGTGGAAAATGGGCTGCCCGGAGTCAATGCCTGGGTGATCGCAAACGGATCGCGTGCGTCCAGCGCGTCGTTGCGGAAGAAGCTGTACAGGCTGCCGTGCATATCGTTGGTGCCGGTTTTGGAAACGATGTTGATGGAGGCGCCGCTGGCCGAGCCCAATTCAGCCGTATAGTTGCTGCGGTTGACCTGGAATTCCTGCACCGCATCCTGGCTGAGAGTGAAGCGGACTCCGCCGGCGTCGTCGTTGTATTCGCCGCCATCGACAGTCACGCTGTTTCCGCGGCCGTTGCTCCCGTAGAGTGCCAGCCCGCTCTGCGGTGTCTGCTTGACTCGAAAATCGGTATTATCCGCCATCCGCGTGGAGTCTGCGACCCCTGGAGTCAGGAGTGTGAAGGTAAGATAATCACGACGGTTGATCGGCAAATCGGCAATCAACTGTTGATCGACGGTGGTGGCCTGATGAGTTTTCTCGGTCTCTACCACCGGCACCTCCGTAGTCACCTCCACCTGCTCTGACACTTGTGTAATCGACAGGCTAACGTCCAGAATCACGGTCTGGCCCACATTCACGACCACCTTCCGGATCGAAGACTTGAAACCGGAAAGCTGCGTTCTGACCTCGTAGGTCGCCGGTGGGAGTCCGGCAATGCGATATTCTCCCTTGCTGTCTGAAGTTGTAGATCGCTTGAGACCTTTCTGGGTTTCCGTTGCGGTTATCGTCGCGTTGGGTACTACAGCGCCGGAAGGATCCACTATGGTCCCAGTAATGTCTCCCGAAGCGCCCACGCCTTGCCCATATGCCGAACCCGCTGCCAGCAGCAGGCACACCGATACAGTCGCTAGTATCTTGATTGCCTTCATAGATCCTCCTCGTGAAATGTTGGGGATACAATCCACTCGATCAACGATCAACTATTCTTCCCGCGTTGAAATCGCATCGAAGCACCTTGGCGGGTCGTTTCCGCAACTGGGAAATGTGAGGTGCCCCGGAAGTTGATGGCATCTGTTGTGCCAAAACTTATGGAGAGGGTTGCCCCTTTAATTTGAATGAGTTACATGCTGAGACACGAAGGTCTATGATCACAAAGTATTGTTGACCACAAAATTTTGTGGCAGAATCTCCCACGTTTTTGAGTTAGCTAGAGAACGCGCACATGAATTTCGAAGCCTTCCAATCCATAACCAAGGCAGTGGCTCAAGAGCGGTCCGTCACGACCGTCCTGAAGATGATCGTGGATGGACTTGCCGCACAACCCGATATTGCCATCGTGCGCATGCTGATGGTTGGCCGGGGAGATATTTGCGGCCAGTGCGCGGCTCGCAGCTTGTGTCATGATCAAACGCGATGTCTCCATCTGGTAGCTACCGGCGGGCATCCGAGCCGAGGCACAGCCGAGGATTGGGATGTGTTCGTCCACTCTTATCCTCGTGTTCCCTTCGGCGCATTCAACTCAGGAGTAGTGGCCGCAGACGATCAGCCCATCCTCATCAACGATGCGGAGCTTGTCCTCCGATGGGTTCCTGATTCGGTCAAGGAGTGGGCCAGGCGGGAAGGGTTCCAGAGCTTTGCCGGTCTGCCGCTGATCTTTCGCGGAGAGCTGCTGGGAGTGTTCACCATCTACTGCTGTGCAACGATATCTGATACTGAGTATCGCTGGCTGGGCGCCTTGGCGGACCATGCAGCCATCGCCGTAGCCAATGCCCGTGCCTTTGAAGAAATTACTGCCCTGCGGGAGCAATTGGAGCTTCACAACGCCTACTTGCGCGAGGAAGTGAAGTCACATCACGGACACGGCGAGATGGTGGGCCAGAGCGAAGCCTTCAACCATATTTTGCGGCAAATCCGAGTGGTCGCGCCGACCGATGCCAGTGTGCTGCTTCTGGGCGAAACAGGCACCGGCAAGGAATTGATCGCCCGCGCCATTCACGACCAGAGCTCGCGAAGGCAAGGCCCTCTGATCAAAGTCAATTGCTCCTCGGTGCCGCGCGAGCTGTTTGAGAGCGAGTTTTTCGGACACGCGAAAGGCGCATTCACCGGCGCACTGCGCGACCGCGTAGGACGCTTCCAACTGGCCCACGGCGGAACAATCTTTCTTGACGAAGTGAGCGAGATTCTGCCGGAGCTGCAGAGCAAGTTGCTGCGGGTGTTGCAGGAGGGAGATTTTGAGCGTGTAGGTGAAGAGCGGACCCGCCACGTCAACGTGCGCGTGATCGCGGCGACCAACCGCAATCTCAAGGAGGAAATCGCAGCCGGACGCTTCCGGCAGGACCTTTTCTATCGCTTAGACACCTTCCCGATTGAAGTCCCGCCGTTGCGTGCTCGGCCCGACGACATTCCGCTCCTGGTCCAGCACTTCCTCAGATACGGACGCCGTTTGTACCCTCCGTGCCCGAATTTGACTACCGAGCAGATTAAGCAGCTGCAGGATTACGACTGGCCCGGCAACATCCGCGAGCTGCGAAATGTGCTGGAACGGACAGCGATTATTTCACAGGGAGGACCTCTTCGCTTGGATTTAGTTCTAGGCAAGGGCCCGGCAGAAACAACACCTCAATTCACCTCTTCTTCTTCGTTCGCTCAATTGACCTCTCCTTCTTTGGCAGAGCGCCGCCGATCGGCTTCCGGCTCTTCTTACCTGACCGAAGAGGAACGAAAGAGGCGCGAACGCGAAAACGTCGTGGTGGCCCTGGAGCGCACAGGCTGGAAAATCTACGGACGTGGCGGCGCAGCCGAGTTGCTCGGCGTTAAGCCCAACACTTTGGCTGCACGCCTGAGGGTCATGGGCATCAAGAAGCCAAACTGAAAGCTACCTGTTAAGGCTTTGGCGATGGCTGGGCCGGCGCGGATACAGCACTCCCTTTCTCAATGAAGTTCTTCAGACGCCCAAATTGCTGCCCCAGGACTGAATCCACGGGAGCAGCCAGGGTGTTCAGGCCCGAAGAAGAGTATCCAGCGACTGTGTAAGTCACTTCCAGTCGAGTACCACCATCGGCGGGAGAAAGTTGCAATGTCATGGCGCCCGCAGTCGCCATGGCCTGCAACGGTCCCAGGCCGCCGATCATCACCAGGCGCTTGCCTGGCGACAGGAACACCACCTCCATATGCCGGACGCCACCCTGATTGGGAAGCTTTTCGCACCAGCATCCCATCGGCTTCTCTTCAATCGACAGATTATGAGCGTCGCCGGAAAAAGTATGAACAGGGTCCCACCAGTCGCCGACGTGAATGATCTGCCGATAAACCGCATCCGGGGATGCCTTGATGTTGACCGTGGTCTTCACCGTAAATCCGTTGCTGGCCGAGTCCACAACCTCCGCCGTCATAATTGACGCAGCCATGCAGAAAACCGCCGCCAGCATTAATTTAAGCTTCATGATATCGCTCCTGTTCGGTCCAAGCCGGAAGCCTATAGACCTCAAATTGAATAGCAGCTTTCTCTCCATAGTACGACGAATGACTTGCGGGAAACATCGACAAAATCGATAAAGAGATTTAGCTTCTTAGGCGAGAAAATCCACAACAAAGATGCGGTACTTCCGCCTGGCAGGAATGAATGAAAATTCTCAGATTTGCAGCAGCCTTGAGCGTGCTTCTTTTTTTCTCCACAGGAATGCTGGGCCAAGGGGCCAGTTCCCACGATCGGGCTCTCTACACCGTCACCTCGTGTACGACAAATGGCGTGTATATCGCCGGTTCACCATGCTATGCAACGGCCCAATCTGCCATCACCGCGGCATGCGCAGCCGGTGGCGGGACTGTCTTCCTGCCTCCAGGCGCATACCCTCAGAACACGCCTTTTACCTTGTGCTCCAATCTCAACCTGATCGGCGCCGGACGCGGACAACCGGATGTAGCGCTTTGTCCCGCCACCATCACTACGACCATCACCTCGGGAGACCTGTTCCCGATCACCAACATGGCCGATATTCGCCTCTCCGACTTCTGCATCAAGAACACTGCAACAGCGGGGGCCAACGCGGCCATGAGGCTGAACTATGGCCAGCGCGTGGTGGCCGAGCGGCTCTATATCTTTGGGCCTTTTGCTGCCGGTATCCAACTGAATAGCTCATCAACATCTGCAGGCAGCACCATATGGAATAATTTCCGTGATATCCATATCAGTGGGTTAGCGCCCAACGGGATTGGCTGCCTGTTCGACTCTACCGACGCTACCAGCAAAGTGATCAACAACAACTATTTTTATAACGTGAACTGCACCGGTGGGTCAGGTGGAGTGGGGATCAAGCTGACAAACTCGAAGCCCAATCAGGTAATCAATGAAAACGTCTTCTTCAGCGGAGAAATTCAGGCCTCAGGAGGAACGGCATTCCTCCTGACTGCCATGGCCACACGCGGCGTCACCTGCATCGAGTGCAATATCGAGGGGAGCAAAACCGGATTCTCCAAGGCCGCGGGGAATACCGCAATCTTTGTCGGTGGAAACCTGTCGGCGAACGACATTAACGTGGTTGATGCGCAGCCCGCGTTTACCAGCTTCCTTAACACCAACGTAGGCGGCACTGTGCAGCAGTGGTCAGTAACTCCCCAAGGCGGCATGGATATCGATGGTCTTGGCCTCAACGGCAGCGCAATCAGTAATTCCATCAACGGCGCACCCGGATGGACCCTGAAAGTTGCAAGCTCCACCGTGGCAACCGTGAATCCTGGATCGTTCGCGCTGACCCAACCCTTGGACAATGCATCTTCTACATTCGCAAACCTGGGCACTCCCAACAACGGTCGGCAAGTGTACTGCTCCGACTGCAAGATCCAAAAACACTGCGCTAGTGGAGGAACCGGGGCCTTTGCCAAGAGGATCAATGGCGAGTGGATATGTAATTAGGGTGAACCGACCAGATCACGTTTGGCAGCCGCGCGCTTGTGAACCCTGGTCATCTACGGTGGTTCTGCTTTTTGCGGCGTTTTATGCGCGCCATTGCCTCTTTTCGAATATCCATCCAGTCTTGAGGTGTTAGCAGAAGAACCACGAAGAATGAAATAGCAAAGATTCGGGCTACAGAACTTTCGCAATTGAAGCTAGTTCACGCGCAACTATATGCGCGCCCTTCTCATCTTTCGTTTTGATAGGAACCCCATGGACGCACACTTTATTAGGCTCGAAAAGATTTTCGGAGATCTCTAACGTAAAGCCGAGTTTTGCGCCATGCGATCTAACGTCCCCGACCAACAACTCACAAACCGTGAAAACAGTGCTGAGACCTTGTTTGGCTGAAGCTACATCAACTCCAAAGGAGAGCCACGTTTCGTCTTCCAGTTGCTTCCCGTCGTTGGTAAGGTGGGCTGGCCTTAGCATAAAGATACGGGGTGCTATGCGCCCATGGGTAATCATCTGCTCGTATGGAATTGCCCGATAAATTTTTCGATCATCCGGGAGGCTGGGACCGAATGGATTTTCGATCGTTACCATTCAATTCATGCCATGAGTATTTCGGTTTCTTTACTATGCGATCGTTCCACACCAAATGATTCCAGCCACTGCAGCGAATCAATGAAGGTCTCAACCGTGATCGCTGAAATGTAATTGTGCCAGCCAGCATCTCCCGGACGAACTTCATGCTGATGAATTCTCATATCCGCGACATCCCCCTTAGAAAGAAGACTCACCGTCCGACGGTCATTGGCCCAGCTAAACTCAATTTCGCCATAAAAAATTGAAACGGCTGGCTGAGACACAGTAACTCTTGCGGCTGCTTTCTCAACAAAATCAACGACGTTCGTCAATGCGGCTTCCGTTGGGCGGGGCTCTCCTTCATCATACGGATAGTTCTTGACTTGCTTCGTGACATGAGTCTTTATGTCTGTGCCATGCTCCACATGATGATAGTGGAGCCGGGCAAACGTGGTACTGGAACGCGCCAACCAGAGTTTTTTGGGGACATTGACAGGGGATTGGGTCGCTGTATAGGGTTTCTTAAAAGGACTCATCGCTGCTGCACTCCCTCGCTCTTTAAGAGCTTAAGTTCGCTGATTCTCTCGTTTAGCCATTTGGCGATTTCCTCTGCGACTTCAAGCCGCATCGCAACGCCAACCTCTACTTCCCGCACCAACCCCGCCCTACCAACACGCTCGGAAATCAGTTCATCCCCTAAAGTGTTATCTTCGCGGACTTCTTGAACGGTAACCTGTGGAATTGGTTGGCGCTGGCTATACAGGGAAAGGAAAATATCGCCAGTCGGGGTGAACCCCCCGATGCCACCGTCGACATGTATGACCCGAAAGTTGTTGGCCTTGATGTAATTAAAAATAATTTTCTTCTTATCCGACATTTCGATCCTTGCAAATTGGTGGGATCATGGTTGTGGGGACGCCATTGCTGGTGGCGGGCAAGTATAGAAGCTTATGCCCGGCAGGCGCAAGGGCATAAAATAGCTATGACTTCAATAGTATACGCACAAATTGCAAGCGGCTGTTAAATCATTTTTGGCAGAGTTTGTACATCTGCAACTCCTTCTGGCAGCAGTTCCGAAAGATCTCTATCGTGCCCATGTACAGGATCAGTCAATTGACTTTGAAAGTCAGTGAAACAAGAGATTCGGCCCAGAGCATTTCGTGTGGTTTCATTATAAGGGCACATAGTAAGAGGCTGGTAGACCCACGGAAAGCTGTCCGTGGGTTGATGCATCAATCGCTAAGTGCTTGTGGTGATGGTCGGCTCAACACACAAGATGTTGGGCTGACCGAAGGGCTGGTGGCGGCGGTAGGACTCGAACCTACGACCTACGGATTATGAGACCGTCGCTCTAACCACCTGAGCTACACCGCCATCCGTGGGGTTTTTTACAACTTAGTCATTTTATCATTTTCGCTTTTTTGTTCGATCTTCGATTCGTCGCGGCGCGTTTTCTGGTGATTCAATCGCTGTAATCTGCTCGACATATCTCTTCGAATCGAACTTTCGCCCGGTGCTGGCCAGCGACATATAGCGCACCTGGCCGAAAATTGGGCGCTCAAACCACGGGCGGTCATGCTTGCCTACGATGGCCCAGGCGATGCCCGCGTAACCATTAGGGTCGCGGCCATCGAGTTCGTATTTGTCGTTGAGCCAGACAGCTCGCCGGTAGGCCAAGGCCACCGAAGGGCTCCATTCCAGGATCTTTTTGGCCCAGTACATGCGCAGGTAGTTGTGCATCCAGCTGGTCATCACCATTTGCTTTTGGGCGGCATTCCATAGTGGATCGTGGGTCTCGGCATGCTCCAATTGTTTCTCGCTATACACGACCGGCCGAGAGTCGGAGCTGTGCCGGGCAAAGGAGCGCTCTGCCCAGGGTTCCAGACAGTCCATGGAATCGTAGGCAGAATTGAAGCGCACAAAATTTACCGACAGTTCACGCCTCACAATGAGCTGCTCCAGAAACGGCTGCTTGAGCGACTCCGGAAGGTCCGCCTTATGCACCGCCGCTACCACTGTGTGCGGCCCCAGATGGCCAAAATGCAAATAAGGAGAGAGCCGGCTGGTCCCATCGGCTTCCGGGCGGTTGCGTTCTCTGGTATATGCATGCAGTTTGTGGTCCACAAACTCCCTCAGCAGCCGCAGCCCGTTGTCGGTGCCACCTCGCCAGAGTGTGACGGGCTGAACGGAGCGGTCCAGTTTCCAGCCCCGCGTGATGTCTTCGTCGCAGGCCAACGACTGCAAGCCGCGTGGCTGAATCCAGGGTGTGCGCGCTTTAGGATTTGAAGGACACTTCAAGAATTGGGGCAAGAGTTCGTGGAG
>Ga0070730_10005368_pt1 | contig 11079 bp, 13 predicted proteins | sample Coa_R1_3_FD_66447 | JGI IMG/M metagenome (GOLD analysis project Ga0070730, IMG submission 66447) | Surface soil microbial communities from Centralia Pennsylvania, which are recovering from an underground coalmine fire - Coalmine... | ecosystem: Environmental > Terrestrial > Soil > Unclassified ... | reverse complement strand
GGTGACGCGCTCGAGGTCGCGCGTTCGATGGAGGACGTCGACGCCGTGCTGGCGGAGACGCGCAACCGGCTCATCCTCGTCGCGCTCGGCGGCATGTTCCTCGGTGCCGCGCTCGGGGCGGCGGTGGCCCGCGCGGCGATCGCGCCGGTGAAGCGGCTCACCCGGGTCGTCGAAGAGGTGGCGCGCACGCGCGATCTGTCGCGGCGCGTCGCCGCAAGCGGGACCGACGAGCTGAGCCGGCTGGCGGCGAGCTTCAACGAGATGCTCGCCGCGCTCGAGAGCTCGCTGCGCCAGCAGCGTCAGCTCGTGGCGGACGCGTCGCACGAGCTACGCACGCCGCTCACGAGCCTGCGCACGAATCTCGAGCTCCTGGCGCGCGGCCAACCGACCGACGAGGCCGAGCGCCGCATGGTCCTGGCCGATCTCGTCGCGCAGATCGAGCGCCTATCGACGCTCGTCGCCGATCTCATCGATCTCGCGCGCGACGAGGAGGCGACCCTCCCGATCGAGGAGGTGCGGCTCGACGAGGTCGTCGAGGACGCGCTCGCGGGCGTGCGCGGGCGCTTCCCGGCCGTTCTGTTCACCGTCTCGAGCCGGCCGACCTCGATCCCCGGCGTCCGCTCGCGGATCTCGCGCGCGGTGACGAACCTGCTCGACAACGCCGGGAAGTGGAGTCCCGCCGGCGGCATCGTCGAGGTGAGCGTCGCGGACGGCGAGGTCAGCGTCCGCGACCACGGGCCGGGGGTCGCCCCGGAGGATGCGCCACACGTCTTCGACCGCTTCTGGCGCGCGCCCACCGCGCGCGGGATGCCCGGGTCGGGCCTCGGTCTCTCGATCGTCAAGGACGTCGCGGAGAAGCACGGCGGATCGGTCACGCTCGAGCCCGCCGCCGGTGGCGGCGCGCGGTTCCGGCTCCGGCTCGTCGCGTAGCATCAGCGGACGCCCACGCTGAACGCCCGCACCGTCCGCTGCACCCACCGGGACGCGATCAAGGACGTGTCCCCCGACGGCGACGGCTGCGCGGAATGCCTGGCGCTCGGCGACGAGTGGGTCCACCTCCGGATGTGCCTGACCTGCGGCGCCGTCCGCTGCTGCGACTCCTCGAAGAACCAGCACGCGAGCAAGCACGCCCGGAAGACCAAGCATCCGATCGTGAGATCCATGGAGCCCGGCGAGAGCTGGCTGTGGTGCTACGTGGACGAGGTGTACATCGAGCGCCGCTGAATGGGCTCGCGCGGGGCTTACTTCTGCCCGAGCGTCACGATGAGCGCGATGATCAGGAACGAGACCGCGAAGATCGGGATCGCCAGCGCGGCGAAGATGATGTGATCCTGCTGCCGGTACTGCGGGTCCGGCTTGCGGGTCGGGGGCGTCGGGTGAGCGGTCATCGGCGACAGGCTACCGCATAGCATCGGCCGATGGAGATCGCGATCCTCATCTGGTTCCTCGTCGGCGCGGGGATCGCGGCCGGCGCGTTCCTCATCGCGCGCTCGGCGATCCAGATCGCCTCGGTCGCCTACAACGTCCTCGAGAGACGACTCGACCCGCGCGTCGCGACGCGCCAGACCATCGCGCTGACGCTCGCCGCGACGGCCGCGCTCATCGCCACATCGATCATCGCCGGCATCGCGATCCTCGCGCTGCTCCAGGGCCTCATCAATGCGAGCGGCGTGAACTAGGGCAGCGGACGCGGCCACAGGCCGCGGTGATAAGCAGCCTTGAGCGGACGCGGCCATTGGCCGCGGTGATAAGAGCAGCCTTGAGCGGACGCGGCCATAGGCCGCGGTGATGAAGAAGAAGCGCCGGCGGATGCCGGCGCTTCGTCAGCTTCGCGGGCGCGCAGCGGTCACATCGGCTTCGGCCGGTCCGGCTGCGGCGCCGGCCGTGGCTGGAGCGGCTGATCGATGGGCTGACCGCCCTGCTTCCCCTGATCCGGTTGCGGCGGCGGATGCTCTCCGGGCCGCGGCGGTAGCGGACCCTGCGGGTTCAAGCGCTACCGGTCCGGGGTCGAGCCCTGGCCCGGCTTGCCCTGGCCCTGGCCGCCGACGCCGCCGGACTGGCCGCCCTGCGTGCCACCCTGCTTGCCGATCTCGTCCTGGCCCTGGCCGCCCTGCTTGCCCATGTCGCCGCCCTGGCCCTGCTTCTCCTTGTCCTGCATCGAAAGCCTCCTTGTCATGTTTCGGTCCGAAGACCGAACACCGTCCTCCGGGGCAGAGGGCGTGCCAGCGGAGCGGCCGAGCCACCGACCCTCACTCCGCGATCGCGGGCCCCGCGGCCTCCAAACGTGTAACGAGCGCTCGGACCCGACCGCCGATCGCGTCGCGCACGACGCGGAAGGCCGCGAGGCGCTCATCTTCAGTCCCTCGCGCCAGCGCCGGGTCGGCCGACCGCCACCGCAGCCGCAGGCCCGCGCGCGGCGGGATCGGGCAGCTCGAGTCGCAGACCGTCACGCAGATGTCGAACGGTCCGGCGAGCTCCTCGATCGACTTGCTCCGCTGCGCTGAGATGTCGATGCCGACCTCGCGCATCGCGCGCACCGCGAGTGGATGCACCGCTGTCGCGATCGTGCCCGCGCTCTCCGCGACGAACCGATCGCCGCCGGACGCGCGAAGGAATCCCTCGGCCATCTGCGAGCGCGCGTCGTTGTGGGCGCACAGGAACACGACGCGCGTCACCTCTCTATCGTCCCACCATGCGATCGGGTCCGCTGCGGCACCGCTGGTTCGCGCTGTTCACCGCGACGGTGACGTCAGGGTCCATCGGCGACGAGGTCATGCGGCTGGCCCTGCCGCTCCTCGTGCTCGACCTCACGCACGACATCGGCGCCGCGGCGACGCTCCGGGTCATCGAGACCGTCCCCTACGTCCTGTTCGGCGCGTTCGCGGGCGCGCTCATCGATCGCGCGGACAAGCGCCGGCTGCTCGCGGTCACGAGCGTGCTCACGATCGTCTTCACGGTCGCGATCCCCTTGTCGGTGGCGTTCGGCATCTTTTCTCTCGGCCTGCTGTATGGGCTGACGTTCATCCTGGGCACGATCGAGGTCGTGTGGGGCATCACCGCCGACTTCAGCATCGTCCCAGCGCTCGTCGAGGAGAACGAGCTCACTTCCGCGAACGCGACCTACCTCACCGCCGACCGCGTCGCCCGCATCGTCGGACCGAGCCTCGGCGGCGTCGCCGTCGGGGCCCTCGCGCTCGGCGGCGCGTACGGCTCGGCGAACGCCCTCTGGCTGTCGGCGGTCCTGTACATCCCGTCGCTCCTCGTCTTCCTGCGGATGCCGCCGCTCCACGACGTCGATCCGCTCTCGATCGCGCCGCTGACGGTGGAGAACGTGAAGACCGAGATCGGCGAGGGCTTCACCTTCATCTGGCGGAACACGATGCTGCGCGCGCTGTTCGTGCTCATGTTCATCAGCAACCTCGGCAGCCAGGGGATGAACACGCTCCTCCTGTTCGTGCTCCGCGAGGAGTACAAGCTCGACGCGATCACGATCGGTCTCGCGCTCTCGTTCACCGGCGTGGTCCAGATCTTCGGGTCGGCGTTCGCTCCGCGGCTCGCCCGTGGCCGGCCGCTCGGGCAGACCATGCTCGTGGTCGTGACCGTGGCCGCGGTCTCGAGCGGCGCGGCCGCGTTCGCGCGCTCGTGGCAGGCGGTCCTGCTCGCCGTCACCGGCCGGCAGCTCGCCTGGAGCGCGCACATCGTCTACGCGTTCATCCCGCGGCAGCGTGAAGTTCCAGCGGCGTTGCGAGGCCGCGTGAACGGAGCCTTTCGCACCCTCATCCTGATCAGCAACACCGCGTCGCCGGCGTTCCTGTCGACGATCGCGGCCGGCTACAGCACGTCCGCGGCATTCGCCGCCGCGGGCGCGCTCGGCCTGCTCTCGGTCGGGGTGAGCGCGCTCGGACCGTTGCGGAAGTACGACATCCGCGACGCGACCGAGGAGGCCGAAGCCATCGAGCCCGCCGCGGAGTCGGAGCCGACGCCGGCGGATTAGCCGATCCTCGGCGCCTAGCGTCCAGCTCCGGCGACGCCCGCGATCCAGGGGAACCAGCGCCGCTGCACCGCCTTCAGGATCGTCACGTTGAGAACGCCGAGCGCTGAGGTCACGATGACGACCGCGAGCAGCTTCCCCGTCTCGAACGAGTTTCCGAACGAAACCAGCAGGAACCCGAGGCCGACGAAGCTGATCTCCATCTCGCTCACGATCATCCCGATGATCGCAAGCCCCGCCGAGATCCGCACCCCGGCAAGGATGTACGGGACCGCGGCCGGAAGGCTGATCTTGCGCATCAGCTGGCCCTCAGTGAAACCGAACGCCAGGCCGACGTCGACGTAGCCCCGATCGACGTTGCGGATCCCCGCGGCCGTATTGAGCAGGACGGGCCACAGGGTGATGAGGAAGACGAACAGCAGCCGGGCCTGGGCGGTGATCCCGACCCAGATGATCACGAGCGGGATGATCACCACGAGCGGCGTGGCGTTGAAGAAGTTCACGTATGGGAACAGGATCTTCGCGACGAGCGCGTACCGGCCCATGAGCACCCCAAGCGCGATCCCGACGACGAGGCCCACCGTTCCGCCGATGAGCATCTCCTCGAGCGAGGCGCCGAGGGCGAGCCAGATCTGGCCGTTCCGAGCGAGATCGCCGAGCTCTTGGGCGACGGCGGTCGGGGTCGAGAGCAGGATCGGGTTGAGGAACAGGCCCGAGAGCTGCCAGGCCGCGAGGATCGCCGCGATCGCGGTGAACGGGAGTCCGCGGTGGCCCAGCGTCCAGCGGCGCTCACACCAGGAGGCTCTGGCGGACCTGGAGCGCGTCGATGATGTGTTCGCGGAGCTCGATCGCGCGCGGATCCGCGCGGACGTTGTAGTCCCAGCGCGGGTGAGGCAGATCGACCGTCGCGATCTCGGCGATCCGCCCGGGCGCCGATCGGAACAGTGCGATCCGGTCGGAGAGGAAGATCGCCTCGTCCACGTCGTGCGTGACGAACACGATCGTCAGCTTGAGCCGCTGCCAGAGCTTCGAGAGCTCGATCTGGAGCGTCTCGCGGGTGAAGTTGTCGAGGTGCACGAACGGCTCGTCCATGAGCAGGACCTTCGGTTGGATCGCGAGCGCCCGGGCGACCCCGACCCGCTGCTGCATCCCACCCGAGAGCGTGTATGGGGGTCGGTCGGCGACGGACTCGAGCCCGACCAGCCGGAGCGTCTCGAGGGCCCGCTGGCGACGCTCGACCGCGCCGAGGCCACGGGCCTCAAGACCGATCTCGACGTTCTCGACGACGCTTCGCCACGGCAGGAGGTTGATGTCCTGGAACACGAACGCCATCTCGCGCGATACACCCTGCTGGGTCATGCCGTCGAACACGACGCTGCCGCCCGACGCCGGGGTCAGCCCATCGATGATCCGAAGGAGCGTCGTCTTGCCGCAGCCGGACGGACCGACCAGGCTCAGGAACTCGCCGGCGTAGATGTCCAGGTCGACGTCCTTGAGCGCCTGGACCTCGCTCGTTCCGCTGCGGTAGGACTTGGAGATCCCGACCGCCTGCAGCATCGCTCGCACCTATCTATCGCCGACCGGCGGCCGTAGCGGCGATCCAGGGCTGGCGGCGGGACTGGTAGAGGCGCAAGCCGGCGAAGGCGAGCATCGCCAAGCCGGTCGAAGCGATGATCGCGGCGATCAAGTGCTCGGTCTGGTAGAAGGTCGCGTACTCCTCGGTGAGCCCCCCGAGGCCGAACTCGCCGATCTCCTGACCGCTCAAGATCATCCCGACCGCAGCCTGGGCGAGGGCGATCCGCAGGCCGGCGAGGATGAACGGCATCGCCGACGGGACATAGACCTTGCGCGTCGCCTCGATCCCGTTCAAGCCGAATGCCCGCGCGACGTCGCGGTGTCCGACGCGCACGTTCTTGATGCCGGTGAGCGTGTTGATGAGCACGGTCCAGACGCAGATGATCACGATGAACGCGATCCGCGCGGACGACCCGAGCCCGAACCAGATCTCCATGAGCGGGAGGAGCGCGATGGTCGGGGTCGCGTTGGCGAAGTTCAGGATCGGCTCGAACGCCCGCTCGACGCGAGCGGATCGGCCCATGAGCACCCCGAGCCCGATCCCGATGACGGATGCGATCGCCACGCCGACGCCCATCTCGAGCGCGCTGTCGATGAACCGTGAGACAAGCGTGCCGTCGGCCAAGATCTCGACGAAGGCGCCGACGACCGCGGCCGGCGTTGAGATGAAGATCTTGTTCATGACCAGGCCCGAGAGCTGCCACACGGCAAGCAGGAATACGAACGAGGTGAGAAAACCCGCGTTCCCCCACCACGCGGGCGCCGCGCGCGCGGTCACGCTGCGCGGGCCCGCACTAGAACGCGCTGCTATGGGCCTTGAAGTACGCGACGGCGTCGGTCCACGGCTTCGCGACGAACCATTGCGCCATTGGCCGATCGCCGGCGCCCTTCAGTTGTCCGTTCTGCTTGTTCACGTCGAAGTTCTTCTGCAAGGTGTCTGGTTCGAGCCCGGATCCGTCCGCCGGCCACGGCCCACCCTTCGCAAGCGCGTCGTACGACGCCGCGGCATCGGCATCGGTGACCGTGCCCTTCGTGAATTCGACGGCGTACTTGCTCCACTGGGCTTTGTCGGTGTCGAACACCTTCGCGGCGTGGAGCCACGCGAGGTCGATCGCCTCGGCGTAGGCCGGGTTCGCGGCCAGCCAGGCGGGCATCGCGCCGATATAGCTGTCGGCGAACCACGGCGTCAGGTCGTTGCTATTCGCAAGCACGTTGAACGTGCCGGTCTTCTGGAGCTTGAGCAGCCCGTCAGCGTGGACGAAGGCGGCGTCGACTTGGCCCTGGAGCATCTGGTTCACCGAGGCGCCGTTCGATCCGGTGAGCGCGATCGTCACGTCGCTGCGGGCGAGGCCGGCCTTCTTGAGGGCACCATCGAGGAGGAGGTTGTCGGGCGACACGGTCGTCGCGATAGCGACCTTCTTGCCTTTGATCTGGTCGAGGGCGTTAAAGCTCTTCGCGACCAACAGGTAGTCCACGTGGACCTGGCTGTTCCCGAAGATCGAAAGGCCCGCGTTCAGCATCGACGGCATCGGGCCGGCGGTCGCATTGAGCTGACCGCTGACGACCGCGAGCTCCGTGGTATTGCCCTGGCCGAGCTGGAAATTCACCGTGGCGCCCCACTGTTCGAGGGTCTTCGACACGATGTACACGACGGTGTCACCGATCGTCGCGTCGCCGGCGGAGTTGCCCAGGCTGAGGCTCACCCCGGTCAGATCGGGCGTGCCGTTCGCATTGAACTTGAGCTGGGTGGGGGTCGTCTTGGTCGGACCGCTGGCCGCGGACGTCGCCGCCGGGGCCTGGGCCTGCGGACTACAACCCGCAAGGAGCAACGCGAGGATCGCGAGCGCGCGACCGAGCCGAGCCATCTGAGACCCCCAAAAAAAGCGACCGAAAATTGGTCTAACAATTGGACATTCGCCGGTCAAGCCTCCGGCGCGTCCTGCCGGCGATACATGCAACCCCGTGGCGGCGGCAGTGCCGTGATCCACTTGCCGGCCGCCGCGTTTCGACGGCGTGGCGCCACGCTCGAATCGCGTGTTCGGGGTCAGGCGTCCGGCCCACCGTGCCGCAAGACGCGATCTCGAGCCGGCCGGCGCTTGGGCCGCTACCGGCGGGCGAGGGGGAGCGAGATCGGGCATCGCCAAGATGACCGACGAAGCCCCTCAGCGGTATCGGTCACGGTCACGCCGTCACGCTGACCCAACACCACCGTCAGCACGTACTGATTAGAGTTGCCCATATTCACCCATCTTCCGTGAGGGAGCTCCTGTGACCGGCACGCTCTGGCTGACCCTCGGCGAAGCGAGCCGCATCCTCGGCGTCGATCCCGACACGTTGCGCCGCTGGGCCGACAACGGGAAGGTCGAGGTGCTGAAGACGCCCGGCGGGCACCGCCGCTTCCTCCGGTCCTCGATCGAAGCGATGCTCCCCCGCCCGCGCCAGCCTGCGCGCCAGTCGCTCACCGCGATGGGCGAGCCGCCGGATCGGATCGCCGACGAGTTCCTGAAGCGCGTCCGATCGGACCTGGCCGCGCAGGACTGGCACTCGCGGTTCGACGAAGCCTCCCTGCGCTGGTTCCGCGAGCGGGGCATGCGGATGAGCGACCTGCTCATCGGCTACCTCGACGCGGTACGCCGGCCCGGGCGCGAGGAGTACCTGAAGCAGGCCGCGGCCCTCGGCACCGAGTACGGCGTCGAGGCGAAGCGCCGCTCCCTCTCGCTCGGCGAGGCGACGCAGGCATTCCTGTTCTTCCGTGCGCGATTCCTCGCCGAGATCGCGAACGTCGCGCGCCGGCGCGCGCTCGAAGCCCGTCAGGCCGCCACGCTGTTCGAGGAGGCTGACAAGGCCCTCGACACGGTGATCCTCGCGCTCATCGACGGACATCGCGGCGCATGACCGACACCAAGGCCCTCGGCGCGCAGGCCCTCCGCGCGATCGACGACCGCCGCGCGGCGCTGGTCAAGCTGTCGCTCTCGCTGCACGCGGAGCCGGAGGTCGCGTACCAGGAGCACCGCTCCACCGCGAAGCTCGCCGAGTTCCTCGAGGCGAACGGCTTCTCGGTCCAGCGCGGCTACAAGGACGTCGCCACGGCGTACCGCGCCGACGCGTCGGGCACGCGCAAGGGTCCGACGGTCGCGATCCTCACCGAGTACGACGCGCTGCCCGACATCGGCCACGCCTGCGGCCACAACCTCATCGCGATGATGGGCACCGCCGCGGCCATCGGCGTGCGCGCGGTCCTCGACGAGCTGCCCGGGCGCCTCGCCGCGATCGGAACGCCGGCGGAGGAGGGTGGTGGCGGCAAGGTCGCCCTCGTACGCGCCGGCGGATTCGCCGACGTCGACGTCGCGATGATGTGCCACCCGTCCTCGCGCACGCTCGCCGGGCGGACGTCGCTCGCGTCGAACCGCGTCGACGTGGAATTCTTCGGCAAGGCGGCGCACGCCGCGGCGCAGCCGGACAAGGGGATCAACGCGCTGGACGGCGTCATCCAGACGTTCAACAACGTGAACGCGATGCGTCAGCAGCTCCGGCCGGAGGCCCGCATCCACGGGATCATCACGAACGGCGGCAGCGCCGCGAACATCATCCCCGAGTACGCGATGGCCAAGTTCAGCGTGCGCGCGCTCGACCGCCGCTACCAGCAGGAGGTCCTCAAGCGCTTCATCGCCTGCGCCGAAGGTGCCGCGACCTCGACGGGCACCAAGCTGAAGGTCACGGTCCACGAGAACTCGGGCTACGAGAACATGGTCCCCTCGCAGCCGCTCGCGGAGCGCTGGGCGGCCCACATGCGGGCGATGGGCCAGACCGTGCAGACGACAGGCGACGACGAGCGCATGGGCTCGACCGACATGGGCAACGTGAGCCAGATCCTCCCCGCGATCCATCCGTACATCGGGATCGCGCCAGAGGGGACCCCCGGACACTCGACCGCGTTCCGCGACGCGGCCGGCACCCCAGAAGCGCACGAGGCCGCGCTCTATGCCGGCAAGGCCCTGGCTCTCGTGGCGATCGACGTCCTCGCCGAACCGGCGCTGCTCGAGCGGGCCCGGGCCGAGTTCGAGGAGCGTCGCAAGCACGGCACGGTCAAGGGCAAGTCCTGACCGCTGGCCGCCCTCGACGGGCGGCCGGAAGTCGCGGATCACCGCGAACAGGAGCGGCACCGGGAAGCTGGACCACGCGAGGAGCCCGAACCCGCGCTCGCGATGCGGAAGGCGAGCCCCTCGTTCCCACCGACCGCGTATCAGATCCGCAGCGGGAGCAGCGCGACGAGCGTGACGGTCAACGACTCCGACACGAAGAACTGCCCGGTCATCGCGGGCATGCTACGCAGGTGCTGATGCCGCGCGACGTCAGGCTCCTCGTCGCGGTCCAGGTCCTCTGGGGCCTCGGCTTCGGGCTGCTCGGGCCGATCCAGCCCCTCTACCTGCAGACCCTCGGGGCCGATCCGGCGCAGATCGGCCTCGTGTTCGGCGTCGGCAACATCGCCGGCGGGCTCCTCGTGCTGCCCGCCGGCGCGATCGCCGACCGGTTCGGGCGCCGCATCGTGATCGTCGCGAGCGGCGTCTCGGGAACGCTCGGCGCGGTGTCGCTCGTGCTGCTTGGGCACTGGGAGCTCGCGATCGCGAGCTCGATCCTGTACTGGGCCGGCACCGCGGCGCTGCCGGTGATGACCGCGCACGTCGCGGCCACCGTTTCGCGCGGGGTGCTCGGACAGGCGATGGGCTTGGTCTACGGCGCGTTCTTCGTCGGCTTCATCATCGCGTCGCCGCTCTCGGGAACGCTTGCCGCGCGGATCGGGATGCGCGAGACGATCCTCGCCGGCGCCGCGTTCTTCGCGCTCTCGACCATCGCGACCCTCGCGCTCGCGGCCGGGCGCGGCGCGCATCTGCTGGCGCCCGGACGGTTCCCGCGGGCGTTCTGGGCGCTCCTGATCCTCGCGCCGATCGGCGCCTTCGTCGCGGTGCTGCCGACGCCGCTCCTCCCGGTCTACGTGCGCGACGTGGTGGGCGCGCCGCTCGAGCTCGTCGGCCTCTACGTCGCCTGCCTCAGCGTCGGGTCGGCCCTCTTCTCGGCGCTGGCGGGGCGCATCGCCGACCGGTTCGGTGCGGCTCCGGCGGTCCTGGCGAACGCGTTCGTGCTCACCGTCGGGTGCCTGGCCACCGCGCTCGGTGCCGGCGCGGGCGCGCTCGTCGCCGTCGGGCTCGTGCTCGCGGGCGCGAACGTCGCCTCGAACCCGGTATTCGCCGCGCTGCTCGAGCGCATCGTTCCGCCGGCGCGCGCGGCGCTGGGCTACGCGTCGTTCCAGCTCGTGTACGCGGCGGGGTTCGGCGCCGGGGGCATCGCGGCGGGCGCGCTCTACGACGCGGATCCGCACCTGCCGCTCCTCGTCACCGTGGCCCTCGCCGTGCCGGTCGCGATGATCTTCGCGCTGGTCATCACGCGTGTCGCGCGCGAAGGAGCGCCGCCCGGCTAGCCGACGTCCCGGCGCACCGCTTCGAGGAGCAGCTTGC
>Ga0070730_10005366_pt1 | contig 11080 bp, 7 predicted proteins | sample Coa_R1_3_FD_66447 | JGI IMG/M metagenome (GOLD analysis project Ga0070730, IMG submission 66447) | Surface soil microbial communities from Centralia Pennsylvania, which are recovering from an underground coalmine fire - Coalmine... | ecosystem: Environmental > Terrestrial > Soil > Unclassified ... | reverse complement strand
GGCCGGGCGCGATCCGTGACGATGAGCTCGCGGGCGCGCTCCAGGAGCAGGAAGGCGGAGTGGCCCTCGTTCAGGTGCCAGACCCCTGGCTCGATGCCGAGCGCACGCAGCGCGCGGACGCCGCCGATCCCCAGGATGATCTCCTGGCAGAGGCGCATCTCGCGGCCGCGGACGTAGAGGATCTCGGTGATCGGCCGATCGGCGGCATCATTGATCGGGATATCCGTGTCGAGCAGCAGGAGGGGCACGCGACCGACCTGAGCAACCCAGACCGCGGCCTGCACCAGCCGTCCCGGGAATTCGACGCTGACCCGGAGGGCCGACCCGTCCGGGCCCCGGGCCCGGCGGAGCGGCAGGTTGGGCGGATCGAGATACGGCTGCGTGTGCTCCTGGTGGCCATCGGCGTCGATCTGTTGGCGGAAGTACCCGTGCCGGTAGAGGAGGCCCACGGCAACGAACGGCAGCGCCGCATCCGATGCCGACTTGCAGTGGTCGCCGGCCAGAATCCCCAGGCCGCCGGAGTAGATCTGCATCGACTCGTGGATCCCGAATTCGGCGCAGAAGTAGGCGACCGGCCGCTGTAGCTCCTGGTCGGGGTCCTCGGCGACCCGCCGCCGGTACCAACCCTCAGCGCCGTTGGCGAGGTACTGGTGGAACTCGTCGAGCAGCCGGCTGGCGTCGACCATGAAGTCCTCGTCCGCGGCGAGCTCCGCCCAGCGGCTGGCATCGGTCACGCGAAGCACCGGGATCGGATTGCGATATCGGGACCACGCGGCGGAGTCGATCCTTCCGAAGAGCTGGGCCGCACGAGGGGTCCAGCCCCACCAGAGGTTGTACGCGAGGTCGCCGAGCCCCTCCAATCCGCTCGGCAGGTTCATGTCGAATCCCGCGAGGGTCGGAATCTCTATCGGGCGGCTCACTGGCTCACAGGTCTCACGGCGCCGAGGATGATACCGACGCGAGCCCTCGCTGCGCGTGCGCGGCTGGCCAGCGACCCGGCGGGTGCGGCTCGCGGCCGTGGGCCGGCGATGGATCGGCGGTGCATCGGCGCGCCAGCGGAGCTATCGCTCTCGCGCACGGCAGGGTTTACCCTATCCGCCCCGTGGTGGACAGCTACTCGATCGAAGAGGCGGCGGCGATCCTTGGGGTCCGAAGGCGACGGATCTTCGAGCTCGTCGCGCGCGGCGTGCTGGCCGGGATCCCGGAGGAGGGCGGCGGCATGCGTATCTTCCTCAAGGGGATGCCGGCCGTCCCGGCCGCTCTTGCTGCCCCGGCCGAAGAGGCCCACCGCGAGGCGAACGGGAATGGCGGCTCGCACTCCACGCCGAACTTCGAGGCGACCCCGTTCCGCGAGCTGCTCACTGAGTTCCGAAACTTGACGGAGCGCTACGGCCAAGCCCTCCTGGCCCTGGGGGAAGCTCGCGGCGAGGTGGCCGCCCTCCGAACCCGGGTCGAGCTCCTCGAGGCGCGTGTCGACCTGCGGCTCCCGCCGGGAAACCTGCCGTTCAGCTGGGCGCAGCCGCCAGCCGCGGCCGGCCTTCCCGCGCCCGAGCTCCCGAGCAGCGAGGTGTCGATCGCCGGGGCGGCCCCCGACGACGCCCCGGAAGCCGGCGTGGCGGAGACCGCCGAGCCGGACTCAGCGGCCGATGCGGCGAGATCGGCTGTGCCGGAGGCTCAGACGCTCACGGAGGCGGACCGGCCGCGCCGGTCAGGAGCTCGCCGGAGGCGGCGGCGGGGGGCCGCCCAGACTGCGGTCGACGGGATTCCCGAGGCGCTGGCGCGCGCCGAGGACCCCACCCCGAGCACCCTACCGGGGGCGGAAGAGGCGGCAGCGGCCTTCGCCGAGCTGGAACGCGAGGTCGCCGAGCAGGAGAGCAGATTGGACGTGCCAGAGTCGATCCGAAACGAGCCGACCGCTGAGCCGGAGCCGACCGCTGAGCCGATGGCGGAAGGCCCGGACGCCCTGGCGGTCGCCGATGCGGTGGCCTCCTCCGAGGCGCTGCCGGACGGATTTCTCGCCGATGACGCGCTCGGCGAAGCTCCCGAGGAGGCGACGACGGCACCCGTCGTATCGCAGCCCGGCGACGAGCCCGGCGGCCTCGACGAGGCTCCCGAGACGGGTGAGCCAGCGCCGACGCTCGCCGCCGAGGCAAGCGTCCCCGAGACCAGCCCGTCGGCTGCGTACAGCAGCGAGTGGGACGAGCCCGATTGGATTGCGGAGGAAGACATCGACGAGCTCTCGGTCGAGCCGATGGCGACGCAGGAACTCGTGCCCACGGACGGCGCGGCGAATCGTGCCGGCGAGACCGACGTCGTCTCGACGCTCTGGGTCGAATCAGACGTCCAATCGCCTGCGGGTTCAGTCGCGGAGGACGCGGCCGAACCGGCCGCAAACGCAGAGCCGGATGCCGAGCCTGAGCCCGGGCCAGCCTTCGCGCCCGATCGTGAGACCGAGCCGCCGGATGCCAGCGAGCCCGAGCCTGAGCTCGAGCCCGAGGTCATCTTCGAGCCTGAGCCGGCTTTCGAATCGGGCATGGTCTCGGGCCCGGAGGTCGACGCGAGGGTCGAGCATGCCGTCGAGCCGGGCCCCGCATTCGACACCCGGCCGGCATTCGGGGCCGGGCGGGTCTTCGGGCGCCGATTCGCCGGCGATATCGCGCCGGACGCCGGGCCAGCGCCTTCCTTCGAGCCCGAGCCGACCGTCGAAGCGGCCGTCGTGGAACTCGCCGCATGGGAATCGTCGGCCCCGGATGCGGCCGCGAATGAGGCGTCCGCGATCGATGAGGACCGGCAACTGCCCACGCCCCGGCCCGCCTCGCTCGAGCCATGGCTCGCCGGGCACGGCGCGGACTCCGCAGCGGGCGAGATCGCCCAGGCCTCGGTCGAACGTGGTGTCGAGGAAGAGGTCATGTGGCTCGGCGAGGGATTCGGGGACGGGCTGCCGGCTCCCGTGCCGTCTCGAGGCTCGTCAGGTGCCAGCCCCGCGATGCCTTCACCGCGCCGGGTCTCGCCAGCGGAGGACGAGGCTCTCACCCATCTGGCCCGAGAGCGAGGATGGGACGACCAGGAGCTCGTCGCGATTCGCTCGCTGCTCGCGCAGCCCAACCCCACCCTCCCGAACGAGGCGGAACCCGGGTTGACGCCGGACGAATTCTTCGTGCCCCAGGCGGAGCCCGAACCAGCCGCGCCAGCCGGTGAGGCCACGGCCCAGCCGGAGCCCGGGCCGGTGCCGGCGCCGCCTCAACCTCAGCCGCCGGCTCCTCCAGAGGTCGACGAGGCGTTCGACTGGGAGCAGGGCCCCGCCGCATGGAGCCCATCACCCGCATCTTCGCCGGACGCATCCGTCGAGCTGCCCGGCGCGCTCGAGCTCGACGAAGCCATGGCGAGGTTCGGGGCGCCGGCCGGACCCGCGGAGCCAGCGCAAGCCGCGGCCCCGGGGTCGGGACTCGCCGAAGCGAATTCGACCGACTCGTCGCCGGCACCCCTCGAGTCGATCGCGGGCGCCGGGGAAACCCCCGACGACCCTCCGCCCACTCACGGGCACATCTCGGACCCGCGTGCCGCCGACCCGGGCCGGGTCGAGCAACGGCCCACATGGTCGAAGCCTGGCCCGCCGGCCACGTCCGAGCCCATGTCGACAACGGGATTGACCTCCCCGTCGCCCGCGATCCCCCCGGCTCCCCCGACGTCCATCCTGCCCGCAACGAGCGAACCTCGGGAGCTCGCATCCTCGCCCCCGGTTCGGCCGACCGATTCTGACTGGCTCCGCGGCCGGCGCGGTCCCGCCGCGAACGCCTACCGACGCCTCCGCCGACTCTTCCCGGGCTGACAACCGAGTTCGCCCATGGATGAGCTCCATGCCGCCGGGGCGAGCGTGGTCACCGGCGCTGTCGTCCTCGTCGGGCTGGCCGCAGCTGTCCTCGCGCTGCGCGGCGGCTCGCCCTGGGTCGATCGCCTGCGCCTGGGGCTGACCGGCCTCATCGGTCTGCAGACGCTGGTGGGTGCACTCCTGCTCGTCGGCGGTGCACGCCCGGCCGAGACACTGCACCTGCTGTACGGGGCGGTCGGGCTCCTCGTCCTGCCCGCCGCCGGCTCGTTTGCCAGCGAGGCGCCGCCGCCCGACCGTGCCTGGGTGCTGGTCGCCGCGTGCGGCGTCCTCCTCCTCCTGGCATGGCGGCTGGCCTCGACCGGCTGAACGGCCCGGCTATCATGAGCGGACCGATGCCCAGGCTGTCAGCGCTGGCGCTCGTGCTCGCCGGCACGCTCCTCGCGTTCGTGCCCATCGCCCTCGCGGCGCCCGGAGGCTCCGCGGGCCCCCGACCAACGAACGATCCCCCGACGCTCGACAGGGGTAATCCGGCCACGGGTCAGCAGGTTTTCGCCGCGCGATGCGCGAGCTGCCACGGATCCGATGGCACGGGTACGGTGAACGGCCCGAGCCTCCTCGGCGTCGGCGCCGCCGCAGCCGATTTCGAGCTGAGGACGGGGCGCATGCCTTCCAGCGGCGCCCCCGGATCCCAGGCGGTCCGCAAGCCGCCGGCGTTCAATGACGCGACGATCGAGGACCTCGTGGCCTACGTGAGCAGTCTGGGACCCGGCCCGGCGATCCCGTCGCCACGGGTCGATCCGGCGACCGTGTCCGCCGGGCAACAGCTGTTCATCGGCAACTGCGCTCCGTGCCATGGGGCGACGGCGAATGGCGGCGCGGTGGGCGGCGGGGCGCTCGCGCCGCCGCTCGACCAGGCGACCCCGGTCGAGGTCGCGGAGGCGCTGCTCATCGGTCCGGGCCAGATGCCGGTCTTCAGCGGCCTCTCCGACTCCGACCGCAACGCGATCGTCTCCTACGTCGACTTCCTCCAGGCGGCCGACCATCCCGGAGGGTTCTCGATCGGCGGCATCGGTCCGGTTCCCGAAGGCTTCGTCGCCTGGGTTCTCGGGCTGGGACTGCTCCTGGTGATCATCGTCCTCATCGCCCACGACTGGCGCAGAGAGGCGAGATGACCGCGCAACGCGGCGTCACCCTTGCGCTCGTCGCCTCGATCGTCGCCTCCATGGTGCTCATCGGCCTCTACCTCGCCGGCGGCAACCCCCAGCTCGAGGGCATCGGCCTGGCGATCGCGCTGGGTGGTCTCGGTGCGGCGATCGTCATCTGGGCGAATGCCCTGCTCGACAACCGGGTGGAGGCCGAGGAGCGCCACACGCTTGCATCCAGCGCCGAGCAGCGGTCGATCGCCCGCGAGGCGCTCGACCCGGAGCAGATCAGCCGCCGGCGCTTCCTGGTCCGGCTGCTCGCCGGAGCGGGCGGAGTGCTGACGGCGGCCCTGGTGCTGCCCGCCTTCTCGCTCGGGCCGCAGCCAGGGAGCGACCTGTTCCGCACGGCCTGGCGGCGGGGGATTCGCGTGGTGGACACCAACAACCGGCCGGTGCGTCCCTCATCCCTGCCGCTCGACAGCGTCACGACCGTCTTCCCGGAGGGATTCGTTGGCCGCCCGGACAGCCAGACGCTGCTCATCAAGGTGCGGCCGGCGGACCTCGAGCTCCCGGACGGGCGTGGGGCCTGGGCCCCGGACGGGTGCATCGCCTACTCCAAGGTCTGCACCCATGCCGGTTGCCCGGTGGGTCTCTACCGAGCGCGGGAGCACCAGCTCCTCTGCCCGTGCCACCAGTCGACCTTCGACGTGCTGCGAGGGGCGCCTCCGGTCTTCGGCCCGGCCGCTCGACCGCTTCCCCAGCTGCCGATGGAGCTCGACGCCCAGGGCAACCTCGTCGCGCTCGGCGACTTCCCGGAGCCGATCGGCCCCGGATTCTGGGATATGACCCACCCGCCGCCGGCGGAGTCGTAGGCCGATGCTGGGCTGGATCGACGACCGACTGGGAACCGCCTCGTGGGCGCGCTCCGGGCTGCGCAAGATCTTCCCCGACCACTGGTCCTTCCTGATCGGCGAGGTGGCGCTCTTCTGTCTCGTCGTGCTCGTCCTGACCGGGGTCTTCCTGACGCTCTTCTACGTCCCCGACGCGACCGAGGTGACCTACGCCGGGCCATGGCAGCCGCTCCAGGGCCAGCAGGTCTCGGCGGCGTTCAACTCGGTCATGCGCCTGAGCTTCGAGGTGCGCGCCGGCCTGGTCATGCGCCAGATCCACCACTGGGCGGCGCTCGTCTTCGTGGCGGCCATCGCCGCCCACCTGCTGCGCGTCTTCCTCACCGGCGCATTCCGCAAGCCACGCGAAATCAACTGGCTGGTCGGCATCGGGCTCCTGCTCCTGGCCCTGGCGATGGGCATCACCGGCTACTCGCTTCCCGACGACCTCCTCTCCGGCACGGGGCTGCGGGTGATCTACTCGGTGGTCATCGCCATCCCGTTCATCGGTCCGTATCTCGCCTTCCTCGTGTTCGGCGGCGAGTTCCCGACCGCGGAGATCGTGAGCCGCCTCTTCGTCTTCCACGTCATGCTGCTGCCTGCCCTGCTGATCGGCGGCGTCCTCATCCACCTCGCCATCCTCTGGCGCCAGAAGCACTCCCAGTACGCCATCCCCGGGGCGACCGAGCACAACGTGGTCGGTCGGTCCTTCTGGCCCACCCAGGTCTTCAAGTCGACCGGGCTCGCGATCCTGACCGCCGCGGTGCTGGCGCTGATGGGCGGCCTCGTGCAGATCAACCCGATCTGGGCCTACGGTCCCTTCGATGCCACCACGGTCAGCGCACCCGCCCAGCCAGACTGGTACGTCGGCTGGCTCGACGGGGCGCTGCGCCTCTTCCCGCCGATCGAGTTCACCGTCCTGGGCATCACGATCCCGTCGCCGTTCATCCCCGGGATCCTGCTGCCGGGGATCGCCTTCGGGATCATGTCGGTCTGGCCCTTCCTCGAGGCACGCGTCCGGCATGACACCGCGGAGCACCAGCTCCTCGATGGCCCGCGCGGGAACCCGATGCGCACGGCCTTCGGCGTGGCCGGGCTGCTCGTGTTCGTCGTCCTCACCCTGGCCGGCGGCAACGACGTGCTCGCCATCGTCTTTGGCGTGCCGGTCGAGGCGATGACCGAGATCCTGCGGGTGGCGATCGTGGTCGTCCCGCTGCTCGGGTTCGGCATCACCTACCGCATCTGCGCCGAGCTGCGCCGCACGAGGGGCCACCCCATGGAGCGGGCTCCGGCCGTTCGGCTGCGCCGGACCGATGACGGCGGCTTCGAGGAGATCGGTCCGGAATAGGGCGGCGCGCTAGCGTTCGGCGAGCTGGGCGATCTTCACGTCGTCGTGCAGCGGCGACAGCTCCTGGGGTGGGTAGGTCACCATGGGCCGAGGTGGTAGCCGAGCCGGCGGGGAAGCCGAGTCAGCTCGCGCAGCCACCAGGGCGGTCGCTGCCCGGCCTCTTCGCCATCCTCGCGGCGGATCATCGCCTCACGCAGGATGCGCGCCCCCACGTAGCGCAGCGGCTCCGGCGGGAAGAGCCGAGCCCGCGCCCCGACGATCGGCAGGCGAGTGATCGGCTCGTCGGCGTCGAGGGCCAGGGCGGCCAGGATGCGCCCGGCCAGGTGCGACGGTGCCACCCCGTTGCCGGAGTAGCCGGCGGCGAAATGGACCCGGCCGCCGGGGAGCGTACCGATCTGCGGCAGGTGGTTTCCGGAGACATCGATGGGGCCACCCCACATGTCGGTCATCCGCACGCCGGCGAGGTCGGGGAAGAGGTGCCGAAACCCAGCCACCGCCCGCCGGCCGGCCGCGAGGTCGTCAGAGAAGGACCGACCGATTCGCCCGTCGTAGCCGGGCCGGCCCCCGCCGGCGCCGAACGCGATGCGGCCATCGCTCGTGACGTGCAGGTAGTGGACGCTGAAGCGCGCGTCGACGATCGACTCACCGCCGGTCCATCCCAGCCGGTCGCGCACGAGCTCCGGAATCGGCTCCGTGCGGACCATCCAGCTGCTCCACGGCAGGATGCGGCCGCGCAGCCCGGGCCAGCCTGCGGCCCAGGCATTGATGGCCAGGATCGCGCGGCCCGCACGCAGCTCCCCGGAGCCGGCGGTCGAATGGGTCCGCAGCCGGACCGAGCCCTCCCGCCGCACCAGGCGGCGCACGCTGGTTCCCTCGTGGACGACGATGCCGCGGACCAGGCACGCCCGTCGCAGCGCGCGGGCCAGGCGTCCGGGATGGACGGTCGCGCCATCCTCCATCAACGCTCCGCCTCGGAAGCGCGGGGACCGGCAGCGCAGCGCGATCTCCGCCGCCGACAGCTCGCGGAACGCCTCGGGGACGCCAAGTTCCTGTGCCGCCCTCAGCGATGCCGCCCATGCCCCGTCGTGCAGCGGCGTGGTGCTGACGGTGAGCATCCCCGCACGGCGATAGTCGACGTCGGCTCCTTCGCGCTCCGCCCATGCGCCGATGGCGTGCACCGAACCCGCGAGCTCCCGCGCGCAGGTCAGCGCCGCCGTGTCCCCGAACAGCTCGCGGAGGGTCGCCAGCTCGTCCCACCAGCCATTGACGAAGCCGCCATTCCGGCCCGACGGGCCCCAACCGCAGGCGCGCGCCTCGAGCACCACGACCTGCAGGCTGGGATCGCGCTCGGCGAGGTGCAGCGCGGCCCATAGGCCCGTGTAGCCACCGCCGACGATCGCGATGTCCGCGCCGGAGGAGCCGCCGAGCGGCGGCGCCGGCATCGGCTCACCCTCGTCAGCCAGCGCCTCGCGGAGCCAGGGGCTCATCCCGTCGGCTGTCGGGCGCAGGGCGAGGTCGCCATCGGTCAGGAGTGCCGGACGGCCGTTCAACGTCAGCGAGACCTCAAAGCTGATGGTTGACAGAATGATTCATCGCATGGTAAATATCATGCCGCCGCAAATCGTTAACGGTGCTCTCGCATCCCCATGTCATCCCAGCCGGTCGGCGACCTCGTCGACCAGATCCTCTCCGAGATCGGACCGTTCATGGCGCACCAGCGTCACAAGTGGGCGGCCCAGTGTCACTCGTACGGACTCTCGATGACGCACTTCCAGGTCCTCGCCATTCTCGACGCGGATGGCCCGACCCCCATGAGTCGGCTGGCCGAGCAGCTCCAGGTGGGCTTCTCGAACGTCAGCGGCATCGTCGGGCGCCTCGAGGAGCGCGGGGTGGTCACCCGCGTCCACGACGCCGCCGACCGGCGCATGGTGCTCGCCGAGCTGACGCCAGCGGGCCTCGCGATGCTCAAGGGCGTGGAAGAGACGCGCCTCGGGTACTTGCGTCATCTCGTCCAGACGCTCACCCCGGATGAGCAGGCGACAGTCCTGAGGGCGCTGAAGACGCTGACCTCCGCCAATGACCGCGTCCATGGGGCGGGCGATCATGCCCATGACCACACCAATTCCCGGCCCGACTCCTCTCCCGATGCCAAGGAGCTTCTGCACGCATGACCATTCGACAAGCCGAGACCGCGGTGGCTACGCTGCCGGACGATTCTCCCGTTCACGTCAGCCCACGAGCGCGCTTCGAGATCCTTGGCGCCGTCCTGCTGGGCCTCTTCCTGTCCGCCCTCGACCAGACGATCGTCGGGCCGATCCTGCCCAAGATCGTCACCGAGCTGCACGGCGTCGACTACTACACCTGGGTGGTGACCGCCTACCTGCTGACCAGCACGGTCACCGTCCCGATCTATGGCAAGCTCTCCGACCTGTTCGGCCGCAAGCCGATGCTCATGATCGGCATCGGCCTGTTCCTCGTGGGCTCTGCGCTCTCCGGCCTCTCGCAGACGATGTGGCAGCTCATCCTCTTCCGCGCGATCCAGGGGCTCGGTGCGGGAGCGCTCTTCCCGATCAGCCTGGCGGTCATCGGCGACCTGTTCACGCCGCGTGAGCGCGGCAAGTACCAGGGCCTGTTCGGCGCCGTCTTCGGCATCGCCTTCCTGGTCGGTCCCGGCCTGGGCGGCACGCTGACCGACAACTTCAGCTGGCACTGGGTCTTCTACGTCAACCTGCCGATCGGGCTCATCGCCCTGGGGGTCATCGCCTGGCTGCTGCCGACCGTTCGCCGGCCGGATGCCGGCCGCAACGTCGACTACGCGGGGGTGCTGACCTTCGCCGCTGCCATCGTCCCGATCCTCATCGGCCTGACGAATGCCGAGAACGGCGACTGGGGCAGCGTCGGCGTCTGGGGTCTGATCCTGCTGGGCGTCGTCTTCCTGGCCATCTTCGTCTGGGTAGAGTCGCGGGCCAGGGAGCCGATGATCCCACTCCACCTGTTCAAGATCCGCACGTTCTCGATCTCGATGATCGCCGTCTTCACCGCCATGTTCGGGTTCTTCGGCGCGGTCGTCTTCCTGCCGCTCTGGTACCAGGTCGTGCAGGGGGCGAGCGCCACAGAGTCGGGATACAAGCTGCTGCCCTTCCTGTTCGGGCTCATCCTGAGCTCGGTGGTCTCCGGCCAGATCGTCAGCCGCACCGGCCACTACAAGTGGCTGGCCGCGGGTGCCCTGGCGGTCGCCGCGGTCGGCGTGGCGCTGATGACCAACCTGCGGGCGGACACCCCGGACCTGACCCTGTGGTTCTGGATGTTCCTCGCCGGCCTGGGGATCGGCCCGTCGATGGCCGTCTTCACCATCATCGTGCAGAACGCAGTGCCCTTCGAGGAGCTTGGGGCCGCGACCAGCGACCTCACTCTCTTCCGCCAGATCGGCGGCACGGTGGGCCTGACCTTCGCGTTCACCCTCTTCCGCAACTTCGCCAACGGCGACCTCTTCCGCCAGCAGTTCGCGGCGGCCGGGGTGCCGGCCCAGATCCTCAACGGGATGCCGGCCGGCGGGGTGAGCGGCGCCAACCTGACCGAGGTGGGCGGCGTCAACCCGATCACCCAGATGATCGCCAGCCTGCCGGCGAAGGCGCAGGCGGTGGTCGAGCCATTCAGCGCACAGATGACCGATGGCTTCCGCCGGGCGTTCAGCATCGCCCTGGCCAACAGCATGTGGCTCGGCGTCGGCGCGCTCGTCGTCGCGGTGCTCAGCGTGGCGATGCTCCACGAGCTGCCGCTGCGCCACGGCTTCGGGACGGAGGCGGCGCTGGCCGATGCGGTCGCCGGCGCCGGTCCGGAGCCGATCGAGGACGCGGAGGCGCACGTCGGAGGT
>Ga0070730_10005365_pt1 | contig 11082 bp, 11 predicted proteins | sample Coa_R1_3_FD_66447 | JGI IMG/M metagenome (GOLD analysis project Ga0070730, IMG submission 66447) | Surface soil microbial communities from Centralia Pennsylvania, which are recovering from an underground coalmine fire - Coalmine... | ecosystem: Environmental > Terrestrial > Soil > Unclassified ... | reverse complement strand
GGCGTCAGCACGGCGGCGAGGGGCAGGAGGCGGGTGCGAAGCGCGCCCACCGCGTCGTCGCGCAGCAGCCGCGCGCCTCCCTTGGCGACCATCACGGGGTCGACCACCAGGAGCTTGATGCCATGGGCTTCGATGGCACCGGCGACCCCCTCGATGATCTCGGCCGACGAGAGCATCCCGGTCTTGGCGGCGTCCACGCCGATGTCGGCCGCGATGGCGTCGATCTGAGCGCGGATCAAGCGCGTGGGCAGCTCCAGGATGTCGGTCACCTCGACGGTGTTCTGGGCGGTGATCGCGGTCAGCGCCGAGGTGCCGTGCACGCCCAGGGCGGCAAACGTCTTCAGGTCGGCCTGGATGCCGGCGCCGCCCCCCGAGTCGGAGCCGGCGATCGTCATCGCGACAGGGATTTTCATGCGGGTTGCCGGCGGCGCGCCAGCCAGTAGACGGCCGCGGCCACGACCACGCTGATGAGCCCGCTCACGTCGGCGCCGTGCAGGCTCACGATCAGCCTGTCATTGAAGAAGGAAGGACTCGACACGACGTTGCCGAAGAGATTCTCGTAGTTGACGAACACGAGGCTGAGAGCCGTCCCGGCGAGCCAGGCGATGATCGCGGCCCGAGGCCGCGGCTTGCCTTCGAAAACGAAAACGCTGAGCAGTACGACGGCCGCCCAGGCCGGCGCCCACAGGTAGGTGAGGATCAAGAAGTCTTCATACGCCGCGTGGAAGTCACTGACCAGGACGGCGTAGGCGGCCAGCAGCGAGCCCGCAACACCGCATCCCAGGGCGCTCCTCCATCGCTCCACGCGCACACCCATCGCCAGCAGCACCAGTCCGGCCGTGTACACGTCGAGATAGTTCGCCCAGATCTCACCGACGACGACGAACAGGAAGAAGGGCACGGCCACCCATGCCGGCGCGTGGGCGCTGATCACCGCCAGCACGCCCTGCCTGGCGGCGAGCTGCGAGTCGATGGTGGGCAGCAGCAGGCCGAAAAGGCCAAGCAGGATCATCGGCGCCGCGACTCCGACGACCGGCCAGAGCGTGATGGCGCGGGTGCTGCTCCCCGCCGGGAGGTAGCGCGAATAGTCGCTCGCGAACGGATACCACGACGCGACCAGGGCGAAGCACGTCATGAAGCCGAGGACGAGGGCCGCGGGGTAGTCGGCACCCGCGGCGGAGGCACCCTGCGCCCAGTGGAACTGCGGCGCGAGAAAGGCGAACAGTGCCGCCGACAGCGCCGCGAACGTCACGGCGCCCCACTTCTCCAGCACCTTGATGGTCTGGTGGCCGAAGACGGCGACGGCGACGCTGGCAGCGGCGACCAGGATCACCAGGGCGAAGGTGACGGCTCTGTTGCCGCCGCCGAACAGCTGGGCTCCAGCCTGCGCCGCGATCACGCAGTCGACCGCGAACCAGCCGACGGCCAGGAAAAGCGTCAGGGCGGCGCCGAGGTAGGAGCCTCGCCGGCCGAAGATCCCGCGCGTGAAAACGATCTGTGGCAGGCCCGACCTCGGTCCCGTGTTGCTGAGGAGGCCCAGGATCAGCGCGGCGGCGAGCGTGCCGAGGACGGCGGCGGCGAGGCCGTCCCACACGCCCAGTCCGTAGTAGGTGGTGAGCAGGCTCGCCGTGAACAGGCTCGCGTAGTTGACGAACGCGCCCCCCCAGAGGAAGGCAAGCTCTCGCGGCGCGCCGTGGCGCTCCGCCTCTGGAATGGCCTCGATGCCGCGGCTCTCGACCTGGCCGAAAGCATCGCCGCCCGTAACCGGAGCCGATACGTCGCCCATCGTCGCTCCCTCCGCTGGCATTACCCAGTTCAGGTTCATGCGGTCGGCGCTTGCGCGCCCTCTCAGCCCGGCCTCGGCCGGCGGCTCCCGCGTTACAACCCGATCGTACGGCCTAGTGGTGTCTCCACGGGGCGGGCAGCAGGTGGGCGAGGATCCGGTAGACCTCTGGATTGATGGCCAGCCCGACATGGCTGCCCTTGACCTCGATGGCGTTGATGTCGCTGCGCAGGCAAGCCTTCCAGTTGACGACCCCGTCCGACCGCGAGTAGATCGAGGTGGTCGGCACCCTGGGCGCCGCGCCGAGGTCGCGGAGGAAACGCATCTCCACCGACGCCGGGTGCCCGTAGCGGACGACGTTGTACAGGTGCGCGGCGCGCACGCCCGCCATGGTCAGCGGGTGAACGTCGAACGGGTCCTGAAGCGGCGAGCCGAGCGTGATGACCTGCTCGACCAGCTCGGGCTTGCGGTGCGCGAGCACCATCGCCAGCACGCCGCCCCGGCTGTGGCCGACGAGCGACACGCGAGCGCCAGTTCGCTTGTGCAGCGCGGTGAGCGAGTCGATCAGAGGCCGCAGCATGACCTCCGAGTACATGACGTTGAACGTGACGCCGGCCATCCGCGGCCGGTAGCCCATGCGGCGAAGCCACTGAAAGGGCGTTCGCAACGTCCAGTCGCCGGCGAGAAAGCCGGGAATCAGGAGCACCGGCCGGCCGAGGCCGGGAGGGACCTCGACGCCGCGGTAGACCGAATCGCGGATCAGGCGGAGGTACTCGATGTAGATGCGGCCCTCGAGCCACATCGGGGGGACCGGGTCCCAGCGGCCCAGGTGGCGGAGGTCGGGGAGGACCGAGGACGCGATCTCCTCCCAGCGGGTCCGCCTTCTGGTATGTGGGGGTTCTGAGGCTGTTGCCACGGTGGTGTGTTGGGTGCTGCTCCGTTAAGAGATCGTGGCGGGCGTGGGAGCGATTCTATACGCCATCCACTCGCCGAAAACACCTAGAAAGCGATCCGGTGCTTCCATCATCGGCACGTGGCCGACGCCGTCGATGACTTGGAGCTTCCAGTCGGGAACCCGTCGCACGAGCTCGCGTGCCGCGGCGAGAGGGATCAGATGGTCGAGCTCGCCATGGATCACCAGCGTCGGCGCCTTCACCTGCCTGGCCCTCTGCCAGAAGCGCGGGTCGGCCATCCGCAGACCGATCGACCGCGTGGCCTGGAGGAACGCCCGGTAGTTCTGGCGTCCGAGGTTCGCGCGCTCGCTCGTCAGCCGGACGTGCGCTGCGACGACGTCCGCGCTCACGCGCGTCGGGTCCGCGCACACCAGCGCGAGCGTCTCCTTGACAAGGCCTTCGGGTCCGAGCATCCTGGCCCGCCGGTCGATCAGGTTCTCCGCGAGGCCGGGCACGGACAGCGCGGCCATCATGCCGAGCATCGCCGGCTCGGGCCTGCGGACGTGAACGCCGGGCACCGCGGGGTCGACGAGCACGAGCCTGTCCACCTGGTCGGGGTGATCGGCCGCGACGAGGATCGAGATGTGCCCGCCCATCGAGTTGCCCATCAAGATCACCGGCTCGTCGAAGACCTCGTCGATGAAATGACGGACGAGGTCGGCGTTCGCGCCGACCGCCGCCGAGCGTTTGAACAGCGGCGTCTGGCCAAAGCCCGCGAGGTCGATGGCGATCGCGTGATGGCGCTTGGCCAGCTCAGGGCCGACCGACATCCAGTTGAGGGCGTTGCCGCCGAGGCCGTGGACCATGAGGAGCGGGCTGCCCTCGCCGCCGAAGTCGACGAAGTGGACGGGGCCGTCGATGTCGACCACTTTATGCCGCATTGCGTCAATCCTACGCCTGGGATTCCGAGCGCGGGGGGACGATGGCGCCCGCCATCCGGTCCAGGATCTCGACCACGGTGCCGACCGACCTGCGCCCGTCCTGGTGCAGGCGGTCGAACGCGGCGAACGAGGTGAGGAGACCGATCACGTCCTCGGCCTCTTTGAGGGAGCAGCCGGGACGAAGCCGGTCTTGGGCAGCCAGCCGCTGGGCCAGGTCGCGGTCCTGGTCGGGCGGGTCGAACTCGGCGGCGCCGGGCAGGCGACGGAAGAGAGCTGGGTCTCGCGCCCAGTGCTCGCACGCCTCGCGAATCTGTGCGCGCAGCTGTTCGCTGCCGCTCACGGCCCCGGTGCTGCTCTGTGGCCGGCGCCGGCTCTCGGCGGCCAGGGCCTTGAAGAGCCCCGCGTGCGAGCCGAAGTGGTGGTACACGCTCAGCCGCGACACGGCCGCTTTGCTCGCCACGTCCCCGACGGTGGGCGGGCCTGTCGAACTGCCCACCAGGAGCTCGCGAGCGGCGGCCAAGATCGAATCCCTCGTTCTCGCCGGATTCTTCGCCCCCGCCACGGTACCAAACATACAGTATGTATTCCAGGTTTGGAACCTGGGGGGCTCGAAACGTGTACCGTCCGATCGTGCCCAAGAGATCAGCACGCATCGAGCGCGCGGCGCCACCGCGAGGGCCGCAGGCCGCCGGCAGCTCGCAGCCGCGCGCGCCACAGCCGGCCGGCCGCGACCGGCTCCTCGCCTACGCCACCCTGCCGCTGAGATTCTTCCTCGGGTCCACCTTCCTCTACGCGGGCCTGCAGAAGATCGCCGATCCGGGTTTCCTCCAGCCGGGGGCGGCGACGTACATCGGGACTCAGCTCAAAGCCTTCACCTTGCATTCCCCGATCGGCTTCCTAATCGAGTCCCTTGCCCTGCCGGCGCCCCAGCTGACCGGTATCGGCGTGATCGCGGCCGAGCTGCTGATCGGGATCGGTGTCGTCCTGGGGATCGCGACCCGCTGGGCGGCAGCCGGCGGGGCGCTCGTGAACTTCGTTTTCTTCCTCACCGCGAGCTGGACCGTGCAGCCGTACTTCCTCGGCTCGGACAGCATCTACACGGTCGCGTGGATCACCCTGGTGCTGGTCGGCGACCAGGGCCTCGCCACGGCGGGGCCATATCTCTTGCGGCAGCTTGGCTTCACCGACGCGCCGGCGGGCAGGCGCGGCGCGTTCGACCCCGGCCGCAGACGGCTCTTGCTGCAGGCGGGCGCGGCGGCGGTCGGGCTCGTCTGGGTGCTTTCGGTGCTGCCGCGAACCCGCGCCACGGTCCCGGTCTCTGCCACTCCATCGCCCACGCCATCGCCGTCGCCCGGCGCCACCGCGACCGCTTCTCCAGCCGCCAGTCCGTCCCCGACCGGGACGAAGATCGGATCCCTGGCGGATCTCAAGGCACAGGGCAGCCTCACGTTCAACGATCCGGCCTCCGGTGACCCCGCGCTTGCCGTCCAGCTGAGCGGGGGCAGCGTGGTCGCGTACGACGCCGTCTGCACGCACGCCGGCTGCCAGGTCGGGTACGACACCGGGCAGAAGCTCATCGTGTGTCCGTGCCACGGCGCTGAGTTCGATCCGGCCCAAGGCGCTCAGGTGGTGGCCGGCCCCGCGCCGACGCCATTGGCCTCGATCAAGGTCAACGTCGCCGCGGACGGAAACGTCTACACGGCCTAGGCGGGCCGGGCCCGTTAGAGCCCGAGGGTGAGCCGGGCCAGCCGGTCGCGCACCTCCGTCGGCAGCAACTTGGAGTAGATGTCGATGGCGCGGGCGTCGTAGCCCACGAGGTACCGCGGCTTGGGATTCTTTGCCGTCATCACGCTTGCGATCACGCGCGCCACGTCGATCGGGTCGCCCATCAGCCGCTGGCTCGCCTTGATCCCTTCTTCGAGCCGGCGGTACGCCGCGAAGTAGTCGGAGTCGAGACGCCGCTGCAGATCGTTGCCGGCGCTCTCCCAGATGTTGGAGCGGAAGGCGCCGGGCTCGATGAGGACGACGGCGATGCCCGCCGACGCGACCTCGATTCGGAGTGCGTCCGACAGCGCCTCGAGCGCGTGCTTGGCGGCCTGGTACCACCCGGTGAGCGGCGTGGTCATGAGACCGTAGATCGAGGAGATGTTGACGATGCGGCCGCCCTGCTGCTCGCGCATGTGCGGGAGCGCAAGGCGGGCCAGCCGGATCGGACCCAGAACCATGGTCTCGAAGGCAATTCGGGCGTCCTCGTCCCCTACGTCCTCGATGGCGCCGCTCGCAGCCACGCCCGCGTTGTTGACCAGGCCGTAAGGCTTCAGCTCATCGATCACGCGCTCGCACTGGCGCGCGTCGGTGACGTCGAGCGTGACCGTTCGCACCTTGACGCCCGCCCCGCGCGCGGCTCGCGCCACGGCCCTGGCCTTCGCCGTCGAGCGCACGCCGCCGACCGCGTTGAAGCCGCGCCTCGCGAGCTCGATGATGCTCGCGAGCCCGATGCCCGTGCCGGCGCCGGTGACGAGCACGGTCCTCTCCAATGTGGCCACAACCTACCATCCCAGCCAATGAAGCTCTGGGATCCGCTCGCCTTCCGGGAGATGACCGCGCTGCTTGGCGACCCCGTGATGCGCGGGCGGGGCGTCCGGCGCGGGGACGGGCGGCCTGTCCTACTCGTCCCCGGCTTCCTGTCGGGCGACTGGTCGCTGCGCGTGCTCCACAACTGGCTGAAGCGCGTCGGCTATGAATCGCGCCTCTCGGGCATCCAGTTCAACGTTCAGCACTCGGAGCACCTGGTCGCAGGCCTGCGCACGCGGCTGATCGCGATTCGAAAGGAGTCAGGCTCGCGCGTGAGCGTCGTCGGGCACAGCCGCGGCGGGGTCCTCGCCAAGGTGCTTGCGTCTCGCGAGCCCGACGCCGTCGAGCAGGTGATCGGGCTGGGTGCACCCTTCGCGGACCAGTTCGACATCGCCGCGCTGACCACTGTCGCCGTGGGTGTTGTGCGCACGGCCAACGAGCTTCGATGGGGTCGGAGCTTCGCGTCTGAAGGCCGGTTTGCGCACGAGCTGCGGATGCCGCCCGCCGTGCCGACGACGTCGATCTATACGCGGTCAGACGACGTCGTGAACTTCCGCAGCTGCCTTCGACCGGACATCCCCGCCCTCCCCGTTTGGGGAAGCCACAACGGCCTGATCGTCAATCCCGAGGTCTACCGGGTGCTTGGCCGGCTGCTTGCGCGCCCGCGGCGCGCGCCGTGATCGCTTGACTCGAGCCGGCCTCGAGGCGGCGGCATCGCGGTAGTCGGAGATCGACTGCTCGAGGTGCCGCGCGAAGTCGCCGAGGTCGGGGACGAGGTCGCGATCCGCGAGCATCCCGAAGAAGACGTTGCCGTTGTAGGACACGATCGCGATGTTGAGCCCCAAAGAGTGATACACGGAGACGAAGGGCCAGATGTCGAGGAGCTCGGCGCCGCCGGTGTAGAACGGAAACTGCGGTCCGGGGATGTTGGTCGCCACGATGTTCACGACCGATTGCGGCGACCACTGCATTTGCGAGGTCATCAGGCGTCCGGCCAGGCCCTGGATGGTCGCCGGCGCCCAGGTCGCGAGCTGCGTCAGGGTGTGGGCGGCGATCGCGGCGCGCGATCGCTTCAGGTCGCCGGTCGTCGACGTCACGAGGTTGACGCGGTCCTTCGGCATCATCGGCGCGAGCGGAACCTCGACCACCATCGCGCTGACGAGGTTGCCCAGCTTGTAGCGCTGGCTCTCGTCCCGGACGCTGACCGGCGCGAATACCCGCATCGTGTCGGGCACCGCTTCGCCGCGCTCGTCGAGCCAGCGCGACATGGCCTCGCCGATGACCGCGAGGACGGCGTCGTTGACGGTTCCACCAAACGCCGTCTTGACGTCCTTGAGCCACTGCAGCGGAACCTTCACCGCCTGCACCCGACGGTGGGGGCCGATCGGCCGGTTGAAGAAGAGCGGGGTGCCTGGCCGGAGCCACGCCAGCGCGAGCTGGAGGCTGCCGGTCCAGGGCGAGCGCACGATCTGCTCGAGCAGCTGCTGTGGCCGGAAGCGGAACAGGCTCTTGCCGGCGTCCAGAGGGGACAGGCTCTCCAGCTGGGCGCGCAGGACTTCGCCCGGTGACGGCACCGGCCGTGGCCGCCAGCGCTTGGGCCGGCCAAACTTCGGAGGCTCCGGGGCGGGATCCAGCAACAGCGTCGCGAGGTCCACGGTGGAGATGCCGTCGACCATGGCGTGGTGGACCTTGTTGACCACGGCCACCCGCCCGCCGCTTAGACCCTCGATGATGGTCATCTCCCACAGCGGCTTGTTCAAATCGAGCGGGCGCGCGAAGACGCGCGCCGTGTAGTCCCGCAGGGTGGCGTCGTCGCCGGGGCTGGGCAGCGCGGCGCGGCGCACGTGATACGAGAGGTCGAAGTCCGGATCGTCCACCCAGACGGGGTTGCCGACGTTGCCCGGCAGCCACATGAGCTTTTGCCGGTACCTCGGGACGAGGTGCAGCCGCTCCTCGATGGTGCGAGCGATGCCCAGAGCGCCCCGGCCGCCCTTTCCCCGAGGCGTCCCTTCGAAGATGTAGGTCGCTCCGATGTGGAGGGGCGCCTCGTGTCGCTCGGCGTAGAGGAACCAGGTGTCGAGCCCGACGAGGGGCTCGAAGAACTTCTCAGTCATGCCCCGATGCGATTGTCCCACTGCTCTTGCGGGCGTGCCGGGTGCCGTTGCTACATTGCCGCACGTGATCCTGGCCGCCGTCGCCCTCGCGCTGGTCGCGGCGACGATGCACGGAACGTGGAACGTGATGGTCAAGACCAGCGCCGATCCCCTGATCGCCTTCTATCGCTCGACCCTCGCCGCCGCGACGATCATGACCGTGCCGGCGGCCATCGCCGCCCTTGCGTTCCGGCCCGATTCCAGTCCTGCCGTGCTGGGATTTCTGGCCTTGTCTGCGGCCCTCGAGGTCGCGTACATGTGGCTGCTGTCGTCGGCATACGTGCGAGGGGAGCTCTCGGTCGTCTATCCGATCGCGCGAGGCTCGGCGCCGCTGCTTGCCGTCGCCATCGGCCTCGGAGTGCTCAACGAGCGACTGTCCGGCGCCCAACTGATCGGTGTCGGGCTGCTGCTGGCCGGAATCCTGGCGGTGACGCTGCCGCAAACGAGCGGCAGGGCCACCCTCCCGGCGCTGCTCACCGGCGTGGCGATCGCGAGCTACACGGCGGTCGACCGGGTCGGAGTCCGGCTCACCGCTCCGTGGTTCTACGGATGGGTCCTGATCGTCCTCATGGCCACCGGGATGGCCATTTCGATCCGGGTCGGTGCGCGGCTCCGGCCCAGCCGCGAGCCGGCCGAAACGGTCTCGTGGCGCCGGGCGGCGGCGATCGGGATGATTTCGTGGGGCGCCTACCTGCTGGTGCTGCTGGCCCTCGACTTGGCGCCGCTCGCGGTGGTGGCTCCCGTGCGCGAGATGGCGATCGTGGCGGTGGCGATCTGGGGGGTGTGGCGGCTCCGCGAGCGCCAGGCGGCCGGGCTCAAGATCGCGGGCGCGGCGGTTACCCTGGTCGGGGTCACGCTGCTGGCAATTTAGGGGCCCTGTTGGTACTGTAAAAGGGTCGCCTGGGGGGGCGATCTGCGCCGCGGTCGATCGATTCTTCTCGAAAGGGCCGTGCGTTACGTAGATAGCTTTCGAGAAGAGGAGTTTCAGATGCCGACAGGCACCATCAAGAAGCTGGTACAGGACCGCGGATTCGGGTTCATCGCGGCCGAGGACGGGCGGGAGTATTTCTTCCACCGGACCGGTCTCGATTCGAGCGTGAACTTCGACTCACTAGCCGGCGGCGAGCGCGTCAGCTTTGAGATCGAGCCGAGCCAGAAGGGCCCGCGCGCGAACCGGATCAAGCTGGCGTAGAACGGGCTTCGAACGGCCGGTCGCCAGGGCGGCCGGCCTTTTTGTTGCCCGCGATCGCATGTCATGAGCGAGCAGGCCGCGCACCCGTCGTTCGATATTGAGCCGCAGGGTGTGTTTTCGCTCGAGGAGAGCGCGCGCTTCATCGGCGCGTGGCATGAGGCGCCGTCCGACGGAGGTCCGCAAGCCGGCCATCTGCACCTCGCATTCCTGACCGATCGGGAATGGAAGCCGGTCGGCCTGTGCCTGACACAGGACTCGAACGGACGTGTACACGGCGACGTGTATGGGGACGCGGATCCGGAATCGGTTCGCGCCAAGGCGGCCCGCATCCTCAGTCTCGACGTGGACGGGCGCGGCTGGTCAGAGGTGGGCCGGCGCGATCCGGTGGTCGGACGGCTGCAGCGTAGGTTTCCGGGTTTCCGGCCGGTGAACTGGTCCGACGCCTATGAGGCGGCGGCGTGGTGCATTCTCTCGACTCGCATCTCGATGCGCCAGGCCCAGGGTGTGAAGGACCGGATGTCCCGGGAGCTCGGCCATGAGGTCGATATCCACGCGCATCGGCTGTGGACTTTTCCGGATCCGTCGGCGCTGGCCGAGCTCGACTCGTTCAAGGGCCTGTTCGGCCGCAAGGCCGAGTACCTAAACGGGCTTGGTCGCGCTGCGCTTGCGGGCCGGCTGGACACCGATCGGCTGCGCGCGCTCGCGCGAGAGGATTCGCTGGCCGAGCTGAAGCAGCTGGCGGGCATCGGCGAGTTCGGATCGGAGCTGGTCCGGTTGCGCGCACTCAGCGCAGTGGATGAGCTGCCGACGACGGAGCCGCGCTTGCTGGCGGCGCTGCGCGAGTCGTATGGGCTCGACCGCGAGCCGGACATGGGCACGCTCGAAGAGCTGGCCGAAGGGTGGCGGCCGTACCGGATGTGGGTGTGCGTGTGCCTGCGGCGGACGGCCGAGGGCGGGGCGGGGATGACCCATTCGCGGGCGGCCGGCTGAGGGTCGCTTCGCGCCGCGTCGCGCCTTCCCCTGAAAATTAGGCCTCGTCAAGCGGGCATTGCGTCGACCGTGACCTTGTAGCCCAGCAGTTCAAGTCGGTGGAGCGAGCGGCGCGCAACGGCTTCTCCGTTGAGTCGCTGGTAGTGGGTTGGGCCGAGGTCCTGAAAGACGACACCGTCATTGAGGACGTGGTAGACGGCGACCAGCAAGGAGTGGGCAATTACGATGGCCGCCCGCTTCCTGCCGCGGCGGGCGGCCGGTCGGTCATGGTTCCGAACGACCGAGTCTGCTTTCCTTCTGGCGTCAGCCGGCAAGCCACCACCGTCTTTTGTGGACGTTCAATCCACAGCACCTGTCGTAGATCGGCTTCACCCAGCACCTCCACCGATTGGGCTGTCGAGTGGTCGGCGACCTGGACCAGGCAAGAGTTTCCCCGGCGTGCTCCCGCTCGGCGGGGCGACATTCGTTGGTGCCAGTAGGGTCGCCGGCTCACGTTAACTTTCGAGTTCCGCGCCCCAAGAGGCGACGAGCTCTCGACCACCCGACGCGCACCAAT
>Ga0070730_10005364_pt1 | contig 11082 bp, 13 predicted proteins | sample Coa_R1_3_FD_66447 | JGI IMG/M metagenome (GOLD analysis project Ga0070730, IMG submission 66447) | Surface soil microbial communities from Centralia Pennsylvania, which are recovering from an underground coalmine fire - Coalmine... | ecosystem: Environmental > Terrestrial > Soil > Unclassified ... | reverse complement strand
GTTGGCTCCCGAGCTGTTGTATGGATGAGCTGCAGGTATACGAGATCCAGGCGGAAGGTCAACTGGCTGAGCGCTGGTCAGAGTGGTTTGAGGGGCTGACGATCCACACGGACACCAGTGGGGAGACGACCTTGAGCGGACTCTTGGTCGATCAAGCGGCTCTGTTCGGCGTGCTCGCCAGGATCCACGCTCTAAATCTCGCCCTGATTTCGGTGTGCAGGTCACCCCGTCAACCATAAAATTCGTGCCAGGCCGGCAAATGAACACCCAGGTCGCCCCGGCGGAGAGCATGGAACTGGGCGGCGGGCAGGAGGTACTTCACGAACAGTCTGGGGTTATTTGGCCTCCGACTGGCTTCACATCTCGTTGCAGGAAAGTCGTACTCGCATCGCCGCTTACGCCAATAATGGTCGTGCATGGCTTGTCGGTGGTGTTTGAACGAATGCATCTAGAGCCACTTGAAAATGAGCACTGCGACCAGGATCGCCAGGCTGATCAGAAGACCAACCCCGCCTTTATCATCCAGCATCTGTAGTCTTCCATCCCAAAAAAGAACGAAGATCAAAATGGAAAATGCTGCCGAACCGATAACCACAGGGCGCCACCAGTCCTGGCGCGTGAATATTCCCAATCCGCCAGCCAAGAAACCCACGGCGGCCACTATCAAAGAAAGGCTCGCCAGCAGTCTTGTCGTTTCATCTCCAAGCAGCTTTGAGAGTGCCCATGAACCGGCGGGCCAAACCATTTTGGGGCGAAGCTCAAAGAGCCTCCAACTCTGTCCAAAGTAAAGCAAATGAACCAGACCATGCAACACGAAAAACACGCCCATCAGGAAGATTTTCATAGTTTTCTCGCAAGCGTTCCGAGCGCATACACCGCGCCGTGAACGTCCTAGGCATAGCCGGTGTATATCGACAAGGGAAGCAGGGCAACAAATAACGGCAGGCCGACCCTCATGACGCTCTGCAATAACCGTTGAGGTAGTATGCCACCAGGAACTGTCAAGACCCCCACGCCACCAACAACGCTAGGGGCCAGGGCCACAGCCTGACCGCGACGCGCAAGTAAAATACTGAAGGCGTTCGCGAGCGGCCGCGGCGCCGATGGCCGAGCAACGCTACGGGAGGCTTTTCTCATGCCAATCCGACTCCAATCTTTATGACTGTATATCGCGTGCAAACCCGGATACGAACGTCAAGCAATACGCTGCTAACGTGAGGCCGAGCAGAGACCAGCACAGGTACAGTTTCTGCTCCGGGTTGTTCAGGCCGGGCACAAACCCGGCAATGGCGATTTCGAGCGCAAACAAGAAGAGTAGCGATCCAACCGTCAGTGAGCCAGGCCAGACGGGGGCCAGCGCCCCGCGCACGTTTGCGGACAGTATCTTGCGCCACCAGGTAAGCGGCTTGTTGATTTGCGTTGCGAAAGCCCAGGCCAGGGTGAAGAAGACAACCTGCCCGATGCCGCCACCAACCAGGAACAATAAGACAAACAGCAGGATAAACACGAGCGGGCCGTACTTCTTGTGAACAAACCCGACTGACCAAACGATAATCACGAGGCCGACGGTTATGGCCAAGATGCCAGTCACCAGAAAATTGGGTATGAGGGTAAAGGCTTCCTCGGTGCCATGCACCCACATCCGATGGGCCGGGCCAATGGCCTGGATGATCAACCCATTGGTCGGGGTGTTTCCCTGAAGGACCTCGAAGAAGCCGTGGTTCATGCCGGATATTCCGAGCAGCACCCCAAATGTGGCTACGACGATTCTGGTCACGCGGTTCATTTCTTACTCCTTTGAACGGCCCGTCGCCTGTGACGGGCGCGTCGCCAACCGAATGCAGTCTCTGGTCAACCAGGGGAACCAGAGCAGGTCGAGCGTCCTGGCGATTGCCATCCGTATGGCACTGGCGGTGGCTACTAAGAATGACATACGGACAAGAGCACGAACCCTTGTTGGTGCAGGTACCTCAACAACCCGATGAGCCCTGATTGATCGGCGCTGACTGTGAAGAACGTGGTATCCGGATTCGCATGCACCACTTTCACCTGAAGAGGGCTACTTGCGTTGAAAGCGTTTTCGTCCACTTTGCCTTGCACCTCGATATGGTAGGCACACAAATCTTGCATGCTGTCTGGCTCCATATCCATTGATAATCCATCAGCGACAACGGTATTCTGCCCCAACCTGAAGCAGCGCAGACCACATGAAGATGTAGTCTGCGCTGCGGAAATGATGTGGGTTTTTAGGGAAGGGATTTACAGGATGAGGAGTTGGCGCGCCCTTCCGACGGCTTGCATGCGATTATTCACAGTGAGCTTGCCATAGATCGCCTTGACATGGAATCGCACCGTGTTCTCAGAGATAAACAGCCTTGCGGCGATTTCCTTATATTTCAACCCCTCGGCCATCAAACGCAGTACCGCCAGTTCCCGATTGGTCAATGGGTCGATCAGAGCCATCGACTTGGTCCGGGCTGCTGGAACCGGAGCAGGCCGTTCGTCGCCCGGCGGGTACGATCGGGAAAAAGCAGCCAGGATGCACTGGATGTAACCCGCTTGAACCGTTCCCGGCTGGCTCGTTTTGATCATCTCTGCCAGGGCTTCTGCAATGGGCTTGCCCAGCTCGACAAAGACGCTAATGAACCCTTCCGGCTCGCCCATTTCCAAAGCGGTGACATAATCCGCTTGGCTGGCATGGCTATCCCCAAGTGCGGCGTACATCTGGGCGCGGAGCAAAAGCGCTTCCAACGCAACCAGCAATTGCTTGCCCTTGGAAGCCCTGGCGATCAAGCCGTTCGCCAATTCGATCCCGGATAGTAAGCGGGTCGGATCATTCCTGGCCCGAGTCTGGTACAGAAGAATACGCAAACTGCTGTTATATAACATCCCAAGTGAGTACGGTATACGCTCTCGTGAGGACGCCGGGACGCTATGGTTCGACGGGAGATCCAGAATAGAGGATCGCGTATCGAAAGAAAACCCTTGTCCTTGAAGCGCCATCTCGGCTGCCGCAGGCTGATTGCGGGCAAGATGGATACGAACCTGTTGGACAACGGCTTCCTGCCAGATATACTCAGGTGCATCCACCGGCACCAGGTCGACGGCTTCCTGGATCTCGTGGGTAGCGGCATCCAGATCACCTTCAATTTGGAACAGGCGCGAGAGAAGCACCCGGCAAAAAATCGTCACTGTATTGGAGCCACCCAGGGTGCTCAGATGGAGGACGCGCAGGAGATGATGCCGCGCCTCGTCGATTTGATACCATTGGTAGTAAACATCTCCGAGTGTCGCATACACTACCGCGCTGATGGGTGGCAGGACACCCGAGCGTTCTGTCTGATCGACCGCCTGAGATGCAATCTCAAAGGCCAGATGTAACTGGCCATGTTCAAGCGCCATCTCGGCCAGACTGGTCGTGCTCATCATTTCGGCGACGATATTTTCCGCCGCCCGCGCATGTTGAATGGACTTTTGAAAAAGCTCGGCCGCCCGGGGATAATCTTCCGTTATCCGGCAGACACTGGCCTGTACATAATAAGCCAGGCTGCGCACACGGCTATCGCGCCTCGGTGTGAGTCCCAGTGCCTGAGTCGCCATGGCCTCGCATTCCGCCAACTTCCCCTGCATGTAAAGCACCAAGGATTGCATGACAAGCCATTCGCCCCAGAGAGAAGAAGGGCCTTCCCTCAACTGAATTCCCTCCTGGGTATCATCCAGAGTCGCGTGCAACTGCTCCAGATAGGGAGAGGCCTCCGTGTAAGCTCCGCGCAGCAAATGCATCCAGGCAAAGGCTAAATTGATTCTGGTATTTTTGAAACGCCATTTTGCCGGGATAGCCTGCACCCATCCGTTCACCGTCTTGACATTCCCCTGCATAATCATTTCCATGGAGTGGCTTTCGAGAAGGTCTACGGTCAATTGATAATTTTCTGCAACCAGAGCGTGCTGAATGGCCTCACTCACCATACCTGCTTGGGCGTACCAGTGACTGGCGCGCTGATGTAGTTCGGCCGTCTGATCTTTCTGGAGTGTGTTGTGAAGATTGCGCAATAAGTCGGCAAACAAGTGATGGTAGCGATACCATTGTTGGTCATCGTCCAAGGAGATCAGAAATAGATTGGCCTTGAACAGCCGCTCTAGTTGGACACGGCCGTCCTTACGTCCAGTGATCGCGTCGCATAAATCGCCGTTGAGTCTGTCCAAAATCGAGGTTTGGAGTAAAAACGCTGGATTTCTTGCGGTTGCCGGCCGAGGACTTGTTCGGCGAGGTAACCCAGAATAAACCGGTGGCTCCCGCTTAGGGTGGCGATGAAACTGGATGGGTTGGAATGGTCCCGGATCGACAGACCGGCAAGTTGTAGTCCAACGATCCACCCTTCGGTCTTGTCTTCCAGCTCGGCAATATCAGCCGGGTTAAGAGACAGCCCCATCGCGTCATTTAGAAAACGAGCGGCATCATGGCGGGTGAAGCGTAAATCCCGCGCCCGTATCTCAGTCAGTCGGTTGTTTGCCCGAAGCTGGGCCAGTGGAAGTGGGGGGTCCTCGCGTGTGAGCAGGATCAGCCGCAAGTGTGGGGGCAGGTTGGCTATCAGTTTCTCCAAGACTTGCAGAATCGAATGATCTTGAATGACATGGAAGTCATCTAGAACCAGCAAGACAGGGCGATCGAATGCCAGAATGTCATTGATAAGGGCTGTGCAGATCATTTCTCCAGGGGGAAGCTGTCCAGAGCGCATGACGCCCTCGAGCTCCTGGCCCAGGCTCGCATCTACCCGTTGTAATGCAGCGATGAAATAGGCAAAGAAACGTCCCGGATCATCGTCCGAGGAATCCAGGGATAGCCAGGCAACCGGCCACTGGTCCAATGTATTCACCCATTCGGAGATGCAGGAAGTTTTTCCGAACCCGGCTGGTGCGGATACCAGTGTCATCTGCCGATTGGATTCCAGCGCTTTGTCCAGCAGTTGGGTTAGCTGGGGACGTTTGACCCACCTGGTGGGGAGAGAAGGACGGTGAAACTTCGTGGCCAGCAAGTTCAATATCAGCACACTCCGGTTTCAAAAGTCGTTCTCAACGGGCAATAAGGGGAATTTCCATATTCCATTGTAGCCTCGATTCAAATTCTTGTTGGCTTTTACACCTGCGCGCCAACGGATTGGGCAGGATGAGTTTGCTCCAGGGCGAGCAGTGTCAGGTTCAAATCGCGGATTTTGGCCAGCAGGCCGTGCAGCGCGGCCTGACCCACCTGTGCTGGCTACACGTTACATCCGCACCATCCTTCGCCACGTGTGGTGGCGGTACATCCGCGCAGTACGACACAATAAGCAGCGCCATTGGCTGGGGGCTGATGAAAGACGCGCCCATAGTTTCCTGGCGCATCGCGTGAATGGGCTCACCATGACCTTGTTGGCTCCGGAGGGTTGTGAATGTTGTGATGGCCGCGGAGTGTATCACTGTATCACGGCCATATGAGGCCATTAATTCGCCCGGATAAGAGGTGTAGACAGGACACCCAATAATGCAGATTTTCATCTCTTCTCCTTTTTTGATTTGCCCTGTTGCGCAAACTCATCCGGTTATTACGCCGTCTGGCCCGGATGGCTGCGCAGCAGCACAATCCCCAGCCCGACGAACCAGATGATTTGGCTCAGGCCAAAAACTCCGGTCAGGTCGGTCAACCCCGGGAAAATGGAGACGAGGCCCACCGCGCCAACCAACACGCCGAGTATATTCAGGCCCTTGGGAAGCCCGCCAGCCCGCAGCCCCGCCAGGCTGACCAGCAGCGTCAAAAGGCCGCCCAGGATTTCGCCATTGCCGTTGCCCAGCCCGCTGGCCACGGATTCAATTCCCTGCCAGGTCAACGCAGCCTGGGCTGGGTCTTTGGCATAGAGCGCGACAACCGGGGCGATCCCGGCATTCGCGACCATGCCGCTGGCGATCAGCGAGCCGGCCCAGATCATCCCAATCGCAGTTGCCACCTGCATCATAGCTAGTGCGCCAGACTTCAACCGGTCGTACAACGCCAGCGACAGGACGATCAGAAAAACGCCAAAGAACACGTACATGAGCAGGTTGGTCGAAAAGATGACCATCTGTTTCTCGATGAGCAGGGCCACCCTTTTGGCCGGGTCGGTCAGGCTGGGGTAGTCCAGGACGACGAGAAAGAGAACAATTCCGATCAGGTAGGCGACCGCCAGGTATAGCGCGGCGAAACCGCCAGATTTCTGCAAGGCTTTCATATTTATCTCCTTTTTTGAATCTATCCGAATGACTTGTCTTGAATGAGAGTGCTTGTTGAAGGTCAAAATAGGCTGAGGATTTACGTCTGGCGCACCTCCTCGGTATCTGGCTCAACGGAATTAACCGAGAGCAAGGGCAGACCCACATCGCGCACTTTTTTGAGTAAGCCATGCAGGGCGGCCTGATCAGCCACCGGGCTGCTCAGGAGCGTGTTGCCGTTCTCGTCCAGCGTGATGGCCAGGCCGTCGAACCACTGCGCCCAACGGGCCTCCAGGTGTCCCTTGAGGCGGATTTCGTAATCCTGACCACTCGGGGTCGGTATGTCAATCATTTTGTGCCTCATGTGTTTCTCTCGTGGTTGATCTGCCCATACAATACCGCCGGAGGTGGGGAGTTGTCCTCACCACATGCTGTGATTGAGGTGGTGATTGAGGGCGGAAAACAAAAATGCCCCAGCAGGTGGTTGGTGACACCTGCCGGGGCCGGGCGGGGGAATACAGGCCAGCTAGAACAAATCGAGTTCCTCGGCGCGGCGGATGGCCGCCCGGCGGTTGTTGACCCCCAGTTTGTTGAATATGTTTTTGGTGTGGGTGCGCACGGTGTTGAGCGACACGATCAGTCGTTGGGCAATTTCTGGGCCGCTTAATTCGCTGCGGAGCAGCTGGAGCACTTCCAGCTCGCGTTCGCTCAAAGGCTCGACCAACGCAGTTTTTTGATCGAGCCGGCCTGAGCTTGGCCCAACCACCGGTTGGGGGAAGGCCGCCAGGAGTTTGCCCGCATATCCGCTCAGCGGATGGTCTCGAATGCGCGACTGTTTTTCAATCAACAAGCGCAGCGCTTCGCCCTCATCCACGAAACTGCGCACATAGCCTTCCGGCTCGGCCAGGGCCAGGGCGCGTTCGAGCGCTCCCAGAGCCAGGGGGACGTTATCCTGCGCCTGGAACGCGAGGGCTTGCAGCAGCAGGATGAGGAGGGCGCTGCCCAGCCGTCCGCCGCCTTCTGCCGCTGGCTGGAGACGCCCCAGCAGCCGGGTGGCTTCGTCAAGGGCACCCGCCTCCCGCCCACTTTGACCGGTGGCGATGAGCACCCGGGCTAGCGTGAGGTGCTCGAACTCCCGCATATAGTGGAGATCAGCCTCCACCGTTAGCCCTTGCTCGCGCGCCCACCGCTGGGCTTCGGCCAGCCGGCCCAGCCTGAGCCAGAGCCGCGCCTTCAACGCCGCGACGGGCCGCACCTCGGGCAGGGGGTTTTGAACAGATACGCGCTCGGCCTCCTCCAGCAGCGCAAGCGCGCCGGTCAGGTCGCCCTGCGCCTCTTTCAGGCGCGCCTGAGAAACGCACAGGCGATGCGGCCAATCGGTCAGCGTGGTCTGCTCGCCCAGTTTCTGGCTGGTCAGCAAGTGTTGCGCGGCGGCTTCTAGGTCGTCCCATTCCACGAAAAGCTCACCGAGGCCGCGATACAAGTCGGCCGTTCCCAGGGGCAGGGGTTCGCCCTGGTTGGTCGCGAGGCGCAAGGATTGCTGATAGCTGCTTTCCGCCGCGTGGAGGCGGCCCAGCGTCACCCGGATGTCGGCCAGGAGAAAGGTGATGCCGATCCGGGTCTGGACTTCGCCGCTCTTCCGCAAGTTCGCCTGGAAATCCGCAAGGGAACGCTCGGCGGCCTCCAGGTCGCCGCTGGCATATTGGGCCAGTCCAAGGAGCGAGGTGGCCTGGTTGTGCCGGGTCTGGTCGTCGGCGGGGGTGAGTGCGAGCGCCCGCTGGGCATACTTGACGGTGCCGGGGACATCGCCCAGCGCCAGGGAGCGGTAGGCCCGGGCGGTGGCGATCGAAGCTGGCAGCGAGCGAAATTGTTCTTGATCCACGACGACCCTCTCATCCGCCGGCGCGTCCAGCCAGTGTTCGGCGGCCTGCAGATGGGCCTCGCTGGCCTCCAGCTCGCCGCCATCCAGCAATGCCCAGGCATAACCCATGCTGAGCACTGGCCGGGCACGTAGTAACTCGACCGGCAGCGCTTTGACCCAGCCCAGCCAGGTGGCCGATTGGTAACTGAGGTCCATGGCCGACCAGGCCAATTCGATCAATCCCGCGGCGCGCTCAAAGTCTTCGGCGGCCAGGGCGTGGCGGATGGCCTCAGGCGGCAATCCGTTCTGTTCATACCACGCGCTGGCGCGTTGATGCAGGCTGGAGATTTGCTCTGGGTGTGCCTCTATCAGGTGCGCCTGCAGCACATCGGCGAAAAGGTGATGATAGCGATACCACTGGCGCTGGTCGTCGAGCGGGACGACAAACAGGTTGCCGCGCACCAGGCTTTCCAACATTCCCCGGCCGCCCGCTTGGGTGGTCACGGCGTCACACAGGGAACCGCTCAAGCGGTCGAGCATGCAGGTTTGCAGCAGAAAGTTGCGCACCCGCTCAGGCTGGCGCTGAAGCACCTCTTCCACCAGATAGTCCAGCACAAAGCGGTGACTGCCGGTGAAGGCCTGGATAATCTCGGCGGTGTCGGAGCGCCCCTGCATGGAGAGCGCGGCCAGTTGCAGCCCGGCGATCCAGCCCTCGGTGCGGGCTTCCAACGCGGCGATGTTTTCAGCCGATAAGTTCAGACCCATCCTCCGGTTGAGAAATTCGGCGGATTCGGCGGGGGTAAAACGCAAATCGGCGGCGCGCAGTTCGGTCAGTTGGCCGCGCGCGCGCAGGCGGGCCAGCGGCAGGGATGGGTCTTCACGGGTGGCGATGACCAGGTGCATCGGCGGCGGCAGGTGCTCGAGCAGAAAGGTAAGGGCATCGTCAACCGCTTTGGCATCCACAACGTGATAGTCATCCAGGACCAGGAGAAAATCGTCCGGGAGGGTCGCGATTTCATTGAGCAGGACTGTCAGAATCGATTCGGCTGACGGTGGCTGAGGGGATTGGAGCGCCGCCAAAGCTCCTGCGCCAACATGCGGCGCAAGGGCCCGCAAGGCAGCCACGAGGTAAGTCAGAAAGCGGGCCGGGTCGTTATCCCCTGCGTCCAGCGACAGCCAGGCCACCGGTCGCCCGCAACCGGCGATCCATTCGCCGACCAGCGTGGTCTTGCCAAAACCGGCAGGGGCCGAGATGAGGGTCAACCGGCGACCCGCACACAGACCCTCGTTCAACTGCTCAATCAGGCGGGGGCGGAGAACAGCTTTCGTTCGAGGCGGTGGACTATATAGTTTCGTCGCCAAAATTGGCGCGGACATAGATCAATTATAAGACACATACCCCTATTGACCAGGTCCATAGTCAGAAGCCACAGAGCAAGAGGAAGTTCCGCAATGAAATTAACCACCAAACATGGGCGCGATGTTACGTTTTTTATCTCCTTTGAATAGAGAATAGCCTGACAGGCCAATGCCCACAACGTATAAAACACCTTGAGCAACATTCACCTGCCAGCGTGCCTTGCCGATGGGTGCGGAGGCGATAAAGGCCATCAATTCCACAAAGCCGATCACGAACAGCAACACCCAGAAGGCCGATTTTTGACCGGCGATCAGGCTTTTTCGGATGAGCAACCACACCAGCACCGAGAGCACCACCGAGCAAGAATTGTACAGTATCGTCAAAGCATTGAGCGATGCAATGACCTTGGCCTCCAGGCTGGCGATTTCGGATCTTTCAAACACCATCACCAAAAGTGGGGAGTTGGCGTTGAAAATGACGACACTGGTCAATATCAAGGCGGCGAGGAGGAAATTGATGCCGCTCCAGATTGAGAGAACTATCGAACCTCCTTTCAGCATTTTGCTTTCTCCTGGCGATGTGTTGTGTCCGCTTTTCAAGGTATATTCCACGAGCGTTTACATGTGGCTGAGCGGGGAGAGGGAGGGTCTTCAGCCCTCCCTTTCCCGATATAGCCAATCTATGCCGCGCTCAAAAGCTCGTTCGTCGCTGTTTTTACAGACAGAGAAGCCACCGCCGATGGATTGACCCCTTTCGCGATCAGCCAGATAGCAAATACAATTTCTTGCGGTAAGATCGGCAGGCTGGCGATCATCTGGACCGTCCCGAAGCCTGGGATGACACCTAACATGACCAGCACACTGGCGATAGTGACCAGCGTGATGCCGATCAACCCCCAAACAGAGATCCAACGTGGGACAAGCCGGTATTGATAAAAGACGGCATAGTACATCAGGGCGCCAATGCACCAGCACAGCAGATAGGCGCCATTGCCCAGCCACTCGTCTCCGGCTTTGATGATGACGCCAATGGTCTGGAAATAAGCCGCCTCTGGCGCGCCGGCTTTGACAAATTCCTGGCTTAAGGCCAGCAGGCCAATGCTGCTGACCCCACTCAGGATTTCGAATATGCCCTCGGTCACCCTGAATCCAACCACCCCGATGGCCAGGCCGGGACTGTATTTTTTCATGATCGGATAGAGAGCCAGGCCAATCCCGGCGCAGGCGACACCCATCAGGAATACGAGGAATGTCACAATCATGATTTGGCTCTCATGGGCTGAAATTTTGGTCAGATAGTCTGGCGCATCCAGGATGGGCTTGCCAATGATGGCGGCCATGACGCCTGTTACAGTCCCGATGATAAAAAGCACCCCGACAATCGCTGCGTTCATTCTGTTTGTCCCCTGGGGACTTCCTTTGTTCGTCTTCATTTTTCATCTCCTGGTTGTGATTGATTTTGGCGTAAGCAAGCCGCTCACGCCAATTTACGATTTGACATTTGACCGCTCACGCGTCTGCCTGGCCGGGTTCGAGAGGACTGACTGAGACCAATGGCATTCCCAAATCACGTACTTTTTTGAGCAAGCCATGCAGCGCGGCCTGGTCAATTACCGGGCCGGTTAGAAGCGTGTTGCCAG
>Ga0070730_10005363_pt1 | contig 11083 bp, 9 predicted proteins | sample Coa_R1_3_FD_66447 | JGI IMG/M metagenome (GOLD analysis project Ga0070730, IMG submission 66447) | Surface soil microbial communities from Centralia Pennsylvania, which are recovering from an underground coalmine fire - Coalmine... | ecosystem: Environmental > Terrestrial > Soil > Unclassified ... | reverse complement strand
GACGACGCGCGGCTCGACCCAGTGGACCCGAGGCAGCCGTGGCGTCGGTTCGAGCGACGAGCTCGAACGCTCGATCTCGCGCAGCGTTGCGAGCAGCTCGCGGCGCATGCGCGTGTCGATCCCGCTCCCGACCCGGCCGGCGTGGCGCAGGTGGCCGTCCTGGTTGACGGCGACCACCAGAGAACCGAGATCATTGTGGCTCCCCTCACCCTCGAGCCATCCGGCGACGACGAGCTCCTGCTCGCGCCGCAGCTTGATCTTCAGCCAGTCCGATGAGCGCCGGCCCGGCTCGTAGACGCTGTCCTTGCGCTTGGCGATGATCCCCTCGAGCTCCTGCGCGCGCGCCGCCTCGAGGAACTCCTCGCCATCGGCCACGACATGTGCTGCGAAGCGCACCATGGGATCCGGCCGAAGGAGATCCTGGAGCAGGCGCTTGCGCTCGACCAGCGGGACGCCGAGCAGCGAGCGGCCGTCGACGTGGAGCAGGTCGAAGACCCAGTAGACGAGCGGGATCGCGGCACGTTCCTCCGGCGAGAGGCGCTCCGTTTCGGGGCGGCGCCGGCCCGTGGCCAGCTCGAGGCCGCGCAGGCCCGTTCGCTCCTGGAGCAATCCGAACGAAGGACGTCCTCGATCGTCGAGCGCCACCATCTCGCCGTCGACGATGGCGTCCGAGGCAAGGATCCAGGGCGCCGGACCGGCCAGGTCCGGGAAGTAGGTCGCCGCGTCCTTGCGGTTCCGGGTCCAGATCCGTGCCTTCCCATCGCGCACGACGGCCTGGACGCGGTAGCCGTCCCACTTCACCTCGAAGAGCCAGTCGGGCGAGCTGAAGGCACCATCCACTGGACTCGCCAGCATGGGCGCCAGGAAGTCCGGCATCGATGCCTCGCGCGCGCCCGGCAGGTCGAACCGCTCGGCTGCAGGGCGCGGTGGAGGCGCGTTGAAGCTGGGGGCGAGGTCCGCGGCCACCTCGTCGTTCGTCCGCCCGGTGCGCACCGATTGCGGGTGGTCCTGCGCGTCCCAGCCGGCCTGCGCGAACTCGTCGCGCTTGTGGATGAGGAGCCATTGGTCCGGATCCGACCGGCGACCCATCGCATCCCGCCGTCCGCCGGTGCGGATGATCGTGAACCGCCCTCGCAGCTTCTCCCCGAAGAGGGCGAACTTCAGCTCTCCCGCGGCGATGGCCGCCTGCGGATCGTCGGTCTCCTCCGGCTCGAATGTCCCCCAGTCCCAGACGATGACGTCGCCGCCGCCGTACTCGCCGCGCGGAATCGTCCCCTCGAACTCGAGGTACTCGATGGGGTGGTCCTCGGTGCGCGCCGCCATCCGCCGCACGCCAGGGTCAAGGGTCGGGCCCTTGGGCACCGCCCAACTGACGAGCACGCCGCCGATCTCGAGGCGGAAATCGTAGTGGAGCCGCGTGGCCCGATGGCGCTGGACCACGAACCGTCCCCCGCCGTCGCCGAGCGGCCCCGGCTCGGGCTCGGGGGTCTTGCCGAAATGACGTTTGCGCCGATACGTCTCCAGGGGCACGAGCGGATGGTATCCGCCCGTGCCGATGGGCATGGAACGTGGTCCACAAGCGTTACGGGCTGGCCCGGCACTGGGCGCAGGGCGCCGACACTCCACCGCAGGCCAGCCACCCCGACCGCTGACCGATGAACCTCTCAGGCGGTCCGCGTCAGGCGCGCAACCAGCTCGGCCAGCGACTCGACGACCTCCGCGGCGCCGGCCGCGGTGAGTGTCGCTGCGTCCACCGAACCGGTCGTCACGCCAATGGGTCGCATCCGCGCGGCCACGGCCGCCAGCATGTCGAACGTGCTGTCGCCGATGCACCAGGTTCGCCGGGGTGCGACGGCGAGCCGCCCCGCGGCGAGGAGCAGGAGATCCGGCTCCGGCTTGGCATGCGACACGTGCGTGCCGTCGACCACGACCGGTTCGCGCGGCAGCCGCAGCGCCTCGATCGACGACCGCACCTGCTCCCGCCGGCTCGAGGTGGCGATCGCCCACGGGGTGGCGCTCGCATCGAGGGCGAGAAGCAGGTCGCGAGCTCCGGGCAGTGGTGTCGGGTCGAGGTTGAGCGCCTGGAACAGCTCGCCCGCGCGGCGGTCGATCGCCTCGGTCCGCTCGTCGTCGAGCGCGACGCCGACGAGCTCAGCGACGTGGCGTGCCAGCCATCGCCCGTCCGAGCCGATGAGTGGCGCGACGACCGTACGATCGGCGGGAATGTGCGCCTCCTCGAACGCGGCGAGCCACGCCTCGATCCGTCGGCCGACGGTGTCGACCAGGGTCCCGTCGAGATCCAGGAGGACCGCCCCGGGCCGCCTCACCACATTCGGCGATCCGTCGACGGGCTTTGTCTGCACCGGTCTACGATACCGGCCGATGTCGTCCCCGATCGTCAGCGCGAGCTCGGCGGTGCCCGCCTGATGCCAATCGACCCGACCCACCTCGACGCGGATCCCTTCCGTCAGTTCGAGGCCTGGTTGGCCGAGGCGGATGGGACGGGGCAGCCGCTCGCCACCGCGTTCGCGCTCGCCACCGCATCGGCCGATGGCGCTCCATCGGTGCGGATGGTGCTCCTCCGCGGAGTCGACCCCGATGGCCTCCGCTTCTACACGAGCCGGAACAGCCGCAAGGGGCGGGATCTTGCGGGAAACCCTCGAGCGGCCGCAGCGTTTCACTGGGCCGCCATGGGGCGTCAGGTTCGGGTTGCCGGTCCGGTCAGTGCCATGAACGAGGCCGAGTCTGCCGCGTACTGGACGACCCGGCCACGGGCCAGCCGCCTCTCGGCGTCGGCCTCCGAGCAGGGCGAGGAGATCGCTTCGCGCGATCGCCTCGAGGCCCGGGTAGCCGAGCTCGACGCGAGGTACCCGGGCGACGCGATCCCGCTCCCCCCATCCTGGGGCGGCTATCGGCTGCTCCCCGAGGTGTTCGAGTTCTGGGAGGACCGCGCAGACCGCCTGCATGATCGGGTCGAGTATCTGCCGAACCCCGACGGCGGCTGGCGGCGCCGCCGGCTGCAGCCCTGACGGCCGGGGAGCTCTGACCAATGGGCTTCGTGATGGTGGTCGGCTCGGCGAACATCGACCACGTCGTGCGCGTGCCACGGCTGCCGCGGCCCGGGGAGACGGTGCTCGGCAGCGGGTACGCCATGCACCTTGGCGGCAAGGGCGCGAACCAGGCGGTCGCGGCGGCACGGATGGGGGCGCGGGTGACGTTCGTCGGAGCGGTCGGACGTGATGCAGCGGGCGACCGCTCGATCGCCGCGCTCCATGCCGAGGGGATCGACTGCTCGGCGGTGATCCGCACCGCGTACGCGCCGACCGGTGCCGCGGTCATCACCGTCGACGAGGACGGCGACAACCAGATCGCGGTCGCGCCGGGGGCGAACCTCCTCCTCGATCCGATGACGGTCGCGGCGGCCGTCACGCGCGCCAGGCCTGCCGTCCTCCTCGCCGTGCTCGAGGTCCCGATGGAGTCGGTGATTGCCGCAGCGGTGGCGGCGGCGGAGATGGGCGCGCAGGTCGTGCTCGACCCGGCACCGCCCATGCCGCTCCCCGACGAGCTGCTCGCGACTGGGCCAGTGCTGACGCCGAACGCCGAGGAGCTCGCCCCAATCGCCGGCGTAGCGTCTGACGTCCCGACCCGCACCGCCGCCCGGCAGCTCCTCGACCATGGCGCCCGCGCGCTCGTCGTCACCCGGGGCGCTGCCGGGGTCCTGATCCTCCATCCGGACGGCGAGGACGAGATCCCGCCAGATCGCGCGGGTCTCGCCCGCGATGCCACGGGCGCCGGTGACGCGTTCGCCGGCGCGCTGGCTGCCCTGCTGGCGGAAGGCGCGGACCTCGCGTCGGCATCGCGCCTGGCGAACGCCGCCGCCGGCCTGTCGGTCCTGCGAGACGGAGCGCGAGACGGGATGCCGACCCGGGACGAGCTCGCCGCCCACCTGGCTCGTTCCACCTGACGCGCGAGGGCGCGGAACGCGCGAGGGCGGGGAACGCGCGGCGGCCGCCCGGCGGCGACATCGGTCTAGCGGCGGTGATGCTCCCGGCGGTGGAGCCGCGCGATCAGCGCATACATGATCGGCACCGCGATCTGGGGGTACTCCTTCAGCAACGCCGTGAATTCCCAGGCCACGAAGAGGGCGCATTCGGTGGGCTCGGTGGCCCGCACCGTGGCCGTCCGCGCGTGCTCCTCGATGAGCGCCAGCTCGCCGAAGAAGTCGCCTGGCCCCAGCCGGCCCACCAGGGCGGTCGGCTGACCGTGCTCGAACTCGACGTCCGCGCGGCCGCTGAGGATGACGTACAGGGCCGCGGCCGGGGCGTCCTGGTGCACGATAGCCTCGCCCGCGGCGTACGACCGCACCTTCGCGCGCTGCGCCAGCTGGGAAACGGTCCGCTTGTCGAGGCCAGCCAGCAACGGCGCCGAGGCCAGGGACGCTTCGAGATCCACCGCGTTTTAGCTCCTTCGAGGCGAGCCAGCGGCCGCTGGCTGGCCGCATCCTACCCCGCCCGGAAGGCGCCGCATAGACCGATGGCGACGGCGAGGATGCCCTTGTGGCCGGGGCGGTCCGTCAGGCGGCCTCGGGTGAGCCCTCGGCGACGGATTCCCGCGCGGGGCGCAACGCCCAGGCGGCGACGGCAATGCCGATCCCGATGCCCGCCACGAAGACCGGCCACGCGAAGGTCGACGGGACCCCGCCGGTCAGCACCACCCCGGCGTTCAGCACGAAGCTGAGCACCACCATCGACCCGCCGATCAGGAGCGTGCCAAGGGAGCCGCGGCCGAGCCGCACGCGGGCTCCGGTCCGCAGCCGGCCTGCGTAGACGAGCCCGAAGGCGATGAGGCCCGCGCTCACCGCCATCGGCGCCCAGACCGGCCCCGCCCATGGGACCGGCAGCAGGAAGAGGAGATCCCAGGTGCCGACCGAGGGAGGCCATCCGATGAACACCCAGAGCCAGGCGTAGTAGCCGATGTCCCAGATCCCGAACACGACCGCCGCCCAGGCCAGCCGCTCGAGCGGGCTGCGTCCGGCGAGCCAGCCAACCGCGCCGATCATGGCCAGCGTGGCCACCTCGCGGCCAAGCTCGAAGCCGAGATGAGTACCCGTCGTGGAGAGGTCGACCGGGAAGACGTCGCCGGTGCCCACGCCGAGCGCCGCGCGCAGGTACACGACGACCGCGGCCTCGAGGTACGCCATGGCGACCGCATACAGACCGATGGCGACGACGAGGCCGATCGGTGGCAGGATCACCGTTCGGACGGCGACCGACCGGTCCGCAGCGCTCGACATGCGGATAGCCTATCGCGCGGAACCCCGGTCCTCCACCAAGGGCGGGCCGACGAGATGTTCGGCCAGGGTCATGCCGCGCAGGATGCATGCCGCCGGTGCGGCGCGTCACCGGCTGGCACGAGTCGTGCTACGGCAATCAGGGGCATCGCGGTTATCGTCGCCGCTAGGCAACGGCCGCTGGGTGATGGAGGTGGCGCTGATGGTTCTCGATCCTGGGGGCATCATCGCGTGGATCGTCGTTGGCCTGGTCGCCGGCTGGCTGGCCGGGGTGGTCATGAAGGGCGGCGGCTTCGGAGTCGTTGGCGACATCGTGGTTGGCCTCATCGGTGCGCTCGTCGGAGGCTTCGTCTTCAGCCTGATCACCGGAGGGGGATCGGCGGGCTTCTGGGGCAGCATCCTCGTGGCCTTCGTCGGCGCAGTCATCCTCATCGCCATCATTCGGGCGCTCCCCGGACGATCGCCCGTCTGATCGATGCCGGGCAAGCATCCGCGGATCACCGTCGTCAACGACAACCCCGAATTCCTCGAGCTCATGCATGACCTGCTCGAGGAGGGTTCCGGCTACGACGTCGTCACCATCGACGGGGATCGGATCAGCGACATCGAGCCGATTCGCGAGAGCCGGCCCGAGCTGCTGATCATCGACCTTCGCTGGCGCCAGGATGGGCTGGCCGGCTGGGACATCCTGCTCGCGGTACGCGCCGACCGCGAGCTCGGCGAGCTGCCCATGATCCTGTGTACCGGCGACCTGGCCGGGCTCGAGGAGCACGCCGAGGAGATCGCGCGCGATCCGAAGGTCGAGACCCTGGCCAAGCCGTTCCAGGTCGCCGATCTCGAGGCGCTGGTCCGTCACTTCGTGGGAGAGGCGACATAGGTCGTCCGCTCTAGCTCGGCGGCGAGTGGTCGCGGCCCAGTCCATGTCCCTGGCCGCCCAGAACCGCGCCGAGCTGTCCGGCCGCGATGGTTGGCTCCGTCTCGCCGGCGATCAGGAGAGTCGATCCGGCGTAGCACAGCCGCGTCTCGACGTTGGGGCACGGCTCCTTCTCAACCGCAGGGGTGATTCGCACGAGTAGCATGGCGTCGATCATGACGAGCTCAATCGAGTTCGATCGCATGGTGCTGATCGAGCTGACTTCCGACGCCGAACGTCTCCTGACGCGGCATCTCGGTGTTGCGCAGGACTGGTATCCGCACGAGTACGTCCCCTACCGGCTGGGGCGTGACTTCGACCGGGATCCCTGGACGCCTGACCAACCGCGGCTGACCGGCGTGGCGCAGACCGCCTTCGAGATCGGGCTCCTGACCGAGGACAACCTGCCCAGCTATCACCGGCTCATCCACAGGGAATTCGGCAAGGGCGATGGTGCGTGGATGGCATGGGTGGGCCGATGGACCGCCGAGGAGGGACGCCACGCGATTGTGCTGCGCGATTACCTGACCGTGACCCGGAACATCGATCCCGTGCTGCTCGAGCGTGGCCGGATGGCGACCGTCCAGCGCGGCTTCGACCATGACGGACCAGGCGTGCTTCGCGGCCTCGCCTATGTCGCCTTCCAGGAGCTCGCGACCAGGATCTCGCATCGCAACACCGGTCGATATTCGGCTGACCCGGTGGCCGACAAGATCATGGTCCGCATCGCCACCGATGAGAACCTCCACATGGTCTTCTACCGCGACATCGTCGCGGCCGCGCTGGAGCTGCGTCCTTCGGAGACCGTGCGGGCGATCGTGGCTGAGGTTCTCGGATTCAAGATGCCGGGGACCGGCATCCCCGGATTCCGGCGCAAGGCTGCCGACATCGCAAGAGCCGGCATCTACGACATTCGCGCCCACCGTGACGAGGTCCTGCTGCCGCTCATCGGGTACTGGAAGGTCTTTGACCTGACGGGGCTCGACGCGGCCGCCGAGGAGGCGCGGCGCACGCTCGCCGCACATCTGGACATGCTGGACGCCGCTGCCAAGCGGTATGCGGAGCGGCGCCAAGGGGAACAGGTGCCGGCAGGCGCCTAGCCCGACTTCCGCGCGACGAGTGCAGGGCCGGCGATCGGCATCGGCCTTCGGCTCACCACGAGATCAATCGTCATGCGCGTCCCACCATGAATGTGGTGGCAGAGCTGCAGGTATGTCTGAAAGCGGCGGAACGTCTCCCGGCCGACGAGCTCCTCCAGCCGCCGCCGTTGCGCCTTCATGTTGGCCAGCCAGCTGTCGACCGTCTTCTGATATTCGAGGAGCGGTATCTGGCGAATCGCCTCGAGGTCGAAGCCGGCCTCCCCCACCAGGGTCAGTTCCTCGGCCAACGTCCGGTAGTTTCCGGTGGAGCCGAAGATCTCATTGATGAACGACATGGCGCGCGTCATCTCGCTATGCCTCGCGTGCACGAGGTGTAGCTCCTTGTTGAGCATGCGGCCGCCATCTCGGAGGAGCCCGTACACCTTCCTGAAGAAATCCCCGAGGTCGTGGAAATGGACGATCACCTCGTCGGTGTAGACCACGTCAAACGGTTCCTCTGCAACGTAGTCCTTCCAATGGCTCTCGACGATGGTGACGTCCGCGGCATGACGCGCGATCCGCTCATCCGCGGCGCCTTTCTGGAGTGAGGACAGTGTCAGACCCACGCCTCGAACGCCGTACGTCTTGCTCAGATAGACGAGGGGTCCGCCCCAGCCGCAGCCAACATCCAGGATGCGCATGCCTGGGCGCAGCTGCATCAGCTCGGCGAGCAGGTCCAGCTTCCGTTCCTGGCTCTCGGTCTGCGTTTTGGAACCGGTCCACAGGTTCGCGGAGTACACGTTCCACTCACCGCCGGTGAGGGTGGAGAAGAACTCCACCGGCTGCTCGTAGTGAGTGTTCGTCTGCTGCCGATCCTCGTCCACCGAAAGCGGCCGGTACAGCTGCTGGTCCTTCGTGAAGACCGCCTCTCGCTTGCGGCGCGAACCGATGCGCGTGGCTGGCGACTCATCGGGTTCGCGCATGGGTCTCCTTCCTGACGCCTCGAAGGGCCACCTCCGCCTCCTTGGCGTGCTTGAGAAGCCCGGCTGCCTTGAACAGGTCGGCCGCCTGCGCAAGGTGATCCGCAGCGCCGGGCAGGTCACCGCGGTCGCGGAGCAGGACACCCCAGACAGCGTGAGTGTGGGCGACCTCCAACATGCAGTCGCCTTCCTGGAAGAGTCGGAGGCCGGTTGCCAGGTGGAGATCCACCTCCTCGTGCCCGGTGGGTTCGAGCTGTGCCAGCGCCTGGCCCCAGATCCGCTGTGCCAATCCTTCCCCGAAGATCCCGCCAATCGCCTGCGCCTTCTCGATCGCGGGTCCCACCCGTGCGACAGCCTCCTCGGGCCGACCCGCGTTCAGGGCAAGCTCGGCACTCGCCGCCGCGATCCAGTCGGCCGCCACCAGTCGGCCTCCGATCTTCTCCGCCTCGGCGTTGGCCTGACCCATGCGTTTCGCCGCCTCGTCGTGCCGCCCCAGCCGGCTGAGTGCCCACGCCTCGAACCCAAGCCCGACCGAGATCATGAGCGAGTTGCCGGCGAGGCGACCCGCAGCGCTGGCGGCGTCCGCCGCTTCGCGAAACGCGCGCGCATCCCTGCTGAGGCACCCGTGAAACGCCAGCACGATCAGACATCCGGCGAGCGCCATGGGATTCCTGGTCTCGCGCGCGCGGGCAACGGCTTCCTCGGTTTCCGCGAGCCCCTCAGCATGCCTGCCGGCCGCCGCAGTCGCCACGCCGTGGTACGCCTTCGAGAAGGACCAGTCGAGCCACTCGTCAGTCTTCTCGAGTGGACCCAGCGCGCGGGCCAGCACCGGGATCGCCTTGTCGAAATGCCCCTGCACGACGAGGGCTCTGCCCATGACGGCCAGCGGGATGGCCAGCAGCCGTTCGTCGCCGAGCTCCTGACCGACGGCCAACACCTGCTGGAAATAGGCAATCGCCTCGCGAGGTTCGTCGCGGTAGTAATGGATTCGGCCGATCCAGTATTGAATGCGGGCAAGGCGAACGCGATCCGGTCCAGGCCCGCCATCGGCCGTTGGCAAGGCTCTGGCAATGGCCTCCGCCTCAGCGAGCTTGGCCAGGTTGCTGCTCGGATCCTCGGCTCCCCATGAGACGCCCATCTGGCTCAACGTCAGGTCGATGATTCGTCGACGAATCTCGTCAGTCGGTGGAAGGGAGTAGAGCGCCTGGAGGGCCTTGGCGTAATGCGTGGATGCCTCGGGGTAGGCGTGCAGACGGGCAGCCGCATCACCCGCAGCCAGGTAGTACGGGTAGGCCTTTTCCCAGACCTCGCCGCGAAGGAAATGGTTGCCGAGGATTGCCTGGAACTCGCCGACCCGATCCGCCACCAGCTCCTCCAGCGCTTCGCCCACGAGAGCGTGCAGCTGGCGGCGTTGTGGCGCGGTCAGGGTGTCGTACGCGACCTCCTGGGTCAGGGCGTGCTTGAAGATGTATTCCAGATCGGGATCACGCCGCAGCTCGCGGATGAGCTCCTCGCGCTCCAGGTGCCCGAGATCCGCCTCCAACCTGGCGACGTCCTCTGCCAGCTTCAAGAGGACTCGCTGCTGGAAGATGCGCCCGATGACGGCAGCCTGCTGGGCGATCCGCTTCGTCCCGGAGTCCAGCCGATCGAGCCGGGCCATCAGGACACCTTGGAGGGTGTCGGGCACGGTCATGCCCTCGATCAGCGGGGTGGCCACCCACGGGCCGCCATCGGCTGAGCGCGCCAATCCGCCCCGCTCGATCAGCGTCCGGATCACCTCCTCGACAAAGAAGGGGTTGCCTTCGGCCTTGCCGATGATCAGGTCCTGGACCGCAGCAGGCAGCGAGTCCGCGCTCGAGAGCAGCTGCTCGACCAGGGTGACCGTCGGTTCGCGTGCTAATGGAACGAGCTCGATATTCGTCAGTCTGTCCGCATACTCCTCGGTTACGAGACGCCGCAAGGGCAGGTCCCCCTCGCCCCGGCGGTGTACGCCAACGATGGCCAGCGGCACCTGCCGGACCAGTGGCAGCAGGTGCCGGATCAGCTCGATCGAGCTGTCATCGGCCCAGTGCAGGTCCTCCATCACGAGCACCGTTGGCTGCTGCTGAGCAAGTCGCCTGAAGAGGTCTTCGATCAGGGCAAAGAGACGCTGCTGGAGGGCCCGGGGCGAGTGCGTCGCCAGGTGGTTCGCTTCATCGCGTTCAAGGCGCATCCCGAGCATGCTGGCGATGAGTGCATTGGTCTCGAGGCCTCCGGGGAGCGTCCGTTCAAGCGCCCGGCGCAGACGCGACCGAGCGCGGGGCTCGGGGTCCTCGTCGGTGATCCCCGCAAAGCGTCGGCTCAGGTCGGCAAACGGGCCGTATGGCACTGCCGAGGCCCCGGCATACGAACGCCCTTCCAACCAGCGAAGGTCCTTTTCGAGGCTCGCGCGCCACTCTGCCATGAGGCGGGACTTGCCGATTCCGGCCTCGCCGCTGACGAGGACGACCTGGCCGATGCCAGCCGTCAGGCCGTCGACGACCCGCCGGAGCTTCTCGAGCTCCGTCCTGCGCCCCACCATGGGCGATCTGAGGCCGCTGACGCCGCGTGAGGTCCCCGGGTAGAGCTTCGCGCGACGGAGCTCGTACACGCCCACTGCCTCGCGCTTGCCGCGGACCTGGATCGGTCTGAGCCGGCGGAATGCAAACGCCTCACGCGCCAGCCGATACGTGTTGAGACTGACGAGAATCTGGCTGGGCTTGGCCGCGTTTTGAAGGCGCGAAGCCGTGTTGATGGTGTCGCCGGTCACCGAGTAGCCACCACCGCGCTCCGGCCCGATCTG
>Ga0070730_10005362_pt1 | contig 11085 bp, 13 predicted proteins | sample Coa_R1_3_FD_66447 | JGI IMG/M metagenome (GOLD analysis project Ga0070730, IMG submission 66447) | Surface soil microbial communities from Centralia Pennsylvania, which are recovering from an underground coalmine fire - Coalmine... | ecosystem: Environmental > Terrestrial > Soil > Unclassified ... | reverse complement strand
CGGACGATGATCAGGTCGACGTCGTCGAAGCGGCTGCGCACGCCGGGGTAGCTCTTGCACGGGCGCACCTGCGCATACATGTCGAGCTCCTTGCGAAGCGCGACGTTGACCGAGCGGAAGCCGCCGCCCACCGGTGTCGTGATCGGGCCCTTCAGCGCGACGCCGGTCTCACGGACCGCGTCGAGCACCTCGGGAGGCAGGGGGTTGCCGCCGTACCGCTCCATCACATCGGCGCCGGCCTCGCGCACGTCCCAATCGAGCTCGGCGCCGCTCGCCTCGAGAACGCGCCGCGTCGCCTCTGTCAGCTCCGGCCCCGTGCCGTCGCCGGGGATGAGGACGACCCTGTGCGTCATCGGTGGGTGAATCTAGCTGCGCCGACGCTAGAGTCGCGGCAGTGCACGACCGCGAGCTCTTCAGGCAGGCGGCGGATCACGCTGCGGACTTCCTCGAGACGCTGGAGACGCGCCCCGTGCGCGACCAGGCGGACGTGGAGGAGCTGTACGCCTCGCTGGGCGGGCCGCTCCCGGAGGATGGGCTCGACGACCGGGCCGTCCTCGCCGCGCTCGTGGAGGCAGCGGATCCGGGGCTCGTCGCGAGCCAGTCCGGCCGTTACTTCGGTTTCGTCGTCGGCGGCTCGCTTCCCGCCGCGACTGCCGCCGACTGGCTGGCGACGGCCTGGGACGTCAACGCGGGGGGCTGGGCTCTCGGCGGCGCCGCGATGGTGGTGGAAGAGGTGGCGCGCGGCTGGATCGCCGAGCTGCTGGGGCTTCCGTCAGGAGTTTCCGCCGGGTTCGTCACAGGTTGCCAGATGGCTCATGTCACGGCGCTGGCCGCCGCGCGACATCACGTGCTCGCACGCGTCGGCTGGGACGTGGCGGCAGACGGCCTTGCGCGTGCCCCGAGGCTGCGCGTGGTCGTCGGCGAGAAGCGCCACGTGACAGTCGACCGAGCGCTTCGCCTTCTGGGAATCGGCGCGTCGTCTCTTGTCGTCGTCCCCGCAGACGACCAGGGGCGGATGCGTGTCGAAGAGCTGCCGGATCTCGCCGGTGGGCCGACGATCGTGTGCGGCAAGGCAGGCGAGGTCAACACCGGCTCCATCGACGATCTGGAGGCGATCGCGGACGCCGTCGAGGGAACCGGTGCGTGGTTTCATGTCGACGGTGCGTTCGGCCTCTGGGCCGCAGCGTCGCCGCAGTTGCGTCACCTCGTGCGCGGCGTAGAGCGCGCAGACTCGTGGGCCACCGACTGTCACAAATGGCTGAACGTCCCCTACGACTCGGGCATCGCCTTTTGCGCCCATCCCGACGCGCACCGGCAGGCGATGGCGGTGACCGCCTCGTACCTCGTGCTGCAGGATGACCCTCTCCGTCGCGACGCCCTCGATTGGGGGCCGGAGTTCTCCCGCCGCGCCCGCGGCTTTGCCGTCTACGCCGCGCTTCGCTCGCTCGGGCGCAAAGGCGTCGCCGATCTCGTCGAGCGGTGCTGCGCGCACGCACAGCTGTTCGCGGAGCTCCTCGAGGCGAGCGGGGCGGCGACGGTTCTCAACGACGTCGTCCTCAATCAGGTGCTCGTCCGCTTCGGCGACGGCGAGAGGACCCGTGAGGTGATTCGCCGCGTGCAGGAGGACGGAACCTGCTGGCTTGGCGGAACCGAGTGGCAGGGCGAGCACGCGATGCGCATCTCGGTCAGCAACTGGCGCACGACGCGGGAAGACGTCGAGCGCTCGGCTGCGGCGATCCTGGCCGCGGCTGCGATGCCGGCATGACACTCGCGGAGGCAGCTGCGCAGGCCGACGAGCTCGCGACGAGCGGCGCCGCCCAGGAGCTGGCGACGCTGCGGGGCGAGTGGGACGACGAGCTCGAGGCCGCTGCCCGCAACGCCGACTTCCGAGAGCGGGCGCTCGCGTTCCGCGCGATCGGGCTCTTTCGCTGGCGCGCGAAGGAGGAGTTGCTCCGGCGCGGCCTCGAAGATGCGAGCCCGGCTGCGCGCGGCTCGGCGCTCCTTTCCCTCGAGCTTCTCTCCCGCGACCATCCGAGCACGGTCAACTTTGTCCGGCCGCTTCTGCACAGAATGGCCGCGGACGGCGAGGAGAACTCGGCGGTGCGCCGGCTCGCCGTGATGGCGCTGAAGAACGGCTCCGCACAGCGGGAGACGATCGTGCTGCTCGAAGGGCTCGCAGCCGACGACGAGGTCGACGGCAACCTGCGGCGCGCAGCCGGGACCGTCGCCCAGGGGCTGAAGCGGAAGGCTCAGGCGAAGCGCTAGCTCGAACAGGTGGTGCAGACACGGGCGCGAATCTCCCTCCCGCAAGAGGGGCAGACGCGCCGGCGCCGGCGGTGCTCGAGAGCGCTCTTCGAGAGACCGGCCTTGATCATGAGCCACCCTGCTCCGAGGGTGGCCAGGGCGGCGATAGCGACGTGCGGATCGAGGTGCATGCCTACTTCCTGGCTTGTGTTGCGTGCTTCTTCCGGCGCGCATGCGGGTGCGCCTGGAAGTACAACTCGCGCCGCCTGCGATCGGATACGTGGGTGTAGAGCTCCGTCGTGGCCAGATCGGCATGTCCGAGCATTTCCTGCACCGCACGCAGGTCGGCGCCTCCCTCGAGCAGGTGCGTCGCGAACGAGTGACGCAGGAGGTGCGGGTGGATGCGCGCGGGCTCGAGCCCGGCCTTCTCGGCGACGCGGCGGAGGATGAGGAAGGCGCCGGCGCGCGTCAGCGGGCCGCCGCGCGCGTTGAGGAACAGCTCCTGGTGGGTGCGCCGTTCGAGGAACGGGCGACCTCGCGCGAGGTAGAGACGGAGCGCCTCCGCGGCCTCCCGGCCGATCGGGACGACGCGTTCCTTGCTCCCCTTGCCAATGCAGCGGACCAGCCGGTTCTCGAGATCGACCGACTGGCGATCGAGCCCGACGGCCTCGCTCACGCGGAGTCCTGCGCCGTAGAGCAGCTCACCTAGGGCGCGGTCGCGAAAGGCAACCGGCGTCGTGCCGGCGGCGGCCTCGAGGAGCCGCTCGACCTCGGCTGGCGAGAGCGTCCGCGGCAACTTCCGCCGGCGCTTCGGAAGCTCGACGTTCGCTGCGGGGTTGTCGAGGCGCGCGCCGAGGAGGACCTGGTGCCGGAAGAACGCGCGAACCGCGGCGAGCCGCCGCGCGATCGTCGTCGGCGCGAGCCCGTCCGCGCGGAGCTGCGCGACGTAGGAGGCGAGGTCGGCTGCGCTCGCGTCCGCAGGCGAACGGCCGAGCCAGTCGGCGAGGTGAGCGAGGTCGTGCCGGTACGCCTCGACCGTGCGCGGGGCGAGCCGTGCGGCCGCGAGCGCGAGAAAGCCTTCGACCGCCTGATCGGGCTTCTTCGCCACGTGCGCTGACTTCGGCCCGGCGCACGTGAGGCCTGCTCGAATGTCGCCATGGAGCGCCGGCGTGTCGTCGTGCACGGCTTCGTCCAGGGCGTGGGATTCCGCTTCGCGGTCGAGCGCGCAGCGATCGCGCGCGGCGTGGCGGGCTGGGTCGAGAACCGCACCGACGGGACGGTCGAGGCGGTCTTCGAGGGCGAGTCAGAGGACGTCGAGGCGCTGGTCGGCCTTTGCCGGCGGGGTCCCCGCGGCGCCGACGTCCACCGTGTCGAGGTCGCGGCCGAGTCGCCCGAGGGCGTCAGCGGGTTCCGCGTCCGCTAGTGGTTGCTCCGGGACGTCCAGTGCCCTTCGGCCGTGCGAAAAGCGAGCAGGCCAAGGACGCAGGGAGGCCGCGTACCCGAAGGTACGTGGCCGACCGAGGACGGACGCCGGCATGCGACGCTTTGCAGCCGGACAGAGTGCTACTTGCCGGAGTGACCGCTAGGAACGCGGGTGCGCCCGGTCGTAGACGCGGCGGAGGTGGCGCGGGTCGACGTGGCTGTAGACCTGCGTCGTCGAGAGCGAGCTGTGGCCGAGCAGCTCCTGGATCGTTCGCAGGTCGGCGCCGCCGTCGAGGAGGTGCGTGGCGAAGGCGTGTCTCAGCCGGTGCGGGTGGGGGACGATCCGGCGGAGCGTGCTGGTATCGAGGCGCCGCCCGCGCGCCGAGAGGAAGAGTGCGTCGTTCGCGCCGGCGGCTTTGCCGGCGGCGCTTCCAGCCAGCGCCGGCCGCGCGTCCCGCAGGTAGCGGGCAACCCAGAGCGCTGCCTCCTCGCCGAGCGGGATGACGCGCTCCTTGCCGCCCTTCGCGCGGCGGACGTGGACGAGCTCCTGCTCGAAGTCGACGTCTCCGAGGTCGAGGCCGACGGCCTCCGCGCTTCTCAGCCCGGCGGAGTAGACGAGCTCGACGAGTGCGCGGTTCCGCAGCGCGACCGGACCGTCGCCTTCGAGCGCCGCGAGCGTCTGCTCGACCTCCGCGGCGGCCGGTGCGTCGGGCAGACGGCGTGCCCGGCGCGGCGCCAGTCGCGCGTCGGGGACGCGCTCCGGCCCGAGCGCCTGCCGGAGGAAGGCGCGAACCGCGGCGAGCTTGCGGCCGATCGTCGACGGGGCGAGCTTCCGCCCGCGTTTCCCGCCGAGCCAGCTGACGTAGTCGGCGAGCACGCGGACGTCGACCGCGTCGAGTTTCGTGCGCTCGTCTTCGAGCCAGGTGCAGAACTCCTCGACGTCGCTCCGGTACGCGCGCCGGGTGGCCTCGCTCAGCGCAGGCGAGGCGAGGAAGCGATCGGCTGCCGCGTGAGCGTCCACGGAGGACGGTTCGCCGGGCGTCGTTCCTTTCCCTTGCGCTAGCGTCGATTCCGTGATCGCGAAGCACGACGTGCTCGTCGTCGGAGCGGGCTGCGCAGGGATGCGCGCCGCGATCGAGGCTTTCGACGCGGGCGCGGACGTCGCGATGATCTCCAAGCTCCATCCGACGCGCTCGCACTCGGGCGCGGCCGAGGGAGGCATCAACGCGGCGCTCGGCAACGCGGCCGAGGACAACCCCGAGATCCACGCCTACGACACGGTCAAGGGCTCGGACTACATCGGCGACCAGGACGCGATCGAGATCTTCGCGCAGGAGGCGCCGGGCGACATCATCCAGCTCGAGAACTGGGGCGCGTTCTTCTCGCGCCGCGAGGATGGGAAGCTCGCGCAGCGCCCGTTCGGCGCCGCCGGCTCGCCGCGCACCGTGTACGCGGCCGACATCACCGGCCACGTCCTGATCCAGGTCCTCTGGGAACAGGTCTGCAAGCGCGACATCCCGGTCTACGAGGAGTTCTTCGCGTGGCAGCTCGTGGAGAACGACGGTCGCTGCCAGGGCGTCGTCTGCTGGGACCTCCTGCACGGCGGGCTCAAGACCGTCGGCGGGAAGACCGTCGTCCTCGCAACCGGGGGCGCCGGTCGCCAGTACCGCGTGACGACGAACGCCTACGCCTGCACCGGCGACGGGATGGCGATGGCGCTTCACGCGGGCCTCCCGCTCAAGGACATGGAGTTCATGCAGTTCCACCCGACGACGCTGTATCCGACCGGGATCCTTCTCACCGAGGGGATCCGCGGCGAGGGCGGCTACCTCATCAACAAGGATGGCGAGCGCTTCATGAAGCGGTACGCACCGAACGCGCTCGAGCTTGCGTCGCGGGACGTCGTCTCGCGCTCCGAGCAGACCGAGATCGACGAGGGCCGAGGCATCGAGGGGAGCGTTCTCCTCGACATGCGCCACCTCGGCGCGGAGCGGATCCTCGAGCGGCTGCCGGGCTCGCGCGAGCTCTCGATGACGTACGCGGGCATCGATCCGATCTACGACCCGGTGCCGGTGCGGCCCGGGGCGCACTACCACATGGGCGGCGTCGAGACCGACAACGACGGCGCGACGGAGCTGACCGGCCTCTACGCCGCCGGCGAGTGCGCGTGCGTCTCGATCCACGGTGGGAACCGGCTCGGCGGCAACTCGCTCATGGAGACGATCACGTTCGGCCGGCGCGCGGGCCGCTCCGCGGCGGAGTGGGCGCTCTCGCACACGACGGTCGAGGTGCCCGAGTCCGTGGAGCGCGACGCCGAGGCAAAGGTTCGGGAGCTGCTCGACCGCGACAGCGGGGAGCGGCCGTGGACGCTCCGCGAGGAGCTCGGCAGCTCGATGCTCGAGAACTTCGCCGTCTTTCGCACCGAGGACGGGATGACCCGCCAGATCGAGATCCTGAAGGGTTTGCGCGAGCGGTATCCGAACGTCTACGTCGAGGACAAGGGCGAGGTGTTCAACAGCGACCTCACGCAGGCGATCGAGCTCGGGAACATGCTCGACACCGCGCTTTGCATGGTTACCGCCGGACTCTCCCGCAAGGAGAGCCGAGGCGCCCACGCGCGACCGCACGACTATCCGACGCGCGACGACGAGAAGTTCCTCCACCACTCGATCACGCGCTGGAAGGACGGTGGAGTCGAGCTCTCGACGTCCGAGGTGCGGTTCACCAAGTGGGAGCCGCAGGAGAGGAAGTACTGATGCGCCGTTTGCCGCTCGTCCTCCTGGCCGCCCCGCTCGCGCTCGTCGCCTGCGGCGGCTCGTCGTCGAGCTCGCAGTCGAAGCTCGAACCGGTCTCGTACGTTCGGCACGCCGCGCGCGTCACCGCGAGCACGCCGTCCGAGCACGTGACGACGTCGGTGACGCTCGGGGTCGGGCCAGTGAACGTGTCGCTGGCTGGCGCCGGGGACTACTCGAATACCGCGCATACCGGGGTGTTTGCCATGCGCATGTCCCTCCTCGGGAAGAACACGAAGGTCAACGAGATCGAGGACGGGACGACGATCTACGTGAGCTCGCCGCTTTTCGCCAAGAGCCTTCCGGCCGGGAAGACGTGGCTGAAGCTCGAGCTCGCGAGCTTGGGCAAGTCGAGCGGAATCGACTTCGCCTCGCTCCTGGACCGCAGCCCGACCCAGGCGCTGCAACAGCTCCAGGCGGCGGGCACTTTGACCCGGGTCGGCGCCGGGACGATCGACGGCGCGGCGACGACGCACTACCGCGTCCAGAACCTCGATGTCTCGAAACTCCCGCAAGGCGCGAAGCTCGAGTCGTTCGGCCGTTACACGTACGGGCCGATCGACGTCTGGATCGGGAACACCAGCGGATACGTCTACCGCGAGACGCTTCCCTTCACGTTCTCCAGTTCAGGTCAAAGCGGCTCGGCGTCGATACACGCCGACTTCTCGAAGTTCGGCGAGAAGGTTCACGTGACGGTGCCGCCTGCGAGTGAGACGGTGAATGCCTCGACGCTTCCGGGGCTCGGCGGACGATGAAGGTCGGCTTCAAGGTCTGGCGGTACGACTCCGCGAGCGGCGAGCGGGCGCTGCGCGAGTACGAGATCGACGCACCCGAGGAGGCGACGCTCCTCGACTGCCTCGACATCGTCAAGGACCGCCACGACGGCTCGCTCGCCTACCGCAAGAGCTGCCGGATGATGATCTGCGGCTCGTGCGGGATGCGGCTGGACGGCGCCGCCGTCCTCGCCTGCAAGACGCGGATGTACGACATCGCGCAGGAGGGTCGCGTCCCGGTGATCTCGGCGATGGGGAACCTGCCGATCGTGAAGGACCTCGTCGTCGACATGGATCCGTTCTGGACGAAGTTCAAGGCGATGTGGCCCTGGCTCGAGCCCGGCTACGAGCGCCCGGAGGACGGCCGGGAGTACCGGATCTCGCAGGAGCGCATGAACGTCGTCCACAAGGAGTCGCTCTGCATCAACTGCGGCTGCTGCGTCTCGGAGTGCAACGCGATGGAGTCCGATCCCGAGTTCCTCGGCCCGCAGGCGCTTGCGAAGGGCATGCGCTTCGTCGGCGACCCGCGCGACGGCGCCACCGTCGAGCGGCTCGAGCGCTACAACGCCGAGCACGGAATCTGGGACTGCACACGCTGTTATTTCTGCAACGAGCGCTGCCCGAAGGGCGTCGATCCGCGCGACGCGATCGCGAAGCTCGGCGCCGAGTCGATCCGCCTCGGCATCGACCGCGACATGGGCGCGAAGCACGCGAAGTGGTTCGTCCGCTCGGCCGAGACGACGGGCTGGCTGCGCGAGGAAGAGCTGATCCCGAAGACGCAGGGCTACGTCTCGGCGATCAAGCAGCTCAAGTTCGGCTACTCGCTCGCGAAGCACGGAAAGGTTCGCCCGGTTCCGGTTCCGCACGTCGCGAAGGACGTGGGCGAGGCGCGCAATCTCCGCAAGCTCGTGCGCGAGCAGGATCGGCAGGGCGCGCTGGGTCACGTCCAGGGCGAGCGGGCGCTCGAGCGCCTGGCCCATGGCCACGTGAACGAGTCGCTCGAGGAGATTTACGCGCGGCCCGGAGCGGCCCCGCGCCCCTGGCTACCCGAAGTGGAGGAGGCACCGTCCGCATGAGCATGGGCGTAGGCTCGACGGAGCCCACCAGGAGCGGAGGGCCCGGCTCGGCCGGGTCCGGAGCGGGAGCAGGCGAGATGCCGGTGAAGCGAGTTGCGTACTACAAGGGTTGCCTCGCTTCGCTGTCGGCGAAGGAGCTCGACACCTCGACGAAGGCGCTCGCGCCGATGGTCGGCCTCGAGCTGGTCGAGCTCGAGTCGGTGACGTGCTGCGGCGCCGGCGACATCCACGAGGCCGAGCCCGACTACTACGTCCACCTCAACGCGCGGATCCTGGCCTACGCGGAGGCGACCGGGTGCGACACGCTGATGACGGTCTGCAACGTCTGCACGCTCAACCTGCGCCAGGCGAACTTCATGCTCCGGGGCGATTCGGAGCTTCTCGCGCGGGTGAACGAGAACCTCGTCACGGTCGGGGTGCCGCCGTACTCCGGGAACGTCGAGGTACGCCACTTTCTCTGGGAGATCGCCGAGGGCGAGGGGTACGACCGGCTCAAGGGTGTCGCGCACAAAGGCCTGAAGGGGCTGAAGGTCGCGCCGTTCTACGGCTGCCAGATCCTGCGTCCGTCCAAGCTCATGGGCTTCGAGGATCCGGACCGGCCCTGGTCGCTCGAGCGGATCATCGAGGCGTGCGGCGGCGACGCGATCGACTATCCGGCGAAGATCAAGTGCTGCGGCTTCCCGATCATCGCGGCACGCGAGGAGACTGCGCTCGGCGAGGTCATCCAACCGGTCGAGCAGGCGATCGAGGCCGGCGCCGACGTGATGGTCACGCCGTGCCCGCTCTGCCATCTCTCGCTCGACGCCTGGCAGCAGAAGCTCGAGGCGACGACGGGCAGGAAGTTCGGCCTGCCGATCCTCCACCTGGCACAGCTCGTGGGAGTCGCGGCCGGGCTCGAGGAGTCGGAGCTGAAGTTCAAGCGCCACATCGTCGATCCGCGGCCGGCGCTCGAACGGCTCGAAGTCTGAAAGGCATCGGCACCGCCATCGCGGGCGGCCTCGGCTGGGGCCTGTTCGAGGCGAGCTGGGTTCGTTTCCGGGAGCTCGAGGTCGAGCTTCCCGGGTTGCCGGCCGAGCTCGACGGTCTCCGCATCGTCCACCTCTCGGACTTCCACTTCGGCGTCCCGTCGCCCGGGATCGGCGCTGCGTGGCGTGCCGCGGTCTGGGCGCGCGAGCGGCGGCCCGATCTCGTCGCGGTCACGGGCGATCTCCTGACGCATCCGCGCGGGGAGCCGATGCTGCGAAGGTACGTGCGCGTTCTCCCGCGTCCCACGGTCGCGGTGCTGGGCAACCACGATCTCGCGATCAGCCGTGATCCGCAGGCGCGCCGGTCGGATCTGCGAGAGCTCGAGCCGGCGACGCTGCTCCGCGACGAGGGACGGCTCTTCGAGCTTCGCGGCCGCCGCGTGTGGATCGCCGGGGCCGACCCGCGGCTCATCGTGCGCGGGCGGCCTCGCTTCGATCCGAACTCGCTGGCTCGCGACGCGGACTTTTCGATCCTTCTCTGCCACTACCCGCGCGCCCTCGACCAGCTCGAGCCCGGCCGCTTCGAGCTCGTGCTCGCCGGCCACATGCACGACGGCCAGATCACCCTGCCGTATCCCGGAGGCAGGGTGCTGCTCGCGCATCCGAGGGCGCCCTACTCGCGCGGCATCTATCGGAACCGCGCGGCGACGATGCACGTCTCCGCCGGGCTCGGCACGACGTTCGTCCCGTTCCGCTTCGCAGCGAGGCCCGAAGCGACGGAACTGACGCTGAGACAGGGCTAACCTAGGCGCATGGCCGGTCAGGCGTCGATCTCGACGGAAATCCTCGCCCGCTACGCCGCGGACGCGGCGCGGGAAGTCGAGGGAGTGCGGAGACTCGCGGAGAGCCCCCTCCCGCGGCGGCACGCCGTGCGGGTGTCGGGAGCCGACGGCGCGATGCGGCTCGAGTTGCATGTCGTGACGGAGTGGGGCGCGTCGATCCCGGCGGTCGGCAAGCGAGTCCAGGAGCGCGTGCGCGAGTACCTCCGCAGCATGGCCGACGTCGAGCCGGCGACGGTCGAAGTGGTCGTCGACGCGGTGGAGCCCGAACGGTGAGCACCCGCATCGCCGGTCTGACGGGATCGACGCTCGAGACGGCGCCGACCGTTTGCCACGAGTGCATCTGGTGGCAGACACGCGACGGACGCAGTACCGACAAGCGCAAGTGGATCCGCGACACCGAGGACGAGTGGGGCGCCTGGGGCACGGTCTACCACGACGACGACGGACGCTTGCTCGGCTCGATGCAGTACGGGCCGGCCGACCTTTTCCCGCGCGCGCGCGAGCTTCCGGCCGGGCCTGCGAGCGACGACGCCGTCCTCGTGACGTGCGCCTACCTCACGGACCCGTCGCGGCCGTGGGTCATGCAGTCGCTCTTCCTCACAGCGATCGGCGACGCGCGCGACCGCGGCGCCCGGGCACTCGAGGCGTTCGCCTACCGCTATCCGGAAGGAGAGACGTCCTTCGAGCGCTTCCACGTCCACCGCACGATCTTCCCGTCGCGGTTCCTCGCCGACTTCGGCTTCATGCCGGTGCGCTCGAAGGGACGCGTCGAGCTCGCGCGACTCGAGCTCGGCGGGCTGCAGCCGGTGGAGGAGGGGCGGCGGGAGCAAGTTCTCGCCCGCGTGCGCGAGGCGTTCGCGCCGGCGCCCGCACCACAGCGTCCCTGACTGACGATCCGCGTAACGAAAACCCAACGGTCGTGTTAACAGAAAGCTGGCACTTTCGCTCTACGGTCTTCGCCGTGCGGGCGA
>Ga0070730_10005361_pt1 | contig 11086 bp, 12 predicted proteins | sample Coa_R1_3_FD_66447 | JGI IMG/M metagenome (GOLD analysis project Ga0070730, IMG submission 66447) | Surface soil microbial communities from Centralia Pennsylvania, which are recovering from an underground coalmine fire - Coalmine... | ecosystem: Environmental > Terrestrial > Soil > Unclassified ... | reverse complement strand
CGGTTCTCCCTGCTCCTGAGCGCAATTGGGGTTCTTATCATCGAGGCCATGAATACCGGGATTCTCACGAGTGGCGTGGCGCCGCAGTTCAACCTGACCATCAAGGCTATCGTGGTCATGTTCATCCTGTTCCTTCAATCAGAGACCTTCCGCAGAGCTGTCGGACGCCGGTTTCGGAGAACCTCATGAGAGCACGCTTTCTTACCCTTTTTGCGACCATTATTGTATTCATTTTGTTGTACGTCGTAGGCTGGCTGCGCTTTCCAGCCTTCGGTTCAAGTGTTGTGCTCGCCAATGCCCTTTATGACAATGCCTTCCTGGGCATCACGGCAGTTGGCATGACCTTTGTGATCCTCTCCGGTGGAATCGATTTGTCCGTTGGATCGGTAATTGCGTTCATCGGTGTGTTCATCGCATTGATGCTACGAGATACTCAGGTTCACCCTCCGGTTGTGTTTGCCATGGCACTGGCGATGGGAACCGCCTTTGGCGCGATTCAAGGCGCATTGATATATTACCTCAAAATTCCCCCATTCATCGTTACCCTGGCGGGTCTGTATCTGGCTCGTGGCGCTATATTCCTGTTCACTACCGAATCGATTGGAATCTCGCATCCCTTCTACGACCAGGTATACGATATTGCCATCAGCTTTCCGGATGGTGGAAGGCTGTCATTTCTTGCAATCATATTTCTAGTTGTCCTCCTCGGCGGAATTTTCATTGCCCATTACACAGAATTTGGCCGCAATATATACGCGATGGGCGGAGACTCAAATGCGGCCCTGATGCTAGGTGTACCAATCGCTCGCACCACGATTGGTGTCTACGCGCTGAGTGGGTTTCTGGCTGCGCTCGCTGGAGTGGTCTATTCGCTCTACACTTCATCGGGCTATCCATTGGCAACGGTTGGTGTGGAATTGGATGCCATTGCCGCAGTCGTGATTGGTGGCACACTACTTACGGGTGGAGTAGGCTATGTCGCCGGAACGTTTATCGGTATCCTCATCAATGGGACCATTCGAACGTACATCTCTTTCGACGGCAGTTTGAACAGTTGGTGGACGCGAATCTTGATTGGCTTCTTATTGTTTGTTTTTGTTGCTCTGCAAAAGATCTTAAGTAGCCGCCAAGGTCAAAGGCTACTGACTTTAGGGCGCAAAATATGACAAACGTGCCGCTGAATTAGATGGGTTTGCTCTGGCTGACGCAATTGGTTGTCGGGAATGATGTTAGAGAAAGCTAGGCCGAGGAAGTTGGCGTAGAATTTCAAGTCAAGACCATTATTGATTGCCGCATGAAGAGGTTGCACGCCCGTCACCTCCAGTTGACTGTAGACGGTTTCAAGGCGTTTGCGATCTAAACAACTGCGTCACAAACCACGTCAACTGGCAAACACGGGAATAGTAGGAAGACAGATCGGCCCGCGGGTACACGATATTATGTTGAGATTTATCAGACAGCGCTTACAACTGAAAATGATCCTGGTCGTGGTGTTGGCTTTGCTGATCCCGACTGCTTTGATTGGAATTTACAGCATTAATATCACCACCGAAGAGGTATTGCGTACTGGCGAAGCCAAGAATCTTGAGTTTGTGCGCTCGCAGTCGGCGGCGGCGTTGCGCTTCCTGGCTGAAGGGGAGCGTGACGTACTTTTTCTGAGCCAATCGCCTGCCACGCGACGCTACGTTGGCGCGCTGGTCGCCGGTGATGACACAGGCACCCAAGTTTTGCTGACCTCTCAACTCATGTTGTTCTTGAAAGACAATCCTGATTACATGAGCATCCGCATTCTTGCTGTCAGTGGACAAGAGGTGCTGGGTGTGGACAATACTGTCGGGCAATCCACCGATATCCCGTCCACGATGCTCGAAAACCAGGCTAACCAATCCTATTTCATAGAAACGCTCCGTTTGGCAGGACACGTTTACATATCGGACATAGGGTTGAACACTGACCATGAACGGATTGTCACTCCCTACGTGCCCATTATCCGGTTTTCTCTACCACTGTATGCCGAGGGAGGCGGTATCGCCGGCGTGATCGTGTTGAAAGCGATTGCCGTCCCCATGGTGAATCCGGCAGGTATGTCGCCTGACGATACCCTATACAGCATTGATGATACCGGAGACTACCTGTCTCATCCTGATCCCAACAAGCTGTTTGGGAACATCCTGAAGACCGGCGTCAACTTCGCCAAAGAACGACCCCAAGATAATGCTGTGATCCGTGCTAGCAGCGAAGGCTCGCTTTTTAGTTCGCAGGATCGACCCGATTTACTGCAAGCTTTTGCTACCGTTGCCGTGCCCAATCGGGACGATGCCCATTGGACTTTTGTGTATGAAGAGAAACAGAATAAGCTGTTGAGCGAGATCAATAACGGGCGATCTGTGATCGTTGGCCTGGCTAGCCTGGCACTCCTGATCGCCCTAGGGGTTGCCTGGCTCATCACCCGGAATATTGTGCTTCCGGTTCAGCAGTTGGCTCGTATTTCTGTTTCAATCAGTCGCGGCGAATGGGACGTAGCTATTCCGTCGGTTAAGAGCGGCGACGAGATTGGCAAATTAGCCCTGGCCTTCGAGCGGATGTCCAGGGAGTTGCAGACGCTATACGACAATCTGGAGAATCGTGTGATTGCGCGTACCAGCGAGCTTGAAACTGTTGCCAAAGTAAGCGCTGCTGCGGCAGCCATCCTTGATCTAGATCAACTGCTACAAACCATTTCCAACTTGACTAAGGCCAGTTTCAACCTCAGTCTGACGCGAGTTTATCTACTCGACGAACCGACGCAAACCTTGATCTTGTCGCGCGACTCGGAAGAAAGCGACTTAACTGATCCGACTGCCGTGCAGCGAATAGCGTTGGACACAACCGATTCGGTCGTAGCGCGTGCAGGGCGGGTCGGAAGCGGGCTAGTCGTAAAAGATGAAGGCTTACGACATGATGCCGATGGGACAACTGCCGCCGGGCCGCGCTCCGAACTCGCGGTTCCGCTCCGCGTTGCTAACAAACTACTCGGAGTTTTAGATTTGCACTCAGATCAGGCCGATCATTTTACCGACTCCGAGCTTCGAGTCATGACCATCCTGGCCGACCAGGTCGCGGTGGCGGTGCAAAATGCCTCTCTTTACAAAACTCAGTTAGCTACCACCCGTCAGCTTGCTATCGAGCGCCGGAGAGCCGAGGAAGCAAACAAAGCCAAATCGCTGTTTCTTTCCAACATGAGCCACGAACTACGTACGCCGCTCAATATTGTCATCGGCTACACCAGTTCAATGCTAGAGCGACCGTCAATGTATAACAATGTCCCACTACCTGCGGAATATGCAAACGATATCAGGCTGATCAAGGAAAACGGCTACCATCTTATCGGTTTGATAAATGATATCCTTGACCTGAGCAAGATCGAAGCTGGGAAGCTTGAATTAGTCTGTGAAATGATTAGTCTGAGCGATATTTTCCGAGGTGTCCTCTCGACCTCGGTGGGTCTGGTCAAAGATAAACCCGTCCTGATCAAATCGGATCTTCCCGACCAACTCCCGCGAATCTGGGCAGATCCGACTCGCGTGCGCCAGATTATCCTAAATTTGATGTCGAACGCAGTCAAATTTACCGACCGGGGCAGTGTCACACTGCGCGCCCGCACGGAAGACGGCTTCATCAAGATCTCGGTAATTGACAGCGGGATCGGCATTCCAGATAAAGCACTCCCCTATATTTTCGATCGTTTCCAGCAGGCTAGCCACGACACAAGTAAGCACTACGGTGGAACGGGTCTTGGTCTGGACATCAGCAAGCAGCTTTGCCAGATGCACGGCGGCGATCTAACAGTCGAAAGCGTTTACGGAGAAGGCAGTACTTTCACCTTCAGCCTGCCGTTGAGTAACAGCCAAGGCACGCAAATTAGCGCCACCCAACCTGCGAACGTAGATCAACTCGATGGACAGCCAAGAACCAGTCAGGTATTCGCGTTGCCCACCGACGGTACGTTGCAGATGCCCATCGGGGGCACGATTATGCTGGTTGGCGATGAAATCGGCACCATTGATTTGCTGCGGCGAACATTAGAGGAAACAGGTTATTACGTTTTCTCAACAGGCGATAAGGCTGAGGTGCTAGAAATGGCGATTGGGCTCGTGCCAGATGCGATTATTCTCGACCTGTCCTTCTCAAATGGGGAGGGCAGAGATATGTTAACCAAACTTCAGAGAGAAGCAGAGATCGCCGCGTGTCCGATCCTGGTCTGCATCGGTCAAACGGATAGAGCATTCGCTCAAAACTACGAAGCGTCCTGTTTACTCAGCAAACCATTGATCCCCCAGGAAATCATGCAAGCAGTCCAGCAGGTGACCCATTCTACGCTTCCCTCACAGCCTGATCCGCACGTGGGTGACTGATTATGCAGCAAGTTTTGTACCTGGAGGATGAGCCGAGCCATGCAAAACTGGTCGAAAGATACCTGAAGAGCATTTCCAGCGAGATTAGTGTGACCATTGCCGAGGACCTCGAATCGGCCAAAATTGCCCTCGCCAGCGAACCCACCCTCTTCTTAGTAGATATTCTAGTTGGTATGGAGCGACAGGGCCTTGAGTTTGTCCATTATATTAGGGCCAATGGATATGCACAGCAGATCATAGCCATCACCGCGTTAACCATGCCAGATGATCTCAAACAGTGCTACGACTCTGGTTGCACGGCAGTCATCTGCAAGCCTTTTAATATTAGTGAACTCCATAACGTCTTAAGCCTTTATATACAACCTTGATCGTCTGAATCGCCCCCTCTACTAGTTTAGTCTCTGCCGGCGATATATCGTCCGGTAGAGCTTAAAGAAGCGAGGCTGAAATGACAGTTATACTTTTGATCGAAGATAACCAGGAAAACGCGGACATGACCATCCGCATTCTTGAATCGGCAAGTTACCAAGTCATCCATTGTCTGAGAGGTTTTGATGGTGCCAAAGTTGCGCGGAAAGTCCATCCTGACGCGATCCTGATGGATTTTGATTTGCCCGATGTCGACGGGCGTAGCATGACCCTATTGTTGAAAAAACAACTGGGCGTTGCGCCTCCGCCCATCGTAGCTGTGACGGCCCGCGCTGGCGCGGTTGAGATGCGCCTGGCTGAACAGTATGGCTGCAGTGGATTCGTCAGCAAACCCTTTTTACCCGATGAACTCCTAAACGTCTTGGAGAAGGTGCTTCAAATGTACAATCGAAGCAATAATCACACTGAAGCCAGTTAAAGACGCTGCGCCTCGAATCTATCCCATCAAACTAATTGTTAGGGCGGTGAAAGGGATATTTGATGACACTAAGACATGAACTCACTGTGGTCGCAATCTTTTTAGCATCCTGCGCGATTCAGGCTACCGCTCTGGCCCCCATCAAGAGAATCAAGGCTCAAACCGAAACGCCTGCCGATAATCTATTTGCCATGGCAAGTGCTCAACTCAACGAGACTGCAAGCGCACTTGGCGACGTCGTCAAGGGCAAAGGCGACCCAACGCATACTCCACTTGGTATTGTCGCCAATGACCTGGCACCCTTCTGGACTGCCGGACAGATAGGCAGCCTACGAGCGGCCAAGGAACTGGGGGCGGAAGTTATCTTTACGGCGCCCATCAAGCCCGGCGATGCCGCAGCCCAGAGTAACATTATCGGGAACTTCATCAAGGAGGGCTACAAGGGAATTGCCTTTTCAGCTATCGATCCAGATTCGATCCAGCCGATAATTCAGCAGGGCATCGCGCAGAATGTCCACTTCACGACCCTGGACTCGGATGCGCCGCAGACGGGTAGGCTAATTTACATTGGAACCAACAACTACAATGCCGGGGTAGCTGCCGCCAGAGCGTTGTTCCAGGTTCTGGGGAATGGAGGCGGCAAGGTCGTTGGATTAGTGGGGGCGTTAACAGCACAGAATGCCAGTGATCGCGTCAGGGGGATCAGAGATACCATCAAGGGTACCAACGTATCGCTGGAAACGGTCATGGTTGACGATCTTGACCCGCTAAAAGCCGAAAACGATGCGGCTCAGGCGCTTGTCCAGTATCCTGACCTCGCGGCTTTTGTAGCACTCTACTCATACGATGGGGCAGCAGTTGGAAATGCCTTAAGGCTCGCCAACAAGATCGGAGTCGTCAAGGTAGTGGCCTTCGACCTCGAACCGGAAACGATTTCATTCCTCAAAGACGGTACTATCTCTGCCGCTGTCGGCCAGCGTCCTTATTTCATGGGCTATTTGAGTGTCTATACACTGTACGCAATCTCGACTATCGGGCCAGAATCAACGCTGAAAGTGCTTGATCCCTACCTGACCGGCGACAATAAGGACGTGATTGATACAGGCGTAGATATCGTGACGCCACAGACTCTGCCGGAGTATTCGAACTATTTGAACTCCATTGGCATCAAATCACAGTAGGGTTTGAGCTGCCTGCTCATAACCGCACATCTCTTTATTAATGGCTCAAACCCTGTCCAACTTTTCAACCGCATTACATATCTCCTGCTTTTATGACCTGCTCGATCAGCATATGATGCGTTACAGTTGGTTTCCAGGATGGTTGGGGATGGAAGCCGTTCCATTACCAGAGACAAAAGGGTCATTTTCTTCGAGAAGCAAAAGTGCTTCCTGGGAAACGCTGGATTCGCCTATGTGGTATAGAACGTCATTGAAAGTATCGTACCGGACATGTTGGTTAATCCAGCCATGTACGGGATGGCAATAAACAACGTTGAAAAAGAAACTGTCTACCTTCGGGTGATATTCATCGTTGATCAACCAGAGTGGTGCAAAATCGGTGAAGGCTGCCTGTATCTTTTGATACCGTTTAGCCATCAGGTTCTCACGGGTAGTGGTCATGTTAAAGGTCTCCTTTTCTAGCGTTTGGGATAGCGTCAAACTGGCTGGGCATACTTGCCCACCAGCGCAACCAAATGGCTGATCTCAAACGGTTTTGAAAGCGTATCCACGACAAAAGATGGTAGGGGGCGTATCGTGAGGACTTGTTCACCGCTGAGAATAATGACAGGAACATGGGGCCTTAGCTGCCGATCATAAGCCCTCAAAAATTCATACCCATCCATAATCGGCATTGATAAATCTAGTAAAATCAAACAGTATTCAGCATGATACAGGGCTTCAAGAGCGAGCAGACCATTTTCGACGGTTACAACCTGATGGCCCTCGAACATGAGTAGGGTTGCCAGCGTCTCACGCAGAGACTCTGCATCTTCGACGACTAAAATGGGCAGGGGGCGATCACTGGAAAAGAGAGTCGTTGTCTGCCTTGCCAGCGTCAGGCTCTTTCGAACGATGCTGTCGAAAGCGTCGAGTTCAAATGGCTTCTTGACGACCTGGATGTATCGAGCCAGGAGATAGCCTTGTACTTCTAACGACAGCGGGGATGAAGCCGTGACAACAAGAATAGGGATTTTGGCAGTTGTGTCATCCATTTTGAGGAGCTGTAAAAACTCCCAACCGGTCCCGCCGTCCACCTTATTGAAATCAAGGATGATCAGGTCAGGATGGAGTTGTTTCAAAGAAGACAGCTTGATATGAGCATAATCGTAACTAAAGACTTCCCAGCCTGCGTCGTTTAAGCAGAGGTTAAACAATTCTCGCATGTCGTCATCATTGTCAACGACTACGATACGTGCTTCCATAGCCCGCTTTCTTTCACACTGCCGAACGTCAAGTGATCCCCAGGCATCCGTCTAAGCCTGTCAGCACAAACAACCCCTACTCCTTGATAGTTCCATTGCCTCCCGGCTGAGAGGATGCTGGAGAACTAACCGTATCGCCTTGCAAAGCGTACTGAACGGCACTGACCAGATCCCGACTTTCAAAGGGTTTACGGAGCATCGTCACCCGCTTGGTCGCCAGGTAACCGGCGATTTCCTGGGCCAGCTTTACCGCTGTTGTACAGATAAGGACAGGAACGGCAGCGGTCGAATCCTCCATTCTGAGCAATTGGAGAAACTCCCAGCCGACTCCCTCACGGCCCACATAATAGTCAAGAATAATCAGATCGGGCTGTATACGGCGCACTTCGCGCAGGTCCGAATTCAAAAACAGTTGTGGGAACACCTCGCAGTCATCTGTCGCCAGGATTTTCTGAAAGAGCGCCAGGATGTCGTCGGAATTGTTGATGACCATTATTCTTGTTGGCATAGTGCATCACTTTCTCATCGCAGCCAACAAATCAGTTTTGACCGCTGGTGCTCCGACACACAATGGCAAAAGATATTGTCGCTGTACAGGCTATTCGCTATAACCGTCTGACCCGCCTCGAAACAATCGTTATTTTGCTCGGCTTGATCATCAACCTCATCGTTTTCCCTTCCCCTCTGCCCCTTTTGAGCCTACGATGCCATTCCTTATCAATCAACTGGGAAGCCACCACAGCGCCATCGTCGGTTTTCAGTTGAATATCCACTCTGATACGCCGTTCGACGGTCTCGGTGTCTTAAGAATCATGGATAGCGCAGTATCGCCGCTGGGATGGCTGGTAGATCGGGTACTGCCGCTGCCGGGAATACGTACACCGTCCCACCGTGGAGGATTGTTTGTGCTGCTGCCTCATCGATCAGATCGCCGCTGCCGGGATACTGCTCTTTAGACTGTTGAAGGTACATCATGTTGGTGTCAAACTTGCCGAATTGCTGATTTCCCTCCTCGATGAACAGGGTATCTACGCGCCCGCCGTGGGCTGCCTCCAGAATTGCAGCCAACTGATGTGAGGTCTGACCATTCTTGACATTCTGGCTATAGCGCTCCAGGGCCTGTTCGCGGGCCTGCCGGAAGATTGGCTCCACGATCTCCCATGCCATCTGATGCAGTTGTTCGAGTGGGAGATTCACCACATTATGCTTGATGCCCTGATCCAGCAAATGGGGATAAGTATTGGCGTCACGGTAGATAGCGTGTTGATATTCCATGCCAGCCAATATCAGCGGAGCTTGACCGTCTGCGAGCACTTTGTGAATGACGTTGTCTACAACTCGGAAGTAGTGCAGAACTCGATCCTTTTGCTGATAACTGGGATCATAGGCCCCGAATTTTTCGTGGCGATCCCCAACATCCATAGGGCGTCCCTGCCGCTCGGTGGCAGACATTACTTCGCCAAGCGCCTCATGAATATCGAGTGTCATGTCTTGTTGATGAATTGCCCTGCTGGTGCCGCGCGTGCATTGCAGCAGTGCGATGTGATCTTGATTGAGCACCAGGATGTAAAAGTGCCCATTGTCGGTTAGCAGTGGCAGCAGCGGCTTGATCTGAAAGTAATCGGCCACGGTGAGCATCTCGCTAAATTCAATGGCGAGGCTGTTATCATCAAAATAACGAAAGAAGCCGGGAGAGAGAAACAGCGCGATCCCCTCACGAGGCTGCTGCCAAAAATCATGGTCATCGAGCAGCGCGCGTCCAGGCGCAAGCACATCCTGTGCATCGGGGTGGCTCATTCCCGTTTCAACAAGTTGCCCCTCGGCTTGCTTCAGAAAGTGATGCAGGCGAGCGGTTCCCTGCTGCGGCTTGAACCTTGCCCGCTCAATCGGCATGTAGATCGATACACAAGGACTGGTTTCACGCGCTACCAATTCCTTGAGTTCCACAAGCGAAAAATCAGACATATTGCTACCTCGTATCTATACCGCTCTGCGTGGAGACTGGCCTTCCTCTTGGACTGTCATTCCGCTACAGAACACTTATTGAGTGCGCTTCTGTGCAAATCTAACAGCGGCACGTTTGCTGCTATGAATGCTATCCACCCACAATTGCGCCTCGTTGACCAGCACATAGCGATGCGAGTCGCCAGTTTCGTACAGCCGCCGATTCGTAATCACGATGTAAGGCCCAACCCGGTCAAGTTGTTTGATGCCCTTGAGTCCCTGCACTTTGCATTTTTCGCTAAACATAGGTCTGTGCTCCCTTAACCTTCTCGGACATCAGCACTGGGTTGCGTTGTGCCAATCCTCTTATGGGGGTGTTTTGCGGCGACCCACTTCGAGCTGTAGCGAGACCAACAGACAGTATAAGCTCTAAGCGGTAGGGAAACATCGGGCTTTGGATGGGTTTATCTGTCATCCTTTAGAATGACTTTTGTGAGGAATCAAGACTATCCGTCGGACGTTACCACTACTGCTTACGAACGGTCCCGGAGCCGGTGAGGGTCGAGTTCACTGTAGGACTACCGATGTAGCGCAGCGAACCACTGCCAGATATCGTTGCGTTCAACATATCGCTAACCTGGATCTGCACGTTACCGCTGCCCGAATCAATCACCGTTGCCGTCTTCGAGTTCAGATTTCCACCGGCAAAGTCACCAGACCCGCCTACCGTGATCGCCAACGCATCAGCTTTACCGCTGGGGGTCACACTGCCCGATCCGTTGATCGTCACACTAAAATTGTTAGCGGCCAGCCCGTTGATTGTGATGTTTCCGGAGCCGTCGAGTACGATGTCCTTCAGGTCTTTCACCGTCAGCGTATAGCGAATGGGTAGCGAAGTCTGAACGTTGGAATTGCTTTTGGTGCTGAGTATCAGGCGATTGTTAGATACGGCACTTGTCAGCAAAGGCAGGATATTCGCTTCGGCTTCAATCGTCAGCGACTCAACACCAGAGACTGCTATGCTCAAGTCGCCACTAGTTTCGAGCGAGACAGCCGAAACATCGCTGATGGTGCGCGTTTCGCTGTTGATTAAACCAGCAACAGCGGTACTTGTGGAATCGGGAGCAATGGCACTTGTTGCAGTAGAAGCACTGGTAGCAGTACCCGCTATGGGATTGCTATTGCAGGCACCAACGAGCAGCATAGCGCCTAAGGTCAGCAGACGGAGAGCAATGTTCGATGCGTTTGACATAATATTCAGACTCCAGAGTGTGCACTACGTTCTTAATTTTTCGGGCGAATGCACGCAAGATCACGCTGAACAGGCCAATCCGCTGCGATTGTAGGCCTGTCGGGACTAGCCGCCCACAGTTGAGCGTCGCACAGCCCGTCTATTCGACCTTTCTCTTTCCGCGTTGCGCGGCGATAATGCAGTTAGTACGATCCTCTACCATAGCCGCCACGATAGCCGCGATT